>WNGR01010069.1_pt1 | contig 27486 bp, 25 predicted proteins | sample 5407581 | NCBI WGS metagenome assembly WNGR01 (sample SAMN13153383, study PRJNA577476) | soil metagenome | isolation source: 80 cm soil or saprolite under Garry oak tree replicate 2 | place: USA:California | collected 2016-06-15
CCGGAAGGATGGGACCGCGACCTGCCCACATTCCCGACAGATCCGAAAGGCCTCGCGACCCGCGAATCCTCCGCGAAAGTACTGAATGCAGTCGCTAAAAACATCCCCTGGTTCATCGGTGGATCTGCGGACCTCGCTCCCTCCACCAAGACCCGGATCACGCTGGAAGGGGCAGGGGATTTCTCGGCCGAGAATTATGCCGGACGCAATTTCCACTTCGGAATCCGCGAGCACGCCATGGGCGCCATACTCAACGGGATGAGTCTGGTGAAAGTTCGCCCCTTCGGCTCGGGATTTTTCATCTTCGTCGATTACATGCGGGAACCTCTCCGCCTAAGCGCCTTAATGGAGCTTCCTGTTATTTACGTGTTCACTCACGACTCGATTGGAGTCGGCGAAGACGGACCCACCCATCAACCCATTGAGCAGCTCGCCCACATGCGCGCCATGCCCGGCCTGATTATGATTCGGCCCGGCGACGCGAATGAGGTGACCGAGGCTTGGAAGGTCATATTGCAACTGCATCACGAGCCAGCGGTGCTCGTGCTCACTCGCCAAGCCCTGCCCACGATCGATAGGACGAAATACGCTCCCGCCTCGGGCCTGGCGCGTGGCGCCTATATTCTGGCGGACACCTTCGGCGGCGCCCCGGAAGTCATTCTCATCGGCACCGGCAGCGAGGTCGCGCTCTGCCTTGAGGCCTACGAGCAATTGAGTAAGGAGGGCGTGCGGGCGCGAGTAGTCAGCATGCCGTCGTGGGAGCTGTTTGACGATCAGGATAAGAACTACCGTGAATCGGTTTTGCCTCCAAGCGTGAAGGCGCGAGTGTCAGTGGAAGTAGCATCCGATTTTGGCTGGTGCAAATACACCGGTTCCGAAGGGCACAACCTTTGCATCGAAAGCTTTGGCGCTTCGGCGCCTCTCAAACAACTGTTGAAAAAATTCGGCTTCAGTGCGGACAAGGTAGTAGCCGCGGCAAAGAGCCAGATCGCGCGGCACGGGGGGACAAAATGAAAGTAGGTGTGGGCGCAGACCACGGAGGATTTGAAATGAAACAGCAGCTTACGGAATTGCTGACCGCAGAAGGCCACGAAGTGGTCGATTTTGGCAACAAGGTCTATGACACCAGCGACGACTATCCCGATTTTGCAATTCCCCTTGCCCGCGCTGTGGCTGGCAAGGAGATTGATCGGGGCATTCTCGTATGCGGCAGCGGCGTGGGAGCTTCCGTGGCGGCCAACAAGATTGTCGGCGTTCGAGCCGCGCTCTGTCACGATCACTTTTCGGCACGACAGGGCGTGGAGGACGACAACATGAACGTACTTTGCTTCGGAGGCCGCACCACGGGTATTGCCATCGCGTGGGAGTGCACGCAAAACTTCCTCAGCGCTCGGTTCAGCGGGGCAGACCGGCATCGTCGCCGGCTGGCCAAGGTTACTCAACTCGAACACAGCACGGTTGCCCATGCGACTTAAGGCAATGCAGTTTGAGGGCATTTGAGCGTGAATCACAGGAGAAAACAATGACGCTGTTTGAATCGTTGAAGAAATACACGACCGTTGTAGCGGATACGGGGGATATCGAGGCGATTGCGCACCACCGTCCGCAGGACGCGACCACCAATCCTTCCCTCCTTTATCACGCCGCCCAGATGCCAGACTATCGGCACTTGGTGGAGGAAGCTGCCGACCTAGCCGTGAAACGCGGCGGCCGTCACGAAGAAATGGCGGCAGAGTTCATCGATCGGCTCTTCGTCTTGTTCGGAGAAGAGATTCTCAAGGTAGTTCCCGGCCGCGTGTCTACGGAGGTCGCTGCCAGCTTGAGCTTCGATACCAAGGCGACAATCGACAAGGGCCGCAAGCTGATTTCGCTGTATGAGAAGCAGGGCGTGACGCGCGAACGAGTCCTGATCAAGGTCGCCAGCACTTGGGAGGGCATTCGTGCGGCCGAGCTTCTGGAGAAGGAAGGCATCCACTGCAATCTGACGCTTCTTTTCAGCTTCGCGCAAGCAGTCGCGTGTGCCGAGGCTGGAGTCACCTTGATTTCGCCTTTTGTCGGCCGTATCTACGACTGGTATAAGAAGGAGGGAGGGGGCAAGGAGATTGCCCCGGACCAGGATCCCGGCGTTGGGTCCGTCACTCGCATCTACAATTACTACAAGAAATACGGCTACAAAACGCAGGTGATGGGCGCCAGCTTCCGGAATGTGAACCAGATCGTCCGACTGGCCGGATGCGATTTGCTCACGATCAGTCCTGAGCTTCTTGACCAACTGGAGCAAGCCGAGGGAACGCTGGATCGTAAACTCGATCCGATGAAAGCGAAGGCCAGCAAGGAAGAGCGCCTCCATCTGGATGAAAAGACCTTTCGCTGGATGCACAACGAGGACGCAATGGCGACGGAGAAGCTCGCCGAGGGCATCCGCAAATTCAACAGCGACGCGCAGCACCTGGAAGATTACGCACTCTCCCAGGTTGCCGAAAAGGTCGGGTGAGTACTGGCCCCAGCGAAGCGTGCGGCTCACCCAGGTCGAGCCGCACGGCGTCGTTTGCGCAATTTGGTCTTTTTTCTTGTCGGCCATCGCCAGATCGGGCATTCACGAAGGGATATCCGCGATGGAGGTTGTATATAGATGAGCGCTAGTCGCGCGGTTCTTTGGGACATGGACGGGACCCTGATCGATTCAGAGGAGTTCCACTGGATTTCCTGGCGGGACACGCTCGCCAATGAGGGCATTGCGATCACTCATGAGCAGTTTCTTTCCTCGTTTGGCCAGCGGAACGATTCCATCCTTCCCCGATGGCTGGGCACTGCGGCGACTCCAGAGCGGATTGAGAGAATCGCAAACGCCAAAGAGGAGCTATATCGTCAACTGCTTCGCCGGGACGGCATTTCGCCTCTCCCCGGGGTTGCTCATTGGGTGCACCGGCTTCACAAGGAAGGATGGCTTCAGGCCATCGCTTCGGCGGCGCCGCGCGCGAATATCGAGGCAGTCCTTGAGGCTCTGTCGGCTACCCATATTTTTCAGGGCATCGTCTCCGCTGAGGATGTGCACAGGGGAAAACCGGATCCTGAAGTGTATCTGACCGCTGCTGCTCGCGTCGGAGTATCACCCGACAGGTGCATTGTGGTGGAAGATGCCGTTGCCGGTGTACAGGGAGCACGCAGTGCTGGTATGAGAAGCATCGGGGTGAGCCACAACGGTGCCCACCTGCCCGCTGATGTTGTCGTGGAGTCTCTTGAGCTTCTGGAGCCGGATGCGTTCGAAATGCTGTTGGAGGGCTGCCCCGCCAAGAACGGTTAGCTGTGTCCGCACGATATGACTGCCAATCCGAGGCCGGACACTAGCCGAAGACTGCCACTAATGAATACTGCTTCGAAATTGTCATCCCGCCTCAGAGCCTTTACTGGCCTGCGTATAATTCAAACTTGCTAATGCTCCTCCCTGGCGTGCAGCGGAGTAGAGAAGGCCCTATGGCAATTCAGACAGAACCCGGAATTGACGAGTATCTCCGCAAGCGGCTGATGCCGGTCGAGGGCGCCATCCCACACCTCGCCCGGACCGACATGTACGGGAATTCCATTCCCGCTGGAAGCGTGGGTGGCGATCTCTTCGAATACATCAATTTTCAGCAACGCTATAACATCGACGCACGTATCGCCCGCGCTTTACGGTTGTCCAAAGAATATCTGGAACCGGTCTCCGAAGGCCAGGTTCCGCGAAACTCAGTTGATCAGTTTGTGCATTGGCTTGCATCGAATCCGCCCCCGAACGGCTTGCAAGAGGACGAGTACAGAAGGGCGAAGAGCTCAGAACAGCTCATGGTCGCAGAGAATTTGCGCGAACTCTACACCTCCGCAGGCGTCCTCCTGGTGGATGCTCAGGGGCATGGGATAATCTCGGCGAAGATAGCCTCGACTGTACACGACACCTTTCATGCTTTTATCCTCGCCGAACTCGACCGCTACGGGAGGACGACCCCTAAGCTATTCGAGGACATTAATCTCCGTCTGGCGCAATCCGTCACTGCGCGCAATGCTCTGGGCCGCGATGCGCACGACGAGTCGCGTGAAATTGCGACCATGCTCTACGGTGAAATACGTCCCGAAGGGCAATTCCGTTTTGTGAATTTCGGCAGTCCTCCACCATTGGTCTTTTCTGCGGAGTTCGGGTGCTTTGTGCCGATGAATACCGATTACCTCGTGCAATTCCCTGCCCTCGGATTGGAAATTCCCGAGGACCATCCTGACCGAAACAAGTATTTTTCGATGGCGCTCCGGCAAAGGCAAATCAACGCTTCGAATATAGCGGAGATCACATTGATGAGTCCGGGAGACATCATTTTTCTGTATTCCGACGGCGTGTATGACGGCAGTGATATAGAAGCTCGCCTAAGGATCGAACGCATAGTTCGTGACCATAAAGACCGCCCGGCAAGGGAGATCTGCAATGCGATCCTGGACTACGCACTAACGCAGGATGAATACTTTCGCCAGATCGGCGAGCAAGACCTCACTGACGATAAAACCGCATTTATCATCAAGCACGGCTGAGAATTGAGATTCGCCCACGACGGCACCTGCCCGGCAAACTCTCTGGATTACCGCGCCGGCACAGCGACGGAATCGGTCTTCGTCCCACTTCCGGGCTCGACCTTAGGCTCGACCGCACGGTCCCCACCCGCCATTTCTCGATTGAAGTTGAAATCGGTGGGAGCCATGCCAGTGATAAGTCGCGCTCCACGACTGAACGTCAGGTCCTGGATTGCCCACTGAATGAAAACCAGGATCCGGCTTTGAAACTGGACAATGTACGTCAGGTGGATAAGCGCCCAAACCAACCACGCCGTCAGCCCAGAAACATGCACGCCGAAAATATTGGCCACCGCGGCAGCGCGTCCAATCACCGCCAGGTTTCCTTTATCGAAATACGCGAAGGGTTTTTGCTTTGGCTGACCGCTCGTTTTCCGCACGATTGCTTTCGCGGCATAAGCCCCTTGCTGCATCGCAACCTGCGCCACCCCCGTCAACGGCTTTCCGCTTGCGTCCAGGGAGAGTGCCAGATCTCCGACCACATAGATGTCGGGAAAATTAGCGATGGTGAGGTCGGGTCCAACTTTGATCCTTCCGCCGCGGTCGGTCTCCGCCCCAGTACGTTTCGCCAACGTCCTCGCCAGGGGAGCAACGGTGACGCCGCCAGCCCAGATCACAGTTTTTGTTGACAGGCGCTCTGCGGTTCCATTGACCTGAAGGCCGACTCCGTCCCGGTCAACATCATGCACCATCGCGCCCATCTTGGTTTGCACACCGAGCTTGGCAAGAGACCGCTCAGCCTTTTGTGCCAAGTCCTCGGGGAATGACGGGAGCAGCCGTGGGCCTCCATCGAGCAGGATGATTTGCGCGTCTTCGGGACATATCGAACGAAAGTCGTGCTTGAGCGTCTGCCGCGCGATCTCTCCGATCGCTCCTGCCAGCTCGACTCCCGTGGGCCCTGCGCCGACAATCACAAACGTGAGCCAGGCGCGCCGCTGAGCAGGATCTGAGAGCCGTTCTGCGACTTCAAATGCGTAGAGAATTTTGTGCCGAAGGGTGGTTGCTTCCTCGATGCTCTTCAGGCCAGGGGCCCACCGCGACCACACGTCGTGGCCGTAGTAAGAGGTTTGCGAGCCGGCTGCGACAATCAAAGAGTCGTAATCGAAAGTTGCTCCGTCGGCGAGCACCACCTGCTTCGAGACCGGGTCAATGTCCAGTACGTCGCCCAGCAACACCCGAGTGTTTTTCTGACGGCTCAACACGCCGCGCAACGGCGCTGCAATCTCGCCCGGTGAAAGCGAACCGGTGGCAACTTGATAGAGCAGAGGTTGAAACAGATGATAGTTGCGGCGATCGATCAGGGTTACATCAACTGGCGCTGACTTCAGCGCCTGTGCCGCACTGAGGCCTCCGAATCCGCCTCCAATAATAACGACCTTGGATTTCCCACTCATAAGCCTAAGCACCCATTCCTTCTTTGTTTATGTCACTAATTTCTGCGCCGAAGTAGAACCACTACTGATCTCGGCGCTACCAGATAGCTCGCCACGCCAAGAGACTCTCCGGGCTCCGCGAAATCGTCAGGGCTCGCTAACGCAGTGTCCACGACTCTCACCCACTCTTGCGCCGTACCCTCTTGAATGTGGAACTCCAACTCCTCCCAGTAGGCGTTGATCATCACGTAGATGTCATCATCGTTTTGAGAAGCTCCGTGCAGGCAGAACGCCACACTGTGAGAGTCATAGGAAAGGTCGACTCTCTCGCCCGTTCCGTACCAGTCGACGTCCTCGCGCCAGAACCGGCTGCGGCTCAGCGCAGAATGGCTTTTCCGAAACGCAATCATGCTCTTGAAGAAACGAAAAATGTCCTGATTCGCCCGAAGCTGGCTCCAGTCCAGCCATCCCGTTGTGTTGTCCTGGTTGTACGGATTGTTGTTGCCGAACTGTGTGTTCAGGAATTCGTCCCCGGCTCGGAACATTGGAGTTCCGTTCGAAAGCATGAGCAAGCAGCAGAAATTTTTCACCTGCCTGCGGCGCAACGCCAGCACTTCATTGGGTGCGGCCTCGTCGCCTTCATGACCACAGTTCCAGCTGTAGTTGTCGTCCATGCCATCCTGGTTGTTGTGACCATTCGCCCAGTTGCGCTTCTGGTTATAAGAAACGAGATCGTACAGGGTGAAGCCATCGTGGGAAGTCACGTAGTTCACGCTCTGGTAGGCGTGATACGCGTCGGCGCGGCTGTCGGGGAAAAAATCATCGCTGCCATAGACACGCCGCATCAGGTCAGGAACCATTCCGGGATCGCCTTTGACAAAACGGCGGACGTCGTCGCGGAATCGCCCGTTCCACTGCAGCCAGGTTATACCGGGGAATCCGCGGCCGAGTTGATAAGCACCTGTATCCCACGGCTCCGCGATCAAGCGCAGCCGACCTAGCTCCGGATCAGCGGCAATTTCACTGAAGATGGGAGCGTCTCCCCAGTTGAGAGATCCATCGGTGTTTCGGCTGAACACCGATGCCAGATCAAAGCGGAATCCGTCGATGTGCATCTCCTGTTTCCAGTAACGCAAACTGTCCATCACCATCTTGCGCACGTGAGGCTCCCCGAAATCCAAGGTATTGCCGGTGCCGGAGTAATTCGCGTACGGGTTCGCCGGATCGCCTGACATCATGTAATAGCCAGCGCTGTCGATGCCCTTATAGCTGTAGATGGGGCCTCTGTGATCTCCTTCACAGGTGTGGTTATAAACAACATCAAGCACTATGCCGATGCCCGCCTGATGAAACGCCTTCACCATATTTCTGAATTCAAGGTGCTGCTCATCATCGTCGCGGGTATTCGCGTATTGGGCGTGGGGCGCGAAGAAGTTCAGAGGCATATAGCCCCAGTAGTCACCCTCCTGTGGATCGCGCTGGAAAATCGGCATCAGTTCGACCACAGTGATCCCGAGCTCTTTCAGATAGGGGATCTTCTCGACCAAGCCTGCATATGTCCCGGCCCGAGATGGATCTACGCCTGAGTTGGGGTTCTTCGTGAAGCCCTTCACGTGCAGTTCGTAAATGATTGCATCCGACTCGTGATGCGGCGCTCGGTCTCCCGTCCAATCAAATTCCGACCTGTGGGCACTCAGCACGCCGAGAGGCGCCCGACCTGCATTGGGTCCTTCTCTCATTGCTAATTCGCGATCGAAATCGGGCGGGAAGAACACACATTTCGCATACGGGTCGAGCAGAACCTTCTGTGGGTCGAAGCTATGAACGTAGGAAACAGCTTGTCCCGACACCGAATATCCGTAATAACAAGACTCACCAATTTCGGTGAGTGGTATCCGGCAATGCCAAATCCGTCCCGACTTGTTACGCAGAAAGTCGAAACGGTACGTTAGCCGCGGGTTGACCAAATCGGTGGTCGCGTAAAGCAATAGTGTGACGCTTTCCGCTTGTTCCGCATGAATGGCGAAGTTGAAAGCTTGCTCCTCTTCCATCCAGGTCACGCCAAGCGGCAACGGGCTGCCTTCGGTCTGCTCCCAGGCCGGGCGCTTGGTGCGCGCAGCCGCCGCCGACTGGGCGCGCCCTAGATCGGCCACATCGGCAAGCATCACTTGGATTGAATTGTTCAATGTGCCTTTTTGTTACGCGGTTCCGGCCGAATCCTTACCTTTTCTGTTCGCCCTGTCCAATTTGTTATCACTCATTGCGGCCAGCTACCATCGTTTTCATCCTTGATTAATAGGGCTGCGTCTGGTGAAAAATGGGCTACTTCTGGCAGTACTCCTCAAGCGCTTGTTTCTCTAATAAACGCGTTGGTGGAAAACATTTCGGCTGCCACACCTCCGGTCGCCGCGCGATCCGCGAAAATCACAGCCCGAAGGCGACAAATTCTCCCCGCAGGAATCAACAGACTGCCCTCGCGCAGGCGAAGCAGCGCGCCAGCTTTCTCACTTCCCGTCGCCAGCCACAAAATCCGTCGGGCTCGATTGATGACGGGATATGTCAGTGTCATTCGGCGCCTTCCCTGGTAGATGCCGGTCACAGCCACATCCGCGTCGGTGATCGTAAGGACCCGATCTTCGGGTACCAGGGACGCAGTGTGTCCATCCGGCCCAAGACCCAGATGAATCAGGTCTAGCGTCGGCGGTGAGCCAGCGATCTCACCGAGGAGCGAGGCGTATTCCCTGGCTGCGGCGTCCAAATTAGGCGATTCCACGGGCATGGCATGGATCTGTTCCGGTGGAATCGGCGAGTGATTGAGCAGACTCTCTCGAAGATGGGTGAGATTTCTATCCGCGTGCCCCAGTGGCGCAACGCGTTCGTCCACTTGCACAACGTGAATGCGCGGCCACGGGAGCTCTTCATCTGCCAGGGCGCGCAGCATGATCCAGGGAGTATGACCGCCGCTGACAGCCATCACGAAGCGCCCCCGCGCCGTGACTGCGGAGCGGGCCTCTGCAGCAATGGCCTTCGCGGCCGCTTGCGCAGTGGACACATCATCAGCGAACACTTCAACCTTCATCGCGAATTCTCCGCTTCCGAATTGCCGGTGCCTCAGGCAGCTTGGCCGGCAACAGATGGCGCCTCATGTCCCACAATCGGGTTTTGCCAGCCTCCCGGTGGGGTGACGCGCTCGACTTCGTCCGGGCCCCAGGTATTGGGCGAATACTGATAAATCGGCGTGTTCTTTTTCAACACCGGTTCCACGATGCGCCACGCTTCTTCGACGTAGTCTTCGCGCGCGAATAATGAGCTGTCTCCTGCCATGGCGGCCCCCAGCACACGTTCGTAGGCGTCCATCTCATCGGCGCGGGGAGAGTGGCTGGCCACCATTTCGCCAGTTTGCAGCGAGAGTCCTTCTCCCGGAGCCAGCGCCATCATCCCCATGGCGATGGTCACTTCGGGACTGAGCCGCAGCCGCAGATGGTTTTCCACCAACAGGCTGTCGGGAATCAACGTAGGAGGTTTGCGAAACTTGCCAACAATCTCAGTGCTGGTTGTGGGCAAAGATTTGCCGGCGCGAATGTAGAATGGCACACCTTTCCAGCGCCAGGAATTAATCTCCAATTTCAAAGTGGCGAAGGTTTCCGTCTGCGAGTCCTTCGCTACGCCGTTTTCATCCCGGTAGCCGCGGAACTGGCCACGTACCAGGTTCTTCTCCTCGATAGGCGTAATTGCTTTCAGCACTTTCACTTTCTCGTCGCGAACCGACTCGCTGTCAAAGCCAACAGGCGGCTCCATCGTAAGATTCGACAACACCTGAAATAAGTGATTCTGGACGACATCGCGGATGGTTCCAGTCTGGTCATAGAAACCTCCTCGGCCCTGTACGCCGAAGTCCTCTGCCATCGTGATCTGCACACTCTATGCCCAAAGGGTTTTTCGACGATGACTCGCGCACCCCGGCCACAATTCGATTCCGCCAGGTGTCCCACGACGGTTTCGAACAGAATCGGCGGGATCGCCAGATAGTGTGCGGGGCGATGTGCGTCCTCGAGAGCCTTGCGAAGAGCTGTGAAGGTTGCCGCGTCCTGGTAGTCGCCGTCAACGTAGCGCAGCAGGCCGATCAACTTTTCGAAAGCGGTGGGATCGACTCCGCCGTGTTTCTCCAGGCTGTCATGCGCTCGCGCGCGAAGTTGATCGAGATTCCATCCTGCCTTGGCTACACCAACGACGGGCACATTGAGATGTCCTCGCTTCACCATCGCTTGCAGCGCCGGGAATATCTTCTTGTAGGCCAGATCGCCGGTGGCGCCAAAGAAAACGAGCGCGTCCGAGTGGGTAGTCATGAATATCTCTCCTTCAAGCAGCCTCAGATTTTTCTGCTGGTTTCTCCAAATGTCCGCCGAACTCGTAACGCATGGCAGATAGGAGTTTGTTCGCGAAATCGGCTTCGCCACGTGAGCTGAAGCGCTCGTACAGAGACGCAGTGAGAACCGGTGTTGGCACCGCTTCGTCGATTGCGGCCTTGATCGTCCAGCGTCCTTCGCCCGAGTCAGACACCCGGCCGGCAAACTTCGAAAGCGCCGGATCCTGAACCAACGCAGTCGCCGTAAGGTCCAGCAGCCACGACGCGATCACACTGCCGCGCCGCCACACTTCGGCGATGTTCTTGAGATCCAGCTCGTATTGGTAGTGCTCGGGGTCGCGCAGGGGTGTCGTTTCAGCGTCAACCTTGCCCTCTCGCTTTCCCACATTGGCGGAACGCAGCACGGACAATCCTTCGGCATAGGCGGCCATGATTCCGTACTCAATGCCGTTGTGGACCATCTTCACAAAATGACCAGCGCCATTTGGGCCGCAGTGCAGGTAACCTTGTTCGGCGGTGCCATCGAGATTCTCGCGACCGGGCGTGCGCGAGATGTCGCCTGTGCCGGGCGCAAGCGCCGAGAAAATCGGATCGAGGCGCTGGACCACGTCGTTTTCCCCGCCAATCATCATGCAGTAGCCGCGTTCCAGGCCCCATACACCGCCGCTGGTTCCCACGTCCACGTAGTGGATCCGCTTGGGCGCGAGCTCTTTTGCGCGGCGAATGTCGTCAACGTAGTAAGAATTCCCGCCGTCGATGAGGACGTCTCCTGCCTCAAGATACGGCAGCAAGTCAGCGATGGTCTGGTCAACGACGGCTGCCGGAACCATCAGCCATAGCGCTCGCGGCTTCTGAAGCTTTTTCACAAGGTCCGCGAGAGAACCTGATCCAACCGCGTTTTCCTTGACCAAATCGTTCACCACTTGTGGCGACCGGTCGAACACAACGCAGTCGTGTCCTTTCCTGATCAGCCGTCGCACCATGTTGGCGCCCATTCGACCCAGTCCTATCATTCCAAGTTGCATAAACTCTCCTCTTTTGAAAATTGCGAAACCGTTTGATTCAATGTGCTATCTGCAAGATTGCATCACGCAACCCTTCCATGGCGTCTGCGACACTTTTATTTGCGGCAAAGACCGACGTCCCAGCCACAAGCACGTTCGCTCCTGCCTCGACTGCCAGAGGAGCAGTTGCTTCATCAATCCCTCCGTCCACTTCTAAGTCACATTCCGGTTTGATCTGCTCGATCATTTGCGAGACTTGCCGGATTTTCGGCAGCGTTGACTGAAGGAAATGCTGATGCCCGAAACCTGGATTAACGGTCATGACCAGCACCTGGTCGAGGTCCGGCAGAATCTCCTCCAGCATAGCCGCTGGAGTTGCCGGGTTAATTGCTACTCCGGCGCGTTTGCCCAGGGCCTTGATGCGCTGCACTGTGCGGTGCAAATTGTTGTTCCCTTCCCAGTGAACGAGAAATGAATCGGAGCCGGCCTCGGCAAACTCGTCCAGAAAAAAGTCCGGGTCGGAAATCATCAGGTGTGTCTCGAGCGAAAGTCTGGTGACGCGCCTGAGCGATTGGACGATGGGCGCCCCCATCGAGAGATTAGGAACGAAATGTCCGTCCATCACATCAACGTGAACCCGATCTGCGCCTGCCTGGTCGGCTTCTGCCACCTGCTCACCCAGACGACAGAAGTCGGCCGCGAGAATCGAAGGAGCGAGTTTGATGACGCCATTTTGCATCTTGCGGACTTCTCCTCTCTCTTTCTAACTCACTGCAGCGGGAGTCTCGATGCGGGCATTCTCAAAAATGCTCACAAATTCGCGGTAGCGGCCGGCGATCTGAGCGACAGCGTCCTGGCGTGTGATTTGCTTCGCTCGCATGTTAATCAGGGGATTCCAGAAACTGGTTCGGCCGACGGCGAAGCCAATGAAACCCGGCACCGCTGCTGCCGTAGTCAACCACTCGCGTACCTTCTGGTCGTTCTCTCCCCGGCCCAGGATGATGCAGCCGACATTGTCGCGTCCGCGGCGGCGTGCCGCAGCCACAACCTTTTCGCAGTCTTCCCGGCGGTCGAGTCCTTCGATCTTCCAGACGTCCGGCTCGACTTGCGCGTCCTGCAGTTCCATGATGGTCTGGACCATCAAGCGAGGACGTAGCTCCAGGTCGTAAGCTTTCTTGTCTCCTTTGACATGATCGAGCTGCGCCTTTTCCGCCGGCACCAGCAACTCGAACATGAATTTGCTGCGGCCGTCAGTGTGCAGGTAATCGGAGAGTCTTTTCAGACGGGCTGCCTGCCGCTGGTTCAGAGCGCGATCACCTTCAGGGTTATAGCGCACGAGCACCTTGCAGAAAGTTGGCTGGAAAGCCTCGATGTGCTTGGCGAATTCCTCACCGTACTGGAAATCGAATTCTTCCTGACCGCTCTTCTCAGCCGGGCAAGCAGTTGTATGGCCGTTCGCCCGGGCATCGCGAAGAATGGCACCGCCGAACTGTTCATCAACAAGAATTCCGGCCTTCTGCTCAGGCACGCCAGCGTGGAGAGCCGCCTTGAAGCCATCATAGATTACTTGCTTGGTGGAGGCGATTTCTGCGGTTTGCTCTGGGCTTAGCGTGCCAGTCCAACCAAACATCTTGGTCTGGAACGATCCCCGGTGGTCAAAGGGCAGGATATATAAAGGTTCGTTAAAGCCTATGGCGGTCATTGTGACTCCTTAAGTTTGCGGTAACGACGAATCAAAGTGTTAGTTGAGCTGTCATGGTTGAGCATAGGTTCGGGACCGTTCTCAAGTTCCGGGATGATGCGCTGTGCCAGGACTTTGCCCAGCTCCACGCCCCACTGATCAAATGAATCAATGTTCCAGATGACGCCCTGTGTAAAGACGGCGTGCTCGTAAAGAGCGACCAGCTTGCCTAGTATTTCCGGCGTAAGCCGCTCGGCCAAAATCGTGTTGGATGGCCGGTTGCCTTCAAAGACCCGATGGGCCACCAGCCAATCCGATGTGCCCTCCGCCTCCACTTGCTCGGGCGTTTTGCCGAACGCAAGCGCCTCGGTCTGGGCGAAAACATTGGCCAACAGCATGTCATGATGCCGGCCAACCGGATTCAGAGTTTCGACAAAGGCAATGAAGTCACAAGGGATGAGACGGGTGCCCTGATGGATCAACTGATAGAACGAGTGTTGACCGTTGGTCCCCGGCTCGCCCCAATAGATGGGACCGGTATCATGGGCGACCGCTTTCCCATTGAGCGTGACATGCTTGCCGTTGCTCTCCATTGTCAACTGCTGCAGATATGCGGGAAACCGCTTCAGGTATTGCTCGTAGGGCAAAACGGCGACCGTCTGTGCGCCGAAAAAGTCGTTGTACCAAAGGGCGAGCAAACCCATGAGAATGGGAAGATTGTGTTCAAAGGGCGCGGTCCGGAAATGCTCGTCCATCTGGTGAAAGCCATTGAGCATGGCGCGGAAGTTATCCGGGCCAATGGCGACCATGGTCGAAAGGCCGATCGCCGAGTCCATCGAGTAGCGGCCGCCGACCCAATCCCAGAATCCGAACATGTTGGCGGTATCAATTCCGAACTTCGAAACCTCGGCTGCATTTGTCGACACCGCGACAAAATGCTTTGCGACCGATTTTTCATCCCCTCCCAGACCCGCGAGTGACCAGGCACGGGCCGTATGGGCATTCGTCATTGTCTCGAGCGTTGTAAAAGTTTTTGAAGAGACGATGAATAACGTTTCTGCGGCATCGAGACCTTGCACAGCCTCCGCGAAGTCCGTTCCATCTACGTTGGAGACGAAACGGAACGTCATGGAGCGTTCGCAGTAGTATCGAAGCGCCTCATAAGCCATAACGGGACCGAGGTCAGATCCCCCAATGCCGATGTTGATTACATTTCGAATGCGTTTGCCGGTGTGGCCTTTCCACTCGCCACTGCGTACACGCTCCGAGAAGTCAGCCATCCGGTCGAGCACTTCATGGACTTCAGGCACCACGTTCTTTCCGTCCACAATGATTGAGGCATCCTTTGGGGCACGCAAGGCCACGTGCAAGACCGCCCGTTGCTCGGTGATGTTGATTTTGTCCCCACGAAACATGGCGTCGATTCGCGCTCGCAAGCCAGACTCCCCGGCGAGCTGAAGAAGCAGTTTGAAGGTTTCATCGGTAATGCGGTTCTTCGAGTAATCGAGGTACAGGCCTACAGCCTCGACCGTCATACGCTGACCGCGCTTCGGGTCGTCCGCAAAAAGCTGACGCAAATGCAGCTTGGAGACCGTCTTGTAGTGCGACGCGAGTGCCTTCCACGCCGCCTGCTTGATTGCCCGCTTCTTCACTTGCGGTTGAGGGTTTGCTGCCATGCTCATGCTCCTTTCAATTCCACGTGCTTGTTCAAGCGAATGCGCCACTCCTGATGCTCTTCAGGCTCTCCAGCCCATAGGTCGCGGCCCCAACCAACGCGGCACGCGTTGTGATGACGTGAATGGGAATCCGTTCCATCAGGTCTTTGAAGCGGCCCTTTCTGATGAATGTCTCCATGAACCGTGGTTCCTGCAGCGCATTCAACAGGTGGAGTGCGACGCCGCCAGCCATATAGACTCCACCTGTCGCGAGAACCTTCAGCGCGAGATTGCCGGCTTCGCTCGCCAGAATCGAAACCAGGATTTCAATCGTTGCCTGGCACAATTCGCTGGATTGGCGCGGGTCGACGGCGGCATCAACAATTGCCTTTGTATGATCCTTGGCCGACGCGATCAGTTGAGCAATTTCTGGCCGTTCCGGTATCTTCTCTTGGTCGCGCAGAAATTCGTAAATATTGGGAACGCCGATTCCTGAACAGACGCGCTCAACCCCTACGTGACCGAAACGCGGAAGCAGATACGCAAGCAAACGAATTTGCCGCTCGTCCGTCGGCGCGAAATCTGAGTGCCCTCCCTCAGAGCTATGAGCGACGTAATGCGAGCCATCCCAGGTCAGAAATGATTCGCCCAGACCGGTCCCCGGCGCAATGATCGCGATCGGGCCCCGCGGAACCGGCTCTCCTTCATTGATTGTAAGCAGATCGGCTGTTCGCAACACAGGTACAGCCCGGGCGACTGCCTCCAGGTCGTTCATAAGGTGAACGGCCTTCAGATCTAACTCCTTCGCGAGCGTGCTTTCATCCATCACCCAGGGCAAGTTGGTGGTTTTCACGTGCCCATCGATCACTGGTCCCGCGACGTCAAACGAGGCTACGTCAACGGACAGTTTCACCTGACCGAGAAACTCCACGACCATAGCCTGCAGGCTGGGATAGTCGGCACTGTGACGCTCGGTCTGAGCCAATGGCGAGTGTGGCCCGGATTCGCTCGAGTAGATCGCCAAATCTGTTTTTGTACCGCCGATGTCGCCTGCAATTAGCATCCTTAACTCCGCAGTCAGTTTTCTAAGCAGTCGCATACCTTTCGCTGTTTGGCTTCGACCCATTCAACCCATAGAACAAGATGTACAAGTAGCAGATCACCGGTAGAACAAACGCGTGGTGAATGCCGACGTTATCCGCAATTACCCCCTGGATCACAGGCAGGATGGCGCCGCCTACGATAGCCATATTCAGGAGGCCGGATCCATTCCCCGTAAGCGGCCCGAGTTCTGCCACTCCCAAACTGAAGATGGTGGGGAACATGATGGAGTTGAAGAACCCGACGGCCAGAATCGTCCACATTGCCGCGTGGCCGCCCAATAGCATCGACGTAGTGACTAGCGCCGCGGCACAGGTCGCGAACAGGGCAAGCAGATGCCCGGGCTTGATCCGCTGCAGCAGCCACGCCCCGAGGAAACGTCCGATCATGGCTCCGCCCCAGTAGAACGAAACAAAACCTGCTGCGGTTTTGGCGGTGAGGCCCGCAATCTCGGGCGAACCGAAATAATTTACCAGAAAACTTCCGATGGACACTTCGGCGCCCACATAGGTGAAAATCCCCAGCGCGCCAAGGAGGAGATTCGGATGTTTCCAGATGGAATCGTTAACTTTCCCTCCAGAGCGCGAGGTCGCGGTTTCGATTTGTGGCAGCCTGGAGGTGCCGATCAAGACCGCCAGCAAGATTAGCGCGATGCCGATCACGGTGTATGGCATCTTGACCGAGGCTGCTTGTTGCACGCGGTAGGCTTGCAGAGCTTGCGGCCCGAGCTGCCTCAGCTGTTCGACCGCCAACGGCGCCGCGCTCAGGATCAGCAGTCCACCGATTTTCGGTGCGATGGTGGTCCCCAGTGAGTTGAAAGCCTGCGTCAGATCCAGTCGGCTCGATGCCGTTTCAGGCTTGCCTAACAAATCCACATAAGGATTCGCGGCCACCTGAAGACCAGTGATCCCTGCGGCCAGAACGAGGAGGGCGGTCAGGAAGAGGGTGAAGGAAGCAGCGGATGCGGCGGGCAGGAATAGAAACGCGCCACATGCCATGGTCAGCAGCCCCACTACCATCGTCCTCTGATATCCGATCCTGTTCACGAACCGCGACCACGGCACTGAAAACAAGAAGTAGGCCGAGAAGAATGCAAACTGGATCAGCATGACCCGCGCGTAGCTGAGATCAAAGACCGACTTCAGGTGCGGAACCAGAATATCGTTCAGGCAAGTGAGAAACCCCCACATGAAAAACAATGTGGTCACGACCGCGAGAGGACGGGTGTAGTTCGCGGCAGTCGTAATCGCCGTAGTCGTCTGAATCGACGCTGAACCTGTTGTTATTTCTCGAGCTGCCATTTCTCTTTCTCCGGTACTACCACCACGTTTCGGCTTGCACTCCGTACGTAAGGCCATCAGTTCGATTCTCGAAAGGAATTCCGCCGACAAACCCTCGCAGTCCATCCGACCAGTTCGCGTAAGTCAAAAAGGCCCGTAGCACGGGACGGCTGAAGAACTTTTGTCCTGCACCGATTTGCGGCGCTATGGTGAACTTTCTCAGCCAGCCATCGTATTGACCGGTGCTGCTGTGGGTGTGGTCGAACCCTCCCTCAAACGCTAGGGAGAGATACTTGGTAAAGAAGACCTCCGGCCGCGCACCGAACGAGGCCCACTGGTCCCAACCATGTTGAGGGTTGCCGTCTCGAGTCCGCTGGAAGACAAAGATTGGCATAATGGCGAATCTGTCGTTTGGCTGAAGAAGCACCTGATCAGTGATCAAAAACCGCGCGGTACTGTTGATGAAGGTGGTTGGGTCATCAATGTTTGTGCTGAAGTTGCTGGCTGCCCCGGTTCCATATTGGATCCCAAATGTGTGGAAACCACCATGCCATTCCAGGCGTTGATGACGAAGCCCGAAGGCATAACCGCTGCTAGTCGGGATCACAGTGCCAGTGGGTGTGGTGCCGCCTTTGCTCGTGGCGAAATCGAACCAAAAAGCCGCAGTGCCTCCAGGGGCTTTTACATCGTAGAGTCGCAGGTCAATGTTGCTCTTGGCGTAGTTGCCGTTCTGCGTCGTGATGTCGGGTCGGGCGCCGGCTAGATAGCTGACGGCCAGCTTGGCGACCTTCAAGTTCACGTCTTCGACGCCGCCTCCGTAACCGCTCATATCCAGAGGATAGAAATCGTCAATCTCAATGTGCTGACGCCTGTAATACCGCTCTCCCGCCCAAAACTTCGCCTCTGGCTGGGTTTCGAAGATGTTTCCCGCGCGGACGAAGGCTTCTCTCAAGCGAAACTGGTCGTTGCCAGTGCCGTTATTGAAGTTTGCAAAGCTCGCCGAGTTCGTGGTGTTGGCCTCGATCATTACCTCGGTCTTCAGCCATGCTTTATCCGAGTTCCTTTCGGGGTTCAGCCAGTTGTTGACAAAGATGAACTCGCCATAAGTTTCTGCCTCGTTTCCCAAGCGGTATTTCGCACCTGCTCCTGGGGCCTGAAATGCGACCTGCTGTCCACCTTCGCTGTTTAGTCCGTAACCGGAGCGAAAGTATCCGTGGAATTCGAAAGTACCTACTTGCTCCTGCAAGCCCGCAATCTTGGTTTGAGCTTCCTGCAAGAGATCATAGGTTGGCTGCGATGGCAGCTGCCCCTGGAACTTGGCTCCCACCTGGTTTGACCCTCCGAATAGAACTTTCTTGGCCGCTTGCTCGGCGGCGAGTTGTGACGCTGAGACCGTCGCCTCTCTTTCCTTTGCCGTCGCCTCCTTCTGCTTCTCAATCTCCTGCTCGAGGGTGGCGATGCGTTGCTCGAGGTCACGAGTCGTCGTGTCGTATTGCTGTTTCAATTGCTGTAGTTGCTGCTGCAACTGGTCTGCCTGTTGACCGTTAGCGGATAGGACGCCTAAAGAAATCATCCCGATACGACGGAGGAACCAACTAAGGGGACGCTTCCGATGACTACCTGAACCAATAATCATTGACTAGATCCCTGCTCCGACCTGCACACACACGCTCTCTCGCTGACGCGAGAAGCCATGGTTAGCGCATCTCTCTTCGAGCATTCGCGATTCCATCCCTACCGCCCCCGGCCGCGAGGGCAAAGTGTCCGCCAGGGCAGGCACTTACAGGCTCATTGCCGAAAAAGGCTCCACCAAACCTTTCAAAGCAGAGAAGAGCGACTGTCAAGGGTTTGGCAAGTGACAGATTTGAATCTCGTCCCATTGCAAGGGCTAATTCCTGAGTTGCAAGGATGGGCCTTTCGAAAAAGCGGCGGCGGAAATGTGGATCATGGCGGCACGCGAAATTGCATGCAGTTGTGTCATTGACCAGACTCGTTTTCTCAAGTCCAGCACCTAGTCTGTTTTCACTGCTGCGCAGCTGCGCGGCCAAGCCCTTCCTGACCGGCCGATTGGTAGCCGATGATGATAAAGTCGAGAGCACGATCAAAAAACCTATCCAACGAGTGCAGCAGTTGTACGCCGCCCCAGAAATCAGCGGGTTCGTCCAGTAAGGTTTCCCTTCGCTGAAAGGAACGCCCTGCCGAGCCCGTCGCATTCCTAGGCTCACGTAGCGCTCCTCGGTTACGGATTCAGTGTTGTTCAGCAACCAATCCGTCAAATTTCGATAGATCTCGCGCGTACTTTGCTTTTGTTCCTCAAGAGGTACTCTATGCAAAAGCCCCATACACCTGTCTGAGCGCTTGATCTTCTGCATGAATTCCTCGCACAGCTGGTCAGCATGAGTATCAACGTGTTCAATAAACTTGCGGGCAAACATGTATGTCTCCTTCTACGAGCACTCAACCGTCCCCATGTTCTTTGCGCACAAGTTTGGGACCTTTTTCAGTTTTCAGTATTTCTCGGGAATCCAGCGATAGTTCCAATCAGGTTCCTTGTAGCCGTGAGGTTTTTGTCGCTTCGGCAGCTTGATCTTATCTTGTGGAATTTGTTTCCACGGCACGACGCTGAGCAGGTGGGAGATGCAGTTTAGTCTGGCCCGCTCTTTGTTGTCCGTTTGCACCACATACCACGGGGACTGCGGTGTATCTGTAGCCGCAAACATTGCATCTTTCGCGCGCGAGTAATCGTACCAGCGACGGTGCGATTCCAAGTCCATTGGGCTGAGCTTCCATTGGCGCATTGGATCCTGGATGCGTTTGAGGAACCGCTTGCGCTGCTCCTTCTCGCTTACCTCAAACCAGTATTTGATTAGGTTGATGCCATTGTCTTTCAATAGCGCTTCAAAACCCGGGCACAGGCGGAGAAAGTCCTCGTATTCATGAGTTGTGCAAAAGCCCATCACATGTTCCACGAGAGCGCGATTGTACCAACTCCGGTCAAAGAGGATTACCTCACCCGCCGCCGGGAGGTAGGCGACGTAACGCTGTGAGTAAAGCTGCGTCTTTTCGCGTTCGGTGGGGGCCGGCAAGGCTAGATGACGGAAGACGCGGGGACTGACTCGCTCCATAATGCAGTTGATCACCCCTCCCTTACCGGCGGCGTCGCGCCCTTCAAACACAACCACCACCTTGGCGCCGGTGGCCTTCACCCATTCCTGCATTTCGACCAGTTTGGTCTGGAGCTCACGCAATGCTTTCTGGTATTCCTTCCCATTGAGCTTCTCGCTCCTCTGCTCCTCTGTTCCGTTTGCCTTATTGTTCGCCATAGACAGGAATCTCCTTTTCTGCCCCTGAAATCGCTCGAATTGCACTGCCCTGAAATTCACTCCCGCGTACTGGGCACTTAACTGCGGGCCCTGATCTCTCACGATCTGGGATGGCGCCGCTTTACGGACAATTGCGCCAGCGACCGAGCTAAAGCGGCGTTGACGGATGCGACTTCCTGAGAAGATAGGTTTTCGCGAAGCCGTGCCGCCGCGCGTTGACGTGCTTCTTCGGCTTTTGCTTCGTCGATTTTCTCGGCAGCAACTGCCATATCCGTCACGATGGCCACGCGGTCACCGGTGATTTCGACGAGCCCCTCTCCAACAGCAAGAAAATTATCGTGGCCACCCTTATTCACAATCATTTCCCCTGGCACCAACTGCGTCATGAGCCGGACGTGTTGCGGGTAAATTCCCATCTGGCCCTCTACACCCTGCAGGGTAACCATCTCCACGTCTTCGGAGTAAACCGTGGCATCCGGTGTCACGATTTCGAGTTTGAGGGTGTTGGCCATATTTAACTCTGCGGTCGATTGGGGCTTCGAGCCTCAGCTCTCAACCCTGTTTGGTTTCCTCAATTGAGCCCTTCATGTAGAAGTTCGCTTCCGGCACGTCGTCGTGCTTGCCTTCCAGGATCTCTTTGAAGCCCCGAACTGTTTCGGCCACGGGTACTTGTCTGCCCTCGCGGCCCGTGAACACCTGTGCCACGCTGAATGGCTGACTCAGAAAGCGCTGAATCTTGCGCGCACGGAACACGGTAAGCTTGTCCTCCGGCGATAGCTCATCCATACCCAGAATTGCAATGATGTCCTGTAGGTCTTTGTAGCGCTGAAGCGTCTTCTGCACGCCTCGCGCCGTATCGTAGTGCTCCTGGCCTACGATTTCCGGGGCCAGGGAACGGGAAGTCGAGGCCAGAGGATCCACCGCCGGATAGATACCTAACTCAGCAATCGCACGATCCAGTACGATGGTTGCATCCAGATGTGCGAAAGTAGTAGCCGGCGCCGGATCGGTCAGGTCGTCCGCAGGAACATATACGGCCTGAAACGACGTGATCGAGCCTTTTTTTGTCGAAGTAATCCGTTCTTGTAACGCCCCCATCTCGGCGGCGAGGGTTGGCTGGTAACCGACGGCGCTGGCGGTGCGGCCGAGCAATGCCGAGACCTCGGAACCGGCCTGAGAGAAGCGAAAGATGTTGTCGATGAAAAGCAGCACATCCTGATTCTTTTCGTCGCGGAAGTATTCGGTAATGGCCAACCCGGAAAGGGCCACGCGCAGACGCGCGCCCGGCGGTTCGTTCATCTGGCCGTAAACCAGCGCGATTTTGGACTCACCCAGATTGTCCTGGTTGATGACCCCCGCGTCGGACATGTCGTGATAAAGATCGTTTCCTTCCCGGGTGCGCTCGCCAACGCCGGCGAACACCGACACGCCACCATGCAGCTTGGCGATATTATGGATCAACTCCATGATTACGACTGTCTTGCCTACCCCGGCGCCGCCGAACGCGCCAACTTTGCCGCCCTTCAAGAATGGGCAAATTAAATCGATGACCTTGATCCCAGTGGCGAGCACCTGCGGCGAGGTCGATTGCTCGACCAGAGGTGGCGGCATGCGGTGAATTGGATAGTACTTCTCCGCCTTAACTGGTCCGCGCTCATCCACCGGGTTACCGGTGACATCAAATATCCGGCCCAGGACACCTTCACCGACCGGCATCGTGATGGGTCCACCTTTATCCGTAACTTCGAAGCCGCGTTTGAGACCCTCGGTGGCAGCCATGGAGATTGCTCGGACCAATTTGTCCCCGAGGTGCTGCTGCACTTCGAGCGTCACCGCAGTGGGCTTGTTCTGAATTCTGTATTCAACGGTCAACGCGTTGTAGATCCCAGGCAGTGCTTCCGGGAACTCTACATCTACCACCGGACCGGTAACTTTGACGATCTTGCCTTTGTTCATATTCATACCCAGTTCGCAACGGCTTTGCTCACGCGGTCTGGCCGCCGGCGATTTCCAGTAACTCCTTCGTGATATTGCCCTGTCGCTGCTTGTTGTATTCGAGCGACAAGTCTTTGATCAGGTGGTCGGCGCTGTCCGTGGCATTCTTCATGGACACCATGCGTGCGCTTTGCTCACTGGCTTTGGCGTTCAGCAAGACCTGATAGACGTAAAAGTTGAGATAATGCGAGAGCATGTAACCGATGACCGCCTCGGGGTTAGGCTCGAACAGGGACTCATTGTCGTCTGCTTTGAGTTCCTCTTCGGATTCCATACCCGGAATTTTCAACGCTTTGATTTCGCCCACCGGAAGAAATTCCATGGCGAGCGGATGCTGAGTCAGGGTGTTGACGAATCGTGTGGCGACAATCTGTACCTGGTCCACCTCTTTTTTTAAGAAGAGGTCACGGGCGAATGACGCAATCGCTGAAGCTTCGGAGAAGTGAGGCGTGTCCGCGTAGGCAAACTCCGCGGCAAGCTGCCGGCCGGTGTGAGCGACGAACTGAGCAGCTTTGTGCCCGGCCGTGATGAAGACCGTGGATTGGGGATCAAACTCGGCGGCCAGGCGGAACAGGTTGGTGTTGAGGGCTCCGCACAAGCCCTTATCAGCGCCAATCAGGATAACTGCCCTCTTGCGGAGGTCGCGCCTTTCCAGCAACGGATGACTGAACTCGCCCATCCGGGTCGTCGCTTCCCGCTGAATACGGTACAAGAGGTATGCAAAGGGGCGACCAGCCAGCGCGGCCTGCTGCGCTTTGCGCATTTTTGATCCCGCCACCATCTGCATTGCCTTCGTAATCTGCGCAGTACTGCTGATGGACCGGATGCGTCGGCGTAAGTCGCGGATACTGTGCATAAATCAAAAATCCAAGGGCTGTGCAGTGCTCATTTCCAGGTCTGTTTGAACTCGTCGGCCGCAGTTTTTAGTTCGGAAGTTAAGGCGTTGCTGAGCGATTTTTCGTTTTCGATTTTCCGGAGTAACTCGATCTTGCGCGTGGTCAGATACTCAGTCAGCCTATTCTGGAAATCTTTAATTCGATCTACCGGAACATTGTCCACATACCCGTTTTGGGCCACCCAGATGACAGCCACCTGCACTTCAACTGGAATTGGATTGTGCTGCGGCTGTTTGAAGATCTCGATGATGCGCTTGCCACCGTCGATCTTCGCCTGTGTCTTAGCATCCAACTCCGAGCCGAATTGGGCGAACGCCGCCAACTCTCGGAATTGGGCGAGGTCACCCTTGAGCTGCCCGGCAACCTGCTTCATCGATTTGAGCTGCGCCGCTGAACCAACTCGCGAAACCGACAGGCCGACCGAAATAGCAGGGCGGACGCCCTGGTAGAACAAATCCGTTTCCAAGTAGATCTGGCCATCCGTAATCGAGATAACGTTGGTAGGGATATAAGCGGATACGTCGCCGGCTTGCGTTTCAATAATGGGCAAGGCCGTCAGCGATCCGTTGCCATACTTTTCGCCGACGCGCGCCGCGCGTTCGAGCAAGCGGCTGTGGAGATAAAACACGTCGCCTGGGTAGGCTTCACGACCGGACGGTCGCTTCAACACTAGCGACACCTGGCGGTAAGCCACCGCGTGCTTGGACAGGTCGTCAAAGACAATCAGCGCGTCCATGCCATTGTCCATGAACCACTCGCCAATCGCCGCTCCGGCGAATGGAGCCAAATATTGATTCGTCGCCGAATCGGCAGCGGGAGAAGCAACGATGATGGTGTAGGGCATTGCCCCGGCTTCCTCGAGGACGGCAATGGTTCGGGCAATACTGGACTGCTTCTGGCCAACCGCCACGTAAATGCAGTAGAGCGGGCGGAAAGTTTTGTCGCCGGCAGCCTCAGCCGCTTTATTGAGACGCGCCTGACTGATGATGGTGTCGACACAGATGGTCGTCTTGCCAGTCGAACGATCACCGATAATCAATTGGCGCTGACCGCGGCCAATGGGAACCATCGCGTCAATCGCCATGATGCCCGTTTGTACCGGCTGACTGACGGGACGACGGCGGATGATCCCCGGAGCCATTTTCTCGACCGGATAGGCGACATCACTCTTGACGGGCCCTTTTCCATCCACCGGTTCTCCCAACATATTCACGACCCGCCCCAACAGGCCCTTGCCGACAGGCACCTGCAGCAGCTTGCCTGTGGCGCGCACCTCGTCCCCTTCCTGGAGCTGGGTGTAGTCGCCGAGGACCACTACACCGACTTCGGTCTCGTCGAGGTCCAACGCCAGGCCGGTGATGCCATGGCCGAGGTCAAGCATCTCGTTGAGCATCGCATCGGTAAGACCTTCAACTCTGGCGACACCGTCGCCGACCTCACGGATGATACCCACGTTCTGCTTGCCAGCCGTGGCTTTAGCGCCCATGATTTGAGCTTCAATTTCTTGTAACAGGTCAGCCATAATTCCTTTCGCCTCGATCAATTGACCTCAAACCCTAAAGCCTTCAAGACCCTTAGAATTCCTTTCAAAAACTTCTCTCCAGCGAGGCCAGTCCAGCTCGCACGCTCCCGTCATAGACATCACTGCCCGCCTGGATACGCATTCCTCCGATTAATCCCGGGTTGAGTACAAACGAAGTACTCATCCCCGGTCCGTACAGACGATCGAGGTTCGACAGGATGCTTGCCTGCAAGGCAGCAGGCAACGAAGTGGCGCTCTCTACTTCGGCCGTGTGCCGAGAGAGTTCCAATTTCACCAAGCGCTGGAAGTGAGAGAGCAGTGTGAGGCCGCCACGGCGTTTGGCTTCGAGGACTTTTTGCACTGCCTGGCGAACCCGGCCCTCATCCAGCAATCCGTTAACCATGCACACACGGAACAGTTGCTTGGCTTCACGCCGGAGTTGTTTGGGATTTTTCATTCAGTCCCCCTCTGCTCTCTATGCCGTCAATTGCTTTGCTGTTTCCTCAGCCAAGCGTTGTTGATCTTCCGCCGTCAGAATTTTTCCAGTGACGGTGGCGGTAGTTCCCACGACCAGCCGGCCGAAGTGAGACTTGAGTTCCGCAAGCATGCGCGTCCGTTCCTGTGCCGAGGCTTCTTGCGCCCGGACCTTAATCTGCTCGGCGGCAGCAATGGCCTTCTGGGTTTCCTGCTCTTGCACGCGGGCGGCGGCGGCGCGACCTTCGTCGATCAGTTTGGCCGCCTGGGTGTTGGCCTGGTCCAGAACTCCTTGGCGCTTCGCCTCGGTGCGGGCCAACTCGGCTTTGATCTGCTCGGCGTTCGCCTGCCCCTGCGCAATTTGCTGCCTACGTTCTTCCAGCATTTTGAGAACGGGTTTGTAGGCAAATCGCTGAAGAAGAATACAAACAATACAGAAACTGATAATTTGAGCGACCAAATGAGACCAGTCCACACCAAAGGTCCTGGCTATCTCTCCGACCTGACCGCCACCACTCGCTATCACCAGCAATGCCACAGCGTGCATAATCTCACTCTCGTATCAGCCGGGCGCCGACAGTCCAGCGCTCTGCGCTCGGGGTTTTTCATTTCACCAGGAACAGGGCGTAGAACACGATCGCTTCCGCGAAGGCAATGGCCAGAATTGACTGGACCATGACTTTCGTGGCTGCCACGGGATTTCGTCCCACGGCGATCGATGCCCCCATGCCAATTAAGCCCACGCCAATAGCCGCGCCAAGCGCCGCCAAACCAACATGCAAACTACCGTTCATATGATTTTTCCCTTTCTTTTTCTTTCCCGGCGGCTCCCGCGATTGAACACGGTCAAGCCGCCGAATACTAATTCTTCAAGCGCCGGAAGTCGCCGGCTCCTCCGCCTCACGCTGGCAGATGAGCAGCGTGAAGACAGCGGTAAGTAACATGAACACCAGAGCCTGAACCAGGCCTACCAGCAGCTCCAGAAAATAAAATGGAATCGGCAACAGCCAGCCAAGATGGGGAACCAGCGTGGTCATGGCATCCAGCATGTTTTCACCCGCGAAAACGTTGCCGTAGAGACGAAAACTCAGGGAAACGGGCCGGAACAGAATCGACACAATTTCCAAACAGCCGGAGGCGAAGAACACAACCACCATGACCACTTTCATCAGCCCGTCAGTTTCGCCTTTGGGCGCAAACAGTTCCTTGAGAAATCCAACCAGACCGTCTTCCCGAAGTGCCCAAATAAGCCAGCAAGCGAAAAATACCAGGGCCATAGCCAGCGTCAGGTTCACATCTGCGTTGGCGCCGCGGAACAAGGGTTGATCGATCCTGAACCCATGCGAACCCTGATGCCCCCAACCGATGGTGCCCACGCCGGGAATCAGGCCCTCCCAATTCGCGGCCAGAATGAAAATGAAAACCGTGGCAAAAAACCAAAATGTTCGCTGCACCAAATGCGAGCCGATGATGCCTTCCAGAAATGTGTACAGCCCTTCGACCAGCCACTCCCAAAAATTCTGGGCGCCTTCAGGAACTGGCTTCATGTGCCGCGTAGCAACCTGAGCAAAAAGGACGAGGCCCACTGCGACAATCCAGCTGACGACCATGGAATTAGTGATGGGGAAGCCGAACGGTCTGGCGATTTCTACTGGCTTTTGCGTCGGGCCGTGTTCCACCTCTTCCTGTGCCAGCGTAGCTGGTTTGGCCTGCGCGTTGGGGCGGGCTGATGTCGCCGATTCGATTCCTGACTCCGCGTTCACTGCTAAGGCGCAGTCGGCGCCCAGGCACATAAACACGGCAGCAGAGAGCAGCGATATCAGCTTAGTTTTCAAACTCGGCAAGACCTCGGCACCCTTGTTCGGTCCAGAGTAGGCTGTCCCTCTAATATGGCGGACGTTGTGGAGTAGCGAAGGAGATCTCGTAGTAGCGTGCGCATCCGATCCTCCCCTGAGCCCGAACCGTTCCCTGGCATTTTCATAGGCCAACTGCTTCTCTGGTTTAGGCATTCAGGGTTCCAATCCAGCGTCTACTGTCAGTGTTGGAGGTATTGCACTTTGAAAGTCGGGAGTTAAGGCGACCTCCGCCACGAAAGCGCGCCCGCGAATGCCTTGTCGTCAGAACGGTTGACGACAGCAATTTGGCAGGTGACAGGTGGATCCTGGTCGGGAAAAAGGGAAGCCGGCTCGTCCACACCGCTACTCTATAAAGCCGGACGCTCAT
>WNGR01002436.1_pt1 | contig 27479 bp, 21 predicted proteins | sample 5407581 | NCBI WGS metagenome assembly WNGR01 (sample SAMN13153383, study PRJNA577476) | soil metagenome | isolation source: 80 cm soil or saprolite under Garry oak tree replicate 2 | place: USA:California | collected 2016-06-15
GTCGCAGCGATTATGCTCCCAGGCAATGCGGTGTCGGCACTGTTCGTCATCGGTGCGGTGACGCTTCTGCTCCTGTTCATCGGTATCCACAACGCGTGGGATACCGTTACCTACGTTGCCATCGAGCTCTCCGGGCCGGAGAACAAGAGCCAGGACTAGCATGTTTCTTCGTCGGGGCTGGCTCTGTGCGCAGGCGGGACGACTACTTGAGGCAAGGCTGTAACGTATGGCTCAGGTCTGGTGCGACACGACGCTCCAGGGCGGGGGCAAGCCCGGCCCGTGCCCTATACGATTGAGCATCAACCGAAGCTGGGAAGGCAAGAGGAGGCCAGGCGATTCCGTAGCCCGGGGGTGGGGTGTGGTCGTGTTGCTGCAAGGTTTGAGCGAGATGAACAGGTACGCGGGCGACCATAAAGGCCCTCCCTGCCCCGCATCATCCTCCCTCGCCCCTACGGATTATCCAGCCCTGTGCCTGACTTCCCGGCTTCGGTTGATGCCTATTGGGCGACCCTCGCGGTCGCCCTAGAACGCCCTGGATTTTTATGTATTAAAGGTAGTGTGTTTGACGCTCTTCCATGCCTATGCTACTATCTTATGCAGAGATATTTCATCCATAGACGAACTACCTTTAGAGCCGAGGTTTATCATGCAGTTCTTATCAGTGACGGCTTCGTCTGGCGTTAGCGGCCTGGCGACCATGTCGAATTATTTTTTTACAACGGCAGTGTGCACGCTGGTGGTTATGACGCTGGCCTACCTCTGGTATACGATTGGCTCGGTTCGGCTGTCGCAGCGGCTGGCGGTAGAGCGAGCGCGCTCTCGCAGTTCGGCACAAAAAGCAGGCAAAGCAAGCAAGGCAAGTAAAGCTGGAGCCAGCAGTGACGATGGCGGCGGTGTCACCACGATAGTGAAAAGTGATGTGGTGCTGCATGAGCAGGCTGATGGCGAGAAGCCGATCGCGCTCAACCGCAATTTGATCAACATTGGGCGTATCGGTACCACTGTCGGGTGGTTCACGGTTTTTATGCTCTTCATGTCGCAGTTGTTCCGCACCATTGTTGAGCAGCATGCTCCCTGGAGCAATTTGTACGAGTTCAGTCTGAGCTTTACAACGGCGCTGCTGCTGGGGTCTGTATGTCTGCCTTTTATCGGTTGTGACGCTTGGCATTGCCATTTACCTCGGCATTGCTTATGATCTCATCAATAGCTCGTCGCAGTTGATACCCGCGCTACAAGATCAACCCATCCTGACCATTCATGTATCGATGGCGATCTTCGCCTACGCGCTGTTCAGCGTCTCTTTCGGCGCGGGCCTGATTATGCTGGCGCAGGGCGGCGAAGGCCAGCGTTTTGCCTGGCTTCCCTCGGCGGAGGCTGCCGACGAACTGGCGTACAAAGCCATTATTGTTGGGTTCCCGCTGCTCGCGCTGACGCTCATCCTGGGCGCTTACTGGGCCAACTACGCCTGGGGACACTATTGGAGCTGGGACCCGAAGGAGACTTCGGCGCTGGTGACGTGGCTGATTTACGCGGTCTACCTGCACGCGCGCGGCATTCGCGGCTGGCGCGGGAAACGCATCGCCTGGTTACTGACGCTGGGGTTCGCGGCTACCCTGTTCACCTATTACGGAGTGAGCTTCTTTGTGCCGAGCTTGCATAGTTACGCTACGCCGAGATAGCAGGCGTTAATATACCCGAACATTAATGCCAGGCACAGGGCCGGCTGATCCGTAGGGGCGAGGGCGGCGGACGTGGGGCGGTGAGGGCCTTTAGGGTCGCCCGCGTCCTGTTGCTCTGGCTTCCATGTTGGAGGAACACGATCACCCCCACCCCGCGGGCGACCCTAAAGGCCCTCCCAACCCCACATCATCCTCCCTCGCCCCTACGGATCAGCCGACTTCCTGCCTGGCTTCCCAGCTTCGGTTGATGCCCCCTGCAAATAATGGCGGCGGTTCGGCTGCCTTGCGTTCACTTGTGACACCGCTAATGTGCCACCAATGAGCGACCTGGTTGGACCAAAGGGGTAAACGAACCATATAGATAGCGTTCGGCCCACAACTGGAACATCAACAATTGCCAGAGCTTATGTGCGTGATCGCGTATGCCTTCCAGGTGTTCAGATACGAGCTTTTGCACATAAGCTGGTTGGAACAATCCCTGCTGGCTCAATCGCGTGGGTGAGAGCGCGTCCAGTAGGAGGCCGCGCAGTTCTTTGCGCAGCCAGAGTTTATAGGGAATGTTGAAGCCCAGTTTGGGACGGTGCAGCGTCTCGTAGGGAAGCTTGCTCGCGATCATTTGCCGCAGCAGGTATTTGTTGGTCAGTTTGTGCAGGCGCAGGTGAGGAGGCAGGCGGGCGGCGAACTCGACCAGCGTGTAATCCAGGAATGGTCCCCTGGCTTCGAGCGAATTGGCCATGCTCATGCGATCAACCTTGAAGAGAATGTCGTCGGGCAGGTAGCGTTTGATATCGGCGTATTGCTGCTGATCCAGTGGATGCTGGCTGCCACTGGCCCGGAAGAGTTCCAGGGTGCGCCGGTCAAGCGCTGGAATACGCTCCTGTGGAAGGATGCTCAACAGGTCGGCGAGTTCTGCTTCGCGCCAGAAGGTTTGCCAGCGTGTATGCTGCATTTCGGCGGGAAGACTGGCAACATCCAGGAAGCGGCGCGCCATGTTGAGTGCGCCTTTCTTTTTGGCGGTTGGTGGAATACGCGCTGCCAGTTCGCTCAACTGTCGCCTCGTGCCGGAAGGAAGGCGATCAAAGGTCGCGGCAGCGAATTTTTGCGCCCGATACCACTCATACCCTGCCAGTAACTCATCCCCGCCGTCGCCTGCCAGCGCGACGGTGACATGTTTGCGTGCTGTCTGTGAGACCAGGTAGGTAGGCAGCGCCGAGGCGTCGGCGAATGGCTCATCCAGCGCGTCCGCGACATGCTGGAGCAGCGCGTGTATATCGGGACGCAGCAGTTCTTCGTGGTGTTCGGTATCGAAGTGACGTGCGACAATGCGCGCATAGCCCAGCTCGTTAAAGGTCTTTTCCTCGAAACCAATACTGAAGGTTTTCAGCCGCGTGGGACTGGTTTCGGCCATCATCGCCACTACGCTGCTCGAATCGGTTCCCCCACTGAGAAATACTCCCAGGGGAACATCACTGACCAGGCGGCGCGCAACCGCCTGCTTGAGTAGCACACCCAGTTCTTGCACATAATCTTCTTCGCATTCTATATCGCCGGTTCGTGAGAACGAGACATCCCAGTATTGTTGCGGATGCCAGTCGGCGGTCTTGCGCCCCTGAGTGGAACCATCAAGCCGTATATCCAAAAAGTGTCCCGGCAGGAGTTTTTGCACGCCCTGAAAGATGCTTTCGGGCGCTGGTATATATTCGAAGGTCAGATAGGTTTGCAGCGCCGCGAGGTTTAAGGTGCGCGGCACTTTGGGAAAGGCCAGCAGCGCCTTCAGTTCCGAACTGAAGGCAAAATAGGTGCCGTCGCTCCAATAGTAGCAGGGCTTCACGCCCAGCCGATCACGCGCTATCAAAACCCGTCTTTTACGGCGATCCCAGAGCGCGAAGGCAAACATGCCGTTAAATCGCCGGATGCATTCTACTCCCCATTCTTCATAGGCATGAATAATCACTTCGCTATCTGAGCGCGAGCGGAAGTGATGCCCGGCCTGTTCCAAAGCAGGGAGCAATTCCTGAAAGTTGTAGATTTCACCATTAAAGATGAGCCAGACGGTCCCATCTTCGTTAGTCATTGGCTGGTGACCCGCCGGAGTTAGATCGAGGATGGCCAGGCGACAAAAACCCAGGCCTACGCCAGGTTCGCTGAGATATCCCTCGTCATCGGGGCCGCGATGTCGCTGTGCCGCGGTCATCTCCCGCAGCAGTCTCTCCGACACCGTCTCTTCGCCATCCAAACATACAATGCCACAAATACCACACATAAGACCCTTTCTCCCTCTTCCACATGTTATAGAACTCTGCCTATTGTTGCAACGGAATCTGCGCTATGGAAGTAACGTTTCTCGCTTCTGAATTGAAATTATTCAATAGAATTCCTGACCCTACAGACAATGGAACAGCCTCCAGAGCGGCGTCTCTGCCCTATTCTGGACGATCACATTGAATTTGGTATGGTTCGTATAATGTGGTTGTGGGGGATAAGATCAGCTTTTTCTTCTGAACTTTTTCTTCAGAATCCCAGGAAAGCGTCCTCTCGGGATGCTCCTGTATTAGGAATATCCTCACTTTTGCTATTGGTAGGGAAGATCAACAAATCTACTGCTATAGGGATGCCGATGTCCAGCAGGAACATTTCCTGGCTGTAGGGACGCGATTTATCGCGTCCACGTGGATAGCAGGGTTGTTGATGTGAGGCGAGGAAACACTGTATGGAAAGAACTGTAGAGGCCCGATTTATCGCGCCCGATAAGAATGCACGGAGTACGCGGGGTATGTGGGGCACACGAGGTGTACTGCTATCCGTCATCGTTCCTGTGTTTAACGAACAAGACAATGTACCGCTACTTCATGCAAGTATCATCCGTGTGTTGAAAGAGCAGCATTACAACTACGAAGTCATCTATGTCGATGACGGCAGCACGGATGAATCGTTTACGCAACTCAGTTCCCTGGCCAGCTCTGATCCACATGTACATGTGGTGAGGCTGCGCCGCAATTTTGGTCAAACTGCTGCTATCTCGGCTGGAGTGCATCACAGCACGGGCGAGATTTTAGTTTTCATGGATGGCGATCTTCAGAATGACCCCGTGGATATTCCACGCATGCTGGCGAAGCTAGACGAGGGATATGATGTAGTGAGTGGCTGGCGCAAAAACCGCAAAGACGCGCAATTGAGCCGTAAACTCCCTTCATGGCTGGCCAATCGCCTGATCTCTAAAGTAAGCGGCACGCATTTGCATGATTACGGATGCACGTTGAAAGCCTACCGGCGTGAAGTGTTCCAGCACGTGCGCCTATATGGGGAGATGCATCGCTTCATTCCGGCCTATGCCGCGCTCGCGGGAGCAGCCATCGCGGAAATCGAGGTCGCTCATCACCCCAGGCGTTTTGGTCTGTCGAAATATGGCATTTCGCGCACGTTCCGCGTGATCCTGGACCTGGTAACATTGAAGTTTCTGGGCAGTTTCGGCACCAAGCCGCTCTATGCCTTTGGCATGCCCGGCCTGGCCTCGCTGACGCTGGGTGGTGTCCTCTCCGCATTGGTACTCGGTCAGAAAATCCTCCCTCCAAAGGTGCGGGCGAATCGCAATCCGTTGCTTTCGCTCTCCGTGCTGTTTTCAGGGTTTGGTATGCAATGCATCATGATGGGATTGCTGGCTGAATTGCTGATGCGTACCTATCATGAGTCTCAAGGCAAACCTACTTACGTAGTCAGCAACATTCTCTCTCTTACTGGATCGGACGCGGAGGGGAGTGATGTCACCGAACAAATGATTGCTCTCAGGTAGAAAGGTGACTGTAGGTTCGCCATACCGCGTCCTGGTGGTAGGGTAGGGGCGACCCTCGCGGTCGCCCTGGAAACATGCGAGGGTCGCCCCTACCCTACACGCCTTAGCCAACTACCTGGTGGTAGGGTAGGGGCGACCCTCGCGGTCGCCCTAAATGTTGTTGTTGTTGTGTTGTAAGGAGGTATCTCGATATGAGGAACTCTTCATCGAAACGGTTGCGCCGCGTGAACCGGTTGGCCTGGATAATCACGCCCGTACTGTTAATGATGGTACTGAGCGCAGGCGGGTTCGCCCTGTTTGGCGCGCATGCGTCCTCACCGTTGAATGGACGCTTTTCTTTTCGTGGTATTACCACCACTGGTCCTGAGACTGGCCGGTTTCTCACAGGTGACCTGGGACTGGCTGTCTCAGGCTCGACTCTGACCGGCAGCATGTGCGGTTTCAGCCTGGCTCCCAGCCATTGCGTGACCATTGATGCCGGGACCACACCCGATGGTATGCATGTGACGTTTAGCATTCACACGATTGCCGGTCACCCTGCATTCTCGGTTGCCGGGTTGTTCAATCCTAAGCTTGGTTCTGCTGGTGGGTTTATGGGAACATTCAGTTCTACCCCTCCCGGTGGAACGACCTCAAGTGGGCGCTGGGAAGCCCGTGCGTTTAGCTCGGTGCCTTCAGCTTCCGGCACGTGGAAAATCTATGGCCTGTTCACGAAAGGTCCGAGCAAGGGCAGCGCATTCCATGCTGTCTTGACGATTGTGCAGCAGCCAGATAGCCAGCTGGTTGGTACATATTGTCCGCAGCATGGCGCATGTATGGATATCTCTGGCGGTAATCACCAGGGCTATCTCTACATGTACATCTTCGTTGGCTCGCCGCCGACGCTTGAGCTGCGCGGTACCTTTACCGCCGATCACCGCGCTAATGGGCAATTCCAGGTACCTGGACCCGGCGGCACGTTGACGGAACTAGGGTACTGGCTCGGTCATTAGTCCCTGATCTGTAGGGACAAGGGGTAGTAGAGAGGATGGGTGGGGGCCTTGTGCTTGTCCTGGCTGGCGAGTCGAGCAGGCACACCAGATGGCGGGCAACGCAAGCGTCCCCTCCCCACATCTTCTGCCGCCCCTGCCCTACGGGTATATGCCAAATAATGTGTGGAAGATCGTAATCGGGTCTTTGCACTAGAGGAAATTGTATGCGTATCCTGATGATCGCTCCAGAGCCATTTCTGGAACCACGCGGTACACCATTCAGCGTCTATCATCGCGCAAAGGCATTGATCGCACTGGGATATGAAGTAGACCTGGTAACATACCCTGTTGGACAACAGGTAAGGCTGCCTGGCCTGCGTATTTACCGGGTGCCGCGTATTCCATTTCTACGCAAGGTCAAAATAGGCCCTTCGCTGGCCAAGTTGCCGCTTGATGCGCTGCTTTTCCTGGCAGCCGCGTGGCGTTTGTGTTGTGGATGGAGGGAAGAGTCCAACAAAGGGAAGGGCGTCCTTTCCCGCCCTGGCGCTCGCCCTAATAGCAGAAGACGATATCGATATCTGCATACTCATGAAGAAGCCGGTTTGATGGGCATCGTGTTATCACTGCTCTTTGGCTGCAAGCATCTCTATGATATGCACTCGGACCTGGCGCAGCAGATGTCGAATTTTGCTTTTACCCGCAGTAAACGGCTGATTGGCCTCATTGCAGCGATCCAGCGCTTGATTGTACGCAGGTCGGACGCGGTGATTGCTATCTGCCCCGATCTCGAAGGCGCTGTCAAACGTATGGCGCCGCGCAAAACGGTCTATATGATTGAAAATGTCGCGGTTGACGAGGCGTTGCCGCCAGCAGATGAATACGCCGCCGAGCGTTTACGCCAGCAGTGGAAGCTGGGGGATGGCCCGGTCTTGCTGTACACGGGTACCTTTGAAAGTTACCAGGGCATCGAACTCTTGCTGCGCAGTGTAGCGCCGGTGTGTGCGGAGTTCCCAACCGCGCGCTATGTGCTGGTCGGTGGTAAGCCGGAGCAGGTCGAGAAACAGAAATTGCTGGCACAGGAATTAGCCATTGCAGAACGGGTCTGTTTTGTTGGGCAGCGTCCGCTCGAAGAGATGCCGCAGTACATGGCGCTGGCCGGTATCTTGCTCAGCCCGCGTAGCGAAGGCACGAATACACCACTCAAATTGTATACCTATTTACGTTCTGGCAAGCCCATCCTGGCTACCGCCATTCTTTCGCATACACAGATACTCACTACTCGTATGGCGAAACTGGTAGCACCTATATCTGAAGGATTGGCGCAGGGCGCGCTTGAACTCCTACGAGACCCGCAGCAGGCCAGGGAGTTGGGCGCGTATGGCAAGTACGTCGCCGACGAACATTACAGTTGGCCTGCATTCTTAGAGAAGCATCGCCAGGCATATAGCGAGTTTGCAGGAAAACCTTGAGGGAAAAGATGATGGAAAAATACCTGGTTGATTTGTTTGTTGCATCGGCGCAGGAACAAATGCGAGCGCCGAAGGCACTATTACGGCTATACCTATCCCTGTTCAGCCCGCCCCTGGGAAAAACGCTGCGGCTGGATATGGTTAAGGATATGCTCACGGGTCAGGACTTGCATGGAAAGCGTGTGCTGGACGTTGGGTGCGGCATTGGCGATCTTTCCTTTCTCCTGGCCCAACGTGGCGCTGAGGTAATCGGGGTCGAGCTTGACGAGCAGAAAGTGGCGCGCGCCACCTCCATTGCTCGCAAATGGCATTTTACGGGATTACGCTTTCTGGCGGCTGACGTCACAAAGCTTGACCAGATGAGCCTCGGACAGTTTGACGCCATCTTTTGCGTCGCGCTGCTTGAACATATTGCGGATGACACCGCGTTATTGCGCATGATGCAAGCTATGCTGCGGCCAGGCGGTATCTTTGTACTGGAGGTACCCAGCGCGCGCCGCAAAACCATCCCGGAAGTCGAAGCGGCCGATGGGCATGCGCGCCCGGGCTACGTTTTTGAAGAGGTGCTGCCTCTCCTGGCCAGTATAGGGCTGCGCGTCGTCTACCAGCGCACCATGGACCCAGTTGGACTCAATTATTACTGGTTTGTCTCGTCGCGTATCGCACGCTCACAAAAGGTGCAGCGCTGGCTCTTCGCGCTGTTCGCGCCGTTCTTTATCTTTCTCATTCGCCTCACCTCGGCCTTTATCAAACGTCCGGGTGCTGAGCTATGTTTCCTGGCAATCAAAGAAGGAACTGTATAAAAGAAATGAAGTGGAGTAGGGAATAATGCGATGTCTTGTAACAGGTGTGGCTGGATTTATCGGCTCGCACCTGGCCGAACGACTGCTTGCCGATGGGCATGAGGTCCGCGGTATCGATGCCTTCATTGACTACTATCCTCGCTCTTTGAAAGAGCGTAACCTCGAGGGGCCACGCGCGTGGAAGAACTTCCCCTTTGTCGAAGGGAATCTGCTGGATGTGAATTTGTCTCCTTTGCTCGAAGGAGTGGAATGGGTCTTTCACCAGGCAGCTCAGGCGGGAGTGCGCGCGAGTTGGGGACATGAATTTGCTCGCTATGTCGATTGTAATATCCTGGCAACGCAGCGTTTGCTGGAAATTGCCATGCGCGTGAAAACGCTGCGCCGCTTCATCTATGCATCTTCCTCGTCCGTCTATGGTGAGACAACTGCGCTGCCCGTGCGGGAAGAATCGAACATGCCCCAGCCCGTCTCGCCCTACGGGGTCACGAAACTGGCGGCGGAGCACCTCTGCACGCTCTATCATCGCAACTTTGGCATGCCTACGGTATCGCTGCGCTATTTCACGGTCTATGGGCCGAGACAACGACCGGATATGGCCTTCCACCGCTTCTGCAAGGCCATCGTTGAACGGCAGCCTGTGCGGATCTTTGGAGATGGCTACCAGACGCGCGATTTTACCTACATCTCTGATGTGATCGAGGCGAATATACGAGCCGCCAGTGTTGACGCCGCCATCGGCCAGGTAGTAAATATCGCTGGCGGTGCGCGAGTCACGGTGCATACGATCATCTCGATCTTGCGCGAAATTACCGGCATGCCCGTAACTGTCGAGAGTATTGAAAAACAGCACGGCGATGTGCGCGATACCTACGCGGACACTACATTGGCAGAGCGTATCCTCGGCTATTGCCCACAGGTGCAGCTACACGAGGGATTGGCGCGTGAGTTTGCATACTTTGCTGCTTTGCATAAAGTAATGGATGAGGCGAGAGGCATGGCGACTACAAGGGTCGCCACTACTCTACGCGATTGAGTGTTCCGTATTGGAATCTAGTAGTGGCACCACAAGGGTCGCCACGCCTGCGCGATTACCATACTTCCTGATCTTAAAGCAGACCTGGGGTAGATAGATGTGGAAATGAAGGCTTCACCGGAAAAAGATAGAACTCATCAAGCTGTTACTGCACGTTATACGCGCTTGCGTGATTTTGGCGCATTTCAACCAGATATCTCCACGCTTGCAACATGTAAAATGACTGCTTTGAAGCGAGAGGTGACAGATATCACCGCGCTTGCGACACGCACGGTCGCGGCTGTAAATGGTGGTTCATTGCAAGCAGGCTCGGTGGAACGAAAGGAACACGTCGAGCAGGTAGGACAGAGAGGCCCGCGAAAAGGCAGCCGAAAAAAGCAGCTCAGTGTCTTGATACGCGTGGCTTTGACTCTGCTGCTGTTTGCGCTGCTCTTCAAATCGCTGTCGTGGTCGAGTTTGTTTGAACTACTGGGCAATGTGCGTCGCGCGCTCGTCTTAATGGGATTGATTATCGGCGCGGCCGGTGTTGTGATCAGTTCGTATCAATGGCGCAGCCTCTTGCAAAGCGAGCGTATTCGCTTTGACCTCGCTGATCTGATAGACCTGTACCTGGTTGGCACGGCGTTCAGTCACTTTCTTCCTACGGGTATGGGCGGCGATGCCATCAAGGCCATGTATGTTGGACGGAAGGCGGGCAATACCGGGGGAGCGGCCAGCGCGGTCGTAATGAGTCGTGTCACCGGTTTCTTCGGCATGCTCGCTATCGCAACAGTCATACTCATCGTCGAGTATACTCACTTCTCGCGCGCCCTGGTACTCGAGTTTGTCCTGCTCAGCCTGCTGGTTGGGGGCATGATGTGCGGCGCGCTTCTTTCGGTGACGCTCTTACCCAGGATGTTACCAGGGAAATGGAGTCGGCTTGTTCAATGGAAGGTGTTTCTCTCGATCACCCGTATTGGCGATGCGCTGCGGGCGAGTGCAACACGCCCACGTTCCCTGGCAATCGCTACCTTGTTTGGCGTGCTGTTCTGGATTACCGCCTGTTTGAATTATTACAGCTATGCCATCGCCATTGGCGTCAGTGTGCCGCTTTATTTTTACTTCGTCGCTATTCCCTTTGTTTCGCTCGTCACGTTTCTGCCCATCTCGATTAACGGGTTTGGTGTGCGCGAAAGCGCGTTTGTCTCGCTCTTCGCGACCGTGCATATCCCGGCGGCCTCGTCGCTGCTCATCGTCTTGCTCATGGATGCGCAAGTGATTTTCTTTGGAGTCCTGGGCGGATGTATCTATTTTATGCTGAACAAAAAGAAGACCCTGCAACAGGGAATATTGTAAAAAAGAGGCGGCATAGAAATGCCGCGGAGGTTAGAAAGATGCATGACCAAAATCAATTTCAAAAAACGCCACTTTCGCATCCAACGGTGGGACGGAATGCTTTGTTATCCGGGTACCCCACGCAGAATCTCCACATACCGGGTGGCAGCCAGGAATTAGACGTAGGGGCCCGATTTATCGCGCCCAAAGAACCGACACCTCTTGCACCCGGCCTCCCGCCACCTATACCTCATGATGGGCTAGCGGAAAAAGCGGGTGGTGGTTCTCAACCTGGCTTGCGTGATGCGCTGGATATCTCTTCTTCGCGTCCGCCGTTTCCTTCTCAACACAGGCGCAGGCGCATCACAGCCACGCTAGTTGGCAGTATTCTTCTCGTGCTGGTCGCTATGAGTTATGTCACCTGGAACCTGGTGCAGGGAGCCGTGCCTGGAGTTACCCTATACCAGGTGGGTGCGCAAAACGCCTCGCAAGATATCGGTGGGGGCGGCATCGTCTATCCGCGTCAGCAGCTCGACATCTCCTATCCCGTTGCTGAACGCATCGTCGGTGTGCTGGTGAAACCAGGGGATCAAATCTCGCGCAACCAGCCGCTCGTCCAGCTCGACCCGGCGCAGCTCAATGTGCAAATTCGCCAGGCGGCGGATGATATGGCGGCGGCGCAGGCCTATCTCGATACGGTCTCCTCCAGTCGCAATGCAGTGACCATTGCGCAAGCGCAACAGGCCTTTGTCCTCGCGAAAAATAAGTACAATGCGTTGGTTGCGGAAGCATCTTCGCCGCTTTTGCACAATGGCAATCTTATCTCGCCTCTAAGCGGTGTTGTGACGACCGTGAATGTCAATCCGGGAGAGGTCTTTGCTGCGGATACGCCCCTGCTGACGATCATGGACGAGTCCATCGTGATTGTGCATGTCAAGGTGCCATTAGCAAACCTGGGGCAAGTTCACCTTAATCAGACTGCCCTTGTCACCCCCTCCGCGCTGCCTAACCAGCAATTTCACGGGACAGTCACCGCCATCATCCCCCAGGCTGATCCTCAGACGGATACCTTCGAGGTCTGGATAGCGGTGGTGAACGCTGATATGTCTCTCTTACCTGGGATGAGCGCCTATGTGCGTATCCAGTCGTCCTTGAAGGCCATGGCGGTTCCGCGCCTGGCAATCCTGAACTCTAGTGGTTCCTCCCTGGCCTTTGTTGTGCGCGGTTCCCAGGCCTACGCGCGGCAGGTGCATATCGCCGGGCGTTCATCTGATACCATTCTCGTTGACGCCGGACTGTCCGAGGGAGACCGCATTGTCCTGGTCGGGCTGGATCAATTACGTGACGGTGAAACCGTGCACGTGACGAGTGTTGAAAGGTGGAAATCGTGAGAGCAGTGGAGATCATAGGCGGCGATTGGCGCGCAGGACAAGCACAAGGCCCCCGCGTCCTCCTCACACCGCCCATTGTCCCTACGCTGGCAGCCTGTATGATGCTCGCTGCCAGCTTTCTGCCCTGGCTTGATGATCCTCTTGGCGGGCACAACAACGCCTGGCAATTGCCCATCAACCTTGGTTGGCAACTTCCCGTGGCGCTGCCTGCTGTGCTGTCCGTCATATGCAGCTATGGTATGCTTTGCCTGTGCTGCGCTGCCTGCTGTCTCCTGGTGGGGTGGCCGAGCAACAAGCCCAAATTGCTGATCGGCAGCTATTTCACAGTCGGCCTGTTCTGCCTTTTGCCGGTCGCACTCTTTTTGTTGCAATATCTGTGCATTGATATGCAGGCTCTCAACCGCCTGGCGCAGCACCAGGTACAATGGCTGCTGGTCAGCCGTCACGTTGGTTATAGCCTTCCATCGCTGCGTATTCCTACCGCGCCTTTTACCGTGGACGCTGCCACCATCCAGGGACGTTTCATCCTACTCGTACAGCAGGTGTCATATGGCCTGCTGCTTCCCTGCCTGAGCGCGTGCTGTTTGTTTGCCTGTAAACGTCACACGCAGCCGCGTACTGTTAGTAAACAGAACAGGCGTTATGGGCGGCTCATCGTAGGGGCAGCACTGCTCCTCATTGCGCTTGGGCGTGCTCCGACTGCCATGTTATGCGAACACGAAGCCAGAAATTTGCTCGCGGCAGGGAACTACGCATCCGCTTTAGGCTGGCTGGATGCCGCGCTTTTCCTTAATCCATCGCTGAACCAGCTTTCCTCCTACCATATCGAGCGCGGCCAGTCATTGTATTACCTGCATGGTGACGAACGCAGCGATGATAGCCGTACCTATCTCGCCTATACCTATCGCCAGCAGAACGATGACCTGGGCGCGTACCAGGAACTACTCGCTATCTGGCAAAGCCCCACAGAGTACACAAAGGGCACCAGGCCCTCTTGGGTGATGGACGAGATGAGCCTGACGCTTGCCAAACTCGCCGAGTTAACTCATCCGCTGAATGGCCCACCACTGCTGCGCCCAATCGACGACGATAGCGCGCTGCCCTGGCTGGAGCTACTTTCGCAGGTAGACCCGACCAATGTGTATGGGCGCTATGCCGTCGGACGCATTCAGTACGACCTGCATAACTACACCATGAGCATCGCCCAGATGAACGCCGTCATCCACCTCAGCGACAATGCCGATTTGCAATCATCCGCTTACACCTATCTCGCCTTGAGCGCGGGTGGTCAGGGCAAGTATAGCGACGAACGCGACCTGCTCTTCAAAGCGGTAGCGCTTGATCCCGGTTATCACAACAATACGGCGCGCGAGGCGTTGTCCGGTCTGCATTGAGAATGTCATAGGAGGGTTCGTAGACATGATTTCAACAGAGGTAGCCACCCGGCAAACTATCAAGACAGCTATTCCAAAAACGGACGGAAAGAGGAAGCCCGCTGGATTACACCGTGTAGCATGGCTGTGCCTCGTACTGGCCTGCCTGGGAGCAAGCTGGTTCACTTACCAGTGGTTGCTTGTGCCGCAGCCTGTCACATTCGCGCCGGATTGGGCGGGAGCGCAGTGGATTTCGGCTGCGGATGGCGCTGGCCCTGTTGCCTACTTCCGCTATACTACCACGCTGAGTGTTCCGCCCGATGGCGCCTTTGTTACTGTAGCTGCCAGCCAGATATTTCGCCTCTACGTCAATGGTACCTTAGTAGGCTCAAATACCCACGATTTCGCCTGGGGTGACTATCCACGCGCCTATATTTATGATATCGCCACGCTGCTGGAGCCTGGCCCAAACGTGATCGCCCTGCGCGTGTCCAATGTTGATACTCGTGCGCCGCTCGTGCGTGCCAGTATTGGCATCGTCGAGGGTGCGACCATTGCCTATCATGTCACCGGGGATGGCTGGCAGGCAACTGCGCAGAGTACGCTGGTGTTTGCACATACTGTTCCAGGCCCTGATAGAGTGAATAAATGGATCACCACCGGCTTTGATGCCAGTTCCTGGCGGCCAGCACTGCACGCTCCTGACCCGGCGGGTACTCCCATGCTCACCGTTAATCCGCTGCTCTACGAACGCCCGGCTGCAACGCAGTGGATCAGCACTGGTGCGGGTCACGATGCCTATTTTGTGCGCCAGTTCGCCGTCCCTTTCCTCTATACCAATGCCTGGCTACGCCTCGCCGCCACCGGAACCGCCAGTATCTTCATCAATGGACATTTATTGATTACCTGGAATGGCGCGGCTATCATACCGGCACAAAGCGTTGCCGACTACCTGAGCGATGATGAGACCATCGTGCAGTATCGTTCAGGCCTGGCACTGGGAGTGTATAATATTACTCCCTACCTGCATGCTGGCAGCAACACTCTTGCCGTGCATGTATCCGCGCCGGGAACAAGCGCGGCCCAGGTTGGTTTGGAGACTCTTAACGCCGCTATGTCGGCGGATGTTCTGCTCAATGATGTCCTGGGTCACAACACCTGGTTAAGCGTGGACAATGGCTGGCGCGCCTCGCCCCACTCCGCCTATGGGTGGTCATCAGGCGCTGACCCCGCGTGGCCATCGCCGCTCCTGGTGGGGCGTCCAGGCGCGGTACATACCTTTTACCTGCAAGACAGCGCCACGCCGCGCAATCAACAATTTCTCCCTTTCTTGCTCATTTTCTGGGCCATGCTCTTCACCGTTGGCGCAGTGCTTGGACTGTGGCTACTGGCCGCGTTGGTCTTGCTGCGGCGTTATTACACTTCACGACGTGCCGCGCTCGAGGCAACAGCGCTGGCCTATCTTCCAGCGCTGGCGCTGGAAGGCCTGCTGCTGGCGTTGACGCGCGAGCCGTTGCTCCCCCAGCCATTTCCTTATAGCTGGCAGTGGGCCGTCGCGCTGGTGTGCATGGTGGGCGTTGGCTATTTGCTGTTGCGGCGCAATGCAGTTGCTACGGCGCGGGGGAATATGCCTGAGGCGCAGCGGCCTGACGCCCACCGTCATGACGCCCACAAGGGGCGTCACTACATTTCAGCTGACCCATCCCCCCATTCCCCCGCGGGCATACGGTTACCGCACGTCGAGAAAGTGTTATTTCGTCTCTGGGCGGTATTGCGGGAGCATTGGGTGATGGTTGGAATATGCCTGGTGGCGCTGCCCATGATCTCGTATAACCTGGGGTATGAACCCTACTGGCAGGATGAGTTGACCAGCTTTTTTGCTGCTAAAGGCGTGCTTGCGCATGGGCTTCCGGTCCTGTCCTCGGGCTTTCTCTATCCTAAGGGAGAACTCTATTCTTATTTGCTGGCATTAAGTATGCTGATCTTTGGCGACCATGGCGCGGGGCCGCGCGTCCTCAGTGTACTGGAGTATCTCGTCAGTTTGCCGCTGTTTTATGCTATCGGTTGCTACTTTTTTGAGAAGCGTATCGCGCTGCTAGCGACGGCGATGCTGGCGTTCTCACCCATCACGCTGCTGTGGGGTCGCCAGGTGCGCATGTATGAGCAGGCGCAACTCTGTACACTGTTGACCGCGTACCTGTTTTATCGCGCGCTGGATATGGGGGAGAGCATGTCTCCTGCCAGGCGCAAGCGCTACATATACGGGGCTATGCTCGGCGTCATCGCCACATACCTGAGCCACGAGGAGACCTTTATTATCTTTCCCGCCCTGCTCTGCTATGCGCTGGGAACCTGGTACGTCCGGCGCGCGCGGCACAAGAATGGAGGGGCGTCCCTTCCTGCCCTGGCGCCTGCCCTTTCACCCAGAAAACACTGGTTACTGGCCACTTTGATCATGGTCAGTGTAGTCAGCGCCCAGTTACTGGTGGTGCGTTTCTCACATCCACCGCTGCTGGGTACCGATCAAAGCCAGCGGCCACTCATCTCATTGACTTCCGGCAACATCCCATACTACATCGATCTGATGTTTTTTCCCGGCGCGCTGGGGCGCAGCACGTTTCCCTGGATCACACTCAATTCAGTGCTGGCGGTAATGGGGTGTGTCTGGGCCATACGCAGGAGAAACACGCGAGCAGCTTATTGCGCCTGGTTTTTATGCCTGTCATTTGGAACGCTGATGCTGACGTTTACGCTGACTTCCGACCGCTATATCTATCCCGTTTTGCCCATCTACTACCTGGTGGGGGCCTACGCGTTGTTCCAGGTGTTGTATGGGCTGTGGGGATTTGCCTGTGTGCGCCTCATGCCCAGTACGTCCCATCAATCAAGAGATGTTACGACACCAGGGCGGGGGCAAGCCCAGCCCCTACCCTATACGAAGCAGCCCACGAACCCGCATAGGGTAGGGGCTGGGCTTGCCCCCGCCCTGGTTGGTTATCTCGCTTGGCCAGTGCGTATCATGGTCACGTTGATAACGCTGCTGGTGCTTGCTACGACGCTTATCCTGCCGGTATTGCCGGTCAGTGGCTATAACCTGTTTATTAGCCGCGAAGTGGGGCTTGCCTATCATCGTCACTATGCCGATTACGATGCGGTTGGCATGTATATGCAGCAGCACTGGCAGAAGGGCGATATTGTGATTTCGGTCTCTCCCGCCATCTCGATTCTCTATTATGTTGGGCACGTCAATTACTTCTTCTCGCTTGATCGCGCCCTGTACCTGTTCGAGAAGGATGGGCACATTATCGATACGCCGACGGGTTCAGTGGCTCTGCTCGACCAGCAGGATTTCCTGGCGGTGATTGCGGCGCATACCCGTGTATGGATCATTTCGGACAATGGCGTCTATCAATCTGAGACGGCGAAGCGTATTAGCTTGCCACTTGATTTTCATGTAGTCTTTGAAGGATATGGATCGGCTATTTATTTTCGCGGAGGATGACGATACATAGAGTGGAAACCCCCATGGATGCCATCTGGAGTGTCAGATGATCCGTAGGGGCGAGGGCGGACGATGAGAGGTGGGGTGGGCCTTTATGGTCGCCACGTGGGTGGAAGTGATCGTGTTCCCTCAAGATGTCAGCGAGATGAACAGGACGCGGACGACCATAAAGGCCCACCCCACCGCACGTCGCCGCTCTCGCCCCTACGGATGTTGATGGGCTTGTTGTCAGGTTGATGCCTGTTGGCGCACCCTTGCAGTTGCCCTGGCGTTCTTGGGAAAGCTTTATTAGGAGAATGTTATGCCTCACCGTTTAACCAGGTTCTATCGCTATGGGCTGCTACTGGCTGTAGCCCTGCTTCTGGGAGGGTGTGCCTGGTTTGGCAATAGTGCCGTGAGCACTCCCACACCCCGGCCAATACAAAATGCGTCTACCAGAGTTGCCTCGAATTCGTCCTCGATTGACCAGCTTGCCAGCGACGTGCTGACAAATATGCTCCTGCATAGCTGGAACCCAAAAGCTATATCGCACGGCGTCGTTACCGGGGGGTTGTTTATCAATTGGAAAATGAGCGATCCGGCGATTACGAATAGTGTGCGCCCGGGGCCAGATGGCAATCCGCAGCATAATCACGATCCGCAGGTTGACCTGCTCTACCTCAGCGCACTTGCTGAGTATCATCAACTACACCCGAAGGTTTCTAGCTTTGACATTGAACTGGCGCGCATGACACAGGTTGTCGTCGGAGAATACACCACCTACAGCGTCCCGAAGGGCTGGATATACTTCTACCTGCTCAAAAATGGATTGTTGCTGCATAACCGCGATCTCGTCAACGAGGCGCACACCGCTGCATCGAACTTTTATTCTACCTGGTATAACCCAAAACTCGGCCTTGTCTACGATATCAAGCACACGCCGGGAGATTATAGCGTCGATCACTCGCTCTTTTGCGGCGCGGCCCTGATCGATGCGGGTCAACGCTGGAATCAGCCTGACTGGGTAAAGGCGGGGAAGAGTACCATCAATCATATCCTGGCTGTCGCTTTCGACTCCCGTTATCACCTCTTCTACAATAGTATGGTGGTGAAAAATACGGGGCATGATCGCGTTGAAAACTTCCAGGCCAAGCCCAGTACGCAAGGTCAGGTCGTCGATGCCCTGGTAACGGCTTATTCGCTCACCAACGATCAACACTACCTGGATGTGGCGAACCAGACACTTCAGGCGCTCTTTAGCTCAGGTCTCTGGGATAGCAAGCAAGGTGGGTTTTACTTTGCACTCGATATGAGCAACGGGCGACTGCTCAAAGACTATAAGGAGACACGCAGTCAGACCCTGCTGCTGCTGGGATTAGACCATTTTAACCAGGTGAAGCCACTGTTCTTGCAGCAAGAGAAACAGCTCGTCGCGGTTATTACCGATCATTTCTATCAATCTACCTATCACGGTTTCTTCTATCGCGTCACGCCAGGTTTCCAGGTCTATGTCAGCCGCCCGGGGGCAGGCATTGGCGTGGAGGATTTCTTTACGACAGAGGCGATGGGAAGCGCGTTGGATGCGCTCCAGACGACCGAGATGGCATAACTCTGGGGGTTTTTCAGGCAACAAAGAAACCGAGGCCAAAGGCAAGGCCAGAGAAATGGGCGGCAAAGTAGAGGATAAGGCCGGCAAAGCTGAGAAAAAGATAGACGATACTCTGAAATCCTAGGTCAGCGGTTTGTAAGGTGAAAACGTGACACCCCTCTGTAAATGTCAGAAATTAATTTCTGACATTTACAGAGGGGTGTCACGTTTTCTCTCTGTTGGACGTATCCATTATGTAGGAATTGCCTTATCTAAAGGTGAAATTGAGGATATTCGCGCGCAGCTCCCAGTCGAGTTCTTCTATGAATTCTTTGAAAGGAAGTAGGGGAAGCAGAGCCAGACTTCCAGGCCGTCCTCAGTTGAATACGTAGAACCTGTCTAAAGCGAGAAGAGGAGAAGCATGCCAAAGAGACATCAACAGCGACCCGCCAAAGAGATACATGGTCGCAATAAGTCGGAGAAGAGTACGGTTATTACGAAAAGCCGAGGGCACAATGGATGCCTATCTCCGCACCGCGCGTCACCTGATGGGATGGGTGGCTCAGAGTCCGGGCAATAATGGGTATTTTCAGCCGCCGCAGTTGACGAAGCCGGTAGTCGTGCTGTACCTGGCGCACTTAGAGCAGGAAGGTTTGAGTCTTCACCACCGGGCGCGCGTGAAATCGAGCATCAGCAATTTTGCCCAGTTTCTGATCGAGGAGAAGAGGCTGCTCCAACGCAACCCGACCCGCGGCATAGAACTTCCCCCCATACCGCTGTCCGCTCTTCAAGAGCTCTCGCAAGAGCAACGCTTTATCCTGCGTTCGTTGATTAAGCAAACAGAAGACCACCGTGGCGCAGCCCTCTTCGCCCTGGGCTATTGGGCGGGCTGCCGCGTGAGCGAACTCTCCTGGCTGCAGATGACCCATACCTATGTGGGTTCCAAGCAGGGATGGCTCCATGTGGGACATAACGGGAGCAAGGAGCGTGAGATAGATCTGCTGAACGAGGCCCGCAAGCCGCTCTATGCGTACTTGCAAGCCACTAGCGACACAGCACGGACCTACGTGTTTGCCTCGCAGCGCGGCGAGCGTTTGACGGAAGAAGGGATCTACTACTGGTTCCGCACGCTCAAGGCGCAGGGCACCAGGGACCAACGGGAATCGATCGAGGATCTCACCTTCAATGACTTGCGGCACGACTTTTCCCACCGGGCAAGAGATGCAGGGTGGTCACTGGAAGAAGTGGCCTACTATTTCGGGGATGTCACCGAGAACGGCATGCAAGCTCTTCAAAGCGCCGTACTCTCTACTCAGACCAGCCGGGAGCGACTCAAACACAAGCTCAACAACGTCAAAGGGTGAGTAGTACGTCCAATCCTCAAGCCTGAATATGGTACAATACTCGATGACCAGTAAAAAAGGCCATCGTAGTAAACATATCCTTATCTACAGACATATAACCTCAATGAGGAGGAACTATTAACTATGCTTGAGCAAAAAGCGCCAGAAACTGCCATTGAACAAGGCACACTGTTTGATAAAGCTGAACTTGAACACCTGGAGAGTGAGCGACGGCGCTGGGAAGAGACGACGGTCGCCAAATCGCAGGAGCGCATGCCCGAACGCGCTAACCTCATGACCACGTCCAGTGTCCCCATCAATCGCATCTATACGCCGCAGGATAATGCCAACATTGATTATACGCGTGAACTCGGGTTGCCGGGCGAGTACCCGTACACGCGCGGCGTGCAGCCCACCATGTATCGCGCGAAACCCTGGACGATGCGCATGTTTGCCGGATTCGGCACGGCAGAGGATACCAATAAACGCTTCAAATACCTGCTCTCGCAAGGTCAGACGGGTCTCTCGACAGCCTTTGACATGCCCACATTGTACGGTTATGATACCGATCACCCATTGGCATCGGGCGAATTTGGCAAGTGCGGCGTGGCCATCTCATCGCTCGCCGATATGGAAATCCTCTACGATGGCCTGCCACTCGATAAGATCACTACCTCGATGACTATTAACAGCCCGGCATCGGTGATCTGGGCTATGTACATTGTCAACGCGGAGAAGCGCGGTTTCCCGATGGCGAAGCTGGGCGGCACGCTGCAAAACGATATCCTCAAGGAATACAGCGCGCAGAAGGAGTTTCTCTTCCCGCCGGAACCATCTATGCGCCTGGTGACGGATACCATCGAATTTGGCACGCGCCATATGCCAAAGTGGAATACCATCAGCATCAGCGGCTACCACATCCGCGAAGCGGGTGCAACCGCCGTGCAGGAACTGGCCTTCACCATCGCCGATGGCCTGGCGTATGTCGATGCCGCCCTGAAACGGGGCTTGAAGATCGACGAGTTCGCGCCCCGTCTCTCGTTCTTCTTTGATGTGCATAATGACTTCTTCGAGGAGATCGCTAAATTCCGCGCGGGTCGGCGGCTGTGGGCAAAGCTGATGCGCGAAAGGTACGGCGCAAAAGACCCGCGTTCGTGGCTGATGCGCTGCCACGCGCAGACGGCAGGGGTCTCGCTGACTGCTCAGAAGCCCGATAACAACATTGTGCGCACCGCCATTCAAGCACCAATTCGCTGCATACAAACTCCCTGGATGAGGCCCTGGCGCTGCCCACCGAGAAGGCTGCTTTGATTGCTCTGCGCACGCAGCAGATCATCGCCAGCGAAAGTGGCGTTGTCAACACCGTTGACCCCCTGGGCGGCTCCTACTTCATCGAGAGCCTGACCGACGAGACCGAGCAGGCGGCGATGGATTATATCAATCGTATCGATGCGCTGGGCGGTGTGCTGGCCTGCATCCAGAATGGTTTCTTCCAGCGTGAGATTGCCGAGTCGGCCTATCGCTACCAGCAGGAAATCGATGCCCACCAGCGCACCATCGTGGGCGTCAACGACTACAGTATGGAGGAAGATATCAGGGTTCCTACGCTCTATATCGACCGTGTTGGGGAGCGCGCCCATCTTGAACGTCTCAACCGCTTGCGCCGCGAACGCGACCAGTCCGCCGTCAAGCACGCGTTGGAGAACCTGCGCCGCGTGGCCGAAGGCACGGAAAACACCATGCCTGCCATTATCGAGGCGGTGAAGGCCTACGCGACATTGGGCGAGATCATGAATGTATTCCGCGTGGTGTTTGGGGAGTATATGGAACCGGCGGTGTTCTGAGATGCGCCTCGCCGTTATCTCTGATATCCATGGTAATCTCGTGGCTCTGGAGGCAGTCCTGGCCGCAATCGCAGCAAAGGATATCGAGATTATTATCTGTCTTGGAGATGTGGCCGCAACCGGCCCTCAGCCACAACAGGTCATTGAACGACTCAGGGGAATTGGGTGTCCAGTTGTCATGGGTAATACTGATGCGTGGTTACTAGAACCCAAACTCGAAGAGACAACTGACCCGTTCACACAGCGCATTCAGGATATAGACCTCTGGGGTGCGCAACAACTTTCGACTGCCGATAAGGAATACCTGCGGACATTTCAACCCACGCTTGCATAGCCTCTTACAGATGGAAAAATGCTGCTTGGCTATCATGGTTCGCCTCGCTCGTTTCATGAACAAATTTTACCAACAACGCCGCAGGAGGAACTCGATCAAGCTTTCGCAGGTATTCACGCGGATATTTTGATTGGTGGACATACTCACTTGCAGATGTTCCGCCGCTATAGAGAAATGCTCTTACTGAATCCGGGTAGTGTTGGGCTGGCATTTGATCCGGTGTGGCCTCTCGAGGATGCGCGAAATCCCCCTTGGGGTGAATATGCTGTGGTGAATGTTGAGGGGAGCACATTGAGTGTTGAGTTATGCCGGGTTGCGTTTGATGTTGAAGCATTTATCCAGGCAATACTGAACAGTGGGATGCCGCATGCTGAATGGTTTGCGAATGAGTGGAAGGCGGTTTAGAGCCTATATCAGGGCGATCGCGAGGGTCGCCCAATACGCATCAACCGAAGACCAAGCCCATCAACATCCGTAGGGGCGAGAGAGGATGATGTGGGGTTGGGAGGGCCTTTAGGGTCGCCCGCGGGGTGGGGTGTGGTCGTGTTCCCCCAAGATGGAAGCCAGATGAACAGGACGCGGGCGACCCTAAAGGCCCTCCCAACCCCTCGTCCGCCGCTCTCGCCCCTACGAATGTTGATGGGCTTGTTTGTAGGTTGATGCCTCTTGGGCTATCCTCGCGGTCGCCCTGGAAGCCTGGTCCTGGCGAGAGTTTTGTTGAGAAGAGGAGCGATCTATGCCCGCATTTGTTCCAGGACTTGAGTTGAATCGCCGTTTCTATGAACAAGTCGTGCGTCCTCTGCTTGATGCGTCCTATCCCAGCCTGCCCTATGCCGCTGCCCTGCTTGGTCCAGGCAGTGAGACCCTGGGCTTCGATACGGAGATGTCCACGGACCATGATTGGGGAGCGCGCATGTTCATCTTCCTCAGAGAGGAGGATGCGCAGCAGGGAGATGCGATCTCCAAGGTGCTGAGTCATCGCCTCCCGCACACGTTCGCTGGCTTTCCGGTCCATCTGCCCGTAGACCCCGATGAGCCAGGAACACGCATCTTCAAGCAGACCCTGGATGGTCCCGTCGATCACCATGTGATCCCTATTACCCTACGCAACTTCGTGCAAGTACAGTTGGGCTATGACCTCAATCAACCACTGTGTGTCGCGGATTGGCTCACGTTTCCGTCGCATGCCCTGGGTGAATTCACGACTGGAGCCATCTCTCATGATGGAGTAGGTGAATTGACCGCTCTGCGAGAACGCCTGGCCTGGTATCCCTACGATGTATGGCTGTACCTGCTGGCCTCTGGATGGCAACGTATTGGGCAGGAAGAGCATCTGATGCCTCGTGCCGGGTTTGTTGGCGACGAACTCGGTTCAGCCATCATTGGTTCACGTCTCGTCCGTGATGTGATGCGACTATGTTTTTTGATAGAAAAGCAGTATGCACCCTACGCGAAGTGGTTCGGGACCGCCTTCAAACGCCTGCGATGTGGCGAGGACTTGTGGCCGATCCTCTGGCATGCTCAACAAGCTGCCACCTGGCGCGAGCGTGAAAGGGCGCTTGCACAAGCCTATGTTATTCTCGCTCGCAGACACAATATGCTCGGCATAACCAGGAAGTTGCCGGAGACCGTATCTCATTTCTATAGCCGTCCGTTCCAGGTTATTCATGGCGGCCGGTTCGCTCAAGTGTGTGTTGAACAGATAACTGATCCGGAAGTCAAGCAGATTGCCTCACGGGGACTGGTTGGCAATGTGGATCAATGGAGCGACAGTACAGATATCGAAAGCCTTGAGAGAGCAAAACTGCGACACTTGTACGAGTGATGCGCATCAGAGAAAAAGAGTAGTATTCATCTTCCTAAAGTTATATAATCCCATCTGGGGAGATATGTACTATGGAACTCGTTCGCAAACAGATCTATATTACGCAGGCTCAAAATAGAGCGATAAAACTGCTTGCTCAGCAGCAGGGGACAACGGAAGCTAATATCCTTCGTAAAGCCCTGGGTCAGTTTCTTGCCGGGGAGGGCATCCTGGAAATGCAAGACCCCTTTGTTGATTTGATAGGTATGTTTGAGGGGCCGACAGAGGTAGAGCATGATGACATCTATCGGCGACGCTAGCATAGCTTAAACCTTCGCTGTTTGATCGAGAAGAGCAAGAAAACTAATCAGGAAGTACAAGTTCAATGCCAGATACTACTAGACAAGTTCTCGTCAAAAAATACACCTTAACCGAGACCGAAATTGCCGAGATCAGCTATCTAATCGACATTTGCAACACTCATGATGGGCTGCGTATGCGCATCGGGCTGGAAATGCTGCGCGAACGCCGTGGGGGCGAGGTCAACGATTTCCTCTATTATGTCGATGGGCAACTGGTGGGATATCTTGAGGCGGATAGCTGGGGCAAAAAAGAGAAAGAATTGACCGGTATGGTGCATCCTGATTTCCGGCGTCAGGGGATTTTCACCGCGCTTTTCACGGCGGCCAGGGAAGAATTGCAACAGCGCGGCGCGCAGAAGATGATACTTGTCTGCGAACACAAGTCGGAGTCCGGGCGAGCGTTTCTCGCGACAACCGGCGCGAAGTTAGCCTATGCCGAGCATGAGATGTGGCTTGGAACATTCCACGAACGCAGGCGTCGGACCGAGGGATTGTCGATGCGGCAGGCGAATGCCGGGGATATCGATGCTATGGTTTCATTGCTGGCGACCGACAACGGCAACTTTGAGAGTGTCAGGGAGTGGGTGACAGAGTTGATAGGCAAGCCTGATAAGTATCGCCTCTTCCTGGCTACGCTGCATGGTCAGCCGCTCGGAACGGTGCGCCTGGATTTCATGGAAGAAATGACCGGCATCTATGCTTTTGAAGTGCGCCTGGGATACCGGGGCCTGGGCTATGGCCGCGAGATGCTGGAACAACTCATCCATATTGCGCGGGCCGAGAGGCAGAAACCTATCATGTTGGACGTGGAAACCGATAACACCAATGCCGTCGGCCTGTATCTCTCCTGCGGCTTTGAGATCAAGACAACCTATGATTATTACGAATTAGAAATTTCGTAGGGACAAGGGGCGATGTGAGGAAGGGAGGGGGCCTTGTGCTTGTCCTCGTCCTGTTGGGGTACCTACCAATTGCGAACCTTTGTTTGGCATAACTACAAGGACAAGCACAAGGCCCCCGCATCCGCCCCACAACGCCCCTTGTCCCTACGAACATGTCGAGAAGGTGGTAAAGATGCGCTGGTTAGAATTAACAGTAGAAACACATCCCGAAGCCATAGAATCGGTCAGTGAGTTGTTGAGCAGCTATACTTCCGGCGGTGTCGCGATTGAAGAGCCAATTGAACTGATCGACGAGGGACAGGAGTATCGCGTCCTGGCGGGGCAGCCGGTCAAAGTCCATGCCTATTTGCCTGTTGATGGCACGGAGGAGGCGCTTCGACAGCGCGTTGCTGAGGGACTCTGGCACCTCGCGAGCCTGGGATCGCATTTTGTTGGTGATTTACAGACGCGCATCGTGAACGAAGAGGACTGGGCCAACGCCTGGAAGGATTACTACCACGTCACGCATATCGGAAAACGACTCGTCATTCGCCCATCCTGGCGCGAGTATACTCCGCAGCAGGATGAAGTGACGCTGGAACTTGATCCTGGTATGGCCTTTGGTACGGGCTTGCATCCCACTACACGCATGTGCCTTGAGCAGGTGGAGCAGCGCACGCGGCCTGGCATGCGCGTGCTCGATGTCGGTACCGGTTCGGGCATCCTGGCTTTAGCCGCCGCCAAACTGGGTGCGGCCAGCGTGTATTGCATCGATAACAGCAGTGTGGCTGTAGAGAGCGCGACAGCCAATGCAGTGGTTAATGGCTTAAGTGACCGTATTACCGTTATCCTGGGCGTGCTGGACGAGGCGGAAGCTGCTCGCATGGCAGGACAATTTGATCTCGTGCTGGCGAATATTATCGCGCGCGTGATCGGCTCGATTGCGCCCCAACTTGCGCAGGTTCTCGCCCCCGGAGGATTGCTCATCACCAGCGGCATCATCGAAGAACGCCGTCACGAAGCCGAACAACCATTACTGGCGGCTGGCCTGATGCTGGTTGATCAGGTGATGATCGATGATTGGGTAACGTTGATTATGAAAATAATATGCATCGTTTTTTCATTGCACCCGAATTATTGAAGCAAACCGATAACAACATTTCTCTCCCCAAAGACCTCGCTCACCAGGTGCGCGATGTGTTGCACCTCCAACCGGGCGAGCAGCTCACCTTGCTCGATAATAGCGGTGACGAGGGAGTGGCGACCATTGTTGCAACCGGCAAGACCGGCGTGGATGTGCGCCTGCTTGAGCGACGCGCGGGGAAGAGCGAATCGAATGTGCGCATTATTCTCTGCCAGGGATTGCTCAAATCGGCGCGTTTTGAATGGGTGTTGGAAAAGGGGACGGAACTGGGGGTAGCGGTCTTTTCGCCGATTCTGTGTCGCCGTTCGATGGCGGGATTAGAGGACGCGGGCGCATCGAAGCTACAGCGCTGGCAGCGCATTATTCAGGAGGCGGCAGAGCAATCGGGCCGGGCGCGTTTGCCGCAATTGTTGCCGATTCGTCCACTGATACACGCGCTCAATGATATTCCTGCTGGTGCGATTGTGCTGATGCCGTGGGAGGAGGAACGTGGCCGCACTCTACGAGATGCATTGGAGGGTAGTGTACTCCCCAGGGCGACCGCAAGGGTCCCCACCCCACCCCACCCCACTCCCGCCCTTACCATGGCAGACGACGTAGAAGCCGCCGGTAGTCATGGTAAGGGCGGGGGCGGAGCGGATGTGAGGCGGGGACCCTTGCGGTCGCCCTGGGGGGAGGGCAGTGCTGGGCTAGAAGGAATGCCCCAACAAGACCAGTTGACCGTGGTGCTTTTCATTGGCCCCGAAGGTGGTTTGATGGCTGAGGAGGTGGAACTGGCGCAGAGGTATGGCGCGCAGGCGGTGACGCTTGGGCCGCGTATCCTGCGCGCGGAGACGGCGGCGCTGGTGGCGGTGGCGAATGTGATGTATGAATTA
>WNGR01002475.1_pt1 | contig 27473 bp, 30 predicted proteins | sample 5407581 | NCBI WGS metagenome assembly WNGR01 (sample SAMN13153383, study PRJNA577476) | soil metagenome | isolation source: 80 cm soil or saprolite under Garry oak tree replicate 2 | place: USA:California | collected 2016-06-15
TTGCCCGGCGCTCTCCAACCCGATCAGATGCGGAGGTGGTAGACAAAGCGCAGTCTGCCCGAAACGGTGAGCGTTTTACCGCACTCTGGCAAGGCGATACCACCGGATACCGGTCAAAAAGCGAGGCAGATTTTACCCTTGTTTTGCGGCTGCTCTACTGGACGAATGACGACATTGCTCAGACCAAACGGCTGTTTCAGCAGTCAGGGTTATACGATCCCGAGAAAACCGATAGGCAGACAGGCAAACACAGCTATCTTGATGTGACGATCTACAATGCTTTGAGGAAGCGCAGAAACCCGCCACAGAGCCGCTAGGATGGTTTTTTCTCGTGGTGCTTCGTACCCGTGTGCCGTTGGCTTTTTCGTGGTTGCAGACCAGCGGCCATTTGCGTATAATCATCACCGTATGCCACACCCGACGCCCATTGATATTACCACCATGCCTGATCTTGCTCGTATTGTTGAGGAGGTTGAAGCGACGAAGACACCCCGCGAACTGAAACGGGAGAATAAGACGGTGGCAGTGATTATGCCAGCGAGGAGAGCGCCAGCCAGGAAGAAGGGGGAAAAGACCAAAGCTGACTATGAAGCGTTTAAATCCGCAGCAGGGGGATGGAAAGATATCGATACGGATAAGCTCATTGCTAACATCTATGCAAGCCGGAGACGAAGCAACCGTCCTCCGGTGGAACTATGAAGTACCTGGTGGATAGCGACTATGTTGCCGACTACCTCAAAGGACGCACTCCGGCTACTGATCTCCTAAACACCCTGCTGCAAGACGGCATTGCCATCAGTATTATCACCTTTGCAGAAGTGTACGAGGGCATTTACTACGGCCACAACCGTGCACACTACACCGGTATCTTCCACCGGTTTCTCCGCGGGGTCACTGTTTTAGGGATTACCCGCTCGATTGCCAAGCAGTATGCACTCATGCGTGGCGAGCTTGGACGAAAAGGCCAACTCATTGACCAGCCTGATCTGTTCATCGCAGCAACTGCCACCTACCTCAAGCTTACCCTCGTGACCCGCAACCTCAAAGATTTTGAGCGTATCCCTTCTTTGGAACTCTATAAAACAGACTAACATACGCCTGTTTCCAACTGCAAAGCTGTGCGTTATAATACCAGACAGGGGAAACGTGAGGTAAAAAAAGATGGCACCACCGCAGTCAGTTCTTGAGCTTATTGACCGATTTAACCGTAACCGCAGCGCATATAAGTCAGATCAGTATAACGAAGCCCGCCTGCGTATCGAGTTTCTCAATCCGTTTTTTGAAGCATTGGGCTGGGATGTCAACAATAAACAAGGGTATGCTGAGGCGTATAAAGACGTTGTGAACGAAGACGCTATCAAAGTAGGCGGAGCAACCAAGGCACCAGATTATTCTTTCCGTGTTGGCGGCACCCGCAAATTCTTTGTTGAAGCGAAAAAGCCAGCAATTAATCTGAGAGACGCAAGTGATCCGGCGTTTCAACTCCGGCGCTACGCCTGGTCTGCAAAACTGCCCCTGAGCATTCTCACCGATTTTGAAGAGTTTGTTGTGTATGACTGCCGCGTGAAGCCTGACAGAACTGATAAGGCGACAACTGCCCGCATCATGTATCTCACCTTTGCTGACTATCTGAAGCGCTGGGAGGAGATCACCTCTATTTTCTCGCGTGAGGCAATTCTGAAAGGCTCCTTTGACAGCTTTGCGGAGGAAACCAAGAGCAAGCGCGGCACCGCTGAGGTTGATACAGCGTTTTTGCAAGAGATTGAGTCCTGGCGGGAGCTGCTTGCCCGTCACTTAGCGCAGCGGAATAGGAGCCTTACGCAACGGGAACTGAATTTTGCTGTCCAGATGACCATTGACCGGATTATTTTCCTGCGTATCTGTGAGGATCGGGGCATTGAGGAGTACGAACGGTTGAAAGCGCTGCTGAAAGGCACCGGCGTCTATCAGCGCCTCTGTACGCTTTTTAGTGAGGCAGATGACCGCTATAACTCAGGTTTGTTCCACTTTCAAAAAGAAAGGGATGTTCCGGAACCGCCTGACACCCTAACCCTCAATCTTGCGCTTGATGATAAACCGCTCAAAGATATCATCACACGGCTGTACTACCCGGAGAGTCCGTATGAGTTCTCAGCGCTGCCGGCAGATGTCCTCGGCCAGGTCTATGAGCAGTTTCTTGGCAAAGTCATCCGTCTGACGCCTACGCATCAGGTGATGGTTGAGGAAAAGCCCGAAGTTCGCAAGGCTGGCGGCGTCTACTACACGCCAACTTTTATCGTTAACTACATTGTGCAACAGACACTGAGCAAGCTCCTTGCAGGCAAAAAGCCAGGTTTACGGGGGAGCGCAAGTAAAATTAAGATTGTTGATCCGGCCTGCGGTTCAGGTTCATTTCTCATCGTTGCTTATCAATACTTACTTGATTGGCATCGAGACCGCTACGTCGAAGACGGCGTAGAGAAGCACCGCAAAGAACTGTACCAAGGCAAAGGTGGTCTGTGGCTGTTAACCACCCAGGAGAAGAAACGCATCCTCCTCAACAGCATTTATGGGGTGGATATTGACCCGCAGGCAGTTGAGGTAACAAAACTGTCGCTTTTACTCAAAGTGCTCGAAGGCGAGTCAAACCAGTCGCTTATTTCCCAGCTTCGCTTATTCCATGAGCGGGCACTCCCAGACCTTGACCGCAACATTAAATGCGGCAACTCCCTGATTGACTCGAACTTTTACAGTACGCCCACCTTGCCCCTGTTTGATGATGAGACGCAATATCGCATCAATGCGTTTGATTGGACGAGCGCTTTTCCCCAGGCATTTTCCGGTGATGACCCCGGCTTTGATGCCGTGATTGGCAATCCTCCCTATATCCGCATCCAGGCGCTGAAAGAGTGGGCACCGGTTGAATACTACAAAAAAGCCTATAAAGCCGCAGGAAAGGGAAACTACGATATCTACGTGGTGTTTGTTGAACGGGGACTGTCGCTCTTGAACAAACATGGCAGGCTTGGCTTTATTTTACCCCACAAGTTCTTTAATGCTCAGTATGGAGAACCCCTCCGTGCGCTCATCGCACAGGGAAAATACTTATCTGAGGTTGTCCACTTTGGTGACAAGCAGGTGTTTGAGCAGGCAACAACCTATACCTGCCTCATGTTTCTGGACAAGGCGGGAAGCAATCAGTTTTGGGTGGTAAAGGTAGATGACCTGTTAGCTTGGCAAAACTCGAAAGAGGCGCCAGAAGGGTCAATCCCTGCCGAGCACATTACCCAAAATGAGTGGAACTTTAATGTTGGTCAAGAAGGAGCATTGTTTGACCGACTGAGTCAGACACCGACAAAGCTGAAGGATATAGCACATCTCTTCGTAGGTTTACAGACAGATGCCGATGATGTCTTCATATTGGAAGAAATACGACGAGAGAATGGACGGGTTTTATGCGCATCGAAGTCCACTGGTACCCAACACTGGTTTGAAAATGATCATCTCAAACCATTCCTTAAGGGATCGCTAAATATTCGTCGGTACCACCTAACCAATGTAACGAAGCGCTTGATCTTTCCTTATGTGCTTGAAAATGGCAAATCGGTATTGATTGATGCAGCAGTATACAAGCAACGATATCCTTTAACTTGGGCATATCTTGAAGAAAACCGAAAGCTTCTTTCTGCAAGGAATAAGGGAAGAATAGGGCAAGAGTGGTATGGGTACGTATATAGGAAAAATCATACCCGTTTTAATGCCCCGAAGCTTCTTGTTCCCTCAATCGCAACTGGTAGTTCTTTTGTTGCTGATTTAGATGGTAACTATTACTTTGTTGGTAGTGGCGGCGGCGGGGGAGGCGGTTATGGTATAACATTGCTAGAAGGAGTCAATTTTTCATATTTGTACTTACTCGGCTTGCTCAATTCGCGTTTGTTGAGTGCCTATCTAAAAACAGTTACTACCCCATATCAGGGCGGTTACATCGCATTAAACCGCCAATACATTGAGCAGTTACCTATCCGCATCATCAACTTCTCTGATCCTAATGACAAAGCTCGCCATGACCGACTAGTGGAACTTGTTGAACGGATGCTCTCTCTGCATAAGCGTTTGGCAGATGCAAGAATGCCTCGCGACAAGACAGTCCTTGAGCAACAGATTGCTGTCACAGACAATCAAATTGACAGGCTGGTGTACGAACTATATGGGTTGACGGAGGAGGAAATTCACATGGTGGAGGGAAAGCTTCAAGAAGAACAGTAAAGAGAAAGACACGTGTGAAGGTATTTGCTCATAAGATATTCTCTATAATCTCTTCCTTTATGTCCACTTCTGTCTGATATCCAATTTTTGGGCATTTCACCCAAAAACTTATCTGAAAATTTGTTCAATTTCCACGTAGAACATTTTTTCAGTGAGGGATATCATCAGATTAAGGGATATTCCATTGGACGGAACAGACACAATATATTGTGAAAAGTGGTACTTTTAGCACAACATATTGATGTTTTCCTCAATAAGGGGTATAAACAAACCAACATCCTTGCTAGTATGTGATATACATTGACGTGAAGATTGGCACTCCATACTGCGTGGCAGTGTTAGGTATAGCAAAAGGCAGAACCATGGGTATAATCCTACAAAGGTACAAAAGCGGCAATCAATGAATAAGATCTACCGGTAGTAATGGAGAAATTTACAACATCTAATGCAAAAGAGGTAGGAATTTAGTCCCTCTCACTAGCAATCTATTACTCAGAGTGCTATATTTATTCCACGATACGGAACGACCCTGTAGTACCGGAGAAATTTCGGGCGCTAAGGAGATTTATCTTTGGCTACGTAGAGGATGAAGCGGGTTGGTATCCTAATTGGGAGGTTTTAGTATGAAAATAGAAGTAGCAGTTAATGATGAATATGCGAAGAAGAAAAAAGGCGATCTGCTCGAAAAAATAGCAAATGAACTATTAAAGACTCATAATTATGAGGTTGAAACCCAATTGAGAAATACCGGTATGGAATTAGATTTATTATGCCAAAATAAAGCGAACGCATCTAAGAAGATCTATGTCGAATGTAAGGCATATGCCGAAGATAAGAAAGTTCAATCGGATGTAATAACCAGCCTTCATGGGATACGAGGAATTAAAAATTATGAAGAAGCGTGGTTAATCTGTACGTCAGAATTTGGAAAAGACGCAAAAGGGTTAGTTAAAGAAATAGAAGCAGGGAAGGATGCAAAATGTTTTACCTTTTATACTCCTGAAAGATTACTTGAAGCACTTGAAAATTCAAAAATAATTAAATCAAATAAGCTCGCAGAGCAAGCGGTGTTAAACATAATCAAAAATCAAAATAAGATAAGAGAAACAATATTATTAATAACAGATTTTGGAAATTTTTGGGCTATAGAGTATTTATCCGGAGGAAAGCCTGAAGGCATGATTTTTGCTTATGCTAACAATGGCGAAGTGGTAAAGGACAAATCCTTGCTCGAAAACCTAGCCAGCATGAATACTTCTTTCAAAGGACTGGATTTCTTTGTAGTGTTGAAGTTCGGTGACCAGACAGAAGAAGTTATTCCGACGATGGACGCAAAAGATTTCAAGCTGAATGTAAAGTATCTCGATCACATTAATGACTTAGGTATAAAATTTATCCACCCCAATAAAGACAACTTAGTTTTAGACGATATATTCACCTATCCGGATCTTGAGTATGCCGAAAACGAAGACAGAAAAAAGATCAGTTCAAAGATACTACTCGATCTTGGTACGGAGTATAACAGGTGCTTAATATTTGGTGAAGATCTTGCTGGGAAAACATCGCTCGCGTTTACGTTACAAAAAAACCTGAACGAAAAAGGAATGATCCCGTTGTACATAAAGGCGGAGGAAATAAGACACTCCGATTTCAATAAGTTTTCCAATGAGCTGGTAAGAAAATTCGAAAATCAATACAGCAACGAGCAAGTATATATTGAGACTTTTAAGAGGATACTTACTGATGAAAGGCACAGGCTAATAATCCTTATCGATAATTATGAGTCTCCCGCTATCAAGCGGGAAGCAGCGCAAATAGCATTTTTTAATATGCTGAAGGAAAAATTTGAAAAAATTTTTCTCTTTGCAAATACGTCAATTGAAATCGAGGTGATGGCAAAAAGTGAAACGAATGCGATGCTTCAAGGATTTAAGGTATTAAGAATAAAACAGCTTGGTCATGTATTGAGGGATGAATTGGTCGAAAAATGGTTAACAGTGGAGCAAAAAGAAACGTTGTCCGATGGCGATCTGCTTTGTCAAAAAAACGAAATATCTCAAAAAATCAAAACTGCTGTCGGGATTAACTTCATACCCACATACCCGCTCTACTTACTCACCATACTACAGCTTACAGAGAATGGCAGTAAGAATAGACTACAAGACGGTTCATATGCAGAACTTTATCGCTATTTAATTACTCAAGCCCTTGGGAGCGCAAACGCTAAACCGGAAGACCTTGATTTTTATCACACATATCTCTCATATATAGCTCATTATTTTTTCATTCTTAAGGTAAGGGAATTATCGGTGGAGGAAATGGTGAAAATGTATAATGAGTACTCGAAAATGATGGATATCGAAAAGTCTTTTGAAAAGGTTCATGGACTGCTGACAAGAGCCAAGATTCTGAGAAAAGAGGGTGGATGCTACTCATTTAACCATAATTATTCTTACTACTTTTTTGTTGCCAAGTACCTTTCCGACAACCTGGACAATCCCAAAATCAAAAATGAGTTAGCAGCAATTACCGAAAAACTATACCGTAGCGAATATGCCAATATCCTTATTTTCCTCGTTCACCATTCAAAACATGAGGGCATCATAGACCGGATTATACAAGAGGCGAAGAAATTGTTTTATGAAGTGGTGCCCTATACACTCTCAAGAGACGAGATGGGGAGGATTAATGATCTGATCAACGAAGAGATTACTCTCTCGATCGTGGACAGTAATCCCAGTGAAAACCGCAGGAAAGACCTGGAGCGGAGGGATAGGTTCGAGGAAGAAAAACGGAAAACAATAGACGAAGAGGGAGAAGATGACGGCGAAAACAAGAGTCTTAGCCTATTCGGAAAGATAGCCTTGTCATTCAAGCTGGTAGAAGTCCTTGGTCAAATAACCAATAATTATTATGGCTCTCTCGAAGGTGAAAAAAAGGCTGATATTCTAGAAGAACTATATTCGTTAGGATTTAGAGGGCTTCGTGCGCTTTTTGAGAGTATTGAAGAATATCTGGAAACCATTCGGAGAGTAGTCGATGATCTTATTGAAAAAAAGGGAGCGGATACAAAGATAGATAAAGAAAAAATTACGAACAAACTCATTTCCGAATTCGTGGAAATTATCGCGTTAATTTTTGTGAAGAAAATCAGTGATAGCATAACCTCTAGAAATCTCTTTCCAACCACTAAGAAGTTAGTCGAAAGAAACCTGACGCCGGCTACCGAGTTAGTGAACATGGCTGTACGATTGAACTTTCCAAATGAGCTAACGGCTAATAAGAACAAGATCATCGAACTGGATAAAAAATTTACCAAAAATTATCTAACCAAAAAACTGTTGAGATTTCTAGTCGTTGATCATTTATATAATTTCGATGTTAAATATTCAGATAAACAAAGCATCTGCGATAAATTAGACATCAGTATTAGGCCGAATAAGCAAGTATATCGCCAGATAAATCAGTAACCTCATGCTGAGTGCATACAAGCACATCCACGTCGCCCTTCCCTTCCGCGCCGTAAAGATTATCTTGTACGACGTGACAAGATTGGCTCCCCTCCTCGCTTGACACCAGCCAGGCTGAGCTTTAGACTCTACCATTATATATGCCCAAATCCACAAAAGGGTTTGCCTCAATGTCACAAGAAAAACGGCGAGCTATTGCCAGTCTCGGTGGTATAGCCGGCCATGCGCAAGGAAAAGCGCATACATGGACAAAAGAAGAAGCAAGCAGAGCCGGACGAAAAGGCGGCCACCATCCTAAACAGAAAGGCCAACATACACACGTACCGCATGCAGGTTCTCCCGCTGCAACGAGGGAGCCGGGATACGTTACCCCGCACGAGGCAGCCGTGCTGCTGCATGTGAGCTACCGAACGATACGGCGTTAGATCAGAGCTTGTGTTTGATAACCGAAAAGTGACCGTTTGCTAACTGAAAAGTTGACCACTCCACCTAGTGTTCTCTCAAAATGCTAACCGAAAAGTGTACCACTTGATACCCACCACTGTATTCTCAAGCAGGCTGCACCCACCAAAAAAGAACTCGGCAGTATCATGCCACCGAGTTCCGCGCCTTCTGTGTGAGTGGTTGACGCAGATCACTAGCTGGCTTGTCCTGGCGCAGGGGTCACGTCACTGGTAGCGGCCATGCCAGCTGTGATGGGTGAGGGCTTAAAGCCTTTGACGGTCAGCCAGACGCCGAGCGAGAACTCCCAGAGAGCGATCGGGAGCGCGGATACCAGAGCCGGCGTGGACGTTCGGCCGATGAGGTCGAAAAGAACGGCGAGGTCTCCTGCGACGAGCAGGGGCGCTCCGATCAGTCCGAGCACGGGAAGAACCCGCGGGACCAGGCGCGACTGGTAGAGCAGGGAGCCCAGCAACAGGGCGTTCACGGCTGGCATGAGGCTTTGTCCGATGAGGAACATCCGGTCATACATGGAGACCAGCGCATGGCTGGTGGCCAACGCGTCTGCTCCGGCTCCGGCCTGCCGCAAGGACACGACCGTCAGGAGGCAGCCGACGCTGGCGAAGGTGGTGGCGCCTTCGATGGTTCGCGATCCGATGAAGCCCATCGCGACCCCTTCGTTCTGCCTCTTGAGCACCGGGTACAGCGCGACGGCTGTGCCGATGCCGGCGAGGGCGACGATGATCTCGAGGAGGGCGCCGACGAGGGCGCCGGTGTCCGGGCCGGCGCCGAGGATGTAATTCGCACCTCTCACCGGACCGTAGAGACCGAGGGTCGGGATCGAGACAAAGGTCAGCAGGTAGAGCACGCCCGCGACAAGCGCAGTCTTCCTCAGTGAGTCCATCGGGACTCGTTTCGTTGCCTTGTTGTCTTCGGTTGACATCATAGAGACTCCTTTCTGAATTGGTTCCATTCTAGAATGCGTGTGTGTACGAAACTGAGAGAAACGACGGAGTTGACAGAAAAACGACTACATGCTTGAAAAGAGAGGGTGCCATGAGCTAGTATACCTGAGAGAGACTATAATCGCAATGAGCGAGCAGTCCCATTTCGTCAGCTCCTTGATGTTTCTCATCGACAAGAGTGCCTGAAAAGGCGGAGTTGTCGTGCGAAGCACCCACCTTGCGGGAAAAAGAGTTACCTTGCTTGTGAGGAAGCTATTTGCTCTTCCATCTGCACTCGCTGACGGAAACGGTAGGACTCTCCAATAAATTCCAGGATATGCGCCTTGTGCGTAATCCTGTCTAGAAACGCCGTCGTCATGATCTCGTCGCCAAAAATGGCATTCCAGTCAGCAAAGCGCAAGTTCGTGGTGACAATGATGGACACCCGTTCATTGAGGTCAGAGCACAGTTGAAACAACAGTTGTGCTCCATCTTTGGTAAAGGGAACAAAGCCGAGTTCATCCAGCACCACCAGATCAAGTTTCGTGATTTGCGCGGTGAGTTTAGACAGGCGCAACTCATGGTTGGCAGCCAGCAGATCATTGACCAGGCTTGCCACACCAAAGAACCGCACCCGTTTCCCTTGCCGACAGGCGGCTAAGGCTAGTCCTGTCGCGATATGCGATTTTCCTAGCCCTGGATTTCCGATTAAAATAATGTTCTCTGCTTGACTGAGATAGCCGCCCTGGGAGAGTTCCAGGACACGGGTCTTTGAGATACCCTGAATAGCACTGAAATCAAAGCCCATCAACTCTTTGATGATCGGGAATTTCGCGGTGAGAATGGCGCGTTCAATCCGGTTGGTTTCTCGCTGTTCCGCCTCGGACTGGCAGAGCGCGAGCAGATACCGCTCGTAGGAAAGGTTCGTGCGGGTTGCATCTTGGGCAAATGTCTGGTAGTTCTGTGCAAAGGTCGGGAGCCTGAGTTGACGCAGGTAGTTCTCAAGCAGAGCTTGGTGTTGCATTGACGTTCTCCTCTACCAGGAATACTTCAACAATCGTTCGTAACGAGAGAGATCAACAGGTTGATTGCCCACCTTTTCTAGGTCAGGTCGATCTGAGAGATCAAGACTCTTGAACGGCTCTTTCAGCTCGGTCAACTGGCGCAGACAATGCAACACCCCGTCCAGATGCACACAGCCGTAGGAAAGTGCCTGTTCAACCGCCTGCTCGATCAACTCCGCGGGATAGTCCTTGTGCAGGTGTAAAATGCGCACAAACTCCTGAATGCCTCGTCCTTCCGGCCATTTCTCTTTGAGGTCGGCAAGCATCCGGTGGTAGGAGGTCGGCCAGTCTTTTTTCCATCTCCTCAAGGGTTTGGCATACTCAAACGCGCCAGGTCGCTGCTCAAGCAAGGGAAGATAGTGGATCGGATCAAAAATATCCTGCTCGCGCTCATAGCTGCGGGGGTGGCGGGCAATGAGTTCAGCCTGGGCGTAGATATCCACATGAAACGGATACGCCTTGAGGAGCACTTCTCGACGGGCGCGGTTCACCGGAAGAGAGTAGCGGTTCGTCTCATAGGTGGCCTGGCTGTAGGGAGTCAAGCGCACCGTGACTGTTTCGCAACACTCGTATTCAAACGCCGGCAGTGGCAAGAGCGCGGGCTTTTCCTCTTCCCAGGCTTGCCCGATGGTCTTTCCTTGCCGGCTCACCCGCCGGTTATCATCTCGCAGGCACCGCTCTAAAAGCACCTTGTTGAGGTCTTCAAACGACGCAGCTTCTTGAATGGGAACCAGATAGTTTCTGCGGCCGAACCCCACCATGCTTTCTACTTGCCCTTTCTCCCAGCCAGCACCTGGCGTGCAGAAATGCGACTCAAAGAGATAATGCGAGCGGAACGCCACAAAGGTGCGGTTTTCTATGCGCTTTTTCCTTTTGTCCTTTTTATCGAAGGCTAATTTGACGGCGGTTGCCAGGTTATCGTAACTGATGCGGGCAGGCACTCCTCCGAAGAAGTTGAACGCTTGCATATGGGCATACAAAAAGCTTTCCTGATTTTGAGAAGGAAAGGTCATGATAAAGGTTCGTCGTGAGTAGGAGAGGCGCATCACAAAAAACTGCACGGTTTGCCGGACACCGCCAATGATCGCGATGGCTTCCCCCCAATCACATTGCGCATCATGACCAGGATCGTATTCCAGGGGAAGAAACAGCTTTGGCGACTGATTGACATGTCTCCACGCACCAACGTACTGACGGATGCGGGACTCAGAGCCGCTATAGCCTTCAGCTTGGAGGATTTCAAAGATTTTGTGAGAGGTGTAGCGTTGCTTTCGGGGAAGTTGCTCATTCTCCGCCATGAGTTCTTCCACACGGAGTTGATACGGCCCAAAGACGATAGCAGGGCGCGGGTGGGTAAGAGTATATGTTCGCGGGGAGGCATCAGAGATGGCTTTTTGAATGGTCACACGGGAATATCCCTCTTCCCGCGCTATCTGCCGGAGCGTCTTCTTTTCCAGGTAGTAGGCTCGGCGCATCCGCTCGCGTGCATCTTCGCTTATCACCGCCTGATCCCTTTTGACTCTTGAGGACACCTCTCTCAACACTACTATTAAACGGGGCAATGGTACACTTTTGGATTAGCAAAATGCACAAAATATACCAAATGGCTACCGATTTCGATTAACACTTTTTTGGTGAGTGGTCGGAATTTCGGTTAGCGTTTTTGGGAGGGTGGTAATGTTTTCAAGTATCAAAAACAAGAGCTGGCCTACTTCCGGTTGAGGCGATCCGGGAGGGCAAACGCACCCGGCACCGCATCAAAAAAGCCACTGTTGAAATACTCGAAACTCACTCCCCTTCCGGGTTTGTTTAATTCAGCATTATGTGTAGTCCGCTCGATTAGACCTGCCGATGAAATTTACCATGCTATGTGGTTCTCACACTCTTTTCCCCGACTATCCCAACATATCCAAAAGTACCGAAAAGGCCTATACCGCTCATTGGCATAGTATACTCTGGCTGTGGATCACGTGTGTCCCAAATAATAAGCATTTCACAGACTCACTTGTACAAAAAAAGAGAGCATAGCAATGACATTGGAAGAAGCAGAAAAACAGTTTACCCTGAGTTTTTAATCCCTCATCCCTAACTTTGCACAAGTTACGTGGTGTGAAACCCGCCCTCGCTTCCAAATAATGGGAGAATATACAAAGCCTACTTCTATATGTATGACTTGCATAAATACTTGGCAAAATCCGGCGTATTATGCTTCACAAACGCTGCCAGAATAAGGATGAAATCACAATATGCTAAATAGTTTTGAAGTCTGGAAAAAAAGAAAAACGCAACCAGCATTAGAGCAAACTCAGTTAGAAACCCAGGTCAAAGACGGCCAACAGAGACTTGCCAGGTTAGGCAAGGCAATACAACAGGCAGAGGATAGTCACAATGAAAGACGCAGAGGAGTAAGTACCTTTGCTTTTTCAGAGACCGCAATTGTCGTTTATGAATTGCGTGAAGTACAACACAAACGCTATCCAGAAGCCTATACCCGTTAACTCCATCCCATAATGGGTATTATTACTCAACGTCCCGGAAAGGAAAAGCAAACCCCCTGCTTCGTATAATGGCGCTTTATACGCACCGCCCCCTTGACAGCCAGCCTCCCGTTCTGCTACAAATGGTTCAATATAACGGCAGTTTTCACCAATTATATGAACCGGATTTTGTAAATTTGCGGCGTTGCAGAGAAATGAGCAATCAGGCAGAATGAGACCGGAACAACGCAACCGACAGCGAAGGTAGCAGTTTCTCAGGAGTTAGTGCTAAATCGACAGCAGTCATAGTATGGACACACACAACGAACTCTCCACATCACTTGAGCGGTATCTCAACAGCCTGACAGGGCGAAACCTGAGCAGGCATACGGCAGTGGCCTACCGCACTGATCTGCTCCAATTTTTGACCTGGCTGACTGAGAATGACATGACGGTTGATTGCCCGGAGAAGATCACCCGGACACACATTCTTGACTACCTCTCCTACCTGGCAGGATTAGGCCGATCCGGTGTCACCCGCGTCCGCAAACTGGCAAGTATCCGCGAATACTGCAAGTTTCTCGTTACCGAGCAGCTGCTTCCCCACTCCCCCACTGACAATATTGTCAGACCCAAGCAGGAGCGCAAGCAGCGCGTGTTTTTGCGCGTTGATGAATACATGCGACTTTTGAATGCCGCAGCAGGAAATTCCCGCGACTACGCGATCTTGCAGCTCTTCCTCCAAACCGGCATCCGGGTTGCGGAGCTGACCGGGCTGACTCTAACGGATGTTGACCTTGAGGCAGGCACGATGCTGGTGAACGGCAAGGGCAATAAGCAGCGCACAATTTACCTTGAGAAGAAAGCCACACAAGCTATGAGAGCCTACCTTGCCAACCGGCCACGAAGCCTTGACCAGCAGGTGTTTCTCAACTACCAGAGCACCCATCTTTCCGTGCGGGGCGTGATGGATATTGTTGAGAAATACCGCAAACTCGCAGGGATCAGCAAGCAGTTCAGTTGCCACTCACTCCGGCACACCTGCGCGACGTATAAAGCGGTGAAGGGATATACCCCGCCTGATTTGCAAGACCTGTTAGGACACAAGAAGCCGGAGACCTCCCTGATCTACGTGCACATGGCACGGGATGCACGGCAACTAATGCAGCAAACCAGCCTATGAACAACACACGTCACTATCGTATTGAAAGACCGCCGAAAGCCTTGAGAAAAGCGAAGCTTGATAATATCGCCTTAGTCCCCGCTTCTCTCCTCTACCGGAAAGGCAAGTATCAGACCATTGCCAATAACCTGCCTGGTGAGGGTGTGCTGATTTGTGAGGCACACAAGAAAGAGCGGATCACTCGCATACTTGACAGCGTTGCAGACTTCTTCCGGCAGCACGGCCACTTTGTGAAGACACTCCCCTACTCGCTTCTGGTGTAGGTGTCGGAAAACCGGCCACTGCTCTCTCCATTAATGCTGGTTTCTCCAATTTTTCAGATAGTCTTCGAGGGCGACAATCAGTTCGCTATTGAAGTTCCGCCGGTGCCGTTTTCCTGCTTCTTTGAGATCGTTGATAATAGAGTGCGGGATGCGGACGGTTGTTTTGATCAGGGTCTCGTCTTTGTGTTGTTCGTGATCCATAGGATTTAATCACTGCAATTGTGCCTATTATACCCATGAAAAGGCGCACGCGCAAGAAGAAGATGCACAATAACGGCGTAGTGACAGCTTTTAGCCATACTGGTACTGGTACTTTTTAGCTTTCTATTGTATTTTCTAGGATCAAACTGTATCAAGATACCCTCTTATTGCTCTCCTGAACGGGGGAGGAGGGACAAAAGAGCATTCCCCTTATAACTATCTCTGCTCTTTTATGTTGCGGGAGCAATCTTCCCCTGTTTATCCTTGTGTTTCCCCTTATAGAAAAACACGGCCATTTCTGCTATGCTCTGGTATGGATGAAACTGTTTTCCCTGCCAAAAGACAAAGCAAAAAAACCGGCCAGACGGAAGCTGACAAAAGAGGACGTTCTTCTTGCTCAACGAATTGCACAGTTGCGAAAAGAGCGGGGATTAACCCAGGAGGAATTATCTGACATCCTGGGCATGAATGCACTCTACATCACCCAGGTTGAAGCAAAACAGCAGGGAGTCAGCCTGCCGATGGTCTACCGCATTGCAAAGGTCTTAAACGTTCCGCTCAAGGAGTTATTTTCCTTTTAAACTCTGGTAAGTTATAGGATGTAGCAAAAATCCGTCCGGCCAGATTTTCTGCAGGAAAAACTGAGGCTAAAATTTGAAAAATATAATCGGCCAAAAGAGCACAAGAAAAACTATGAGCTTGCGATATGCATAAATAATCAGTCTTAATGATGAGTAAGCGAAACAGGAAGCAGCCTATGATATAATCAGCCCGCTATGCAGAAAAAGAAAGGTGGATGGGTAGAGTGTTTCGTGTGTGAAGAAGATTTTTGGGTAAGTGGTATAACCGAAAAAGAAGCTAAGCAGCTATCAAAAACGGTCGTCATTTGCCCCGCATGTAGAAAACAAGCTGAAGAGGACGCCGAAGAAGAAGATCAACAAGAAAAATAACTTAATGGACTATGGACAAGTGTCAACACCTCAGCAGGCAAGGCGACAACTACGGCATCTCCTGTCAAACATGCGGCCAGGCTCTTGAAGGTTACGGCTTTGGCGGCTTCTTTGGCAGCAACCTTGCCGGCAACGAGCTATGTATCCACGTGTGGGTTAAGATAAGCGCCCAGGAAGAAAACTGTATGTACTGCTTTATTGTACGACCACGAGAAAAGAAAGCTAATTGACCTCTCCTTTTCAATCCGTTGGTAATTCCTTCTTTTCCCCGCTCTGCTTTTTAGCGAGGCTTGCGCTGCTGCTCATAGACCGTGGTACTCACCCGTTTTTCTTTGACGAGCATTTGCGGCGCGTGCGTTAAGGCAAGGCGGTGAATAGGTTGCGTCTCCCCTGTCGGAAAGGTCAGCGTATCTACCCGCAGAATGCCGGTGAGCACGACCCGATCCCCAGGCTTGAGGCTTTTCCGCTGGCTGAGTGTTGCCAGCTCGTTACTCGCTGAGGCTAACAGTTCCATATCAATATCCGGCTGAAAAATGCTTGGTTGCGCATGCAGCGAACACGACCACTCCCGCCGTTTTCCTGTGTCTTTGTAGACCGGCAGCGCCAGGACAAGGCAGTTCGCAAGCTCTCTTTCTTCCGGCTTCTCAGCTTCCAGCCCCGCAAGAGCGGGCTGTGTCAATCCGTTTTCTTTCCCGTTTCGTCCTCCCATACCGGCTGTCTGGAAGACTATAGAAGAAACACCTCTTTTTTTCAATCCGATGCACGAAGCCCGTTGCCTTCCCTCTCCCTATAACCAGTATTTTCTTACCTACCTCTCACCCAGAGGACATCCCTCCTCTTCTATACTGCACTCATCTAGAGCAAGCAGGCGGCAAAGCTTGACCACCAGAGCGGTTGAGTAGCGACGAATGTTTGCTTTGGCTCTTTGACAATTTGTTGCAGTTAGTTTTCAAACAGGAGAAAAAGACGTGGAGCAAACCACACCACCCAAACAGCAGGCCAGGCAGTTCACCCGCGATGATTGCAGCCGGATCACGGCAAGCACGCTTAACACAGTGCTTGAGCAATTAGGTATCCGGCAGATCGTTGAGGGCATTGCCGTTTTTCCGGCAGGCGAAGGTGCGTATCTGGTCGATGCGGTCATGCGTGACCTCGCAGCCAATACCACCTGGGGTGTTTCAATCACCATCCCACCACCACAGGAGGGAACACATGGACTCACTTGAGTGGAGCAGAACGTATGCAGTCCTCTCCATCAGCAGGCTGTATCTTCACTCGATTGGCTTGACCACCGAGCAGATCAACCGCTTATCTGATGCGGACATGCAGCGTATTGCGGACATTTTACAAGCCCAACGGTTCGATGCTGAGTTTGATGAGGATGTGACGTTTACGGCACGCATTGTGCTTGTAGAAAAGGAGGAGACAGCATGAGTACGAGAGCAAAAGGTGTGCCATGACTGAGTTTCATTACGACCAGGCAACACAGGACTCGCTCTGGACACATGGAGTGGATACTACCGAGAGTCCCCAACCCAGCCGAGCAACCGTCAAGCACTTGCGGGAACGCCTCCAAGTAAGCGGAGCGTCTGTCCTTTCAAACGCTGACCTGCTCACTATTGTGTTAGGGACCGGTCCGTCCCCTCCAAGCATTATTCGTCAGATGCAGGCTCTTCTTGCATCCACGAGTTTGCAGGAACTATTGACTATTGACTTTGGCGAACTGAGTACCACACACCAGCTGGGCGATGCCAAGGCAGCGCAAGTGCAAGCAGTCGTAGAACTGGCAAGACGCTTAACGTTACCTCATGACACACAGCGGTATCAGGTTCTCAGTCCTGCGGATGCAGCCAATTTGGTTCGGGCTGAGATGGCCTTCTTAGACCATGAGGAGCTGCGCGTCCTCTGCCTGGATACGAAACATGGAGTGGTCGCCAACATCAGGCTCTATCAGGGTACCATTAACAGTTCTGTTCTCAGAGCGGCTGAGATCTTCAGGCCGGCGGTGACCCGCAACTGTCCTGGTATTCTCATTTGCCACAACCATCCCAGCGGAGACCCAACACCCTCACCAGAGGATGAACAGGTGACCTGGCAATTGGTTGAAGTGGCGAAAGTCTTTGATATTGACCTGGTCGATCACGTGATTATTGGCAGCAACCACCGCTTTTTCAGTTTGAAAGAGAAACTGCGGTGGTAGTTTTCCCATACTCATCAGGATGTCCTGATGAGAGGAAAGGAGGCAGGCCATGAGTGAACTTCTTACCAAGGAGTTACGCTACTACATGCCACGTCTCCCGCAAGCAGTTTTTCCAGAGGAGGAACGCCATGACCCAGGGACAGACGCCGTATTACCAAGCGGCCCGTTATCCCAACAAGACAACAGCAGGCAAAGCCTACACACCTATTGAACGGATTATTCACGATGCGGAGTGTGATCTTTCCGCCTACCGCTTCCTTGTCCCAAGCGAGGGCAAATGGTATGTGGTGGTGATCGGTGAACAACCGGATGCACAACTCCATGAGCGGCTAAAAACCATTCTCACGTCACTGACCAGAGGCGAACCGACTTCCCTTGATGAAGAGACCGTAACGTTTCTGCTCGCACGACGTGTGCAGCAGGCACAACGAGGCTCATGGGTTGAAGGACACTATCCAGCACCAGATGATGAGTAGATCGTACTGCGTTCCCGTAGGTTGTTTTTCGTCGTTAGGCAGAACAAGCGCATATTCCAAAAAAGGAGGGAATGATGCCAACCTTGAACCAATGCAGTTTTATCGGACGCTTAGGCAAAGACCCGGAGATGTCCTCCACCCCAAACGCCAAGGCAGTGACCAAATTCAGCCTGGCAGTTGACCAGGGCAAAGGCCAAAAACCGCTGTGGCTTACCATTGTCTGCTGGAATGAGCTGGCAGAACGGATGCATAAGTACCTGCAAAAAGGTCTCCTGGTCTTTGTGCAAGGCAGGCTTGTCGTGCGCCCCTATAAAGATAAGAACCAGGCGGAACGAGTGGCACTTGAGATTGTCGCCTCAACCGTCCAGATGCTTGAGAAAGGCACAAAGGCACCGCCTGAGTCAGAGTCTACGGAAGATGTCCCCTTTTAGTATGAGGTAGCAAGCACTCTGTTCTGAAGTTGACAGACCCAAGCACAGAGCACTTGCAATTTGAGCGGGAGTCCCGCATAGCCGCATGCTACCACATGCGGCACTCCCCTACCAAACGGAGTCACTTGTGAAACGGGAAAGGAGAAAGCAGTATCCCAAAGATTGGGAACAGTTAGCCAGAGCTTGTAAGGAGCGAGCAGGGAAACGGTGTCAGTTTTGCCGTATCACGCAAGGGAAAAAGAGAACATCCCGAAGAACAGGGAAACGCTATCCTGTGTACCTTCATGCAGCCCACGCTGAGCATGATATTGGCAATCCTTGCCCTGTCCTTCTCTGCCTCTGCCCTACCTGTCATGGCAGCTATGACTATCAGTACCGCATGCGCCAGAAACGGCTCAACCATGAGCGGTTGAAGCATCAACTGCTTCTGAAGCATGCGTAAGTATGCAGTCTACTGCAACACTGTCATTTCCTGGCCTGGTGAGGCTTGCACGAGCACCATTGCTCGTTTTGTAAGTTTTACCAGGCCATTTTTCTTTTTCCTCGAACACCTTTTCCAATGCCTCGCAAACGACCTACAATCGTTTTTCGCCGTGTTTTTTGCCTGATAACCTATCTTTGTATTCCCTCCTGAAATTTGGCGTTTTGGTATTGAAGAGATTACTTTCTGGAATTGCCTCTTGACACTCGCTTTTCCTTTTTGCCATACTAGACACAGTTTCAAAATGTACTGAAAAACCCGTTGGGCGGCTTTTAGTATATTGACTGATCTTATGATAGTCTCAATAGCCACACAAAAAGGCGGAGCAGGAAAAACGACGACAAGCATCGCACTCTCTGCTGGACTCGCACGAAAAGGGAAAAAAGTTCTTCTTGTTGACATCGATCAGCAAGCCAACTCCTCTAAAGTCCTCTTACGTCACTACCCTACGATCACCAAGGAGCAAAGTGTTCATGCGACCATCATTGAGAGAAAACCACTTCCTATTCATCAGACGGACGTTCCCAATCTCGATATTGTGCCGGGTCATATTCTGCTTTCCAATACAGACGTCGAACTGACCATAGCCAAAGACCGCCGCGAGGATCGATTAAAGCGTGAGTTGGACAAAGTAAAAGACACCTATGATTTTGTCTTCATTGATTGCCCTCCTAATCTTGGCTGGCTGACGATTAACGCACTCACCACCTCAGATCAAGTCATTATTATTGTTGCCCCAGGGTATTTTGAATTGGACTCTATTGTGCAGTTTTATAAGACAATAGAGGAGGTACAAGAGTTTTTTAATCCCAACCTGCAATTAAAGGGTATTCTCTTTACGCGCAGTGATCCCACGGTCAATACCAGGGAGTCTTTAACTATACTTCGGCAGTTGTACGCGAAAGAACTTCTTCCGGTGATTATTCCAGAAAACACCGATCTGCGGAACGCACATTTTAACAAGCAAGATATTTTCGGGTACAATCCCCATGCAAAGGGCGCGATTGCTTACGATAGGCTCATCAATGAGTTATTTCTATGAAAAAGAGGCTAGATACATCAGGAGTTATGAATGAGTTACGCGGGCAGTCGGTCTTCTTCCCTTCCAAAGCTGGTCAACCCGTACCTGAACAATCGGGAGCATCAACAGACAATAAAGCATTGGCAAGTTTACCAGCAAATCAGCAAGTTATCAATCCGGTACATGTACAAACGAGCACTCAAACAAGCTTGCAAGATAGCATAGATGCTAGCAAGCATGCTAGCACGCTAGCAATAAAGCCTGATATCATCGAACTTATCAGAAAGGTAGTCAAGACACCAGCAAAAGAAGAAGTGCTCTATGTTCGTGTCACCAGGGAGGAAAAAAACCAGCTGGGCGATATCGAATATGTGTATGACCGACAAGGTGTTGAAACCTCAGCAAATGAATTAGGAAGAATTGCCGTGAATTTTTTAATTGCAGATTATAAAGCAAACGGTGAGAAGAGTATCCTCGCAAAAGTCTTAACTGCATTGCATGCTTGATAGCACGCATGCTAGCATGCTCGCATGCAAGACACCACGCTAGCAATTTAGCCCTTGACAACAGTCTAAACCATCCCTCTATAATAGACCTACTCACAAAAAAGAAGCACAAAAAAAGGCTTTACACCTTGACGGGGAAAGCCTCTGAAGACCTAAGACATCCTCAGAGTAGCAAAACCCCTGGCAGGTTGTCAAGCCGCTAAATATATGTGGACTCACACTCATGCATCAATTTCAATCAATCGCTATCAATCCATATTTCACCCTCTCACCTTTGCGTATCGGTCTAGAGAAGCGCGGAGTAAGCGCAACAGGTATTAATCACCCTTAGTTAGGAACTCGCGGAGTTCCAACGCCTGTCTCATGCACGAGTCTGCTCACAACCGGCGCACCCCAGGTTAAGCCTGGGTAACACAGACCGGAAGTCAAGGTGTAAACAAGAGACTGACCGAGCCAATGCAGATACAACACTTTCCATGCCTCTACCCGTATACATGGCGGCAGACTGATCCTAGAGGCAGCGAAGAAAAAAGAATATAACTCGTGCTGGTGTACCTCACGCCCTCCACTAAGGAAAAAGTTATTATACAGAGGGGCTAAGCCTATTCTATAGGGTAGGCTTATCGCGCTTGAAAAACGGCACAAACCCGAATTTTACACGAACAAAATCGAACACATATCAGCATCGTTGACAAAAGTTGTTTTTTCCTCACCATATGCCGGGAGAGGGGACACCTGCCCGCCCGACTGCCGAACAATCCGTTCTCTCCTGCTTCAGGGAACATCTTTCAACCGCCATCCGGCTCAGCCAACGTCCAACAACCGCCGGGCGGTGTAGGGCAAGATAAGCCCCGCCCCCTCAGCGCGCGCAGAGCCTCACGCCAGCCTGCCCCCCTCAACACAGAGCTGCGCGCGCGCCCAGTGCACAGCAATCCTGCTCGTTCACAAAAACCCCTCTTACACAACTCTTGTGCAATTCTTGCCAAAACCATGTTGTTTTTGCTCTAGACCTCTTGCTACTATGAAGCTCATGCAAACTACTGTCCTCTTCACCCAGCCACCCGCGACGAAACACAGCAGCAAACAGAAAACCGTCAAAGTCACGCTATGGGTGAAACCCCTCGTGAAAGCAGAGCTACAGCGACGAGCGGAGCAAGAGGGAGTCAGTCTTTCTGCAACCGGTGCAGCATTTCTTGAGCAGGCAATGCAGGCAAGCGTTGATATGCACTACGGCGCACTTTTAGAACCGATCATTGAGCGGACAATTAACACACACCTGCGAGCACGTGACAACCGGCTGGCGTTTCTGCTGGCACGCGCCGCCTTTGAGAGCGGGATGACCAAAGCGCTTGCGGTCTTTCTCTTGAAACAGAGCGTTGGAGATCAGGGCAGACTGAAGGCCATGCTTGATGAAAGCAGCAGGAAGGCGCGAACGACCCTCTTAAAGAGAACGCCTCAGCTTGAAACGGTGCTTTCTGAGGTGGCAGCCTGGCTTGAGGAGAACGAGCCGGCGATGTAATGGCAGTGTTCGTCATGAACTTTACGCACAGCGTTGGCGCGGCAAAAGCCAATATCAAATATATCCAGCACCGCCCGGGCAACGACAGCGCAAAAGTGACCCGCACGCTGTTTGGTTGGGACGGAGCACTGGGACGATACGAAGCGTACCGCATGGTTGATGAAGCAGAAAAAGGCAGCTCCTACTTTCGCATTAAAATCAGCCCTGATCCGAAAACTGAGGACACCAAGCGCGATCTTTCCTTGCGGGAGGTAACAGAAACCATTATGCAGACGTTTGAAGAACGCATACGAAGACCTGTGCAATGGGTAGCAGCCGAGCATGACGACCATACCCCAAAACGGCATGTGCATGTGTTGGCGATGTCACGGGGAAGACTGAAGAGGGAAGACCTCCAGGCGATCATTCAAAAGGCGACCGTTGCCTGTCTTGCGCAGCGGCGTGCGCTTGACCAAGTGCTGGAACACCAAGCGAGAGAGCAGGAGGAGGCAGCATGGGAACGATCAGCCTAACGCTCCAACACTGGTTGTTGTTTCTCAGCCTGGTGTATCAGCGGACACAGGCGTTTTTCCGGCCTGACAACCGGTTGCATCGGGCGCGGTTCGCACGGCTTGACGAGTTAGCCCATCTGGTGAGCATGACCCCACCGCCTGATGGTCTGCTGCTTGGCAGAAGGAACGGCCACTTTGTCAGTGTCCGGCCAACCAGAGCACGGCGGGAGCTTGGCAACCTCCTTGTTGTCGCGCCCACCAGAGCAGGCAAGGGGCTCTTAGCAGTGAGCCAGCTGTTATCCTGGCAACATTCCGTTGTCGTCAATGACATCAAAGGCGAGTTATTTCTTCAGACCGCAGGCTACCGGGCATCACTTGGCAACGTCTTTGTCATTGACCCAACCGGAGTAGGGGATCGTTTTGACCCCTTGCACGGCAAACAGACTGAAGATGAGTTCTATTCGACCGCCACGCATCTGCTTTTCAAGCCGGATGAAGGCGAGGGACAAATTTTCACCCAGCGTGCCATTGTCATGCTCACCCAGCTGTTTCTTGCCAGCCGGGCAGAGGGCATTTCGCCGTTTCTCTATGCGCGGTATCTGATCCGCTCAGGGCTGACCTATGCCGCAGCGCGGCTCGACCAGGTTGACCTGACCTATGCCGCAGCGCGGCTCGACCAGGTTGACCCTACTCTTGCAACACAGTTTCTTGATACCAATTTTGCGAAGGCAAACCTCACCGACCGGTTTCTCGTATCCGCGTGGGGAACCCTCACTGCCAGAATGCGGCCACTCTTGACCGAAACCGTGATCCGCAGCCTCGCGCATGCGGATTTTACACCGGAGGAGCTCATATTGAGCGACAAACCCGTGAGTGTGTATATTCGCTGGCCGGAGAAAGACCTGCTTGCGCTTTCCCCCCTTGTCCGGCTTATGTGGGGGAGTCTTATTGATGAGTTGATAACTGTCTATGACAAAGCGCAGGGGAACGGCTGTCAACCGGTGCTGCTTCTGGTTGATGAAGCAGGCAGAACCGCTATCCCAAGCCTCGCAGATCACGCCACAACGGTTGCCGGACGCGACATCACCTTAGCGCTGTTTGTGCAGTCCTTGTCGCAACTTGAGACCATCTACGGCAAAGCCCGCGCGCAAACCCTCAAAGACAACATGGACACGCAGCTGTACTATCCGCCAACAGATTTGACCACGGCAAAACACCTTGAAGACTCCTTAGGATCGCAGTCCGCCTATGCACGATCAACAACTTCAAGGGACGGATCAGAGACAAGCATTGGTGAGACAGAGCGACCAATCCCTTTACTGACCGCCCAGGAAATCAAGCAACTGAACGATGAAGACATTATCGGCTTTCATCGCCGTTTGCCGCCATTTCAGATCACCCGTATTGATTGGCGAAGCCATGATCTTTTGCAGCGCAAACGAACCATACCACCGCCAACGCTACCGGAGCTTGCGCCGATTGCCGACATCCCCATGGCAATTGCTGAAGAGTATAGCCTCGATGATCTGCTGAATTGAATTGTCCAGGGAATACTGTCATGTTCCACCCTACCCAAGCCTTGCAGCGGGCTTTTAACCTCATCCGTATAGGAGGGGAGGGACAGGATACCGTTCCTGCTTCACCATCCTGAAGATCATCCTGAACGTTTGTTCTCCTAAAACGAGTAATGCTGTTCGCTTTCGCATAATTGTAAAAGGGGAGAAGGTAGCGAAAGCGAGAGGCGGGAAGCGGTCAGGCTACGATACCTTACCATGCGGGTTGGGGTGTCGGGCGCACCGCTGCGCTAAAAATACCTGTGAACTCAAGCGGTATTTTTTGCGCCCGACACCCCAACCCGCGAGGCGATCTTCAACTCCTTCTTCATTCCTGTCTTTCCTGATCTACCACCAGCCCGACCGCGAAGCGGAATGCAAAAGTCCAATTCCCCCCTTGAACCCTCCTTGGACTTTTGCATGCAATTTATAGTGCTGCGGCACATGAGAAAAAACCCCGATAACCAAAAGACAGCCAAAAATTCTTGCACAAACTTTCTACTATAGGGTATTATAAAAATGGAGTTCTGTATTGCAACGGACAGGGAAAAACTCTGCTGCTCTTTTAACAACCGCATAACGCTTCAAAACTCACTTCCAGACGCCTTTTTTCTTTGTGGTTTGTGCAACTGCTTCGTTTTCAGCACAGTTTTTGTGGTGGAACAGAGCAGGGATGCAATCCCTGAGAGAGGAGGTGAGTCCACATGAAATACAAAGTCACATTCTCAGTGACCGATGCCTATCCGACAGTTGAGGTGGAGGCCAAAGATCGGGATGAAGCGATCAAACTCTATCACGATATGTGGAAAGAAGGCAAGCTATCGCCCGAAGGCATTGTCAAGGATGCTCATTGGCGTGTGGTGAGCCATATGGCAGCCCAAAAGCCGAAAGGTAGTTGATCTACCCACCGCTCATTCTAACAAAGTGGGCGGCAGCAGGTCAGCTAGACCTGAGAATGGGGGTGATGAAATGTGGATGATGCCATTTCCACGTATCTTCTGGATCAGGCAATCGAAGACGGGATATTAGTCAAAATATTTGATGAGCAAACCGAAAAGTTTGCATCGAAATATGTAGACGGAAAACCCATTGTTGCAACAGCTCATTTGTTTGGTGAGGTCGAACCCTACCAACTGCGTGATCTTTGGAACAAATTCATTGTCTGGAGACAGGATATCATGCCAACGCTGCCGGAAGAAGACCGAATGTATGTTACCGAGATAAACGGTAAGAAAGTCTGGGTCGATGAGACCAACTGGCAGATAACCATGATGTATCCAGAGGATTATTAAGGCAGGTTTACCTGCACACTGGTGATCTTATTCTAAGGTCGCCAGCAGCCGGTCAATCTGTGCCGGAGATTGGGGGTGAGTCTATGCAGTTTGCAAATAACCTCAAGCTGTATCGGGTGACGGGTTTTTTCATTGCCGAGTTCTATCTACTGGCTTCAAGTCAGGAGAAAGCGGAGGAGGAAGTTAAAGCAGCGTTAACCATCTACCAGGTTGAGGAATGCAAATTCAATGACCATGAAGGATTATAAAATCCTGATGATCTATACAGTACGCGCAGAGGATCGCAAAGAAGCACGAAAGATTTTCGCGAATGCCCAAGAAGCACATCGTGAAGATAGCTTCTTTGATGTCCAGATCATCAAGGAAAAAGACGATCCTTACAAGGGAGTCCTGGGTACAATTAAAAAGTACACAGGATATTAAACAGCTATTCGGCAAATAGCTTGTTTACACGAAGCAGATTATACCAAACTAGTCTGCTTGTGCAAACAAACTATCAAGGAAAGCAAATAATAAAGAGCAAAAGAAACACTACCTATCCACAGCAGTACAGACCCGAAAACGTATTTGGCGTTCTCCGTAACAGGGGAGCGCTCATTTTATGTCAAGGAACCTGTGCCAAACGATGATGGTACTAATGATCGCCGCCATCACCATGCCAGGTGCGCCATGCATATCATCATCGGCATAATCGCCTGAAACGGCCTGGGACGCTGGATTAGCAGGTGCAGCGAACATGGCCGCACCATTGCCATTGCCAGCATCACCATTGGTACCGCCGTTATTACCATGCATAAGGACTACCAGCATGGTCGCTGCGGTCATGTAACAGTGCCAGCCAAGCGTTTTGCTGAAAAACGTAGCAAACTACTCATCGAGCAGAGAGACGGGGTTTATATCGCCAGAGGGCGTGTACCAGACCGGATCAAGAAACAATTGTCGCGGCTCAATATCTGCCATGTTTTCAGGCAGGCTGGTAAAGAGAAACAACTGGCCTAACCAGGCAGGCTCATTCGTGACAGCCAGTTCTTTCTGTGTCCACTCCCGCATCTGTTTTATGCGGTTGTGATCTTTGGTTGTGGCAAAGGCAACTGTGATGTTTTCGATGCCAAAGACGGTCTTGAAAGCGCGGCTCTTGAGAAAGACAATGTATGCTCGCAGCTTGCGCCGGAAAAATTTCTGGTCTTCTGTTCCCCGATCCAGTTCCCACAGCACCGGAATGATGTCCTCTTTACCCGATGGATTAGTGTAAGCAAATTCAAGGTAGCAATCAGGCACCAGGGATTTTGACTCAACTCTCTCTGACCTGGCGTATTCTGCTTTAATCGGATGGTTCTTGAAGTAGCGTTCATGCAGCATCGTGCCAATGCGGTACGACGGCTCAGACCGTTCAAACAGCAGGCTATGGATGAGCAGATCGCTGATTGCCAGCATGTGCTCCCGGAAGAGAAAGTTTTTGGCCGAGTCTTCCTCTTGCGAGGGACGGAAATACTCCCGCACATCAACGCCTTGTTTTGCCAGATGGTTTAATCCCTTGCGATCCAGGGCATACATGTAGGGGAGCCGGATGGACGGATGGGAGAGGGGGAGCACGTACCTGTTATCACTCAAATCCTTGAGCCGAGCCTTGACCGTATTGAGCATCCCCATTTTATAATTCAGCCTGGTTAACTGGTCGGCAGTTGCCCGTTGCAGAGTATTCAGATCATGCAAGAGCATGTCATGGACTGGTGTCACAACAAAGGGCTTGCGCTTCTTCCTGGATTTTTGTTCCTCTGCTTGTCTGATTGCGGGCACGCGGCACCTCGATCACCTGTGCAAACGAATGTTCTTATTTTTGCTCTCTAGTTAGCCACAAAATTTGCCAGATTGACAAGGGGAGTTATAACGACCTATAATGCTGGCTGCTTGCTTAGACTATGAGGGGAGTAGAAGGAAGACCAGGACAAGAAGCACATCAACAATTCAAGGCAGGATTGCCAGGGAATAGCAGTGGGGAGCAAAAAGGAAGCGACCAATCAAAAAATACACTCATATCTCCTCTTGCTGCGAACCTTGTAAGGTTAATGGAGCAAGCTCGACAGGAAAGGGAAAGGCGCGGATTTACTGATTTTTATCCCCCTTTTTGGTATCATCTCAATAATTCGGGGAGAGCAAAAGCGACCATCTGGTGGAATGCATGGTGTAGTGAGCGCAGGGAGGGAAAGACCAGCAAGAGCATGAGGATGTTCTTGCTGGTTGATATCGCCTCAGAGTTTGCGCGAC
>WNGR01002337.1_pt1 | contig 27430 bp, 25 predicted proteins | sample 5407581 | NCBI WGS metagenome assembly WNGR01 (sample SAMN13153383, study PRJNA577476) | soil metagenome | isolation source: 80 cm soil or saprolite under Garry oak tree replicate 2 | place: USA:California | collected 2016-06-15
CTGACTGGCGGCAATGGCTCAGCGCCGATCCCGGCGCCCGCAGGGTGGTCCTGTCCCAGGAGGTGGTGCCCGACGGCGTCCCGTCGAACTGGCGGGAAATCGGCGCCGCCGGCGGCTACGACGGGTATGCCCGCCAACTCGCAGCGAACCTGGTGGCCGCCGGAATGGGTAATGCGGTGATCCGGCTCGGTCACGAGATGAACGGCACCTGGTATCACGACGCGCTGGGAAACGATCCCGCCCAGTACGGTGCCTGGGCCGCGTACTGGGCCCGGATCGTGACGGCGATGCGTTCGGTGCCAGATGCCAAATTCCTGTTCGACTGGAACGTCAACGCCGGCTACCGGAACATCCCCCTGGATGATTACTACCCGGGCGACAGCGTGGTGGACGTGATAGGGGTCGACGTCTACGACTCCGGCATGCCCGGCCATCCCCGCGATCCCGCTGTGCGCTGGACACGCCTGGATCACGAGCCAGGGGGGCTAGCGCAGGTCGTGGCGTTCGCCCGGCGGCACGGCAAACCGCTCAGCGTCCCCGAGTGGGGCGTGGTGAACGCCTCCGGCGAAGGGCTGGGGGACGATCCGGCCTACGTCACCGGCATCGCCGACACGATCAAGGACAACAACGTCGTGTACCAGGCCTACTTCGACCGCCCGGTGGGAGGTGTCATGGCCCTCAAGGATGCCCCGCAGTCCTTGCGGCTCTGGGTGAAGTATTTCGGCCCGCACGGCACGCTCTCGGGGCGGTCGTGGTTATGGTCCGCCGGCCACGCGGCCGACCGGTGGATCGCCTCAGCTCAGTAGCGCTCCGGCGACGCGCTCGGTGATCGTGTCCCAGCTGTACTCGGCCAGCCAGCTGTCGTTACGCCGCGCGCGGCCGGAATCAGGCCCGACGAGATCGGAGGCGAGCCATGCCTTGACCGCCTCGGCTATCGCGGCGGCGGAAGGCTCGCAGACTGACCCCTGCCAGGCCTGCGTCACCAGGTGCCGGGCCAGGTTGGCCGGGGCCGAGGTCGTGACGACCGGTACGCCGCAGGCGAGGGCCTCGAGCACGGCGATGCCGAACCCCTCCCTGGCGGACGGGAACACCGCGACTCTGGCCGCCTTGAGCAGCGCGTACACCTCTTTCTGCTCGCCGACGTCGTGGCGGAAGTCGACCGCGTGCGCTACGTCCAGCGAATGCGCGAGCGACCGGAGACTGTCCCGCTCCGGGCCGTCGCCCACGATGCGGCAGATAACCGGCATGCCCTCGGCGTGCAGCCGGGCCACCGCCTCCAGGAGCAGGTCGATGCGCTTGTGCGACATGAGTCGTCCGACCACCACGATGTCGGTGGTCTCGGCGTCGGGATAGGCCGCCTGGACGGCGTCCAGGTCGATGCCGTTCGGTGCCGCCAGGATCGCGGTGCGAGGGCCCAGGGCGGCGCGGAGTGCCTCGGCCGTCTGGGGGGAAGCGGCGATTATCTGATCCGGCAGGGCCATGGCGAGCCGTTCGATATACCAGGCAAAGACGCCCAGCGGCCCGAGATACTCCCGCCAGTACGACCGGCTCCACACTTCATGCCAGGTGACGACCAGCCGCTTCCGCTTTATCGCGGTGACGAGACGCAGGGCGAAGATCTGGAAATACGGCATGTGGTCCGCCTCGACCACGTCGAAGCGGCGGAACAGGAGCCGCATGCAGGCCAGGCTGAAGAACACGGCCTCGCTCACCGACCGGCGGCCCTTGGTGTACAGCGGGAACAGCGGTGATATGCCGTGGTAGGCAACATCGTCCTGCACCCTGACCCGCGGGCCCTCCCACCAGTTCATCGTGTACACGTGGACATCCGCGTACCGCGTCAGCCGCCGGGCAAGCTCGAAGTACCGAAGCTCCTTGCCGCCACGGTGGTAGGGATAGATCGCGTCCGTCACGAGCGCTATGACTGGCTTGCGGTGATCTCTCATCAGGCTCACTTCGGGGAGGTCGGGCAGCGGCTGAGGAAGTGGATGGATTCGGCCGGGCTCGCGAGGCGGATCGTGATGCGGATCTGGCCGCCGTGGCAGACGAGCGGCAGGGCAGGATCCATGGTGACGGTCGCGCCCGGCGCCAGGGTGCTCGTGCCGCTGATCGGGCGGGTGGTCAGGCCGCCCGCTTTCCCGATGCGGGAAGCCGTCAGCGACCACTGGTACCTTCGCGTGCCGGAAGAGTCGTTGTGGATGGTGAAAGGCACGCGCAGGCTGGTACGCGAGGCGGGCAGCCGCGCGGGCAAGGATTGCGGCTGGGCGAATGACAGAGCCGTGTAGGACGGCGGCGTCGTGTCCAGCCCAGCCTGACGCAGGACCGTATGCCCAGCCGGCGTCTGCGCCAGCGAGGCGGCCGTCACCAGCACCAGCGATGCGATGATGAGCGGGATGCGGCTCTTGCGTCCGGTGATGGCGTCAGCTCGCCTTGCCAGTGGCGATCTCGCCCGGACTTTCGCTGAGCTTCACCGGCCGCAGGGCGGCGGCCCTGGCCGGGCCGTCCGGGCCGGGAGCCGGCGCCTCAGGAAGGGCTGCCCGGGCCCGTCGGCGACGCAGCCGGACCTTTACCAGCACCCAGGCGCAGACCAGGGCGTCGCGCATCTTGATCTTCTTACCCTCGCCATGCGATCGGCTGTAATAGCTGACCGGCACCTCGAACGGCCTTACCCCGTTCCGCAGCAGCAGCGCCGTGACCTCGGTATCCAGCCCGAACCGCTCCTCGGTGAGATCCAGGGCCGTTAGCATCGGCAAGGGGATCAGTTTCAGGCAGGTATGCAGATCACTCATGCACGCGTCGAAAAGAATATTGGCCAGCACGGTGAGAAACCGATTTCCTGCGGCGTACCGCAGCGAGTGGTAGACGGTGTTGAAGCCGAACATGCGCACCCCGTATACCACGGCACACCGGCCTTTCAGCACCGGATCAAGCATCCGCGGAATGTCCTCGGCCGCATACTCAAGGTCAGCGTCGAAAGGCACAACATGTGATCCCCGGGCAAGGGACACCGCCGTTCGCAATGCTGCCCCCTTGCCCCGGTTCTGCCCGTGGCGGTGCACTACCAACCGGTCATGACGCATCCTGGCCAGCAACACCTCGGTCGCGTCTGTGCTGCCGTCATCGACCACGATGAGCTCGAAGTCACACGGGTACGGGGTCTGCAGCACCTCCTCGACCGCCCGCACGATCGTGCGTTCCTCGTTGAACACCGGCATCAGGATCGATAGCTTCACCCCCCGGCCGACGGCATCCCCGGTCGGCGTGGGCTCGGTTCCGCCGAGCCGCCCGGGAGACTGGGTGCGGTGCAGCACGGGGACGACTTCGCTCCTCCCCCGTGCAGGTGGTTCACACCAAGGCTCAGTCGCATACAAAGCCGGTCCTCCTCCTGACGTCCGCCGAGTGCCTTGTCTACAAACGGCCCCCATCCGGAAGGCGCCGCTGCCTCGTAACCGGTTCCGGAGATCAGGCCAACCCGAGACCAGCTGAAGTCTGGACTCGATGAATCGACGCCCAGCCGGAGGTCCTGGTTTACCCAATAATGCAGATATCGAGTGAGACAAGTCACGACTCCACATATGCGCAGTTAGATCACTGTTTGCCGGCGCCGGTCCGCCGCCCCGCGGGTACGGCCTGCCGATCCCGGCTGGACGCGTCTCAATATGGGGGAAACCGCCGCTATCGTGGCGGCATCGCGGCTAGCGTGGGTGGCTTGAGCGAGGGGATGGCGCATGCGGGTGACGGTCGTCCGTCCTGGCGACCTCGGACCGAGCGAGGCGAGCCTGTGGGCTACGTTCCAGCGGTCTTCGCTGGCGACGCTGAACCCGTTCCTGTCGCTCACCTTCGCCCGGGTGGTGGGCCGCTGCCGGCCGGCCGCCCGAGTGGCCGTGGTGGAAGCCGACCGCCAGATCGAGGCGTTCCTGCCCTTCGAGCTGACCACACACAGAATGGGGATGCCCATCGGTTATCCGATGAACGACCTGCAGGGTTTTGTCGGCCGCGGCAGGCCGATCGACGCCCGGCACGTCATACGCCGAGCCGGCCTGCGCGGATGGCGCTTCGTGGCCGCGCCTGCACAGCAGCAGGCACTCGTCCCGCACCGCTATGCGGGCACGCTGGCCAGGGTTCCGGTCATCGATCTCGCCAATGGATACCAGCAGTACCTCAGCAGCCGTAATAGAGCCAGCACGAAACGGATCGCCGAGAAAGGGCGGGCGCTGGAGCGCCAGCTCGGCGCCTTGTCGCTGCAATGGTCTAGTCCTAGCCCACAGCAACATCTTCGGCAGCTAATCGAATGGAAGACGGCTAAATACGGCGGCGCACGTCAGCTGTTCTCAGACCCGACCGCCTGGCGCATCCTGGAAGAGCTGACGACGGAACCGGGAGACGATTGCCGTGCCTTGCTCAGCGTGCTATCCGCAGGCGAGCGGACCGTCGCCCTCTTCTTCGGCTTGATCGCGCACGGAGGCCTCTCCTCCTGGTTTCCGACCTACGACCGCGAGCTCAGTCGCTTCTCGCCGGGCCGTATGATGTGGCAGCCCTTGGCCGAGCAGGCCGCCAGCCGGGGCATCACCCGGCTGGACCTCGGCTACGGTCAGGATCCGTACAAGTTCGGCCTGGCCAACGCCTCGTATCTGGTCGCCGGTGGCGCAGTCTGGGCTAGCCGATGCGAGCAGGCCGTACGCAGCGTCTACCGCCGGCTGCACGAGCGAGGCAGCCGAGCCCCCGGTCTTGCCGGACGAGCCGACGGCGAAAGAGATGACATGGCGGAGCTCGCGGAGACGGCATGGTGAGCCGCATCACGGTACTCGGCACCGGCTACCTGGGGACGACGCACGCCGCATGCTTGGCCGAGATGGGCTTCGAGGTGCTAGGGGTGGACGTCGACCCAGCCAGGATCGACGCGCTCACCCATGGTGAGCTGCCTTTCTACGAACCGGGACTTGAGTCGCTGCTCCAGTCAGGGCTGGAGTCGGGTCGGCTGTCCTTCAGTTCGTCCTACGCGGAGGCGGCCGCCTTCGGCGACGTGCACTTCATCTGTGTCGGCACGCCGCAGCTCAAGGATTCCTATGGCGCGGACCTGTCCCAGGTTGACAGCTGTATTGGCGCGCTGGGACCGCTGCTGGACCGGCCGTGCCTGGTGGTCGGCAAGTCCACGGTGCCGGTGGGCACCGCGCAGCTGCTGGCCGGACGACTGTCCCGCATCTCGCCGGCCGGCCGCGCCTGCGAGCTCGCCTGGAACCCCGAGTTCCTGCGGGAAGGGCACGCCGTCCAGGACACGATGCGGCCTGACCGGATCGTGGCCGGGGTGACCTCGGCACACGCGGAGGCCGTACTGCGTGAGATATACGCCGAGCCGATCGCGGCGGGCACGCCGTTCCTCAGCACCGACCTGCCGACCGCCGAGATCGTGAAGGTCGCGGCGAACGCGTTCCTGGCCACGAAGATCTCCTTCATCAACGCCATGGCCGAGGTGTGCGAGGCCACGCACGCTGACGTCACGAAGCTGTCGGAGGCGCTCGGCCTCGATCCCCGGATCGGCGGCGCTGCCCTGCGCCCCGGTCTCGGCTTCGGCGGCGGCTGCCTGCCCAAGGACATCCGCGCGTTCATGGCCAGGGCCGAGGAACTCGGGGTCGACCAGGCCCTGTCGTTCCTGCGCGAGGTGGACGCCATCAACATGCGCCGCCGGGCCCGCATGGTGGACCTGGCCAGGGAGCTGGCCGGGGGGTCGCTGCGCGGTCAGATCATCGGCGTGCTCGGGGTGGCGTTCAAGCCCGATTCCGACGACATCAGGGACTCGCCCGCGCTGGACGTCGCGGCCACCATTCACGACCTCGGCGCGGCGGTCACCGTTTACGACCCCGCCGCCCTGGTCCACGCGCGCCGGATGCATCCCGAGTTGAGCTACGCCGATTCGATGGTCGACGCCGTTACCGGCGCCGACGTGACGCTGCTGCTGACCGAATGGCAGGAGTTCCGTGACGCGGACCCGGAGAAGCTCGCGAAGCTGGTAGCCAGGCGCAACATCGTCGACGGCCGGAACTCGCTGGACGCAGACCACTGGCGCGCGGCGGGCTGGACCTACCGCGCTCTCGGCCGCCCAGGCTAGGCACGGCCCGAAGCGCACCGCCGCCGGCAGCCGGGTCCACTCCTTCGGCCCGCCAGGTTCCCGTTAGCGGCCATGGGCCGGAACCGGGAAGAACTCCTCAGGAGTCGTATCCCAGGCCGACCGCGTCCAGGGCCCTGAGCCACAGGTTCCTGCGTCCGGACCGGCGGTCCGGACAGGCCAGGGACCAGCGGGTGGCCTGCACGCCCAGGTAGGCGAGCGGCTCCGGCGGGAAGGGAGCGGCTTGCTCCGGACCATCTCCAGCTCGGTCAGTTCGGTCCGCTCGCCGTCGGACGTGCCGACCGACCCGGAGGCGTATTCGCAGGACCGGGCCGTCGCGGACGCGATCGCGGTGCTCGACGGCCTGGGCATCGGCCGGGCGCACGTGGTCGGCCTGTCGATGGGCGGCTTGACCGCGCTGCACCGGTGCTCGGGCACCCGGAGCGGGTCATCTCGGCGGTGGTCGCCGGGGCCGGCTACGGCGCCCAGCCCGAGCGCGCCGAGGCCTTCCGCGCCGAGTCCGTGCTGACCGCGGCCGCGTTCGCGGCCGAGGGCGCCGCGAAGGTGGCCGAACGGGCCGGCCAGGGTCCAGCTCCAGAACAAGAACCCGCGCTGATGCTCAAGCGCACCATCCCCACCGCCGGCCTGGCCGTCCTGCCGCGCACTGGCCACACCGCCAACCTGCGGGCCCACCGAGGTCTCGGCCAGCAGCACCGGCTGGCCGGTGAGCATCCGCAGCCCGGCGATGGTCCGGCCGAACATGCTGAAGAAGGTATCGGACGGACGGTAGTAGTAGCCGTCCTGACCCAGGGAGATGACGCCGCCCGCCATTTGCTTGGTCGGCTTGAATAGACATCGATCCTGTGCTGCGCTATACCGTGCGGTTGTATCGCCCTATAGTGCGTACCGCTCAGGGGGGTTTGGCCAGCATGGCAGATGAAGACCGCGGCAAGGAACTGCCGCAGCGGGCCGCCAACGCCGGGCCCGTCGCCGAGGACGACATCACCGAGTGGCTCGGGTCGGCCAAGCTCCCAGCCGCCGCCGGACCCCCGGCCGCAGCCGGACCCCCGGCCGCCGTCAAGCCCTTGCCCGCGCCGAAGGCCGAGGCCACGGTCACGCCCTCACCAGCGGCGCCGCCTCGGGCCGCCACCGGGACCCGGGGCCCGTCCGGGGGCCGCCTGGCCGTCCGGGTGGCGATCGTGGTCCTCGTGGCCGGGGCGCTGACCGTCGCGGCGGTCAGGCATTTCGCCCGGTCGCCGTCCGGCGGCCCGACCGGCGCCGCCGTGCAGCGCCAGCAGGCAGCGGTCCGCGACCAGGCCGCCGCCTGGGTCGCCCGGCAGGTCAGCCGGGACCGCGCCGTGGCATGTGACCGGGTGATGTGCGCGGCGCTCGCCGCGCACGGGTTCCCCCAGCGCGAACTGGTGGTGCTCGGGTCCACCTCGCCCGATCCGGTCAGCTGTGCCGTGGTCGTCGAGACGGCCACCGTCCGGGGCCTGTTCGGCAGCAGCCTCGACACGGCCTGGGCGCCGGCCGTCCTCGCGTCCTTCGGCTCCGGGCCGCCCGCCGTCACGGTCCGGGTGATGGCCTCGCACGGGGCGGCCGCATACCAGACCGCGCTCAACGCCGACCTGGCCGGCCGGAAGGCCGCCGGGGCCGCGCTGCTGAACGACCCGCAGATTACCGTCCCGGCGTCCGCCCGGACACAGCTCACCGCGGGTCGGGTCGACTCCCGGCTGATGCGGGCGCTCGTCGCCCTGGCCGGGCACCAGCCAATCAGCATCGTGCAGTTCGGGAACGACGGCCCCGGCGCGAGCGCCGGCGTCCCGCTCCGGTTCGTCGACCTGGCCGAGAACGTCCGGGCGGCGCACCTGGCCCGCGCCGCGTACGTGCAGTCCCTGCGTGCCAACCTGGGCACGGTGAACACCAAGTTCCGCCCGGCCACGATGACTACCGTGGTGCTGGCGGACGGCCAGGCCGTGCTGCGCGTCGAGTTCACCGCGCCGAGCCCGCTCGGGATATTCAGCCCGCGGGGCTCCGCCTGACGGCAGACCCCGGAGGCTCCGCCTGGCGGCACCCGGCCGAATCCTGCCCGCCTGACGCCGTGTAACGTTATGCCATATATAAAATACTCAAGGTCACAGACGCCAGTTCCGGTCCGCGGGATCTGTACTGGGAAGCCATGAGAGGCGGTGGCCGAGGCCCGCGTGCCTGGCGATGCCACTGGAGGGCGGCATGACGGTCGCTGATCACTTGTTGGCCGGCCTGCTCGACGGAGCCCCGGACGCCATGCTGTGCCTGGACGGTGACGGCCGGATCGTGCTGGTAAACGCCCAGGCCGAGCAGCTGTTCGGGTATCAGCGCGACGTGCTCGAGGGCGAGCCGGTGGAGACGCTCGTACCCGATGGCGCCAAGGCGGCGCACCTGGCGCACCGGGCCAGGTACATGGCCCGTCCGGCGCTGCACCCGGCTTCCGCGCGGACGGAGCTTTCCGGCCGCCGCCGCGACGGCAGCGTGTTCCCCGCCGAGATCTCGCTTTCCGGTGTCGGTACCGGCGACGGCATCCTGGTCATGGCGGCCGTCCGCGACGTGACCACCCGGCCGGAACGGCCGCTCCGGCAGTCGCAGCGGCTGGAGAGCCTGGGCCAGCTGACCGGCGGGGTGGCCCATAGTTACCACAGCCTCCTCGCCGTCATCTCCAGCTACGCCGCCTTCATCACCGAGGAGGTCGCCCAGGGCGGCCGGAATATCCGCTGGCAATCGGTCCGGGATGACGTCGCGCAGATCCGGCAGGCCGCCGAGCGCGCGACGGAACTGACCCTTCAGCTCCTGGCCTTCGCCCGCCGTGATGTCGTACCGCCCCGGCCGCTGGACCTCAACGAGGTCATCGCCGGGGTCGAGCATCTGCTCGTCCGTACCCTCGGCGAGCGCGTGACGCTGGAAATGCGCCTGGCCGCGGAGCCGTGCGTGGTGCTCGCCGACCCGGGGCAGATCGAGCAGGTCCTGGTCAACCTGGCGGTGAATGCCCGGGATGCCATGCCGGCCGGCGGGAGGCTGGTGGTCGAGACGGGCACCAGCTATCTGGACGAGGTCCCCGCCGCCAGCCGCGGTGGCCTGCCTCATGGCCAGTATGCGTGCCTGACGATCAGTGACACGGGCACCGGGATGACCAAGGGGATTCTTGAGCGCGCGTTCGAGCCGTTCTTCACGACCAAGCCCAAGGGCGAGGGAACCGGGCTCGGGCTGGCCACCGTGTACGGGATCATCACCCAGGCCAGCGGGGATGTGCAGATCGACTCGGAACCCGGTCAGGGCACCACGGTCACCGTGCTGCTTCCGTCCATCGGGCCAGAGGCAGGGGCGCGGCCGGACCGGGCGCAGGCGGCCGGTCACGGTGCGGGCGAGACCGTTCTCGTCGTCGAGGACGAGCCCGCGATACGGGAGGTAACCCGCAGGATCTTGGCACGCAGCGGCTACCACGTGCTGACTGCCGCCAGCGCCCGGGAGGCGATCGAGATCGCCACCAGCGCCGGTGGCGACATCGACGTCCTGCTCACGGACGTCGTCATGCCGCACATGCTCGGGAAGGAAGCCGCCGACCGGATTCGCGCGTTCCGGCCTGACGTGAAGGTGCTTTTCATGTCCGGCTACACCCAGGGACTCCTGGACACCCAGGGGGTAGCGGAAGCAGGCGTCAACCTCATAGAGAAGCCCTTCACTGAGGCATCGCTGCTCGCCAAGCTGCGGCAGGTCATCGGCTGAGCCGCGGGATCCTCACGGCGGCCGCCGTGGCCCGGACCGAGGCAAACCGGACCGAGGCAAACCGGACCGGGGAAAACCAGGCCGGGGGAAGCCAGGCCGGGGGAAGCCAGGCCGGGGGAAGCCAGGCCGGGGAGAGCCAGGCCGGGGAGAGCACGTCAGGAGTCGTACCCCAGGCCCGCCGCGTCCAGCGCCCGCAGCCACCGGTTCCTGCGCCCGGACCGGTTGTCCGCCCGGGCCAGTGACCAGCGGGTGGCCTGCACGCCCAGGTAGGCGAGCGGCTCGGGCGGGAAGGGGAGCGGCTTGCTGCGAACCATGTCCAGCCGGGTCAGCTCGGTTGGCTCGCCGCTGAGCAGGTCGAGCATGACCCGGGCGCCGAACCTGGTCGCCGCCACGCCGAGCCCGGTGTAGCCGAGCGCGTAGGCGACCCGGCCGCGGTGGACGGTGCCGAAGAACGCGCAGAACCGGGTGCAGGTATCGATCGCGCCACCCCAGCGATGGCTGAACCCGATGCCCTCCAGCTGCGGGAACGTGGTGAAGAAGTGATCAGCCAGACGAACCAGCGTGGCCGGCCGCTGGTCGTAGGCGGCACGGACGGCGTGGCCGAAATGATAGATGGCGTCGTAGCCGCCCCACAGGATCCGGTTGTCGGAGGTCAGCCGGTAGTAGTCGGCACGTAGTCATCAGGATTGCGGCGTGGAGACCCGGGCTTTCAGGCCGGGGATGTAACGCCGCTCCACCTCCCGTGGAATGTCAGTGCGAAGTGATACCTTCAAGCTGTCCGCAAGGATCAAGCGGGCAGCTGCACCACCTGGCACGGAACCGCGGCAGGGCATGCCGTGGCTGCGCGGGGAGGCTTCCGGGATGCCGGGCCCGTGAACCGCGAACCGACAGCGCGACCGCAGGTCGCGGCTGGAATCCCCGCCCTTCAGGGCGGCGGAGGATGTCAAAGACCGGCACGATGTACGGTCACAGCCGCCTGATCAGCGACGGGAACGCGTTGGTACCAAGCACGACGCGCCTGTCCCGCAGCACGCCGCGCCGGGTGCGCACGGTCACGCCGTCCGCGTCGCTGGCCAGGCCGGTGGTCGGCGTGCGCCGGCCTCGCAAAAGCCGCCGCCGATCACCGCCAGGTCGCAGGCCTGGTCGCCGCGCAGCGGCTCGCGCGCGTCCGGCGCGTCCGGCCGGTCCAGCCAGAACGGCGCCGGCTTCGCCGCCATGATCAGCCGGGTCAGCTCCTCGTGCCGCGCGTCCGGCGGCGCCCCAGGGGCAATCCGCCGTCAGACCGCGGCGAAGGCGTCTTCGAGGATGGACAGCCCCTCGTCGAGCAGGTCCTCGCCGATCACCAGCGGCGGCAGGAACCGGATCACGTTGCCGAACGTCCCGCAGGTCAGCGTGACCAGCCCGGCCTGGTGGCAGGCGCGGGCGACGGCCGCCGTGGTGGCCGGGTCGGGGTCGAGCGTCCCCGGCCTGGTCAGCTCGATCGCCAGCATCGCGCCGCGTCCCCGCACGTCGGCGATGACCGGGTACTTCTCCGCCAGCCCGTGCAGCCGCGGCAGCATGATGTCGCCGATCCGGCGCGCCCGCCCGGCGAGGTCCTCGGCCGCCATAGTCTCGATCGCGCCGAGCGCCGCCGCGCACGCCACCGGGTTGCCGCCGTAGGTCCCGCCCAGGCCGCCCGCGTGCACCGAATCCATGATCTCGGTGCGCCCGGTCACCGCGGCCAGCGGCATTCCGCCTGCGATGCCCTTGGCCGTGGTGACCATGTCCGGCACCACGCCCTCGTGCTCGCAGGCGAACCAGTCGCCGGTGCGGCAGAACCCGGTCTGGATCTCGTCCGCGATGAACACGATCCCGTGCTCGCGGCAGAACTCGGCCAGACCGGGCAGGAACCCGTCCGGCGGCACCACGAACCCGCCCTCGCCCTGGATCGGCTCGATGATCACGGCGGCCGCGTTGTCCTCGCCCACCTGGGTGTGGATCAGGCTCTTGACCATGTCCAGCGCGTTCGCCGCGCACGCCTCGCGGCCGCCGGGCCAGCGCAGCGGGTAGGCCATCGGCATCCGGTAGATCTCGCCGGCGAACGGGCCGAACTTGTCCTTGTAGGGCATGTTCTTCGCGGTCAGCGCCATGGTGAGGTTGGTGCGCCCGTGGTAGGCGTGATCGAACGCCACGACGGCCTGCCGGCCGGTGGCGTGCCGGGCGATCTTCACCGCGTTCTCCACCGCCTCCGCGCCGGAGTTGAACAGCGCGGAGCGCTTGTCGTGCGTCCCCGGCGTCCGCCGGCCGAGTTCCTCGCAGACCTCGACGTAGCCCTCGTACGGCGTCACCATGAAGCAGGTGTGGGTGAACCTCGCCGCCTGCTCCGCGACCCGCGCGGCCACCCGGGGGGCCGCGTTGCCCACGGAGACCACGGCGATCCCGGACCCGAAGTCGATCAGCGAGTTGCCGTCGGCATCGACGATCACGCCGCCGCCCGCGTCGGTGACGAAGACCGGCAGCACGTGGCTGACCCCGCGGGCCACCGCGCGCTCGCGCCTGGCCAGTAGCTCACGCGAGACGGGCCCGGGGATCTCGGTGACGAGGTGCTTGCGCTGCGGGAGTCGGGCATCGCCCGGAACATGCTCGGTCATGATCAGACCATAAATCATCAGACCTAACGGCTAAAGCGGAGGTAGCTATGCGCACATGGAAGGGGGGTGGGGAGGTGGGTGGGCGTTATGGTGGTGACCCGGATACGGGAGAGGACTGATCTCGCACATGCCTGACCATGAAGAGCCGAACGCGCGCGGGCTGTTCGGCGGCGTTTTCGCCCGGGGCGGCGTCGAGGCGGACGACACCGCGTGGCTGCAGGCGATGCTGGACGCCGAGGCGGGGCTGGCCCGGGCGCTCGAGCGGGCCGGGCTGGCGTCGGCCGGCTCCGGCGAGGCGGTCACCGCGGCGGCGAGGGCGGAAAATTTCGACCCGAACGAACTGGGCGGATTCGCCGCCCTGACCGGGAACCCGGTGCCCGGGCTGGCCCGCGCGCTGGCCCGGCAGGTGCCCCCGGCCGCGGTCAGCGCCGTGCATCGCGGGGCCACCAGCCAGGACATCCTGGATACCGCCGCGATGCTGCTCGCCCAGCGGGCCATCGACGTCATGCAGGCCGACCTGGCCGGGGCGGCCGAGGCCGCGGCCGGGCTGGCTGCCGTGCACCGGTCCTCGATCATGATCGGCCGCACGCTTCTCCAGCAGGCCGTTCCCGTGACCTTCGGCTTGGTCGCGGCGGGCTGGCTGACCAGCGTGGACGAGGCCCGCGAGGGGTTGTCCGCGGTCCGCTCGCGGCTTGCGGTGCAATTCGGCGGCGCGGCGGGCACGCTCGCCTCCCTGGGCGAGGCCGGCCAGGGGGTCGCGGCGCTGTTCGCCGAGGAACTCGGCCTGGCGCTGCCCGTGCTGCCCTGGCACACGGACCGGCTGCGGATCATCGACCTGGGCGCCGCGCTGGCCCGGGTGGCGGCGGCGCTCGGCAAGATCGCCAGGGACGTCACCCTGCTGGCCCAGTCGGAGGTCGGCGAGGTCAGCGAGGGCGCTGCCAGTTCTGCCGGTTCTGGGGTCGGTGCCGGCGGGGGCCAGTCCGAGGCCCGTGGTGCTGACCAGCAGGCGCCGGCGGCGTCCCCGCGGCGCGGCGGCTCCTCCGCGATGCCGCACAAGCGCAACCCGGTCGCGTCAATCGCCATCCTCGGGTGCACCAGGCAGGTTCCCGGGCTGCTCGCGACCCTGGCCATCGCCACCGAGCAGGAACTGCAGCGCGCGGCCGGCGCCTGGCATGCCGAGTGGGAGCCGCTGACCGCCTTGCTCAGGCTCACCGGCTCGGCCTCGAGCTGGGCGGCCGAGCTGCTGGCCGGGCTCATCGTGGACACGTCGCGGATGGCCGCCAACTTGGCCGCGACCAAGGGCCTGCCGCTCGCCGAGCATGTCGCCTCGCTGCTGGCCGGCGTGCTCGGCGGCGCGCAGGCGCACGACCTGGTGGCCGAGGCGGGCACGCGGGCCGTGGGCGCCGGGCTCCCGCTGCGCGATGTGCTGCTGGCCGTGCCCAAGCTCGAGGAACGCCTGTCATCGGCCGGCATCACCGCCGAGCAGATCGATTCCGCGCTCGATCCGGCCGGCTACCTGGGCGCTACCGATGCCTTCATCACGGCGGCTCTTGACGCGCACGAATCACTGGGGGGCCGCCATGGATGACGCCGAGCGCGCCCGGCAGGGCATGACCGTGCGGCGCGAGGTGCTCGGGGACGAGCACGTCGACCGGGCGGTCGCCGCGACGACCCCGTTCACCGCACCGTTCCAGGACTTCATCACGCGCTACGCCTGGGGCGACATCTGGTCCCGCCCGGGCCTTTCCCGGGCCGAGCGCAGCCTCGTCACGCTGTCCGTCCTCGCGGCCATGCAGCACGAGCACGAGCTGGCCATGCACGTCAAGGCCGCGCTGCGGAACGGCCTGACGCCGGAGCAGATCCAGGAGGTCCTGCTCCAGGTGGCGGTGTATGCGGGCGTGCCGGTCGCCAACCGGGCCTTCCCGGTCGCGCAGCGGGCGCTCGCCGAGGCCCAGGCGGCGGACGACGCCCCGTAGCCGGCCGGGCCGAACGGACTCCATCCGCTTACGCTCTTGTCGGGAGCCCCAGTGCCGCAAGCTGGGAAGTTGTCCACTCGCCACACAGATGCGTCCGACATGCGAACAGCTGTACTCATGGCGACCGCCGAAGCGTTATCGTTAGCGTAGGCAAACTACCGTGGAGGGACATGGCGGAGATCGTCTCACTCGCCGAAGCCGTGGAGCGGGCGATCCATGACGGGGATGCCGTGGCGATGGAGGGGTTCACGCACCTGATCCCGTTCGCCGCCGGGCACGAAGTGATCAGGCAGCGGCGCCGCGACCTGACCCTGATCAGGATGACGCCGGACCTGATCTACGACCAGCTCATCGGCGCGGGCTGTGCGCGCAAGCTGATCTTCTCCTGGGGCGGCAACCCCGGCGTCGGCTCGCTGCACAGGTTCCGCGACGCGGTGGAGCACTCCTGGCCGGTCCCGCTGGAGATAGAGGAGCACAGCCACGCCGGGATGGCCAACCGCTACGTGGCCGGCGCGTCCGGGCTGCCGTTCGCCGTGCTGCGCGGCTACAACGGAACGGGCCTGGAGACGCTCAACGGCGGCCGCGGGCTTGTGCCGGCTAGTGAGGCGCCGACGATCAAGCCGATCACCTGCCCGTTCACCGGCGAGATGCTGACCGCGGTCTCGGCCATCCGGCCGGACGTGGCCGTCATCCACGCCCAGCGGGCGGACCGGTCGGGGAACGTCCAGCTGTGGGGGATTACCGGCGTGCAGAAGGAGGTCGTGCTGGCGTCGCAGCGTTCGGTGGTCACCGTGGAGGAGATCGTCGCCGAGCTCGACCCCCGCCCCGGCGCGGTGGTGCTGCCCGGCTGGACGGTGAGCTTCGTGGCGCAGGCGCCGGGCGGGGCGCACCCCTCCTACGCGCTCGGCTACTCCGCCAGGGACAACGACTACTACGTGGCCTGGGACGTCATCGCCCGCGAGCGCGCCACCTTCACCAGGTGGCTGGACGAGCACGTTTACGGGGTACCGGCGGGGCGACCATGACATCGCAGGTGAGTATAGGTCCCACGGCGGTTACCTACACCGCCGACGAGATGATGACGGTGTCCGCCGCCCGGGCGCTGCGGGACGGCATGACCTGCTTCGTCGGGATCGGGCTGCCCAGCTCGGCCGCGAACCTGGCCCGGGCCACGCACGCACCGGGCCTGGTGCTGATCTACGAGTCGGGCACGATCGGGGCCAAGCCCGGCCAGCTGCCGCTGTCGATCGGCGACGGCATGCTGGCCGAGACGGCCGACGCGGTGGTCAGCGTCCCGGAGATCTTCAACTACTGGCTGCAGCCCGGCCGCATCGACGTCGGCTTCCTCGGCGCCGCCCAGATCGACAAGTTCGGCAACATCAACACGACCGTGATCGGCGGGGACTACCGTGATCCAAGGGTGCGGCTGCCCGGCGCGGGCGGCGCTCCGGAGATCGCCGCCTCGTGCCGCGAGGTGATCGTCGTGGTCAGGCAGAGCCAGCGCTCGTTCGTCGAGCGGGTGGACTTCGTCACCTCCGTCGGCTACGGGTCGGGCCCCGGGGACCGCGAGCGGCTCGGCCTCACCGGCGCCGGGCCCAAGAAGATCATCACCGACCTGGGCGTCCTCGAGCCCGATCCGGACACGCTCGAGTTCACCCTCACCGGTCTGTACCCGGAGGTGGCGGCCTCGGCCGCGAAGGAGCGCACCGGCTGGGACCTGGCCATCGCGGCGGACCCGGCGATCATCGCCGCGCCCACCCCGGCCGAACTGGAGGCGCTGCGCTCGTTTAAGCACGGGGCGCTTCCAGGGCACGCGAGTAAGGAGTGACTAATGACCGCTGACGTATCGGCCTCCCTGGCCGGGCCGGAGGCCGGCCGGCTGGTCCTGCCGTCGTACGAGCGTCCCGAGGGGCTGCATCCGCCGCTGGACTTCGACGGGTACCGCTCGACTGCGCTGCGCCACCCGAAGCAGCCGCTGGTACTGCTGCCGCACCGGCTCACCGAGGTGACCGGGCCGCTGCTCGGCGACGGCCTGATCACGGCCACGGACTCCGACCTGACCACGCAGCACGAGGGCGAGCCGCAGGGCCAGCGGATCATCCTGACCGGCCAGGTGCTCGACTCCGGCGGGCGGCCGGTACCGGACACGCTGATCGAGATCTGGCAGACGAACGCGGCCGGCCGCTACCGGCACGCGCGCGAGCACCACCCCGCGCCGCTCGACCCGAACTTCGACGGGATCGGGCGCGCCATCACCGACTCGGCCGGCCGGTACCGGTTCGTCACGATCCAGCCGGGCGCCTACCCGTGGGGCAACCACTACAACGCCTGGCGCCCGGCGCACATCCATTTCTCCCTGTTCGGCCGGGCGTTCACCCAGCGGCTGGTCACCCAGATGTACTTCCCCGGTGACCCGCTGCTCCCGCTCGACCCGATCTTCAACTCGGTGCCCGACGAGAAGGCCAGGCAGCGGATGATCGCCGCCTTCGACATCGAGCTGACCCAGCCCGAATGGGCCCTCGGCTACCAGTGGGACATCGTGCTGCGCGGCCGCGACGCCACCGTCTTCGAGTAAAGAGCGGACGACACATGCCAGGGATGACGCCTTCCCAGACGGTGGGCCCGTACTTCGCGATGCGGCTGCCGTGGCCCGACGGCCCGTTCGTGGTGCCCGAGGGCACGCCGGGGGCGATCACGATCATCGGACGGCTCTACGACGGTGCCGGGAACGTCATCCCGGACGGGCTGATCGAGACGTGGCAGGCCGGGCCGGACGGGCGGTTCGCCCACCCCGACGACCCGCGCGGCCCGGCGCCGGGCGGCTACCAGAGTTTCCGCGGCTTCGGCCGGTGCCCCACCGCACCGGACGGCTCGTACCGCATCGTGACGCTCAAGCCCGGGCCGCTGCCCACCTCGGACGGCAGCATCGAGGCCCCGCACCTGGACGTGTCCGTGTTCGCCCGCGGCCTGCTCGACCGCGTGGTCACCCGGATCTACTTCCCCGACGAGGTGGCAGCCAACGCCGCGGACCCGGTGCTGTGCTCGATCCGCGGTCTGCGGCGGCGGGCGACGCTGATCGCGGCGCCCGAGCCGGAAGGCGACCTCAGATTCGACATCTACCTGCAGGGTGAGCGCGAGACGGTCTTCTTCGATGTCTGACGTACGCCTGGCGTCCTCGATCGAGGGACCGCCCGGCGCGCCTGTGGTCATCCTGGCCAACCCGATCGGCACCACCAGGGCGATCTGGGACGCCCAGGCGCGGGTGCTGCGCGAGGATTTCCAGCTGCTCAGGTTCGAGCTGCGCGGCCACGGAGCGCCCGGTGCGCAGTCCGACGCCCCGCCGGGGCCCTATTCCATCGCCGAGCTCGGCACCGACGTGCTCGGCCTCATGCGCGAGCACGGCGTCACCACCGCCGCCTACTGCGGTATCTCGATCGGCGGGATGATCGGGCTGTGGCTGGCCGCCAACGCGCCGGAGCGGATCTGCTCGCTCGTGGTGTGCTGCGCGGCGATCACCCCGATGCCGTCGCGGCAGTCGTGGCTGGACCGGGTCGCGCTGGTGCGCTCCGGCGGGATGGCGGCGATCAGCGAGATGGTCCCGCCGCGCTGGTTCACCCCCGATTTCCTCGCCCGCCAGCCCGCCGCGGTCGCCGTCGTCCTGGACATGCTGCACGGCACCGACCCGGTCGGGTACGCCGGCTGCGGCCAGGCCATCGCCGAAATGGACCTGCGCCCCGCGCTCGCCGCGATCAAGGCGCCCACGCTGGTCATCGCGGGGGCGCAGGACCAGGCCGCGCCGCCGTGGCAGGGCGCGATGACCGCGGCCGGCATCGCGGACTCCCGGCTCCGGGTCATCCGGGGGAGCTCGCACCTGGCTCCCTACCAGACGCCGGGTCCGGTCACCGCCGCCATCCGGGCCCACCTAGGCTAGCCCGGGGGATGTCTCCGGAGCCTTGGGAGGAACCATGCTGCCCTGGTCCGCGGATCTGGCCGGCCGCATCGACGAGCAGGTGATCAGCAGCGAGCTGCTGCGCGGCAACCCGCTCGGCGACCCGCACGAGCGGCCGCTGCTCGTGTACCTGCCGCCGGGCTACGACGACCAGCCCGACCGCAGGTACCCGTGCGTGTACGTCATCCAGGGCTACACCGGGCACGTGGCGATGTGGCGGAACAGGTCCGCGTACCGGCAGCCGTTCCCCGAGGCCGCCGACGCGGTGTTCGCCCGCGGCGAGGCACCGCCGGCCATCGTGGCCTACGTCGACGCGTGGACCGGTTACGGCGGCAGCCAGTTCGTCGACTCGCCCGGCACCGGCCGGTACCACTCCTACCTGTGCGACGAGGTCGTGCCCTGGGTGGACGCCCGGTACCGCACCATGCCCGACGCGGCGCACCGGGCCATCATGGGCAAATCCAGCGGCGGGTTCGGCGCGATGATCACGCCGATGCTCCGGCCGGACCTGTTCGGCGCGCTCGCCACGCATGCGGGTGACACGCTGTACGAGTACTGCTACATCCCCGAGTTCCCCGCCGCCGTCCGGCACCTGCGCCGCTACCGGGGCGACATCTGGCGCTGGTGGGAGGACTTCAGCTCCCGGGTGGCCTTCACCAGGGAAGAGGACATGTCGCTGCTCGGGTTGCTCGGCGTGGCGGCGTGCTTCTCCGCGAACGACGACGGCACCGTCGACCTGCCGTTCGACCCGGTGACCGGAGTGCTCCGGCCGGCCGTGTGGCAGCGGTGGCTGGACTGGGACCCGGTGCGGATGGTCCCAGCCCACGCGGATGCGCTGCGCGGGCTGCGGGCCATCTGGATCGACGCGGGCACGAGGGACGAATATCGCCTCGACCTCGGCGCGGAGGCGTTCCGTGCTGCGCTCAGCGGCATCGGGGTGGCTGACGACCTCGTCCATTTCGAGCTTTTCGAGGCCGGCCACATGGGCATCGACTATCGTTACCCGATGTCTCTCACCTGGCTCTGCGGCCGGATGACTAAGTAGCGGCTAAGACGCCGCCGGCCGGCCCGGCAGTCTGGTACGTTTCCGGCGTATTGGGAACGGGGTCGCATCCGGAGCAAGCCGATGAACCCCGGGGCACCCCAAGGAACCACTGAACCTCGAATGGAGAGTCGCTATGCGCAAGAGCGGGTGGGCAGCAGCTGCCGGGCTCGGTTCGCTAGTCCTGCTGCTAACCGCGTGCGGGGGATCGTCGGGATCGTCGAGCACCTCGACCCCGGCCACGACGTCGACCGCTAACGCGGCCGGCCAGCCGAGCACCGGACCGATACCCGCCAAGGGGTCGACCGTGCTGATGGTGCAGAAGTCCGCCCTCGGCTACGTGCTCGCCCTGGCCAGCGGCGGGAAGGTCGTCTACACGTACGCCAAGGACACCAAGGGCGGCACGCCGACCTGCACCGGCTTGTGCGCCTCGACCTGGCTGCCGGTGACGGGCATCCCGGTGGCGAGCCCGGCTTCCACCGGCCTGGGCACGCTCGGCACGGTCGCGGACGCGAACGGCGCCAAGCAGGTCACCTACGACGGCATGCCGCTGTACACGCTCAAGGGCGAAAAGGCGCTGGCTACCAAGGGCGACGGCATGGGCGGCATGTGGCACGTGATCAAGCTGTCCAAGAGCAACATCACCGGCGCCTGATCATCGCACGCCGGAGGCTTCACCGTTCCCGGGCCGGTCGGCCTGACGGCCCGGGAGCGTCTGCATCCGGCTCACCCGGAGGGCCTGGACGGGCTTTCGCCGGGAACGAGCCATCATTTGCGAATTGGAGTGACGTTATGCGTAAGACCGGGTGGGCCGCGGCAACCGGGCTCGGATCACTGGTGCTGCTACTAGCCGCGTGCGGGGGGTCGTCGGGTTCGAACACGGCCGCGGGCTCCAGCCCAAGCGCCGGCCAGGCCAGCAGCGGGTCGTCAGGTCCGGCCGCGCCGGCGTCATCGGCGACGGCGGCGGCCACCGCGACCGGCGGGGGATCCACCCCGACGGCGTCCGCGAAGCCCCACCACTCGGTCGCGCCGCTGCCGAGCAGCAACGATCAGTCGATCCCGGCCATCGGCACGACCGTCATGATCGTGCAGAAGTCGGCCATCGGCTACGTGCTTGCCGAGGCCAACCACCAGGTGGTCTACACCTACTCGAAGGACAAGAAGGGCGGCCTGCCGACCTGCGAGGGCAGCTGCGCCGCGATCTGGCTGCCGGCCACAGGAACGCCCCAGGCCGGGCCCGCCGACCACTTCCCTGCCACGTTCGGCGTGGTCAAGGGCGCGGGCGGCGTCCAGCAGATCACCTACAACGGCTACCCGCTCTACACTTTCAAGGGCGCCAAGCCGCTGTCGACCTCCGGTAACGGCCAGGGCGGCGTCTGGCACGTGGTCCCGCTCTCCGCGAGCGACATCAGCGTCTGACCTGCGTCTCCGCTTCACCTGGCGGTTGCCTGCTCGCAGGCCGGGGTATCACGCCTGTCGTGGCCAGCCAGGCAGCAGACCAGCAGCCCGCGCAGCCGCGCGGGCTGCTGGTCATTTACAGCGTCACCGCCAATCCCACTGTCACCTCTGCTACCACGGAAAGCTAACGAGGTTCTTAAGCCCCGCCCCCGGCGCGAACCAGCGTGGCCGAAGGCGCGTACCCCGGCTGGGGGAGCGGACCCGATCAGGCAAAGGAGCCTCATGCAACATCGGGTGCTAGCGGCATCTGCCGTGTTCGCAACGCTTCTGCTGACCGCTTGCGGGACAGCCACCACGCCGGGCTCCGCGTACAACGGCGCCGCGACCACGGTGATGTCAAGCGCGGCCCCGGCGACCCCGGCGCCGGGCCTGACCGCGTCAGCGTCGGCGTCCCCGTCCGCCGCGGTGCTGACGGTCAAGAAGACGCCCCTCGGCTACGTGCTCGCCAACGCGAACGGCTACACCGTCTACTGGTTCGCCAAGGATCACCGGGGCGGCGCGCACCCGGCCTGCGCCGGCCCGTGCCTGCTGGCCTGGTTCCCGGTCAAGGGCCGACCGGTGCCCGCGAAGGGCGTCAGGCTCGACGCCAAGCTCGGCAGCATCACCTGGGCCGGCGGCGGGCAGCAGGCCACCTACAACGGCTACCCGCTGTACACGTTCGGCAGCGACAGTGCCCCCGGCATGACCAACGGCAACGGCAGCGGCGGCGTCTGGCACGTCATCAGGGAAAAGGCCTCAGCCACCTCCGGCATGTCCGGCTCCGGCTGATAATCCCGCGCCCGCGCAGGCGGTCCCGGACCGGGGCGGTGGCTAGGGGCGTGCTATGCCGTAGGCGGCACGCAGGCGGGACGCGGCGGCGGCGGGGGCGTGCACGTGGTCCAGGCCGAGCAGGGCCGCGCCGGCGACCGGCGGGACGTCGATCACGCGGACGTCGGCGGCCGGGGCGGCCTCGGCGAGCTGGCGGGTGATGCCGGACATCAGCAGCGGATTCCGCGCGGTGATGACGCCGCCGCCCAGCACGACGGGGGTGGCCAGCGCGGTCAGGTCCAGGCGGCGCATCGCCGTGATGGCCATGGCCGAGATCTCGTCGGCGAGGCGGCTGACCACGGTGCGGGCCACCGGATCGCCATCGTCCGCCGCGCGCAGCAGCATGGGCGCCAGACCGATCAGGTCATCGTCGGGGATCTTGCCCTTGTGGATGCCGATCGCCACCTCCTCGACCCGCTCCACGCCGAAATGGCCGGTGAGGTAGCCAGCTAGCCGGGTGCCCGGGCCCCGGCCGTCTTCCGCGCGGATCGCGTGCCAGAGCACCTCCAGGCCGAGCCCGTAACCGCCGCCCCAGTCACCGGAGAGCGTGCCAAACGCGAGGTACCTGGTCACGCGGCCGTCCGGCGCGACGCCGACGGCGTTGATCCCGGCGCCGCAGACCACGGCGACACCCCAGTGCGCCTGGTCCTGGTCAGCCAGGCCGGAGCGCAAGATGGCGAACGTGTCGTTGACCACCGTAGCGGCCGGGCTCCACCCCTGGGCCTGCACCGCCGTGGCGTGCTCAGCCTCCTCCTCCGGCAGGTCGGCGTTGGCCAGGCAGGCTACCGTGTGCTGCGCGACCCAGCCTGACCTGCCCGGCCGGTAATGCCCGCCCAGCTGGGCCGCGGCCTGCTTGACCACCGCGTCGAGGATCAGCACGGTCTGGTCCACGCCCACTTCGTGGGCGTTGATGCCGAGCCCGCGGGCGGACGCGAGCAGCGTGCCGTCGCTGGCGACCAGCGCCACGTCGGTCTTGCTGTTGCCCCCGTCGATGGCCAGCACGGCGGGCAGCAGAGCCCGCGGCTCCGGCCGGGGCAGCAGCGGATTGTCAGCCAAGGCCGGAACCCGTCATCCCTTGCTGCGCGCCCAGGGCGAACGCCAGCAGGGAGTTGGCGGTGTAGTCGTCGGCGAGTTCGACCGAGGGCCAGGAGGCCACGTTGTCCTGGTAGGCGCCGGTCTTGGTGTCGTAAGGGCCGAAATGGCCCGCACTGCAGGATCGCATGCCGGCGACCGTGCCCAGCGCGCCAGCCGGGGACAGGAGCCTGACCTGGTACTGCCCGGGCAGCCGCAGCCCGGAGAAGCTGAGCTGGTACACCGCCTGGTAGCCGGAGTTCCACGAGCCCAGGTCACGCGCGGACGTGCCCCGGTAGGCGACGCCGTACGGCGTGACGACCTCGAACCGCACCACGGCGACCTTCCGGGGGAGCATCGCGAACGCCGCCTTCGGACCCGACGACGGGTATCCCACCTGATTGACCCGGACTACCGGCGCTTTGTTTACAGTTTTGGGTGCTATAACCCCCGAAACTGCAGACAAATCCCTAGCGCTCCCGAGTGCCGGGGCAGATGATGTGGCGAGCGTGACGGCTGCGACCGCTGCGGTCGCCGCTCCCGCGAAGACGCGCCAACGTCTCATCGGATGATCTCCTTACGTCCACGGGAGGAAGTTCGCGTTCTACGTCCACGGGAGGAAGTTCGCGTTCTACGTCCACGGGAGGAAGTTCGCGTTCTACGTCCACGGGAGGAAGTTCGCGTTCTCTGCCAGGAGCCGGTCGGTGAGGCATTCCGCCTGGTCGGCCTGGCCCACCAGGGGGTGCGTGAGCAGCGCGTCGTACACCCGGTCCCGGCCGCCGCGGACGGCGGCGTCGAGCGCGAGTTCCTCGTACGCGTAGGCGTGCGCGATCAGGCCGCGCAGCAGCGGCTCGACCGGGTCCACGCGAACCGGCTCGGCGCCGCCGCTGCCCACCACAGCGGGCACCTCGATCACCGCGTCGTCCGGCAGGAACGGCAGCGTCCCGCCGTTGACCGTGTTCACCACCTGCACGTCGCGCCGGTCGCCGGCCAGCGAGACGAGCAGGTCCACCGCCGCCTCGGAGTACCACGCGCCGCCGCGCTGGGCCAGCTGGGGCGGCTTAGCGCAGAGCGCCGGGTCGGCGTACAGCTCGAGGAGTTCGGCCTCCAGCCGGGCCACCTGCTCGGCCCGGGTGACGGCGCCGCGCAAGGACTCCACCACCGTGTCGTGGGCGTAGTAGTAGCGCAGGTAGTACGACGGCACCATGCCCAGATGCCGGATGAAGTCCGCGGGCAGCCCGGTGTGCGGCGCGATCTCGTCCGCGTGCTTGCCGAGCAGTTCGGGCAGCACATCCACGCCGTCCAGCCACACCGAACGCTCCCAGGTCAGGTGGTTCAGGCCGACGTGACCCAGCGATACCCGCGCGGGCGCGACCCCGAGCAGGGAGGCGAACTCGCGCTGGAACCCGATGGCCACGTTGCACAAGCCGACTGCGCGGTGACCCGCGGAAAGAAGAGCGCGGGTGACGATCCCCACCGGGTTGGTGAAGTCGATGATGAAGGCAGAGGGCGAAGCCCGACGGCGGGCCCGTTCGGCTAGATCCAGGACTACGGGGACGGTGCGGAGAGCCTTGGCCAGCCCTCCGGCCCCCGTGGTCTCCTGCCCGACGCAGCCGCAGTCCAGCGGCCAGGTCTCGTCGCGCTGGCGGGCGGCCTGGCCGCCGATCCGGAGCTGGAACAAGATCGCGTCCGCGCCCTCGGCGCCCTCGTCCAGGCTCCCGGTCCAGCTCACCCGGGCGGGATGGTCGTGGGCGGCCATGATCCTGGCCGACACGGGCCCCACCGCCGCGAGCCGGGCCGGGTCGGGGTCGACCAGCACGAACTCGGTCACCCCGGGCAGCAGCCGGCCGATCCCGTCCGCGAGCTCCGGCGTGTAGGTGGATCCGCCGCCGATCACCGCGAGCTTCATGGCAGTGCTTTCCTAACCACGGGGCCTTCACCTCTTCTGAGCTGGTCTGGGCAACGTGGCAGGCCGCGTCATGACCGGGAAGGAGTTCGGCGAGCACCGGCGTGACCTGCGCGCATTTGTCGATGGCCAGCGGGCACCGCCAGCGGAAGCGGCAGCCGGGTGCCGGGTCGATGACCCTGGGCGGCTCGCCGCGGTCGCCCGTGTTGGCTGGCAGAGCGGCCGCCACCGACAGCGGTGCGCGCGGATCGGGCACCGCGGACAGCAGCAGCTGGGTGTACGGGTGCCGGGGGTGGGCGAGCACGTCCTCGATCGGCCCGGTCTCGGCGATCTGGCCGGCGTACATCACGATCAGCCGGTCCGCGACGTACCGCGCGCTGGCGATGTCGTGAGTGATGTAGAGGATGGACACGTCTTCCTCGTCGCGCAGCTTGGCCATCAGGTTGAGCAGGCCGATCCGGATCGACACGTCCAGCATCGACACCGGCTCGTCGGCCAGGATCAGCTTGGGCCGCATGGCCAGCGCCTGGGCGAAGCCGACCCGCTGCCGCTGGCCGCCGCTCAGCTCGTAAGGGAACCGCTGCAGCATGTCGGGGTTCAGTCCGACCACGTCGAAGACCCGGGCCGCCTCGGTGAGCCGCTGCGCCGCGGACAGTGACGGGCGGTGCAGCTTCAGGCTGCGCAGCACGCCGTGCTGGACCCGGAACACCGGGTTGATGGAGCCGAACGGGTCCTGGAACACCATCGGCACCAGGCCGCTGTAGCGCAGCTGTTCCGGCCGCGAGCGCATCGACGACAGCGGCTTGCCTTCGAAGAACACCTCGCCCGAGGTCGGCTTGTAGACCCGGGCCAGCATGCGGGCGATGGTGGACTTGCCGCTGCCGCTCTCGCCGGCCAGGGCGACGATCTCCCGCTCGCCGATCGCGAAGGTGACGTCGTCGACGGCGTGCAGCGTCCGCTGGGACAGCGCGCTGCCGATCTTGAAGTGCCGGGTCAGGTGCTCGGCACGGAGCAACTCGGCGGTCATGACGGCAGGCTCCCGTCCTGGCGGCGCAGGCAGCGGACCAGCGTCTCGTCCACGGGGTACAGGTCGGGCGCGATGTCGGTGCACTTGTCGATCACGTACGGGCAGCGCGGGTGGAACCGGCACCCGTCCGGTACCCGGGCGAGGTCGGGCGGGTTGCCCGGGATTCCCTTGAGCGGCACGCGCGGGCCGCGGATGGACGGGAAGGCCTCGAGCAGGCCCTGCGTGTAGGGGTGCAGCGGCTGGTCGAACATCACCCTGGTGGCACCGAGCTCGGCCACCTGCCCGGCGTACATCACCATCAGGTAGTCGGAGAAGTGGCTGATCAGCGACATGTCGTGGGTGACGAAGACGACCGCGAAGCCCAGTGCCAGCTGCAGTTCCTTGATCTGCACCATCAGCGAGCGCTGCGCCACCACGTCGAGCGCGGAGGTGGGCTCGTCCATGATGATCAGGTCCGGGGTGAACAGCATGGCCATCGCGATCATCGACCGCTGCCGCATCCCGCCGGACAGCTGGTGCGGGTAGCTGCGCAGGTGCACCGGGTCGATGCCGACCATCCGGAGCACCTCGGCCGACCGGGCGGCGATGTCCTCGCCGGTGAACTTGCCGTGCGCCCGCATCGCGTCCTTGAACTGGGCGCCGATGGTCTTGACCGGGTTCAGCGCGTTCATCGCGCTCTGCATCACCACCGACATGTCCCGCCAGCGGACCGCGGACAGCTGCCCGTCGGTCAGGCCTACCAGGTTCGTGCCGCCGAACGTGACGCGGCCGGCAGCCACAGACGCCGGCGGAGCGAGCAGTTGGGCGACGGCGAACAGCAGCGTGGACTTCCCGCAGCCCGACTCGCCGACGATGCCGAGGAACTCGCCCCGGCTGACGGTGAACGACACGTCGTCCACCGCCCGGACGTTGCCCCGGTCCAGGACGTAGTCCACGGACAGGCCGCTGACCTCGAGCACCGGCGGGTCAGCCACGTGGCCCTGCACTTTCCACCTGGGCACCTTTCTTCCGGCGTACCTTTCGCACCGGCCGCAGGGCCGGGTTGCCGATCTCGTCGAAGGCGTAGTTCAGCAGGGCGAAGGCGGCGCCGAGCACGGCGATGCAGGCCCCCGGCGCGATCGCCCACAGCGGCTCGCCGGTCTGCAGCGCCGCGTTGTTCTGGGCCCAGTACAGCGTGGTGCCCCAGCTCACCGTGTTCGGGTCGCCGAGGCCGATGAACTGCAAGCTGGACGCGAACAGCACCGCGTACAGCGCGTTGGTCAGGAAGCTGGCCACGATCAGCGAGGTCATGGTGGGGATGACCTCCACCACGATGATGTAGAGCCGCCGCTCGCCGCGCACCCGCGCCGCCTCGAGGAAGTCCCGGTTGCGCAGCGTGAGTGCCTGCGACCGGAGCTGCCGCGCGGTATAGGACCAGCTGGTCAGCGTGATCGCGGCGATCAGCACCGGCGTGGTCCCGCCGTGCGCGTAGGCGGCGATGACGATCAGCAGCGGGAACAACGGGATGACCAGCAGCACGTCGGTCAGCACGTTGAGCGAGCTGTCCCACAGGCCGCCGAGGTAGGCGGCGGCCACGCCGATCAGGACCGCGATCCCGGTCGTGGCCAGCCCGACCACGAGCGCGATGATCAGCACGTTCCGCGTGCCCCAGACCAGCTGCGCGAACAGGTCCTGGCCGTAGTGGTTGGTGCCGAGCAGGTGG
>WNGR01001346.1_pt1 | contig 27421 bp, 22 predicted proteins | sample 5407581 | NCBI WGS metagenome assembly WNGR01 (sample SAMN13153383, study PRJNA577476) | soil metagenome | isolation source: 80 cm soil or saprolite under Garry oak tree replicate 2 | place: USA:California | collected 2016-06-15
GGTCCGGCCTGCGGAGGAACAGGAAGCCGGACACCGTGAGCAGCGCGAACTCCACCAGCAACGTCGGCCAGTTGTCGGCGAGCTGGCGCAGGAACGGGAAGGCGTGCAGCCGCACCGGCACGGTGAGGTTCTGCCCGTCGCGCACGATCTGGTAGTCCAGCACGTCGCCGATCCGGCCGGCCCGCGTCGATCCCGGCACGCCGACCGACGCGAGCGGCTGCCCGCCGATGGCCACGATTCGGTCGCCGGGCCGCAAACCGTTGTCCGAGGTGACCGACTGGACCACCACCTGGCCGCCGGGCAACGCGCTGTCGCCGGCATCGACGACGGTGCCGTCGGACGGGGCGATGGCGCGCAGCACGATCAGCGCCGCGGTCCCGACCAGCAACAGCACGGCCACCATGGCCGCGACCAGCGCCGGACGGTGTTGGTTTCGCAGGTCAACCACGCTGGTCTCCGCCCGAGCCGCAGCACACTCGTCGGGCGCCGCGAGACGCGGGCGTCCGTCCGGTCCCCGCCATCCCCACCCCATGAGTTGGGCCGCTGCGACAGTGTCCACGACACAACGTGTTCGCGCGACGGTTGGTCCTTTTCCACCTGGTGATCTGACCGGGCAGGCGCGACCGCGAAGCCCGCGCGGCTTCGGTGTCAACGCCACACCAGTGTGACGTACCTGCTGGTCCTTAGACATAAGGGAAACCCGCAGCCCGCTGGATACACCTATTGGCGCAACCGTTCCGTTCATCGGAATGGAAATTTCACAAAAACTAATTCAGGCCTGTAATGGTTAGGCCTTTCACCGCACGATTCAGTGCTCGGTGGCGACCAGTTCCAGTGCCAGGTCGCACTCGCGGGCCAGCGGGCCGGCCAGCGTCGCCGCGCCGGCCGGGTCGATCCGCACATGCAGCCAGGACCGCACCGCCTGCTGGAAACAGTCCGCCGCTTCCCCGACGTGGGCCCGCGCCCGCCACCAGCCCGCTTCGGTGCCCGGCGTCACCGCCAGCCCGTACCACCGGCGGGCCGCATCGGCCAGCGACGGTTCCCAGTCCAGCCAGCCGACCAGGATGCCGTTGCACTGGTAGAGCAGGTCGTAGACGGCGGCCGGCACGTCGTCGGCCCGATCGGTCCCGCCCAGTTGGGCCATGGCTTCCAGCACGCCCTGCAACGCCTGCGGTGTCGTGTGGGTGAGCAGGCCACGGGCGTACGCCGACACCCCGGCCACGTAGCGCAACATCTCCGGCCCGTGCGCCAGCCAGGCCTCGGTCCGCCGGGCCGGATCCGGGTCGCGCCGGATCTCGTCGGCGGTGTCCCGGGACCGGTCCATCGCGTCCGCGAGGTGGTCCCGTGCGGCCTGGAACGTGTCCGCCGCGCCGTGGCGTGCGGTGATACCGGCCCACCAATGCTGTTCGGTGTCGAAACCGCAGTCGTCCAGCCAGGCCCCCGGCGCCAGCACCCTGGGCAGTCGGGACAACGTGTCCCGGACCGCGGCCGCGATCTGGTCCGGATCGTCGGACGCGCGCAACCGGCCGAGCGGCTCGTCCAGCGCCTCGGGCGGCTGGTCGGGCTCGGCATGCGGACGCAGTGCGCCGGTGTTCCGGTCACCATGGGTGTCAGTGGGCACATCCGGCATGTGCCGTGCCTACAGGGCGGCTGGGGCGAGCACCAGCACTTTCGGTTGGAAAGTGACAATCGCGGCATCGTTGGCCATGGGTAGGACGGTAGGCGACGAACGCCGCTGGTAGTTGCGCTGCCGGGTACCACACGGGACCTGTCCGGATACCCGTTCGGGCAGACATGGGTACGCACATAGCCAGACAAACCCTGTCGGGCGGGCCTGGCATGCTCAGTACGCGAGCGAATACAGGGGGTCCACGGTGGCATGGAGCGAGGAGCGGGTGCTCGCACTGGTGCCGGACGCCGCCGCCGCGAAGGCCGCCCGCACACAGGCCGCCGCGATCCGTTGGACCGGCGCGGGTGCCCAGCCACCCGACGCGGTGTGGGGCTACTGCCAGGGCAGCGGCGCCACGCCCTACCAGGTGTGCGTCGAACTGACCGAACCGGCGTTCCGCTGCTCCTGCCCGAGCCGCCGTTTTCCCTGCAAGCACGCGGTGGGCCTGCTGCTGCGCTGGTCGGCAGGCGCGTTGCCGGAAGCGCCGATGCCGGACTGGGTCGGCGCCTGGCTGGCCGAACGCGCCGGCCGTGCCGAACGGGCCGCCGCCCGCAGCCAGCACGGCCCAGCCGATCCGGTCGAGGCCGCCAAAACCGCCCGTAAACGCCAGGAACGCCGGGCGGACCGGGTGGCCGCCGGCGTGGCCGAACTGAGCGAGTGGCTGGCCGACCAGGTGCGGCACGGCATCGCGGGGCTGCCGGCCAGCGGCGCCGAACCGCTGCGGGCCGCGGCCGCCCGGATGGTCGACGCGCAGGCACCCGGCCTCGCGTCCGCGCTGCAACGGGCCGCCGCCCAGGTGGGCCGGGGCCGGGACTGGCCGGGCGCGGTGCTGACCGAACTGGCCTCGGTGCACCTCCTGCTCTCCGCGCACGCCCGGCTGGTGGACCTGCCGGCACCGCTGGCCGACACGGTCCGGTCGCAGCTGGGCTTCACCGTGGACACCGCCGACGTGCTGGCCTGCGGCGAGCGGGTCGCCGACCGGTGGCTGGTGCTGGGCCGGGTGGACCAGGTCGGCGACCACCTGACGACCCGGCGCACCTGGCTGCGCGGCCGCGACACCGGTAGGGCTGCGCTTGTATTGTCCTTCGCGCCACCGGGCCGCACGCTGGACGGGTCGCTGCTGCCCGGCACCGACGTGGCCGCGACGCTGGCCTACTACCCGGGTGCCGTGCCGCTGCGGGCCGTCGTCGCCGACCGGACCGACGACGCACCGGCGTCCCGGCCGCCCGGCGACTCCATCGACAGCGCCCTGACCGGCTACGCCACCGCGCTGGCGTGCGATCCGTGGTGCGCGCGGTGGCCGATGCTGCTCGCCGGCGTGACACCGGCCGAGACCAAGGAGGGCTGGCTGCTGGCCGATGCCGACGGCGTCGCGCTGCCGTTGCGGTCCACTGTGGACCACCGGCCGCTGCTCGCGGTGTCGGCTGGTCGGCCGCTGACCGTGGCCGGCGAGTGGTCGGCAGGCGGCCTGCGTCCGTTGAGCTGCTGGGAGGACGACCGGGCGGTGGTCCTATGACCTCATGGGACACGTTGGTGCGGGCCGTATTGCTCGGCACCGACCGTGAGCCGGTCGTTCCCGAGGAACTGCCCGAACCGATCCAAGCCCGGCTCCCGTCGACGGACGAGCCGACCCGACTGTTGCTGGACGCCGCCGCTTTGCTTGCCGGCCAACGGAAAGCCGGCATCCGGCCGGTCAGCGGGATCAAGCCGGTCGACCCGGCCCCGATCGATCCACGGCCGCTCGCCTCGCCCGACGCCGCCCGCAGACTGGCGCGCCTGCTGAGCGGGGAACGTTCCGCGCTGCTGCCGGAATGGCTTGCCCTGGCAGCGGATCGCGGCCTGCGCGTGCCGCCCGAACTCCTGCCGGCCCTGGCCACGGCCGCCGCGAACCGCACCGCGCTGCGTCCCGCCGTCACGGCGGCGGCCGGCCCGCGCGGCCCGTGGCTCACCGCCCACACGGCCGACTGGGCCTTCCTGGCCGACGCCCCCGACCACGCCGACGAGTCCGAGAGCACCTGGCGCTACGGCGGCACGGTCGCCCGCTGGGCCTGGCTGGAACGTGCCCGGCACACCGACCCGGACGGCGCCCGCGCCGCGCTGGCCGAAACGTGGTCCCACGAGCCGGCCGACGGCCGCGCCATGTTCCTGGAGGCGCTGTCGGTCGGGTTGGGCCCGGCCGACGAGGAGTTCCTGGAGGCCGCGCTGGACGACCGGTCCGGCGAGGTCCGTCGGCTGGCCGCTGCCCTGCTGGTCCGGGTGCCCGGCGCCCGCCTCGGCCAACGCATGGCCGACCGGCTGTTCGGGCTGGTGCACATCTCGGACGACGATCTGGTGATCGAACTGCCCGGCGCGTACGACAACGCCATGCGCCGCGACGGCGTCAAGCAGGTCCCGCCGGCCGGCACCGGTTCCCGGGCCTGGTGGTTCCGGCAGATCGTCGCCGCGACACCGTTGTCCTGGTGGCCCGGCAAACCGGCCGATGTGCTCCGGCGGCCGGTCACCGGTCCCGGCGGCGCGGGCGCACTGCACTCGGCGTTGGCCGCTGCCGCCGCCGAGCAGCGCGATCCGTTGTGGGCGCAGGCTTTGCTCGCCGTGGACCTGCCCACCACCGACGCCGCCGACCTGGTCGCCGTCCTGCCGACCGACCGCTGGGCCGGGGCCGTCTTCATGCTGGCCGCCACGAACGGCCTGGCCGGCCTGGTCGGCCTCGTGCTCGGGCTGCCGACGCCGTGGCCTGCGGACCTCGGCCGGCTGCTGCTGGACGAACTGGCCCGGCAACCCCACCTGCGCAACCTGGCGCCGATCGCGGACGCCGCCGCCCGCGCCGTGCCACCGGACTGCCTGCGCCACCCGATCACCGAGCGGGTCGCGGAGCCCGGCGTAAGCGCGTGGCACCACCGGTTGGTCGAGACCTTGCTGTTCCGTCGCGCGATGCACGAGGAGTTCCGATGACGGCACCCACCACCGATGTGCTGCGGCTGCCGGCCGAGCAGGCATACGCCGCAGAACTGGCCGCGTTGGCCACGTTCGACGACCGGGACCGCCCGCCGTCCTGGCGGCTGTCGCCGTGGGCCGTGGTGCGCTACCTGCTCGGCGGCGATCTGCCCGACGGCACCGTGATCACCCCCAAGTACGTCGGGCCGCGCCGGCTGGTCGAGGTCGCCGTCGCCACCCTGGCCACCGACCGCGCGCTGCTGCTGCTCGGCGTGCCCGGCACCGCGAAGACCTGGGTGTCCGAGCACCTGGCGGCCGCGATCAGCGGCGACTCGACGCTGCTCGTGCAGGGCACCGCCGGCACCGCCGAGGACGTGATCCGCTACGGCTGGAACTACGCCCGCCTGATCGCCGAAGGCCCCAGCGAGCAGGCCCTGGTGCCCAGCCCCGTCTACCGGGCCATGGCCGACGGGAAGCTCGCCCGGATCGAGGAACTGACCAGGGTGCCGTCGGAGGTGCAGGACACGCTGATCACCATCCTGTCCGAGAAGATCCTGCCGGTGCCGGAACTGGCCACCCAGGTGCAGGCCCGGCGCGGGTTCAACGTGATCGCCACCGCCAACGACCGCGACCGGGGTGTCAACGAGCTGTCCAGCGCGCTGCGCCGCCGGTTCAACACGGTCGTGCTGCCACTGCCGGACTCGGCCGAGGACGAGGTGCAGATCGTGGCGCGGCGGGTCAGTGAGCTGGGCGAGGCGCTGCGGCTGCCAACGCCGGACGTCGGGCTGGCCGAGATCCGCCGGGTGGTCACCGTGTTCCGCGAGTTGCGCTCCGGTCGCACCGAGGACGGCCGGACCGCCCTGAAGTCGCCCACTGCCACGTTGTCCACCGCCGAGGCGATCAGCGTCGTCACCGGCGGCCTCGCCCTCGCCGCGCACTTCGGCGACGGCGTGCTGCGCCCGCACGACGTGGCCGCCGGCATCCTCGGCGCCGTCGTCAAGGACCCGGGCACGGACCGGCTCGTGTGGTCGGAGTACCTGGAAACCGTGGCACGGGAACGGGACGGCTGGGCCGACTTCTACCGGGCGTGCCGGGAGATCTCCGGGTGAGCACGCACCTGTTGGGCATCCGGCATCACGGCCCCGGCTCGGCCAGGGCGGTCGCCGCGGCCCTGCCGGTCATCGAGCCAGACTTGGTGCTGGTCGAGGGCCCGCCGGAGGCTGACACGGTGGTGGATTTGGCCGCCGACCCCGACATGCGGCCGCCCGTGGCGCTGCTGGCGTACGTCACGGACGACCCGATCCGCGCGGCGTTCTGGCCGTTCGCCGTGTTCAGCCCGGAATGGCAGGCGATCAGCTACGCCCACCGGGCCGGCGTGCCGGTCCGGTTCTGCGACCTCCCGGTGACGCACCAGTTCGCCGCCGAGCCGGTCGCGCAGCGCGGCCTGTCCGCCGATCCGATGGCCGAACTGGCCGCGGCAGGCGGCTATGCCGACCCGGAGCAGTGGTGGGACTCCGTGGTGGAGCACTCTGCCGGCGACATCGCCCAGTTCGACGCCGTGGCCGAGGCCATGCACGCGCTACGCGAGCACCTCCCACCCGACGACGGCCCAGGCCACCTGCGCGAACGCCAGCGCGAAGCCCACATGCGCACTGTGCTGCGCAAGGCGATCCGCGCCGGCTACCAACGGATCGCGGTGGTCTGCGGCGCGTGGCACGTACCGGCGCTGGCCGACCCGCTGCCGCCCGCCACCCATGATCAACGCCTGTTGACCGGCCTGCCGCGCTGCAAGATCAGCTGCACCTGGGTGCCGTGGACGCACGGCAGGCTCGCCACCACCAGCGGGTACGGCGCCGGCATCACGTCCCCCGGCTGGTACCACCATCTGTTCACCGCACCCGACCAGGTCACCACGCGCTGGCTGACCGAGGTCGCGCGGGTGCTGCGGACCGAGGACCTCCCGGTCTCCAGCGCCGATGTGATCGAGGCCGTCCGGCTCGCCGACACCCTGGCGGCACTACGCGACCGCCCGTTGGCGGGTCTGGCCGAGGTCACCGAGGCCACCCGATCCGTGCTGTGCGGCGGCAACGACGTGCTGCTGGGCTTGGTGACCCGTCGCCTTGTGGTCGGCGAACGGCTCGGCGACGTGCCAGCGGACATGGCCAAGGCCCCGCTCGCCGCCGACCTGGCCGCGACCGCCCGCCGCCTGAAGCTCAAGCGCGACGCCGTGGCCCGTGAGCTGGACCTGGACCTGCGCAACAACACCGACGTGGAGCGTTCCCGGCTGCTGCATCGCCTGCGCGCCATCGACATCCCGTGGGGCACCCCTGCGGTGTCGATGCGCCGCGGCAAGGGCACGTTCCGCGAGACGTGGGCGCTGTGCTGGCAGCCGGAGTTCGAGGTCGACCTGGTCGCGGCCAGCGCCATGGGCACCACGGTCCTGGGCGCCGCGACCGCCGAGGTCCGCACCCGCGCCGCCGACGCCGTCGAGCTGGCCGAAGTGACGGAGGCTGTCGAGACGTGCCTGCTGGCCGGCCTCCCGGACGCCCTGTCCGACGTGCTGGCGGCATTGGACACCAGGGCCGCCCGTGATGTGGACACCGAACACCTGATGGCGGCCCTGCCGGCCTTGGCAAGGGCCGGCCGCTACGGCGACGTGCGCGGCACCGACACGGCGGCCCTGCGCGGCATCGCCGACCGCCTGCTGGCCCGAATCTGCGCCGGCCTCCCATCGGCCGCACACGGCCTCGACGATCCGGCCGCCGCTGCCCTGTCGGCCAACGTCGACGCGGTACACGAGGCCACCGGCCTGCTCGGCCCGTCCGCCAGGGACCGCTGGCTGACCACGCTGGCCGCGCTGCTCGACCGCACCCTGCCGCCCCGCCTGGCCGGCCGCCTGACCCGCCTGCTGTTGGACACCCGCCGGCTGACCACGTCGGACGTCGAACCGGCGCTGGCGCGGGCACTGACACCCGGCACGTCCCCGGTCGACGCGGCCGGCTACGTCGAGGGCTTCTTCGCCGGCGGAGCGCTACTACTGGTGCACGACGACCGCCTGCTGCGCCTGATCGACACGTGGCTCGCCGGCATCGCACCGGACGGGTTCCCGGACGTGCTTCCGTTGCTGCGCAGGACATTCGGCGCCTTCGCCGACCCGGAACGCCGAGCCATCGGCGAACGCGCCGCCGCCCTGACCAACCCCGTCGTCGCGGCCGCCGTGGCCGAGGACGACATAGACGAAACCCGAGGCGCGGCGGCCCTCGACGTCATCGCGACCCTCCTGGGGGTCGGCCCATGACCGAACGCATGCGTCGCTGGCGACTGGTGCTGGGAAGTACGGAGGACGACGCCACCGGCATCACCCTGACCGGCCAGGACAAGGCGATGGACGACGCGCTGGGCGCGCTGTACCAGGGCGAACCGGCCGAGGCGGAGACCCGCACCGGCGGCCTGGGCAAGTCGGCGCCGCGCGTGGCCAGATGGTTGGGAGACATCCGGAAGTTCTTCCCCAGCACGGTGGTCCAGGTCATGCAGCGCGACGCGGTGGACCGGTTGGGCCTGACCAGAATGCTGCTGGAGCCAGAGTTGTTGGCGTCGGTCGAGCCCGACGTGCACCTGGTGGGCACCCTGCTGGCCCTGAACGACGTACTACCGGAACGAACCCGCCACACCGCCCGCGAGGTGGTACGCCAGGTCGTCGACCAGCTGGAACACCGCTTGGCCGACCGGGCTCGAGCCGTGATCACCGGCGCAGTACGCCGCGCCGACCGCACCAACCGCCCCCGCCCGGCCGACATCGACTGGGACCGCACGATCAGAGCAAACCTGAAGCACTACTCACCGGAACTGAACACGGTGATCCCGGAACGCCTTGTCGGCCACGCCCGCCGCCAGTTCGGCGTCGCACGGGACGTGATCCTGGCGGTCGACCAGTCCGGCTCAATGGCCGAGTCCGTCGTATACGCCGGAATTTACGGAGCGGTACTGGCATCCATGCGCTCGCTACGTACCCGCCTGGTCGCGTTCGATACAGCGGTGGTCGACCTGACCGACGAACTGGACGACCCGGTGGACGTCCTGTTCGGCATTCAATTGGGTGGCGGCACGGACATCAACCGAGCCATCGCGTACTGCCAGGGTTTGGTCACCCGCCCGACGGACACGGTGCTGGTCCTGATCAGCGATTTGTACGAGGGTGGCGTGAGAGATGAGTTGTTGCGGCGCGTCGCCAGCCTGGTCGAATCCGGTGTGACGGTGGTCGTTCTGCTGGCCCTGGCCGATTCCGGCCGACCGGCCTACGACCGGGAGAATGCGGCTGCCCTGCACGACTTGGGTGTCCCGGCATTCGCCTGCACGCCGGAACTCTTCGGAGAAATGATGGCAGCGGCAATCCGCCGCGAGGACTTGAGTCGTTGGGCCACGGAACACGCACCGACGTAGCCGCACAAGTAGCCGGGTAGCTTGACAACTACCCGATGGTGGATGTAATCCGACAGAAGTTCTGGGCGTTGTCGCGCCGACCTACGACGCGCGAGTCGGTGCCCTTTCGGGCAATGCCGGTCAAAGTCTGCGGTTTCCCCCGATGTTCCAGCGCCCCCGCAGGGCCACGATGCGTCCGTCAGTCCTACCCATCACCACGCGCCGACCGCGGTGATTGGGATGCATGTCGGCGCACTTGAGGTCGGGACGGTCCGCGCGGTTGGGGCACCGGGCCGGTACGAGCGCACAAACGAGAGGGGCTCAACTGATGGCAAGCTTCGACCCGGCACGGGTCACCAAGGCGGAATGGATCGGCCTGGGCGCGGGTCTGCTCGCGTTCATCGCGTCCTTCCTGCCGTGGTTCAGTATTTCCGCACTCGGCGGCGTCTACAGCGCCTCGGCGAACGCGTGGAGCCTTGGCTTCGCCGCTTGGTTCCCGCTGCTGCTGTTGCTGGCGGGGGGCGGTCTGATGCTCGCCCAACACCTCGGTGCCAACGTGCCGGCCGTCAAGCCCGGCTGGCCGCTGGTCCTGCTCGGCATCGCGGTGCTCTCGCTGATCATCATTCTGATCCGCTGGCTGACCCTGAGCAGCGGCACCTACGGGGTGCTCGCCGACACCGGTATCAGCTACGGCGCCGGTTTCGGCCTGTACGTGGGACTTGTCGCGGCGATCCTGTTCGGACTGTCCCAGTACCTGGTGTTCCGGTCCAGCGGCCAGAGCTTCGCCGACGCGACCAAGCAGTTCCGCGGTCCCGGCGCCAACCCGGCGCCGCCCACGGTCTGACCAACCGAGTCAACCGGCCGACCGGATCGATCCGGTCGGCCGGTGATTCGTGCGTTCTGACCGGTATTCGCCTGTTCGGCACCACCGCGGTCTCGGTTCGTTATCGTGGCCGTGCTCGCCGCGCGTCGTTGGCGCCGTAGCGTGTCCGACGTGTCTGGGACGGAGTTCGGCGGTGCCGTCGTCGGTCGGGGCGCGGAGCTCGCCGTGCTCGGCTCCGCACTGGACCGGCTGACGCCGAACGCGCACGCCGCCCGGCCCATGGTGCACGTCGTCGGCGAGCCGGGGATCGGCAAGTCCGGCCTGCTCGACGCGCTCGCCGGGCTCGGCGCCACCCGTGGCATCCCGATGGTCGTCGGCCGCGCCACCGAGTTCGAGGCGCACGCCCCGTTCGCCGCCGTCACCGACGCGCTGGACGAACCGCTCGCCCAGGCACTCGCGACCGGCGACATCCGGTTGCGGCCCGACGAGGTCAGCGAACTCGCCCAGGTGTTCCCGTCGCTGGAACCGGATTCGTGGCCGCCGCAGGACGCGGAGCCGCACCGGCTGTTCCGGTCGGTCCGCACGGTCCTGGAGTCGCTGGCCGGCCCGCGCGGCCTCATCGTCGCGTTCGACGACGTGCACTGGGCCGACCGTGCCACCCTGGACCTGCTGCGCTACCTGGCCCGCCGCCCACCGGCCGCGCCCGTACTGCTGGTGCTGGCGTTCCGGCCCCGCCAACTGGATGCGGCACTGGTCGCCGAGCTCACCGGCCCGGTGCCCGACGACGCGATCCGGCTGGAACTGGGCCCGTTGAACCGGACCGACGCCGACACCCTGCTCGGCGTCGGCGTCGCCGCGTCCCGCCGTCGCGAGCTGTACCAACTCAGCGGCGGAAACCCGCTCTACCTCACCGAACTGGCCAGGGGCGACGACGAGCACTGGGCCGACACCGACCCGTTCCAACGTGAACTGGCCGCACTGCCCGAGTCCGAACTGATCCTGTTGCGCGCGGCCGCCGTGGCCGGCGAGGATGCGGACCTGGGCATGCTGGCCGCGGTCGCGGAACTCCCACCCGACGCGGCCCGCGGCGCCCTCGCTGATCTCGTGGTCCGGGACCTGCTGCGCCCACAGGCCGACGGCACCCGGTGGCGGCACCGGCATCCGCTGCTGCGGCACGTCGTCTACATGCGCACCCCGCCCGGCTGGCGGCTGGCCGCGCACTGCCGCGCCGTCGACGAACTGGCGCTGCGCGGCGAGTCGAACATGATGATCGCGGAGCACCTCAGCCGTTGCGCCAGCCCCGGTAACCGCTGGGCCATCGACCGCCTCGCGGACGCCGCCGCAATGGCCATCCGCATCGCTCCCGCCAGCGCCGCGCACTGGTTGGACGTGGCACTGCGCCTGCTCCCGGCTGACGAGGCCTGCGCAGCGCGACGCGTCGAGATGCTGGCCGAACGCGTGACCGCACTGCACCGCTCCGGTCAGTTGGCGCAGGCCAGAACGGCCGTCCACGACGCACTGGCCGCCGTGACCCCGGACATGGCCGAACAGCGAACCCGCCTGGTCGGCCTGGCCGCCACGGTCGAACGCCTGCTGGGCCGCCACGACGAGGCGCGGGCCCTGCTACGAGCCGAACTCGACCGACAGTCCGGCAACTGCCCAGGCCCCGCCCTGCTGATGGAACTCGTCGTGACGAGCGTCCTGGCCGGCGACTTCACCACGGCACAGACGCTGGCCGGCACGATCGTCGCCGACCGGGACGTCGGCTCGGTCGTCCGCGCGGCGAACCTGGCCCTGACCGCGCTGGCCACGTCCGCCGGCCAGACCACCACCCCGGAACACCTGTCCCGCCTGGCCGAGGCCGACTGGGTGGTCGACGCCCTGACCGACGCCGAACTGGGCACGGTGATCGAGATCCCGGTCTGGCTGGGCCTGGCCGACATCCAGGCCGACCGCCTGACCGAGGCCCACCGGCACGTGTCCCGAGGCCTGGCCGTGGCGGCGAGGACCGGACAGCACCAGGTGTTCACATACCTGAAGCTGCTGTTGTCCACGTGCGCCTTCGGCTTCGGCGCACTGGACGAGGCGGCAGCGGCCGCCGAGGACGCGCTGGACGCGGCGCTACTGGCCGGCAACGACCAGTTCGTCCTGATGGCGTTGCTACGCCTGGGAAACGTCATCGCATGGCAGGGTGATATCGCCGGCGCGGAAGAAGTGATCGCCAGAGCGGGCCGCCTGGCCGCGTCGACGGCGAGCGTCTACGAGGGCCAGGTAAGACTGGCCAGAGCGGTCTGCCTGTTCCTGTCCGGCAAAACGGAGGACTGCGTAACAGCAATACTGGACGCGACAAACGGCGGCGACTTCTCCACGGTGCTGACAGCCGCAAGAGTCGAATGGCTGGAACTGCTGACCGAAGCGGAAATAGCACTGGGCCACCCGGACCAGGCCGCCGACTGGGCAAAACACGCCGACGAGGCATCAGCGGCCCTACACACCGGACGCCAACGGGGCCTGGCCCTACTGGCCAAAGCCTGGGCCACCCTCCCGGCATCCCCAGCCGACGCGGCAGCAGCAGCGGCCCCCGCGATAACGATGCTGAGCGAGGTAGGAGACCAACTAAGCCTGGCAAGAGCCCTGTTGTTCACCGCAAAAGCCCTAACGGATTCCGACGACCCGACATCCGCCATGGCCCACCTGACCCAGGCCCGCGCGGCGGCGGAACGAGCAGGCGCACGTTCCCTGACAACCCAGATCGACGCGGCCCGCCACCGGCTCACCCTGGGCGCCCCGGACACCCTGACGGACCGAGAACGAACCATCACAACCCTGATCCTGGCCGGCCACACAAACCGGGAAATTGCAACTAGCCTGTTCCTGTCCACCAGGACAATAGAAGCCAGCCTGTCCCGGATCTACGCGAAACTAGGCGTCAAGAGCCGAACCCGCCTGATAGCCCAGTTGACCCGCGACGACGACTGACGGCCTTCACCTCATGAGTGCAAGCTGATACTGAGCTGTGCGAGGGCAGTACATGAGGGATGACTTGGGTATTGTTGCCCCACCAAGGTCAGCTCCGGAAACGTCCAGGTCATCCTGGGCTGTGCTCGCGAAATTCGCGCCGATCAACTGGGTATTGGCCATATCGCACGTATGAGGTCTGCGCCCGTGAAATTCGCATTGATGAACCATGCCGTTCGGGCATCCAGATTTGACAGGACTGAGCAGGTGAAATCGGCCCGAGACGCCGATGCTGCCTCGATGTTCGCGCTCAACATGTTGGCGTCCATAAGATTCGTTCCCGTCAGGTCGATACCTGTCAGATTCGAGTGGATCAGGTTCATGCCGGAAAAGTTTAGTCCGGAGAGCTCGGCGCCGACGAGACAGGTTTGACTCAGGTTCGCCGCATAGTCCGTTGAATCTACGGACCACGAATTCTCGTTGCCTATCACGGTCAATGCCGTCGCGACATCCCAGGCGAGCTCGCCGCTCCTGGTCGCACATTTCGCCAGTGGCGACTGTTCGCGGACAAAGCCGGCGAGAATGGATATGATTTTCGGGCGCATGGCGACTGACTCGTTCGCGATGGACTGCATGGAGTAGATCGCTCCCACTCGTATTCCCACGCTGTTCGCGTCGCCGAGCTGTTGGACGGCTCCCTGGTACTTTGAGTTGATCTGTGCTTGTTCGGCGATGTCATTGGCTTTCGTGCTGGACTGATAAGCAGAGGAGGCGCCTACGATGGCTACGCCGATGGCTACCAGGCTGGGCAGAATGTATGGCAGAAACACCGCTCTCCGTCGCCGGCTGTTGCTGCTGCCGGTAGACCGTGTCGTCTTGCCATGACTCCGATCTGGGTTCTTCCTCTTGTTGCGACCATGACCTGCGTTCTTCCTCTTGGACATGGTAGAAGTATCGCAGGAACGAGGTTGCATCTCCCGCCGGGTCGTAGCTGATCGTTGTCAATCATGTGCTAACCATTCCAGTCGGTGTGACGACCTCGCACATCAACCCAGGTATCTTGCCCCGACTAGGACATTCGGGTGATTCTTGTCCGGGACCGTGGTCCTTCTGCTCCTGTCTGGTGGTAAGCGAGAACGGCCCTACCGAGGAGTGGCTGTGTCCTATCGGAATCAACCCAGAGGTGCGGACGGTCGATGGATCAAGGGCAAAGCCGCAGGTGGCGTTGTTGGGGCGGCCTTGGTAGCCGGCTTGATGGCGGCGGCGGGCGGTGGGGATGTGACCGCATCGGTTGGTGCGGCGCTGGATACCGCGGTCAGCCAGAGCACGGTTGACGCGGAGACGGCGAGCAGCAGGCAGGCAGCCGCCAAGGGGGACGAAACCGGGGCGTGGCAACGGATGGGGCTCAAGGAGCTCAAGAAGCCCATCAAGCGTGAGTTGCGGTGTGCTGTGCAGTCCTTCGGGCAGGTGCAGCAGTTCTTCTTGCGCCATCCGTGTGACAAGTTGGATCAATTGCTGTTCGTGGTTGGCGACGCGCAGGGTGACACCATTGTTGGGACGGTTATGTGGGTGAAAATGCCGTCCAAATCCGCCGCTGCTGAGTTCCGGAGGGTGGAGGACACCTACGGCAGTGGTGACGTGACGCCCTTGGGTACCGAAGTGCTGGAACTCGGTGGTGTCCGATTCACCGGCAAGCACTACAAATCGCGGCCGGACGGATCGCTGGTTGTCGTCGCGGAGACAGAGCCGGTTCGTGGACGGCCGTCCAACACGCTCCTCAAGGAGGTGGCCACGGTCGCCGATGTGCTGCCGCCGCCCTGACCGGGAACGTCAGCTACCGGGCATTCCGGAGTTACCGGACCACTGGCAGCAATCTGGAGGATGCGACGCGACGCGGTTACGCGGGATCTTGGACCATGCCGCATTCCGTCCGTCTCGGAGCTGACCGCCGACATCAGCTGTTCCCACGCGTCCGCCAGGACGAACAGAGCGAACCGGCGGGTAGCGCGGCATCGGCATCGAGGGAGCGGTGACTTATGAGCCTGACACCTGGATTCATCGCTGACCGGTGGCGGCGGTCGGTTGTGGGGCGGTTTCCTGGCCTTGGTGCGCTCACCGCGAGCAGCCTGTTGGCGGAGACGGCGGATGAGTTCTCGACCGTCGCGCTCATCTGGATCGTGTTGGTGGAGACGCACTCGCCTGCGATGTCTGGCCTGTCCATCCTGTTTCGGCGTGCGCCGGAGTTCGTCACCGGGCCGTTGTTGGGCGCCTGGTTCGATCGGTGGCCGCCTGTTCGGTTGACCGCGATCGGCTTCGTCTTTCGTGGGGCGCCGATTCTTGCGATCGCGTTGATGTCGCAGTCCGGCTCGTTGAACATGCCGCTTGTGTTGGGTCTTTGCATGATCATGGGGATTACCAATCCGCTGGCCAAGGTTGGTACTCGGGTCATTACGCCGCGGTTGATACCGCAGCAGGACCTGCACGTTGCCAACGGGGTGCTGACCATCGGCGATCAGTTTCCCTATCTGGTCGGGCCGGTGCTGGGTGGTGCGCTGGCCGGGTTTGCCGGTTCGTGGGCGCTGGTTATTCCGGCTGCAATGTGTTTCGGGGCGACGATCCTGATTCTGCGGGTGAAGGTACGGCCGGAGACCATGCCGGTTCGTCGGCCTGCGGCGAAGACCATCAGGGGTAAGAAGCAGAACGGTTGGGTCGCCGGTTTTGCTCCGTTAGTCACGATTCCGGTTGTGCGCGCGATGATGATCCTGACGGTGATCTACTACGTCTCCTACGGCCCGCTGCTCACCGCGATTCCGCTGTTCGCCCAGAGCCATCTGCATGCGGGTGGTGCTGGATACGGCGCGATGTGGTCGGCGATGGGCGTCGGCGCGCTGGCTGGCCTGGTCACGGTGCCCCGGCTGGCTCGGTTCCGGCCTGCGGTGGTCAACTCGGTGGGCGCGGCGCTGTGGGGTGTGATCCTGTTGCCGCTGGTCGTGGTCTACAACCTGCCGATCGCGTTGGTGATCATGTTCGTTGGTGGGTTCGTGTGGGCGCCTTATGCGTCGACCGAGATCAGCGTCATTCAGAACGCGGTGCGCAACGAGAGCCATGGCGCGGTCTTCGGTGCGCGACGCTCGGTCATCGTCGCGTCGTCGCCCAGCGGCGCGGCGCTGGGTGGCCTCCTGTTGGAGCACATGAGTGCCACCACGGTCGTCGGGCTGTCGGCGTTGGCGTGCATCGTGGGCGGCTTCGGCTGCCTGCTGTTGCCATCCGTGCGGCGGACCATGCCGCTGGCCGCGCAGATTCCCCAGCCGCGCCCTGAATCGGCGGCCGCCGCCGAGCCAGTGATATCGGATGAGCTCGCCAGAACGGAGTGACCAGCACATGACGACACGCCCACGTATCCTGCTCATCGGGGGCAACCCGAAGCACTTCCACGCCGCCACCGATCTTGACATCGAGGTCGTGTACGTCCAGTTCCCCGAGGACTACAAGGCCGAGTACGGCCCGCTGGTCACCGGGGCCATCCTCGCCGACTACACCGACTGGGACACGTTTCGCCCGCTGGTCATCGCCGCGTACCAGACGTGGGGCTTCTCCCACGTCGTCTCGCTGACCGAGCCAGGCCTCGACCCGGCCGGCCGGGTGAACGACCTGCTCGGCCTGCCCGGACCGTCCTATGAGGTCAGTCACCGGTTCACCGACAAGAACCTGATGCGCAGGCGGCTGGCCGAGGTGGCGCCGCCGGACGTGCCGATCATCGGCACCGCGATCGTGACCGGCCGGGACAGCCTGATCGAGTTCGGCGGCCAGTACGGCTACCCGTTCATCGTCAAGCCGACCCAGGGCACCGCGAGCTACGGTGTGCACAAGGTCACGAAGGAGTCCGAGATCGACGGCGTGTGGGCCGCGATCTGCCGCCAGCGCAACGACTCCAGCCACCCACTGACCTCCGTCTACGACCTGGACGAGTACATCATGGAGGAATGGGTCGACGGAATCCTCTACAGCGCGGAGGCCTTCTCCTTCAACGGGAAGCACACCGTTCTGGCGATCACCGAGGCCGTCACGTTGCGGGGCACGATGGTGCACGTCGGCCACGTCGTCCCGGCACGCCTCAACCCCGAGCTGGAGGCGACAGTCGCCGCCATGACGACGGGCTTCCTGGACGCCATGGCGTACCCCAACGGCCCGAGCCACACCGAGTTCAAGATGAGCACCAAGCGCGGCCCGGTGATCATCGAGTCACAGAACCGGATCGGCGGCGCGCTGATCAACGAGATGGTCCACCAGGTCTACGGCGTCGACATGCACGCGCTGACCATGCAGTGGCCGCACCGGCTGGCCCAGCCGATCGACACCCGCCCGGCCGCCGACGGCGGCGCCGCGAGCTGGCTGGTCGTCGCGCAGCCGGGTGAGATCACCGAGATCAACGGCATCGACGACGTCAAGGCCGATCCGACCACCCTGGCGATCGATCTGCCGATCGCACTGGGCGACATCGTCCGATCGCTGGACGGCTCATGGGACGGCCTCGGCCACGTCGCGGCCAGCGGCCCGGACGCCAACGCCGCGGTCGAGAACTGCCGGACCAAAGTGGACGACATCCAGATCCGCACCGCGCCGTTGGACGAGGCGCAGGCAGCCTGAAACACCAAGTGGGGCCACCGATCGGTGGCCCCACTTGGTGTTTGTCAGAAGGGATATCAGGGAGTTCCGACGACACCCGTGCAGTAGTCCTCGATGTAGGTGCGCTTGGCCGCTTCGTCCCGCGCCGAACGCAGGTAGCGCGCCCACGCCCGACGCTCGTGTGCCGTGGCGTCCAGTTCGACGACGTTCATGGTGGCCCGCAACGCGTCCGGCTTCACCGGGTACTTCTTGAAGGCGCCGTCCTCGTCACGGAAGAAGATACCGGTCCACAGCTCGTCCTTGCTCCGCCACACCGCCACGATCAGGTAATAGCCGCCGTCGCGGTGCAGCAGGGCGAAGCCGAGCTCGTTCTGGAACACGATGTTCCCCGCATCCACTTCGGACCGTAGGTAGTCCTTTGCCTGCTCGCTGATCTCGGGTGTGGCGTCCTGGCCGGCCTCGCGGATGTCGTACCACTTGAAGTACGCGCCCGGCAGGATCAGGTCCTCGCCGGGGTGGATCCGCTTCTCGACGTGCACCCATCCCGAGGGGACCTCGGCCAACTCGTCGAGCACCGGGATTGCTTTCGTCACCGTCGTTACCGCCTCACGTGAGTAGGTGTTGCCTTGTGTACAAGCCGTTCTGCTCGAGATCGCGCAGCCGCGCGTAGTCGGCCTCGACCTGCGCCGGGTCATCGGACTCGAGGTAGACGTAGCCCATCGACGTGGCCAGGTCGACGGTGCGCGGCGCGGGCCGCCCGGCCGGCGTGGTGAGCACCATCTCCAGGAACGACGGCAGTGCCCGCACGGCCGCGAACCCGTCGACGTCGGGCACGATCCCGTCGTCGGGGCTGATCAGGGTCACGTACCGCAGGTAGGACCGCGGCTGGTACGTCGGCAGGCGCCGCTCGATGACCTCGGCCGGCCGGGCCACGGCCAGCGCGAGACACTCGACCTGGCTGGTGCCGATGCACCGGGACACCACGTCCGGGTTGTGCGAGCCACCCATCCGCGCGCCCGACTCGACCAGCACCGGCCCGGTCGGGGTGAGCATGATCTCGGTGTGCCCGGCGCCGTTGCGGATCTCCAGGGCGTCCAGCACGGCAAGCGCGTAGTCGACCAGTCCGGCGACCCCGGGATTGTCCAGCCGGACCGGCTCCTCGTGGTCGTACATCCAGCGTCCGCCCGCGATGGACCGCTTGTGGTAGCGCCACACCTCGACCAGGTGGTGCACGCCGCCCCTGCTGACGGTGTTGACGAAATACTCGTCGCCGTGCAGGTACTCCTGCACGAGAACGGACCCGTTGTGCACGCCGTACCGGTCCGCGCTTGCCATGATGGTGGCGTGCTCCGCGGCCACCTGCTCGGCCGAGTGGCAGATCCGGACGTTGTCGGTGCCCGCGCTGGCCAGCGGCTTCAGCACCACCGGCCAACTGCCCAGGCCCTCCGCCCACGCGGCGGCCTGCGGCCCGGACGGCGTCGCGAACGACGCCGCCACGGCCAGCCCGGCCGCCTGGACGACCTGTGCCATCTCGTACTTGTCCCGGCGGGCGCGCGGCCGGGTCATCCCGTTGCCGGGCGTGCCCAGCGCGGCGGACAGTTCGTCGGCCAGCAGCACGCCCGACTCCGAACCGGCCACCACGAACCCGACACCCAGCGCGCGCAGGGCCGCCGATGTCGCCGCCAGGTCACCGTCATGCCGGACGTCGGTGCCAAGCCCGGAACCGGCCAGGTGCACGTCCGGGCTCTGCGACCGGACCAGCACCGTGTCCAGCCCGTGGGCGCGTAGGGCGGCCGGCAGGTGCCGGCCCATCCCGTCCGCGTCGACGACGGCCACTCTCACGGTGTGATCCCGACGGGTATGGACTCCGCTGCCTGTGCCAGGATCTCGTCGCTGATCATGTCGTCTTCCAGCTTGCCGGCGAAGAACTTGTCGTAGGCAACGAGGTCGAAGTGCCCGTGCCCGGACAGTCCGAAAAGGATGGTCTTCGACCGTCCTTCTGCCTTGCACCGCAGCGCTTCGTCGATCGCGGCGCGGATCGCGTGTGTCGACTCCGGTGCCGGCAGGATGCCCTCGGTACGGGCGAACTGCACGCCTGCCTCGAAGCACGCGGTCTGCCGCACCGCGATCGGCTCGATCAGGTTGTCCTCGACCGCGCGGCTGACCAGCGGGCCGATCCCGTGCGCGCGCAGGCCACCGGCGTGCACGGGCGGCGGCATGAACTTGTGGCCCAGGGTGTGCATCCGGAACAGCGGGCCGAGCTGCCCGGTGTCGGCGTAGTCGTAGGCGATGCTGCCCCTGGTCAACGTCGGGCACGCGGCCGGCTCGACGGCCAGGACGCGCACTGCCGGCCCGCCGCGCAGTTGCGCGCCCAGGAACGGGAAGGAGAGCCCGGCCAGGTTGCTGCCGCCGCCGGAGCAGCCGATCACGATGTCCGGGTAGTCGTCGGCGAGGTCCAACTGGAGCAGCGCCTCCTGCCCGATGACCGTCTGGTGCAGCAGCACGTGGTTGGCCGCGCTGCCCAGCACGTAGCCCAGCGACGGGTCCTTGGCCGCGGTCTCCAGCGCCTCGCTGGTCGCGATGCCGAGGCTGCCCGGCGAGTCCGGCGTCTCCCGCAGGATCTCCCGCCCTACCACGGTTTCCGGGCTCGGGCTGGGGACGCACACGGCGCCGTAGGACTCCATCAGCGCGCGCCGGTAGGGCTTCTGCTGGAAGCTCACCCGTACCATGTAGACCTTCGCGGTCAGGCCGAAGAAGGCCGCGCTCAACGCGGTCGCGCTGCCCCACTGGCCGGCGCCGGTCTCGGTGACCAGGCCGGTCTTGCCGGCTTCCTTGTTGTAGAACGCTTGTGGAATACCGGTGTTGGGCTTGTGGCTGCCCGACGGCGCCACACCTTCGTACTTGTAGTAGATGCGGGCCGGCGTGTCGAGGGCGGCTTCCAGCCGGCGCGCGCGGTACAGCGGGCTGGGCCGCCACTGCGCGTAGAGCTGGCGGACCGGGTCGGGGATCTCGATGTCCCGTTCGGTGCTCAGTTCCTGGTCGATGATCGGTTCCGGCATGGTCGCGGCCATGTCGTCCCGCGTCAGCGGCCGGCCGGTCTCGGGGTTCAGCGCGGGAGCCAGTGGCAGGCCGGGGAGGTCGGCGGCGATGTTGTACCACGTGGTGGGTATCTGGGACTCGTCGAGCAGGTACTTGCTTCTCTCCATCGCGGAGCCTCTCGCTTCCCTCGGCGTAACGGTGTCCGGGCGCGCGGCCGAGACCGCCCCGTATGCCCGATGCTCCCGTTCCGGTCCTGGTGGGACATCTCCCTTCTTGCGCCGTACGAAATGAGCCGCCCGAGTCGGGGCTCGACTCGGGCGGCTCAGATTGTCAAGTTGGATTGATAAGGCTACTGTTACTATACGTGCCTGTTGCCTACAAGTGGGTCGCGCTGTCCAACACGACACTCGGGGTGTTCATCGCGTCGGTGGACGGCTCGATCGTGATCATCTCCCTGCCGGCGATCTTCCGTGGCATCCGGCTCGATCCGCTCGCACCCGGCAACATCAGCTACCTGCTGTGGATGATCCTGGGCTACCTGCTGGTCTCGGCCGTCCTCGTGGTCGCGTTGGGGCGGCTGGGCGACATGTTCGGCCGGGTACGGATGTACAACGCGGGCTTCGCGATCTTCGCCGCCGCGTCGCTGGCCCTGTCGCTCGATCCGCTGACCGGCGGGCCGGGCGCGCTGTGGCTGATCGGTTGGCGGGTGGTCCAGGCGTTCGGCGGCGCGATGCTGACCGGCAACTCGGCGGCCATCCTGACCGACGCGTTTCCGGCCCGGCAACGCGGCATGGCGTTGGGCGTCAACCAGATCACCGCGCTGGCCGGCCAGTTCCTCGGCCTGCTCGCCGGCGGCCTGCTGGCCGCGATCGACTGGCACGCGGTGTTCTGGGTCAGCGTGCCGATCGGCGTGCTGGGCGCCGTGTGGTCCTACCGCAGCCTGCGCGAACTGGGCGCGACCCGGCCGGCCCGAATCGATTGGCTCGGTACGGGCACGTTCACCGCGGGCGCCGGCGTGATCCTGGCCGCGATCACGTACGGCATCCAGCCCTACGGCGGTCATCCCACCGGCTGGCAGAACCCGTTGGTACTGGGTGGCATCGCGCTGGGCGTGCTCCTGTTGGTCGGCTTCTGCGTCATCGAGACACGGGTGGCCGAGCCGATGTTCCGGCTGGGCCTGTTCCGGATCAGGGCGTTCGCCGCCGGCAACCTGGCCGCGCTGCTGACCTCGGTCGCGCGTGGCGGGATGCAGTTCATGCTGATCATCTGGTTGCAGGGCATCTGGTTGCCGCTGCACGGCTACGACTACGCACGCACGCCGCTGTGGGCCGGGATCTACATGCTGCCGCTCACCGCGGGGTTCCTGGTCGCCGGCCCGGTGTCGGGCTTCCTGTCCGACCGGTTCGGCGCCCGCCTGTTCGCCACCGGCGGATTGGTCCTGGTCGCGCTCGCGTTCCTCGGCCTGCTGGCGTTGCCGGTGAACTTCCACTACCCGGTGTTCGCGGCCCTGCTGCTGCTCAGCGGGATAGGGCAAGGAATGTTCTCGGCACCCAACACGTCCGCGATCATGGGCAGCGTGCCGCCGACCGAGCGCGGCGTGGCGTCCGGGATGCGGTCCACGTTCCAGAACTCCGGCACCGCCCTGTCCATCGGCGTGTTCTTCTCCCTGATGATCACCGGCCTCGCCACGACGCTGCCGCACACACTGGCCACCGGCCTGCACGCCCAAGGCATCCCACAGACCACGGCGGACAGCGTGGCTGCGCTGCCACCGGTGAGCACACTGTTCGCCGCGTTCCTGGGCAACAACCCGATCGGCCACCTGCTGGCCGGCAACGGCGTGACCCTGTCGCCCGGTCAGACGGCCGTGTTGACGGGCAACACGTTCTTCCCGGAACTGGTCTCCGGCCCGTTCCACCAAGGCCTGATCACGGTGTTCAGCGCGGCAACGGCGATGGCCGTCATCGCAGCCGTCGCGTCGCTACTGCGCGGCCGGCCGGCATCATGACCATTGCTTGACTGGACCGTCTAGCCTGCGGCCGTCTTGGCTCGTTGGGCCTTCTCGACCAGCGCTTCGGCTGCGCGGCCGGCTCGCTTGCAGTCGTCCCGTGTCGCTGTTGTGTGGCCATAGCCCGACTTCGTCTTGAGACCGAGCAGTGCCGCCAGGTGTTTCGCGGCACTCTTGTCCACTTTGGCCAGCAGATCGACTGCCTCGTTGTGGCTCTCGCCCTTTGCGTGAACACCAAGGCCAGCGCAGCAGATCGCGTCGCCGGCCGCGATGCCCGCGAGTACGCACAACTGCACGTAGGCGTCGGCGTCACTGCCGTCCCCTGCGGCGTATTCCCGAATGAGGTCGGCTGCCTCGATGAAGTGTTTTGCCTTGTCCAGCCTTCCTTGTCGGATGTCCGCAGTGCATGGCCGTGTTCTCATTCAGGGCTATCTCTTTCGTAGTTGCTTGTTCAGCCACGCGTGGGTACCCGCGACGGTGAGTCCGTCGTCCAGGACGGCGCGCAGGACGGGTTCGTCGCGACCACGGGCAGCCAGGTCGGCGGCGGTGAACTCCAGGATTCGGGTGTCGTTGCCGATCCAGTGGGTCACGTCCGCGGCCAGGTCGTTCGCCTGTGCCTCCCAGATATCGCTGTCAACGCCGTTCGGCCGTATGAGTAACAGGTCCAAGTCGCTCCCGGGTGACATCGCACCGCGCGCCGCCGAGCCGAACACCGCGGCATACGGCGGCGGCGGCGCCCAGGACGCGAGCCGATCCTCGATGCGCCTCAGCAGCGTCTCCTGAAGCCTCGCCAACCCGAGGATGTGCGCTGCGGCCAGATGGTCGTGGTTGAGTCGGTAGGCGAAGGCGTTGCCGACCCTGTCAGACAGCACCACACCCTGTTCGACCAAGCGTTGCAGCACCTTGCGGATGCCCGACTCCGAGTGCCGCGTCAGCATCTGGTGCAGTTGACCGGTCGTGAACGCGACGTCGTGCAGTGCCAGCACAGCGAGGACATCTCCATCGAGGGTCGGTGTGACTGTGGCCATTGGTCGTTGCAGCTCCATGGCCCCACTATAGTACAGGTAGCCCCACTATAGTAGGGGTAGCCGTACTATAGTGGGGGGTGTGGACGGGGTGTACCGGTGACATGGGAAGGTGAAGTATAGCGCTCTCAACATCCGGATGGGGTTTCCGGCGCACTTGCGCGATTGGGTGGTATTCGACTCGACATATTGCGCTGGTAGCTGTTCGAGAGTTAACTGCTCGGTGTTCGTCAGGGTACGTGAAATGCTTTCTGTCACCCTTCGGGCGTAATCTCAATACTTGCTCGATTAGCAACATCTGATGCGCGCTTACCTTTAATCACATGACCGTTTGTCCAGCTCAGAGCGGCGCCGATCCGCAAGAGGACGAAGACCTGCACGTGCAGGCCGTGAAAAGCGCGCTGTGGCTGGACTATGCCAAGTGCAACCGGCTGAATGCCGACATCCGGGAGCAGTCGGGGGACATGTTCGGGGCTGAGCTGAGTGTGGCTCGAGCCGAGGTACGCCGTGCGGCGGCCGAACTCTTGCTGGCCAGTGTGAGCGTGCAGGAGGCGGCCCAGGAGATGCATCGGCGGGCCATCGCGCATTCGTACCGGGATTTGCCGCTGATCGGGTTCGACGCGGCCGCGCTGGACTACACGCGGGCGCGGATCTGGCAGGACTGTGCCTGGGCGATCGATCCCACCCTGCCCGAAGCTCAGCCCCGACTTTTCTGGGAGTAGCCGGTGAACACGCTGATGGGTATCGCCCTCGATGTGTGGGTGAATATCGACGGTGACTGCCCGATGGAGAGCGAGGTGACCAGGAGCGAGGCACAACTCGAACTGGGCCACAGCACCGGGTCGTTGCACCTGGTGCTGGACGAGGACGGCCTGGCGCGGCTGGTGGCGACCGCGACCGCCGCACTCGACACGCTGCGATCGGCGTGGCCTACGCTGATGTGATGCCACTGGGGTACGAACGTTTCGACCAGGAGATACGCGATCAGTCCGATGCTTTCGTGGACGTCGTGTCCGGTGCGGATCCGGATCTGCGGGTGCCGACGTGTCCGGAGTGGACACTGCGGGACCTGATCCACCACCTGGGGCGGGCCTACTACTGGGCCGCCGCCATCGTCGGCAGCGGATCCGTCCGGCCGGTCCCGTTCGAGGACGTGCCAGATGGTGACCTGCCCGAACGGACCGACCACTATGATCAGTGGGTCCGCGCTGGCCTGAAACGCATGGTGGACGCGATCGCCGCGGTCGGTCCGGAAGCCACCGTCTGGACGTGGACCGGCGACCGGCGCGCGGTGTTCTGGCTGCGTCGGTTCACGCACGAGACCGTCGTGCACCGGGCCGACGCGGCCATTGCCGTCGGCCGGGACTACACGGTGGCACCGGATCTTGCCGCGGACGCGATCACCGAATACTTCGAACTCCTCCCGGCCCTCGCCTCGTTCCGCCCCGAACTCGCGGGACTGGCCGGCACCGGGCAGACGCTGCACTTCCACGCCACCGATCTGGACACCGGTGAGTGGCTGCTCCACCGCACCCCGGACGGCCTCACCTGGGAACACGGCCACGCCAAGGCCGACGTGGCCGTCCGGGCCACGGTCGCCGACCTGCTGTTGCTCCTGACCAGACGGACGCCGACCGACGGCCCGGGCGTCGAGATCTTCGGCGACCAGGCCCTGCTGACGCACTGGTTGGAGCTCACCAAGTTCTGAGTCGGCGCGTGTCGGGTCGCTGACCAGCGTCGGGCCGCTAGGCTGATGGCTTGCGTCCGCCTACCCGAAAGGTGCCAGCCATGCGCATCCGCCCTGGTCAGGTGCGCCGGCCTCGGGGTGGGTTAGCGCGGTGAGCCAGGCACATGGTCAGGGTCGTGGGCGAGTGCTGTACCTGATCGTGTGCGCCGCGCCGCCGGCCGTGGCCATTGCGGACCTGGTGGGACTGATCCAGCAGACCGGCTGGTCGGTCTGTGTGATCCCGACGCCCAAGGCGTCCGGCTGGCTGGACGTCGGCGCGCTGGTCCAGCGCACCGGCTTTCCGGTCCGGCACGACTACCGCAGCGCCGACGACGCCGAGGCTCTGCCGAAACCGGACGCGATCGCACTGGTGCCGGCGACGTTCAACACGATCAACAAGTGGGCGGCCGGCGTCAGCGACACGTTCGCCCTCGGCATCCTGAACGAGGCCATCGGCTTACGCATGCCGGTCGTCGTCGCGCCGTACGCCAAGTCGAGCCTAGTGGCGCATCCAGTGTTCGCGGAGAGCTTGAACCGGTTACAGCTGTGGGGCGCGATCGTGCTGCCCAAGGAAGCCATCCGCAACGTCCCCGGCGTCACGGCCGACGGCCCGGTGTTCGACTGGCAGGTCGTGATCGACGCCGTCACGCAACTGTGACCCGGTATCTTGGGGGGGTGGTCCAGCCCAACCCAGGACCGGCCGCTGTATGATTTTTGGGACAGCGCCTGGGTTTTCGTCGCGATGATCACCCGATCAGGTGATCATCGCCGAACTCGGGAGCAAACCACCCGGTCCCGTTCGTTGAGCGAAGAAAACACAGCCCCGGCTCGCGATCGGACAAACCAGCCCGCTCGCGATCGCACGCACCACGCACCACCCGACCATGACCGGCAGCACCGACCACGATCGGCCGCCTCAGCCACGATCACACACACGCACCATGCAGCACCGCTTGCGATCGCACGCACCAATCAACCCCGCCCGCGCGATCGCACGGCCCAAGCAGCATTGCGCAATCGGGCACGTACCAAGCAGCACCGCCCGCGCGGTCCACGGATCGGGCAGCACCGCCCCCGCGGTCGCACGGACCAGGCAGCACTGATAGCGCGGCCCATGGACCAGGCAGCATTGCGCGGTCGCACGGATCGGGCAGCACCGCCCGCGCGATCGCAGGCACGGTGCAGCGATCGCAGGCACCACGCGGCCCGGCTCGTGACGGCGCCGGTCTGGTCTACAAAGGACAGCGGGAGACCTGACTGGCCAGCGCGCTGCGCGAGGACAGCCCGAGCTTGGCGTACACCCTGGTCAGGTGCGCCTCGACGGTCCGCGCCGACAGGTACAGGGCGCTGGCAACCTCGCGGTTCGTGTGGCCCTCGGCGACCAGCGTGGCCACGGCGCGTTCCCGTTCGGTCAGGCCGGCCAGCATCGAGGGCTGGGCGTCCAGCGCGGTACGGCGGCCGGGCCGGCGGCGGGCGCGGGATGCTTGATCGGCGAAACCCTGGGCGCCGCAACCGGTGAAGACGCGTTCCGCGTCGGCGAGCAGGCGTTTGGCGACCTCCGTGTCGCCTGCGGTTGCGCGGCACTGGCCGGCGAGCAGCAGCGCGCGGCCCTGGAGCACCCGGTCGGTCAGCTCGCCGAAGGTGCGGGCCGCGCGTTCGGCGACGGCGGCCGCCGCGGCCGGTTCGGTGGTGCTCCACGACCAGGCCTTCGCGAGTTCGGCGAATGCCTGCTTGCGTGGGTGCGGCATCGCATCGGCGGCGCGTTGGGCCCTGGCCGCCCAGGTGTGTGCGCGGTCGGGGCGGCCTGCGGTTACCTCTGCTTCTGCCAGGAGTTGGAACCAGCAGACTCGGGAGGCGCCGTCCAGGTGCGGGAGGTCCGGGCCGCCGCCTGCCCGTACCAAACGGTCGACGCAGCCCACCGAGTCGCCGGCCACGTGGGCGACCAGGGCCAGGAAGGCGCCGGACAGGGCGGCGAACATCGAACCGTCCTTCGGTTCGCCGAGTCGGTCCACGATGTCCAGTGCCTCGACGAGATTGCCGCGCCACGCCTCGATCCAGCCGCGCTGTGCGAGCGCGAGACCGGCCAGTCCGTCGCCGCCGGTGCCCAGTGCGCCGTCGACGGCATCCGTGACGCGTTCGGCGGCCGCGTTCAGCCGGCCCAGCGACGCGTACGCCGTGCCCAGGCCGGCGCGCA
>WNGR01002495.1_pt1 | contig 27421 bp, 24 predicted proteins | sample 5407581 | NCBI WGS metagenome assembly WNGR01 (sample SAMN13153383, study PRJNA577476) | soil metagenome | isolation source: 80 cm soil or saprolite under Garry oak tree replicate 2 | place: USA:California | collected 2016-06-15
AAGCAACCGGCGACATAACTGAACGAAGTACGGAAGACAGCGATATGGCAAGAATCATTGGTGGCATCGGCACGTCGCACGTGCCGACTATCGGCATGGCGTACGACAAGGGCAAGCAGAACGATCCCGCGTGGGCGCCGCTTTTCGAGGGCTATGAACCGGTGGCGAAGTGGCTTGCCGAACGCAAGCCCGACGTGATGGTGATGTTCTACAACGATCACGCCAACAGCTTCTTCTTCGACTGCTATCCGACTTTCGCGCTGGGCGTGTCCCCCAATCATGAATTCGCGGACGAGGGCGCGGGCAAGCGTCCGCTGCCGGATATCGCCGGCCATCCCGACCTCGCGATCCATATTGCCGAGCAACTGGTTGCCGACGAATTCGATCTCACGATCTTCCAGGACCGTCCGCTCGACCACGGCTGCAATTCGCCGCTCTCGCTGATGTTGCCGCACGACGGCGGCTGGCCGATATCCCTCGTGCCGATGGAAGTCAACGTGCTGCAGTATCCGTTGCCCACCGCGAACCGCTGCTATCGCCTGGGCCTGGCGCTGCGCCGCGCGATCGAATCGTTCGAACCGGACCTGGACGTGGTGGTGGTCGGCACGGGCGGGTTGTCCCACCAGGTGCACGGCGAGCGAAGCGGTTTTAACAACACCGAGTGGGACATGGAATTTCTCGATCTGATCGTCCGTGACCCGCAGCGTCTCGCCGCGATGAAGCACGTCGACTACGTGCGCCTCGGCGGCGCGGAAAGCGTGGAGACGATCATGTGGCTGGCGATGCGCGGCGCGCTGGGTCCGAAGGTCCGCGAACTGCACCGTAACTATTACCTCGCGACCAGCACCGCGATGGCTGTGACGATCTACGAAGACGAGGTGGCGCAATGAACCCGCAGCTGATCGGCATCGAGGAATTGACGGGCACCTATCCGTTCGACATTCGCCAGAGCATGAAGGCGATGCGGCTGAACCGCTTCTTCTGGCAGATGCGTGAAGCGCAGACGCGCGCGCTGTGGCTGGAGAACCGAGGTGCCGCGTACGACGCCGCGAACCTGAGCGCCGAAGAACGCGCGCTCGTCGACAACACGGACTGGATCGGCCTGATTCGCTACGGCGTGTGTTTCTTCGTCCTCGAGAAATTCGCGCGCGTGGTGAAGATCACGAACCTGGGCATGTACGCCAGCATGCGAGGCGAAACACTCGAAGCGTTTCTCAAGACGCGCAAGGTGCCTGAAGCGGTGTAACGGAATCAATTTCGAGAAGATTTGAAGCTCTCGCCGCATTTTTAGCCGTATTTCGTTTCGATACCACGAAGACCCCGGGTTCGACTGAAACCCGGGGCGGAAAATTACATCTCCGGAGACTTGCATGAAATCTGAAGACTCGGTCGACATCAAGGCGTTCATCGACGCACGCAAAATGTCGCCTTACCAATGGCTCGTCCTCGTTCTATGTTTTCTGATCGTCATGATGGACGGTCTGGACACGGCCGTGATGGGCTTTGTCGCGCCGGTCATCATGCATGACTGGAACGTCAGCCGGGCCGCGTTCGGTCCGGTCATGAGCGCCGCGATGGTCGGCCTCGCGGTCGGCGCGTTGGCCGCGGGGCCGATCGCGGACCGCATCGGACGCAAGAAGGTGCTGATCGCTTCCGTGTTCTGCTTCGGCCTCTTCAGCCTGTTCTGCGCATTCGCCGAGTCGCCTGTTCAGCTCGTCGTGCTGCGCTTTCTGACCGGCCTCGGTCTCGGCGCCGCGATGCCGAACTCGACCACGCTACTGTCCGAGTACGTGCCGTCGCGCAGCCGCTCGTTGCTGCTCACGATCATGTTCACCGGCTTTAACTTCGGCTCGGGTGCGGGCGGCTTCGTGGCGGCTTCGCTGATTCCGCACTTCGGCTGGCGCGCGGTGTTCATGTTCGGCGGCGTCCTGCCGATCGTCAGCGTGCCGCTGCTGCTGTGGCTGTTGCCGGAGTCCGCGCGTTTGATGCTGGTGCGCAAGATGTCGGCCGAGCGCATCGCGACGACGCTCGGCAAAGTGTGCGGACACATCTTCGGCAAGGACGTGCGCTTTACCGCGCCTGAACCGGTGATCGCCGCCAAGGCGCCGGTGCGCATGCTGTTCGCCGACGGCTACGCGTTCAGCACGCTGATGCTGTGGCTCACGTACTTCATGGGTCTCCTGATCATCTACCTGCTGACCGGCTGGCTGCCCACGCTGATCAAGGACGCGGGCTTGCCTGTCGAGCGCGCTGCCGCGATCACCGGCATGTTCCAGTTGGGCGGGACCGTCGGTGCGGTCGCCGTCGGTTTCGCGATGGACCGCATGGATCGCAATGCGGTGATCGGCGCGGCGTATCTGCTCGGCGGTGTGTTCATCTTCGCGCTGGGCATGGGCACGCTCAAGTCGAACTTGCTGCCGGTTCTCGTCACGTGTGCGGGTTTCTTCATGAGCGGCGCGCAGACCGGTCTCAATGCACTCGCGCCGACCTGCTACCCGACGCGTGCCCGTGCAACCGGCGTGAGCTGGATGCTGGGGTTCGGGCGGCTCGGCGGCATTCTCGGTTCGCTCGTGGGCGGTGCGTTGCTCTCGCTCGGGTTCAGTTTCCAGGTTGTCTTCTCAGTGCTCGCGGTTCCGGCTCTGATCGCGGCCGCGGCCATCGTCATGAATCGGCTTGCGCTGCGTTTCATCACCAGTCCGATGGCCGACGCTTGAGCGTGTGAGCGGCGGTGCCACGCGAATACGCGCGACACTGCTGCCCGCACGGCATCCCTTACTTGACGCGCGTTTCCAGGAGAGCAGACATGGGTGGCAATTTCAGCGTGAGCGGCACTGAGCTCAACCAGGGTTCGACGTCGAGCGGTTTGGAATGGTCCAGCCGCAAGGCGATGATTCGCGCGGGCGTGATCGGCGGATTGCTTGGCGCGGTGATCATCTGGATTTACGAGGCACTTATCTGGGTCGGCGCGCAGCACTTGATGCCTCTCGCGGGTATTCCTCGCAACGCGACGGGCCTCGTGTTCGGCAAGCAGGTGCAGGAGTCGATCGGTATCTGGGCTTATGTCGTTGGCACAGGTATTCACTTCGTGTTCGCGACGGCGTGGGGCGTTTTATTCGCCGCGATCTGGCCGTACTTTCGCCGGCGCGGATACGAGGCGACTTTCATCGCGCTGTTTTACGCGGTGTTGGCGTGGATCGTGATGCACGTGGCGATCATGATCGCCTCCGACAGCCATCCTAACTATTACGACCCGGCTGTGATCATCGGCGGTTTCATGTCGCACCTTTTCTTCACCGTGCCATTGGCGTTGACGGTAAAGCGGTTGCTGCAGCGAGGAAAGCGATAGCACGACGCGTTTGGCCGGCCTGTCGCGACAGTGTCGATAAAAAATTTCAACAAGACGTAGAAATCGGAGATCTGGAGAATGAGTAAACGTATCAGGAGAATCGACGCTGCATTGTTCGGGGCAGCGATCGCCGCCACCGTGCCGGCTTTCGCGCAAAGCAGCGTGACGTTGTATGGCATTGTCGATAACGGCATTTCGTATACGAACAATCAGACGTCGCTCGGCTCCACCAGCGGGGGCAAATCGATCGTGAAGATGGCCCCTGGCGTGTGGGCAGGCAGCCGCTTCGGCTTGAAAGGCGGAGAGGACCTGGGCGGCAATACCAAGGCGATCTTCCAGCTCGAGTCCGGCTTCAATTCGGCAAGTGGCGCCCAGCAATATACCAATGCGATGTTCGGGCGCCAGGCGTGGGTCGGTGTGACCAACCCGGCGTACGGCACGTTCACCGCGGGCCGGCAATATGCTTCGTATTACCAGCTGCTCGCGCCGTATAGCCCGACGACCTGGCTGACCGGTTACTACGGCGCGCACCCCGGCGATATCGACGGCCTCGATACGATCTACCGGGCGAACAACACGCTCGAGTACACGTCGCCGAAACTTTATGGCTTGACGGTGAGCGGTTCATATTCGTTGGGCGGTGTTGCCGGCAGCGTGAACCGCGGGTCCACGTGGTCGACGGCGGTGCAGTATGCGATGGGTCCGATCGGGCTCGCGGTGGGCTTCTCGCGAATCAACAGCTCGACCTCGGGCGGCGGCGCGTGGGGTGCGGATTCGACAACCACGAACGGCGGCTCGCAGATCGGCGTATCCGCATTGACGAACGGTTATCAAACCGCGCAGGCGCAACAGCGTTTCGCGGTGGGCGGCGGCTACACCTTCAACAGCGCGTGGGATGTCACGGCCACCTATTCGAACGTTCAGTACATACCGGGCGCGGGGTCGAAGTTTCACGATACGGCGATCTTCAACACAGGTGGCCTCGTGTTGCACTGGAAGCCGGCCACTGCATGGGATTTCGGCGCAGGCTACAGCTACACCCGTGCGACGCGCGCGAACGCCATTCAGGACAACGCGCAATACCACCAGTTCAATCTCTCCGAGTACTACGCGTTGTCCAAGCGCACGGGGCTGTATGCACTGGAGGCTTATCAGAAGGCGAAGGGCAAGACGCTGGGAACCAACGGCGCCGGACAAATCATCGACGCCACGGCGACGCTCGGCGATGGTTATAACAGCGCGCCGTCTTCGTCAGGGAGCCAGTTTGCGTTCGGGGTGGGGATTATTCACCGGTTCTGATTGGGGTGTTGCGGGATGGAAGCCGGGTCGTGCGACCCGGCTTTTTTTTTGCGGGGATGTCAATCGCTCGAATTAGCTACCTATCGAACGTACCACAGGCCGTGGTCGTACAAAATAGTCAGGACCTTGTGATCGTCTGTTGCGCCGCGCGCCAGTTGGCTCGCCACGGTCAGGCACGCGGCAGCTGTGTTGCCCGCAAGAAACCCCGCAGTGCGTGCAAAGATTTTGCGCGTGTTCATAACCTCGTCGTACGACACTGTCCTGATTTCGTTAATCAGGTTCCAGTCGAGAAAAGGCGGCACGACGCCTACCGACATGCCCTCGAGCTTGTGATCCGAAAAGATGCCTTTCTGCGAGTCGCATCCTTGCGGTTCCACCAGCACGACGGCGACGGAATAACCCGCTAATTTCAGCGCCTTTGCAATGCCGACGAGACTGGCGGCCGGGTAGGTGCTAAGAGCGACTGCCGCGAACTGGAATCCGTATGGTACGGTCGCCCACGCCTCACTGGGGCGAGTTGTCCACCGACCAGCGCGGCAATCGTGACAGACACCACAGCTGCGGTCAGATTAATCGCCTGGCAGAGCGTCAGGAGGTAGGTCGTGCCTGGTAGCCTGTTCAAGCCGTGCGGGCCCAGGTGTTGTGTCGTGCGAAGGCTTTTTCGTGCACTGGCCTGCCCATTTATTTGGCGAGCATCCGGGCAGCGTTTTTCGTCATTGGCCTTATTACATCGCAGGTAATTGGCGAGTCTCCCGTTCGCACCTAATCTTCGGTTGTCGCGCAACTCATCCCGAGCCGCGTTCACCATCGAGGACACATCATGTCGACGTTTCAGGTTCATACGATCGAATCCGCACCGGAACAATCCAGGCCGGTATTGCGACAGCTTCAACAAACCTTCGGCTTTATTCCCAACATTGCGGGGGCGATGGCCGAGTCGCCCGTACTGATCAGCGCCTTCGTTGATCTGTTCGAGAAAGTCCACTCGGGCACCTTCACGGAAGAACAGATTCAGACCCTGCTGCTGACGAATGCTGTGACCAACGCATGCACCTGGGCGGTCGCATTTCACACCGCTCTCGCGTTGAACGAAGGACTCAGCGCCGCCGATGTCGAGGCAATTCGCGCGGGCCGTGCGCCTGCGGACCGCCAGCATGCCGCGCTCTCGACGCTGACGAAAACCGCTATCGACAAGCGTGGACATCTCGACGACCACGACGTGAACCAGTTCCTCGAAGCCGGTTTTCGCCGCGATCAGGTGCTTGAAGCGTTGGCGGTGACGGCGGCGTCGACGATTACGAACTACGTCGGCAGCATCGCGCGGCCGCCGCTGGAAGCGCAGTTCCAGGTTCATGCATGGAGGGCGTGAGCGTAGCCATGAAAAGTCCGGTCGGCGGCAGGGAGTATGCTGGCCGTCGAGGTTCGGCGGCTCGGCTCACGCCGTGGCATGGCGAATGGCTTGCCACGAACCCATCTCCGAACCTCGTCCATGTCGACTTGCGGATAAACGATCGATGAATGCTGCGAACCAAGTCAAGAAAGCCTCGCCGAACGAATTCGGCGACCTGCTGCGTCATTGGCGAGACATGCGCGGCATCAGCCAGTTGGACCTGTCGTTCAATGCCGGTGTCTCGCAGCGCCACATCAGCTTTATCGAAAGCGGACGCAGCGTGCCGAGCCGCCAGATGTTGATGGATCTCGCCCAGACGCTCGACATTCCGCTGCGCGAACGCAACACGCTGCTACTGGCCGCAGGCTATGCGCCGATGTATTCCGACGGCGCATGGAACGCGCAGGAAATGCAAAGTGTCACGAAAGCGCTCGGACGCATGCTTCGACAGCATGAGCCGTTTCCGGCCATGGTGACGGATCGCTACTGGAACGTGCTGATGACCAACGAATCCGCGCCGCGGTTTTTCAATTGCTTCATCGATATGGCGTCGCGCAAGGGGCCGCGCAACATGCTGCATCTGATCTTCGATCCGGCTGGTATGCGCCCGTTCGTCGCCAATTGGCAAACCGTGGCGGACAGCCTGATTCAGCGCGTTTATCGGGAGTCGGTGGGCCGCGTGATCGACGACTCGACCCGCGAACTGCTCGCCGCGCTCTGCGCCTATCCTGATGTGCAACCGGCGCTGGAACCCGGCAGCACGCCGGGCGCGAGTGCCGCCGCGGCGGCCATGCCGGTGATACCCATCGGCTTCGTGAAGGACGGCCATGTGCTCAACTATGCACAAGAGCTGCGCATCGAATGCATGTTCCCCGCGGACGAGGAGACGGAAGCGCGTCATCTGGAAATGCTCGATGCGCTTGCGCAGCGGTCTTGAACGTCGAGGCGAGGTGAATCGCCGCGTCGTTCTTTTATCAGTCCGTGGCCGGCTGACATAACCGCTGCCGAACTGCGGCGCCGCATTTGCGCGCCGCCCTCATCATCAGAACCGGTGCCGCACACCGATACTGACGATCGCCTGCGATTGCGCCGCCGACGAATGGCTGTTGCCCTTGTCGCTAACCGACGCCGTGGCCGCAACCGGATTGCCAGGCGCATCCAGCGTGCCGCCGGACGCATGCTGATAACTGCGCGCCGAGCGACACGCTGTGATATTGCGCGCGCTCATCCACGCCATCCACTTCGCCGCCGCGCGTGTAGCTATAGCCCGCGAACAGCTTCACGGCCGGCTGGATCGTCCACTGTCCGAACACGCCCGCGATGTTGAACGTCGCGTGTCCGGTGAACAATGAGTCGGCGCCGGAACGGTATTGCACGTTGCTGTAGTTCACGCCGACGATCGCCGGTCCGAAATCATAGGTGGCGCCCGCCGCGATGATCTGCTGCGATTGCGCGCTCGCGTAGCCTTCGTTGATCGACGAATTGAACAGACCGTCGTCGGTGCCGCTCCATTTGCCGTAGGTCGTGTCGTTCGTGCCGCTCTTGCTGTTGTCCGAACGCTCGTAGCCGACACCCACGTGCAACGGCCCGTTGCCATACGCGGCGCCCACGCTCCACGTGTTCTGCTGCTTCAAGCTGCCCGGCTGGCCGCCGAAACCGTACAGCGCGCCGAACGTGAAGCCTTCGTAGTTCGCGCTCGTGTACTTGATCGAGTTGTTGACGCGGGCAGTCTGATCGAGATCGTCGATGTCGCCCGGATGCGCGCCATAGCCGCCGACCATCGCAACCGGCGCCACGGGGCTCACGAAATCGTTCAGCGACGTGTACTGACGGCCGAGCGTGATCGTGCCGTATTGCGTGCTGCCGATGCCGACGAACGCCTGGCGGCCGAACAATCCGCCGTTCTGGCCGGTCTTGCCGTTCATGATGTCGAAGCCGTCCTCGAGTTGGAACAGCGCGTTCCAGCCGCCGCCGAGCTGCTCCTGGCCCCGGATGCCCCAGCGGCTGCCGGACAGGTTGCCGCTCGTCAGCGCGACGTTCGAGTGCCCCGCGTACGCGCCGGGCGAACCGGTGCGCTCGTTGCTGCGGTACGTGACGCCCGCGTCGACGATGCCGTACAGCACGACGGAACTTTGCGCGGACGCAATGCCGGCGAAGGACAACAGCAGGGGTGCAGCAATCAATTGCTTTTTCATTGTGGTGATGGCTCGGTTGGAACGTCTATCTCAAGTCGCCTGAACAGCGATCTCTCTTTTTTCGCGTGCACGCAGTCCGCTCCTGGACGATGGAGCAGACTGCATGAAGCGAGGGAAGGGTCTTGCACGGCCCTTGTGAAGCATGCTGATCGCGGGCGCCTCACAAAGACGGGGCGCGACTAGCGGTTCAACGCAGGCTTTAACACCGCCCCGGGCGGCATCTCTGGCGCATGCACCGTGACGGTCTTGCGGACCTTGGCGACATCCGCCGCGCTGACCGTCGAGCCGGTGTTGCCCCAGCTGTTGCGCACGAAGTTCGTCACGTCCGCGACTTCCTGATCGTTCAGACGCCAGCCGAAGGCCGGCATCGTGAACGAGGACGGCGCGGTCTTCGTGCCTTCGAGCGTGCTGCCGGTCAAGAGCACATGAATCAGCGAGGTCGCATCCTTGCCCTGCACGACCGGATTGCCGCCCAGCGCCGGAAAGACGCGCGTGTAGCCGCGGCCGTCGCTGCGGTGGCAAGCGGTGCAGTTGTCGCGATAGACAGCCGCGCCGGGCGCGGTGGCGTCGCCGGTGCGCAACGCGCGCGCGGCCGTATCGTCGTACACGTGCGGCGTTTCCTTCGGATCCGTCGACGGCAGCGTCTTCAGATAGCGCGCGATCGCGGTGAGATCGGCGTCGCTCATATGCTGCATGCTGTGCTGCACGACATCGGTCATGCCGCCGAATGCCGCGCTGTGCTGCGTGCGTCCGGTCTTCAGGAATTGCACGAGATCGGCTTCGCTCCACGCGCCGACGCCGGTGCGCGGATTGCCGCGCAGGCTCGATGGCACCCAGCCGTCGATGGTTGCACCGCCCGCGAGAAACGCGGGGCCGTCGAGATCGCTCAACGCGCGTTCCTGCATCGTTGCCGCGCGCGGCGTGTGGCAGGCGCCGCAATGGCCGAGGCCTTGCACCAGATACGCGCCGCGTGCAACCACCGGATCGGCATAGCGCTTCGCGTCGAACGTGACCGGATCGGGCGCGAACAGATGACGCCAGATGCCGAGCGGCCAGCGCATCGACAGCGGCCAGACGATATCGACCGCGCGGTTCGCCTGATTCACCGGTGCGACGCCTTGCGTGAAGTACGCATACAGCGCGTGCATGTCGTCTTCGCTCAAGCGCGCATACGAGGGGTACGGCATCGCCGGATACAGCGTGTCGCCGTTCGGCCGCACGCCGGCACGCACCGCGCGGTCGAATTGCGCGAAGGTCCACGAGCCGATGCCGGTGCCGTGGTCCGGCGTGATGTTGGTCGAGTAGATCGCGCCGATCGGCGTGTCGAACTTCAGGCCGCCCGCGAACGGTTTGCCCGACGGCGCCGAGTGACACGCAATGCAGTCGCCCGCGCGAGCGAGGTACTCGCCGTGGGCGATCAGCGCGGCGTCGGTTCGAGCTTGGGTTTGAGCCACAGTCGCAGCCGCCGCCGCAGGCGCGGCGAGCGGCGCGGACAACGTCACCGCGGCAAAAAGCGACGCTGCGCCCACACGCTTGAATGCCCCACTCAGGCGTTCAATATCGATCTTCTTTTTCATACGCTCACCAGCGGCCCGGGGTTCTTCAGATACTGCGTGCGAATCGCGCGCGCTGACCAGTAGGCCAGCGCCGCGGCAAGGCCGGTCGGGTTGTAGCCGATGCCTTGCGGAAACGCGGACGCGCCCATCACGAACACGTTGTGCACGTCCCAGCTTTGCAGGTAGCGATTGAGCACGCTCGTCTTCGGATCGGCGCCCATCACCGCGCCACCCACGAGGTGAGTGGTCTGATAGCGGCGCGAATCGAAGTGCGCGCCGAATTCGCGCGTATAGACGTTGATCGCCTTCGGCCCCATCTGCTGCGCGATCTTGTGCATCTGCCCGGTCACATAGCGCGCCATCTTGATGTCGTTGTCCTTCCAGTCGAAGGTCATGCGCAAGAGCGGCTGGCCGTATGAATCGCGATAGGTCGGGTCGAGGTCGAGGAACACGTCGCGGTACGACATGTTGGAGCCGTGCGCATCCATTGAAATGGTGTGCGCGTAGTGGTCTTTTACGGACTTCTTCCACTCGCTGCCCCAGCCCGGCGTGCCGGCCGGCGTCGCGATGCCGCTGATCGGCTTCGTGCCCGCCTGATTCACCCACAGCGGCGAGCCGCCGACAAAGCCGAGCGGGCCATGATCGAAGTTGTCGGCGTTGAAGTCGTCCACGGCGATGCCGTTGCCGCCCGCGCCGATGAACGGATTGGTGAACGTGTCCTTGTCGAAGAACGCGGTGATGGTCGAGAGGTTCTGATACGCGAAGTTGCGGCCCACCACGCCTTCGCCCGAGATCGGGTCGTACGGCTTGCCGATGCCCGAGAGCAGAAGCAGATGCACGTTGTGATACTGGAACGCCGCGACGATCACGAGATCGGCCGGCTGAAACACTTCGTTGCCCGCCGGATCGACATACGTCACGCCCTTCGCGCGCTTTTTCGTATCGTCGAGTTCGACGCGCAGCACGTGGCAGCGCGAGCGCAACTCGAAGTTCGGCGACTGCTTCAGCACGGGCAGAATGTTCAGATTCGGCGATGCCTTCGAATACATGTAGCACGCGTAGCCGCTGCAAAATCCGCAGAAGTTGCACGGGCCCATCTGCACGCCATACGGATTCGTGTACGGACCCGACGTATTCGCCGAAGGCAAACGGTACGGGTTCAGCCCGAGTTCGCGCGCGGCCTTGCCGAAGCGCTCGGCCGAATAAGTGTTCTGCTGGGCGGAGAGCGGAAAATGATCGCTGCGCGGCGCTTCGTAAACGTTGCCGTCGCCGACCACCTTGCCGTTGACCTTATAGGCCTGTCCCGAGGTGCCGAACACTTTCTCGGCGAAGTCGAAATGCGGTTCGAGTTCTTCGTAGCTGACGCCGTAATCCTGGATCGTCATGCCTTCGGGAATGAAGCGCTTGCCGTAGCGTTCCTCGTAGTGGCTCTTCAGACGCAACTCTTCCGGCGTGATGCGGAAATGCACACCCGACCAGTGCAGCCCGGCGCCGCCCACGCCTTCGCCCGGCAGGAACGCCGCGAGCTGCCGGTACGGCAGCGCGGTGTCGCCGACGTTATGACGGATCGACACGGTGGTCTTCGATAGATCGAGGAACAGCTTCTTGCGGACGTTGTAGGTCAGCTCGTCGATCGTGTTCGGGTACGCGCCGTCCGGATAGGTGTCGCGATATTCGCCGCGTTCGAGCGCGAGCACTTTCAGGCCGGCCTCGGTGAGCTCCTTCGCGAGGATCGCACCGGTCCAGCCGAAGCCGACGATCACCGCGTCGACGTGCGGTTTGGTTTGAGTAGACATCAGGTGCGCTTTCCTTCGATCGACACGGGGCCATACGGATAGACCGCGCCGTTCTGATTGACGAAGTCCATGAAATCGGCGCGCGCGCCGGGGAAGCCGATCATCTTCCAGCCGCCCATGTCGCGATTGCCGCCGTGGATCGGATCGCAGAAGTAGCCTTCGCGGGTGTTCTGCAGCAACTGGCCGAAGAACGTCGCGGCGGGGACGTCCACGAGATCGATCTTTCCCTTCTCGAGCGCGGCGAGCACGGTGTCGCGCGTGGGCGCGTCGAGGGCGTCGAACGTGTGCGCGTAGGTTTTCGCGCAGTACGCGTTGACCGCCGCGATACCGAGCCGGTACAAGTCCCGCGGCACCAGCTTCAACTGATAGCCGAGCTCCGGCACGCCTTGCGCGAACGGCCCTTGCATGTACCAGAGCGCGCCGTGCGCATACGGCGTATCCATCTGACGGTCGATGAATTCGGGCACGCCCGCGTCAACGGCGCCGGGGCCTTCGCTGTCGGACGGGATCAGCCGGTCGACCGCTGCATGGAGGAACGCCCATTCCTTCGCGTCGAAGAAATGCGGCTTGTAGTCGGCGCCTGAGGCGTGGCCCGCGGCCGGGTTCGCACTCGAGCCCGGCGTGGCGGTGGTCGCGGATTGCTTGACTTCGCAGCCGGCGAGCGTGCCGGCCGGAACCAGCGCGACGGCCGTGCGTAGAAAACCGCGGCGAGAGGTAAGAGGGGATTGAGGCATGTTGTTCTGGTCACCAGATTGGGACGCGCCATTGCGTCACCGGGTAGTCATCGGAATGACGGCGTCATGATATTTGGAACCGGTTCCAAAGTCTTTTCGGATTTTTACAATAAGCTGTTTCACCCAGTGACTAAATGCCGCTTTTCCGGGAAAAGTGCTTTTAAATCAAAAGGAATTTGAATGCGGGGCGGCGTGGGGGCGAGCTGCTGGGAAGCGCAAGAGGCTGACGTAAAAAAGCGACGGTTTTCGATGCTTGCGGGCGGCGAGGGATTCAACGCGAGGAACCGGCGTACGAACCGCCCCACGAAAAAGGCGAGATGGGGAACGTGGATTGCTCTCTGGTGGCATGAATCGTCAAGTGGCCAAAGACCCGGCGGATTCGTTCAAATAACCAACGGAGACGACGTCATGACCCATCATCCTACGAATCCGCCCGACACAGCTCGTCGGAGAATTCTCGCCGCGCTGGCAGGGTCCATCGCGCTATCGGCTTGTGGAGGCGGCGGCTCCTCTGGATCGGGATCGCCCGCCCCCGTGGTGGGCGCGATCCCGCCGGATCGAGCGAACCTGCCGCGTCCCGCATTGCCCGATCCGGCGACTTCGGGCATCGACCACGTCGTGCTCGTCACCATGGAAAACCGCTCGTTCGACCATCTGATGGGCTGGGTGCCGAATGCGGAAAGCGCGCAGACCGGGCGCACCTTCGTCGACGCGTTCGGCGAGGCCCACGCGCCGTTCGCGCTCACCGCGAACCCGGCCTATGGATTCCAGGGCTGCGCATTCGCGGACCCGAATCACGCATACGACGCCGGGCGCGTCCACCTCGCAAACGGCGCGATGAACGGCTTCCTGCTGACGCCGGTAACCAGCCTCATGCGCGGCGACTTGCTGCCGATCGGCTATTTCCAGTCTGCGGATCTCGACTTCTATCGCGGCGCGGTGACGCAATACACCGTGTGCGACTACTACATGAGCGGCATTCTCAGCGATACCTACCCGAACCGGCTCTATCTGCACAGCGGCGAAACGGACCGTCTCTCCGACACGCTGGACAACTCGTCGTTGCCGGCCATCTGGGACCGGCTCGACGCGAAGAACGTTTCATCCACCTACTATTTCCACGACGTGCCGTTCACCGCGCTGTACGGCACGCGCTATGTCGGCCGCTCGAAGCTGTTTGCCGACTTCCTCTCCGACGCCGCCGCGGGCACGTTGCCGTCATTCTGCATGGTCGATCCGAGTTTCGGCGGCGAAGTACAGGGCACGTCGAACGACGACCATCCGCATGCCGACGTGCGCAACGGCCAGGTGCTGCTGGGCCAGATTTACGACGCGCTGCGCACGAGCCCGAACTGGAGCAAGACGCTCATGATCATCGTCTATGACGAGTGGGGCGGTTTCATGGAGCATGTGGCGCCGCCCGTCAAGCCGGTCTCGGCGGCGGAGCGCGCGCTCGGCAACGACGGCCGCCTCGGGTTTCGCGTGCCGTGCATGCTGCTCGGACCGCGCGTGCGCGCGAACAGCGTCTCGCGCTATCCGTTCGATCCGAGCTCGATTCACCAGTTGCTCGCCTGGCGCTTCGGCCTCGACCCGCTCGGCGTTCGGTCGAGCGACGCCGCGACGTTCAACCTCGCTTATGCATTGGATCTGACGGATTCGGCGCGCACCGACGCGCCGGCGATCGCGGTGACGCAAGGCACGTTCGGCGCGGCGTGCTCGAACGTATCGACGGCGACCTCGGGGGCGACCGGCATCGCGCAACTGGACAGGAACCAGGTGACGCCTGGTTCCAGTGCGGCTGCCGATACAGCAATGAGTCCTCCGGGCGGCCGTTTCTCCGAACTGCGGACGAAGGCCGACGCGCTCGGTTTCCCTCTACCGAAGTGACCACCGTCGCGCGGCGCGTGGAGTTGCACGCCCGGAACGCCGGCCGGATTCAGACTTCTTTGGTGTCGAACAGCAGCAGTTCGACGCCGGCTTGAGCAAAATTGGCCAGGTCTCCCGATGTCGCCTGGCCCTGGGGAGAACCGAGTCCCTGCTGCAGCGCTTCGAATGAATCGAAGCTCAGGATTGCGGCGAGATGGTACGGCGAAGCGCCCTGCGGCGCCGCGACCGGTCCGGTGCTGACTTCGTAGCGCCGCAGGCCGGGCACCTGTTTCGCGAGCGGCACGTGGGTCGAGTAGTAGTGAGCGTCGAACGCTTCCGCGTTGGCCGGGGTTTTATAAAACGCGACGAGCTTTGCCATAGTCATGTCTCCTGGCGCACCAGTCGAACTGGTGCGCGGCAGCATGAGCGCCTCGCGCTTTTGAACCGCGGGTCGCGGGGATCATGCGTGATTGATGGGGATTCGGGCTCGCCGCCGCTTAGGGCGGTTACGAGTCCCGTCTGGATTCTACGCCGGGTACACAGACGCGTCTGAAACGCGATGGCGCTTGCTCCCGAGTCGAGTGTCCCGGCTTTGTGCTGCCCGTCGTCAGAACAGTTGTTTCTGACCGCTCATCAGCGTCGTGAAATCATCGCGCAGCAACGGCAGAATCGCGTCGGCGACGGGTTGCAATTGCCGCGTCAGATAGTGCTCGTAATCGATGGCCGAGCGCAGCGTTTCGAGCGGCTCGGGTCCGGCGACCGTCATCACGTAGCTGATCCAGCCGCCGTTCTGATATTGAAGAGGCCGCCCCTGGCGCCGATTGAACTCGTCGGCCACGCGCGCCGCGCGCACGTGCGGCGGTACGTTGCGCTCGTAATCGCCGAGCGGCCTGCGCAGGCGCTTGCGATACACGAGCTGATCGTCGAGCTTGCCTTCGAGCGTATCGCGCACGTAGTCGCGCACATAGTCCTGATACGGCTGTTGCGTGAAAATGCGCCGATAGAGCTCCTGCTGAAACTGCTGCGCGAGCGGCGTCCAGTCAGTGCGCACCGTTTCGAGTCCTTTGTAGACAATGTCCTCGCTGCCGTCCGGAGAAACGGTCAGCCCCGCATAGCGTTTCTTGCTGCCTTCCTCGGCGCCGCGAATCGTCGGCATGAAAAAGCGCTTGTAGTGCCGCTCGAATTGCAGTTCAAGCGCGCTCTCGAGCCCGAAACGCTCCCGCAGATTCTGCCGCCACCACGCGTTGATATGCTCGACGATCGCGCGGCCGATGCGGCCGGCGTCTTCCTCGCCGTGCGCGTGCTTTAGCCAAACGAAGGTCGAATCCGTGTCGCCGTAAATCACCTCGTAACCTTGGGCCTGTATCAGTTCGCGCGTGGCGTGCATGATTTCATGGCCGCGCAGGGTGATCGACGACGCGAGACGCGGATCGAAGAAACGGCAGCCGGTGGAGCCGAGCACGCCGTAGAAGGCGTTCATGATGATTTTCAGCGCCTGCGAAAGCGGCTTGTTCTGCTCGCGCTTGGCCGTTTCGCGCCCCTGCCAGACCTGGCCGACGATCGACGGCAAGCAATGGCGAGTGCGCGAAAAACGCGCGCCGAGAAAGCCCGGCACCGACTGATCGTCGGCGGGATCGAGCATGCCTTCCACAAGCCCCACGGGGTCGATCAGAAATGTGCGGATGATCGACGGATACAGGCTCTTGTAGTCGAGCACCAGCACGGAATCGTAGAGGCCGGGCCGCGAATCCATCACGAAGCCGCCCGGACTCGCGGCACCGGCCACGTCGCCGAGATTCGGCGCGACGTAGCCTTGCCGATGCATTCGCGGCATGTACAGATGCGTGAATGCCGCGACCGATCCGCCGCTGCGATCCGCGGGCAGCCCGGTGACGGTCGCGCGTTCCAGCAGAAACGGCAGCAACTCCGTCTTCGCGAAGATGCGCGTGACGAGCTCGCAATCCTTCAGGTTGTACCGCGCGAGCGCGGGCTTGTCCTCGTCGAAGCGGCGCTGGATTTCATCCATGCGCTGATACGGATTGTCGATCGATTTGCCTTCGCCCAGCACCGAGCGCGCGACGTATTCGAGGCTGAACGAAGGGAAACTCCACGTTGCCGAGCGCAGCGCCTCGATGCCGTCGATGATCAAGCGCCCCGCGGCGCCGGCAAAGAAATGGTTCTGCCTGAGGCCGTGTTCGCGCCATTCCATCACCGCACCGCCGCGTCCGAGTCGCAGCGGCACGCGATATTGTTCGGCGTGCTGCTGCAACACACGCAGATCGAACTGCACGAGGTTCCAGCCGATGATTGCATCTGGGTCGTGCCGCTCGAGCCACACGTTCAGTTTTTCGAGTAGTTGTGCGCGGGTTTCACAGTATTCGAGCTCGAAGTCGAGTCCGCTTGCGTCGCCGTTGGGCGGACCGAGCATATAGACCTGGCGCTGCCCGCAACCTTCGAGCGCGATCGAATAAAGCTCGGCGTTCGCACTGGTTTCAATGTCGAGCGAGACGAGCTTCAAGGGTGGGCGATAGCTGGTAGCCGGCTTCAATTCGCCGTTCACGAGCAGCCCGCCATTCTGCGAGTCGCCGCCGAACCACACCGGCGCGGTGATGAAGCGCTCCATCATGTAGCGCTCGTGCGGGAAGATGTCGGCTTCATACACGTCGACGCCGCCTTGCTTCAGGCGTTTCTCGAAGCCGGTCAATTGCCGGTACTGCGGGCAGTAAAGCCCCATCACCGGGCGATGCTGGAAGTCGCGCAAGTCGAGTGGACGCAGATCGAGCGGCGCTTCGCGGCGCAGGATCGTTTCCGCGCGCTCGCGATGTTCGGCCGGAATGAACGCCACCGAAGGCTGCGGGCGCAAGCGGATGTGACGGGGCCCGCCGTCTGTTGCCAGCCAGAAATCCACTTCGGTGCCGGCGGGGGTGTCCCGCCAATGTCGGGTCAGGATGAAACCCTGTTCAAGCTCAGTCAAACTGCCACCTCTAAACGGGCGTCATCGCCTTGTGCGATTTTACCGCTATGCGCGTTGGGCCATGCCGCACTCACTGCGGCGTTCATGCGCCGGCCACGCTGGGTGCAGGCGCGCCGCGTAGTCTGTATGATCGCTTTGCAGCGATTCCTTCGGCGCGCAGCATGCGCCGGTCAAGTCTACCAAGAGCGGAGTGAACACTATGACTTTGAGCAAACTTGTTGTTGTGGTCGCGGTGGCAGCAACCAGCCTGGGTGCGCAGGCGCAAGTCGCCGGCACACAACCTTTGAGCGTGACGGTCGAGCAGTCCAATGCGCTGCTAAGCGGCTGGAGTGTGAAGAAGAGCATTCTCGGCAAGGCGGTGTACAACGACCAGAACGAGAAGATTGGCTCGATTCGCGATCTGGTGGTCGCACCTGACGGGTCGCTGTCCGCCGCGATCGTCTCCGCTGGCGGCTTCCTCGGTGTGGCGTCGCACGACGTCGCGGTGCCGATCGCCGCGCTCGATATTCGCTCGGGAAATTTTTATCTGGCCGGCGCGAGCAAGGACGCTTTGAAGGCGACGCCCGCATTCCAGTACAACAAGGTCAAAGCGCCGGCTAAGCCTAAAAAGCTGACGGGAGAGTAAGGCATTGAGCCGGCGAAGTGGCCGGTTTTTTGCAATGAACAGCTTCGAATTCAAGCGGTTCAAGCGGTTCAAGCGGTAATAGAAAGGCGGCGCGCGGCGTGAATCGGCAGGTAGGCAAACCGATTTGCGCTTGCGGCGCCGCTTTTGCATTCACGGTGAATCACGCTGGCAGGTCGGCTTTTGAATCAAGCCTCCAAAGCGAGCGTGGCGAAGGTCCCGAGCCAGTGTTCGCCCATGTAGTCGCCGGCTACATGCGGCAGCGCGCTTTGCAGATGACGCTCGGCGGCATCGAACAATATCGTGCGGCGTATGTCGCCGACCGGCAGCGCACGAGCCAGCGAGCGTTGACACCACGCGCGGCTCAGATTGAGGCCGTCGAGGTGCGCGATCTTGCCGTCGCTGCGATCGGTCACGGTGACCGGCTCGAACAAGGTTGCGGGCTTCTTCGCGCCGAGATTCGGCAGAAAACGGCCGAACCAGTCGACGAATTGCGCGGGCGGCAATATGCGCCGCATCAACTCCGCTTCCATGAGCGAAGGCGAAAGAAATTCGTCGCCGGCGGGCTCCCATGCCTGGCAGGCGACATCGTTCAGAAACCAGCGCTCGGCGGTATTGACCAGCAACGCTTCAAGCGAATTACGCGAGGTTTGCCGCGCGAAATCCAGCGTGAGCGCAAGCGCGAATGCCATGTTGAAATGCGTGCCGACGCGCAACGGGTAGGTCGCTTTCGGCAAAAACTCCTCGAAGCGTTCAACAAAGAATTTGGTGAGCGGCGCAAAAGCTTTGGACCAGCGCGCGGCTTCGGAGAGCTTCAGCGAGTGCAGTTGCGCGCTGAGCGCAAGCAGCCACGCCCACCCATACGGCCGCTCGAAACCGCGGTTGTGCGGCAGCGCGAGATACGCGAGTTCACCGGCCACATTCGCCTCGGTGAAATGCTCGTCGACCACGGCGACGATGCGCGCCGCTTCAGGCAGATCGGGAAAACGATCGAGCAGATGCAGGATCAGCCAGTAGCCGTGCACGCACGAATGCCAGTCGTAGCTGCCGTAAAAGATCGGATGCAGCGCGCGTGGGCCCTGCACGTCTTGCGGACCGGCCAGCGAATGAGTGAGCTTGTTGGGGTATTCGCGCGTGAGGTGGGCGAGCGCGAGGTTGGCGAACTTGGACGCAAGTTCGGGAGTGAGTTGAACATTCATCGGCGCCTCCTCAAAAAGCGGAATACGAACAGGTGCATCAGTATGGTATTGACGATCGGCAATAGTAAAGCGGTCGGACATTGGGGCTTCGTATTGCCGTTCCGGTCTTTCCGCTTTAGCAGCGCGGCCGGCGCGATGTTGAAGGTCGCGGGCAGTGGCGTCATTCTCGCAGGCTCCGCATTCTAACGCGAGAAATTGCCGATGAATTGTCGGTAAAGTGAGTTCTTTGGTAAAACGCCGGGATGACATTCAGATAGTCGGCGGGATTCGTGCTATTCGGATCCTTATGCACGTATTGCAGCGTGGCGGCGAAGACGTCGACGGCCTGGTCGAGAGTCGATACGCCACAGCTCTTGAGCTTCGAGATGTTGGCCGGATCGAACGCCGGCGCCCAGCTATCCACAGGAGCATTCGCGCCGAGTGCTTCTGCACGGCCTGCACGTTGTAGCCGATACCGTTGGTACCGTATGCCCAAGGCACGCCGTACTGCATGGGCGTGGATCGTGGGTTAGCCCATGCCGGAACGAACTGCCGTTACGAAATGCCGAGTTGTTGTGCCGTCGCGTCGATGGCTTTTTTCGCCTTCGAGACGATTTCGTCGATTTCCTGCTTGTTGATGACGAGCGGCGGCGACAGCAGCATCCGGTCGCCGGTGGCGCGCATGATCAGATTGCCGTTGAAGCAGAAGTCGCGGCAGATCGTGCCGACGTCGCCGCCGTTGGCGAAGCGCTTGCGCGTTGCCGGGTCTTCCGCGAGTTGCAGACCTGCCACGAGACCCGCGCCGGAAATCTCGCCGATGATTGGATGGCCGGCGAACGTGTCACGCAATTGCTTCTGGAAATACGGACCCGTATCGGTCTTCACGCGTTCGACGATCTTCTCGTCGCGCAGCAGCTTGAGGTTGGCGACCGCGACCGCGGCGGCCACCGGATGCCCCGAGTACGTGAGGCCGTGATTGAAGTCGCCGTTCTCGATGATGGCTTTGGCTACACGGTCATGCAGGCCGACCGCGCCCATCGGCACATAGCCGCTGGTGAGCCCCTTCGCCAGCGTGATGACGTCGGGTTCGAAGCCAAAGTGCCGATGCGCGAACCATTCGCCCGTGCGCCCGAAGCCGCCGATTACCTCGTCAGCGACGAGCAGAATGTCGTACTTGCGGCAAATGCGCTGGATTTCCGGCCAATAAGTCGAGGCCGGGAAAATCACGCCGCCCGCTCCCTGGAAAGGCTCACCGATAAACGCGGCCACATTGTCCGCGCCGATTTCGAGGATCTTCGCTTCGAGTTGCCGCGCACGGGCCAGCGCGAATTCTTCGGGCGTCAGATTGCTTTCTGCTTCGCCGAAGAAATACGGCTGGTCGATATGCACGATGTTCTCGACCTTCGAGGGCATCTGCTCGTGCATATAACCCATGCCGCCGAGCGTGCCGCCAGCGATCGTCGAACCGTGATAACCGTTCTTGCGCGAAATCACAAACTTCTTCGCGTGCTTGCTTTGCACCGCCCAATATTGATGGACGATGCGCAGCACGGTGTCGTTGCCTTCCGAACCGCTGTTGCAATAGAAGAAGTGATTGAACGGTGCCGGCGCCAGTTCCGCGAGCAATGCCGACAGTTCGATTACAGGTGGGTGTGTGGTCTTGAAGAAGGTGTTGTAGTAAGGCAGTTCCTGCATTTGCCTGTACGCTGCATCGGCCAGTTCCTTGCGGCCATAACCGACGTTCACACACCACAAGCCGGCCATGCCGTCGATGATCTTGTTGCCTTCCGAATCCCACAGGTACACGCCTTGGGCTTTGACGATCACGCGGCTGCCGCTGCGATTCAACGAACCCATATCCGAAAACGGATGGATGTGATGCGCGGCGTCGAGTGCGCGATATTCGGCGGTGCTGCGTTGTGCCACTTTTGCGGCCTGCCCGCTTGCGGCGGCTTGTACTGCCGGTTGCACACAAGCGATTTCTTCTGTTCTGTAGCTCATACAGCCTCCAATAGTTTTGCGTTTGCGTCTCTGACAGCATTAGACGTGCAGCAGCAAATGCCGGCGTTCCCACGAACTGATCACGCGGAAGAACGCTTCGTATTCGGTTTCTTTTAGGGCGAGATAAGCCTTGACGAACTTCTCGCCGAGTACTTCGGCGATCGGCTCGCACGCACCCATCAACGTCAGGCCCTCTTCGAGATTGCGCGGCAATTGATAAGGCAATTCATAACCGTCGCTAAGAAGCGGCGCGGTGGCCTCGAGCTTTTGCGTCATGCCGAGATAACCGGCGGCGAGCGTCGCGGCAATCGCCAGATACGGATTGCAGTCCACGCCCGGAATGCGGTTCTCGATGCGGCGCGCAGCGGGTCCCGAATGCGGAATGCGGAAACCGACCGTGCGGTTGTCGTAACCCCAGGCCACATTGATAGGCGCGGCCATAAAGCGCGACAGACGCCGATACGAGTTGATGTACGGCGCGAAGATCGGCATCAGCGCGGGCGTGTATTTCTGCAAGCCGGCGATATAGCTGGTGAAAAGCGAAGTCGCCTTGCCGTCCGCGCCGGTGAAGAGGTTGTGGCCGGTTTCCTGGTCGACGAGGCTTTGGTGCATATGCATCGCCGAGCCCGGTTCGCCTTCCATCGGCTTGGCCATGAAAGTCGCGTACATCTTGTGGCGCAGCGCGGCTTCACGCACCGTGCGTTTGAACAGGAAGACGCTGTCGGCAAGCTTCAGCGGATCGCCGTGCATGAAGTTGATTTCCATCTGCGCCGCGCCGACTTCGTGAATCAGCGTATCGACTTCCAGTTCCTGCACCTCGCAGTACTCGTAGATGTCCTCGAAGAGCGGATCGAATTCGTTGACGGCTTCAATCGAATAGGCCTGACGGCCGGTCTCCGGACGGCCCGTACGGCCAATGGGCGGTTGCAGCGGCAGGTCCGGATCCTTGTTCATGTCGACCAGATAGAACTCGAGCTCGGGTGCGATGACCGGCGTCCAGCCTTTGGCCTTATACAGTTCGAGCACGCGGCGCAAGACGCGGCGCGGCGAGATCGCAACGGGCGTGCCGTCGAAGTGAACGCAATCGTGAATCACCTGGGCGGTCGGATCGACGGCCCACGGAATCATGCGGATGGTGGTGGCGTCAGGAACGCACACCATGTCCGGGTCGGTGACGCCGGTGAGCGTGCCGTCTTCCGGATAGTCTCCCGTGACGGTCTGGATCATCACCGCCTGCGGCAAGCGCATGGACTCGCCGGATTCGAACTTGCTGCGCGGAATGATCTTTCCGCGTGCGATCCCGGCCATATCCGGAATGATCGCTTCGATTTCGGTGACGCGGTTCTTCTTCAGAAAATCGTCGATGTCATACATGATTTTTCTCTCTGTTTTAGTGCGCGGCCGGCTCAGGCTTGCGTGGCGGCGGATGCCGCGTCATAGCCGGCCCTGGTGCGCATTCGACCGCGGCAGGCGTCGCCGAATGCGCGAAAGATCGCGATGGAAAGCGCGTCGCTCGCATGTTTCCACTCCGGGTGCCACTGCACACCCAGCGCGAAGGCGCGCGCATCTTTCACGCTCACCGCTTCGATCAAGCCGTCCGGAGCGGTGGCCTCGGCCGTGAGGCCCACGCCCAACCGCTCGACGCCCTGGCCGTGCAACGAATTCACACGCGCCTCATTCGTGCCGCCCGCGAGGCGCCGCAACAAGCCGCCTTGTGTCAGCGTGATCGAATGCGACGGTGCGTATTGCACGTCGAGGTCGTCTTCCTTGTTCTCGCGGTGGTCGTTCAAACCCGCCACCGCGTGAACGCTTTGATGCAACGTCCCGCCGAACACCACGTTCATTTCCTGAAAGCCCCGGCACACCGCCAGCACCGGCACACCGGCCGCGATCGCCGCGCGCAGGAGCGGCAGCGTCGTCGCATCACGCGCGGCGTCGTGTAGCGTGCCCGGCGCGCTGGCACGGCCGCCGTAGCGGCGCGGCTCGACGTTCGAGTAGCTGCCGGTAAACAGCAGGCCGTCGACGCTGGCCAGCACGTCATCGGTGGACTGACGTTCGCCGAGCGCCGGCAGCAACATTGCGAGCGCTTGCGAGCCGTCCACGATCGCGGCAATGTACTTTTCGCCCACGACGTGCGACGGATGCGCTCCCATCATTGTTCTGTCGGCGCTGATGCCGACTAGTGGTTTCGTTTGCATGACTAATAGACGTGTGTGTCCACCAGGGGACTTCCTTCGGGGCGTTCCCCGCGGAACGCGGCATGAACAGCGTTAAACACAGCGCGGCACGATTCCGCAGCCGGGCGCAAAGGCACCAGGCCACCGGAGTAGTGCGGGCGGTCGTCGTCGTCAACGGAACGCGCCGCGCGTGGTAATCAGGTAGGCCGGTCGATTCGGTTCGTTACGGTGCGCAACTGATCTGATTCGCGTGACGCGTATGAAGTGCACATACGGCAGACGGCACCGCGCATGCGGGAACGCACGGCTCGAAAGAGCACGCTCACGCAAACGGACGAATCGAATGGCGAAAAGGAGGGAGGCGCTACGGCAGCAGCGAGGCGACTTCGTCCGTACGCACTGCAATGAAGGCGCGCGCGGAGATGGAGTTGTGACGTCGAACTGAACGACGCGAAAGGATCGTGAAGACGGACAGAAAGCGGCGGAACGCAAGGCTGCCGTTGCTGCCGTCGGCGATAGCGCCGTCAGTGCGAGGACAACTCGCCTGACTGCGGTTCCATCTCACCAAAGGGCCTCGGACTCTCACGATTACACTCGACTGGCAACGTTGAAAGTATTGAACGGCCTGCTCGAAATCCGCACGAGGCGTTTAAAGAAGCAGGACGCTGGGATGATCGCCGTTGAACCGATGCGAAGTGGATTCGCCGCATCGCAAAACACGCTTTAAGTGCCTTGTAACGCTGGTGTGACGATCGCCTGGAACCAGCATATACGAGCCAATAATGCCGTCAAATCATTTTTGGAAAAGCGTTATAAGGGCTTTCCCGAAGACATGGATGAGATCGTAATGGCTGGGAATGTTATGCCAGCGTAGCTGGCATTTCGGAATCCTTTTCAGGGTTTCCCTCAGCGGCGCGACGAGGAAAGTGATTAGAATATTCAACACTCACGGGCAGACGTTGCCCGAGTTCATGTTCCGACTGTCCGCTTTCAATGCCAGAGAACACAGCGATGTCCATAGAAGTAGCAACCCGCTTGCAGTACATTCGCAAGAAGCATGGTTTGTCCCAGCGTGAATTGGCAAAAAGAGCAGGCGTGACCAACGGCACGATCTCGCTGATCGAGCAGAACCGCGTGAGCCCTTCGGTCGGTTCGCTGAAGAAACTGCTTGAATGCATTCCGATGAGTCTCGCCGAGTTCTTTACCTTCGAGGTCGAAATGGAACGTTCGGTGGTGTCGCGCCGCGCCGACATGCCGAATCTCGGCAATGAGTCGATCGAGTTCTATCTCGCGGGGGCGAGCGTAAAAGACCGCCATATGGGCATTCTGCGTGAGGTCTATCGGCCGCTGTCGGATACGGGGCCTGAGATGCTGGAACACGAAGGGCACGAAGGCGGGGTAGTGGTCAGCGGTCAAATCGAGCTGACCGTGAACGGCGCCACGTGGCTGCTCGACCCCGGCGACAGCTATTACTTCGAAAGCCGTTTGCCGCATCGTTTCCGCAATCCCAGCGCGGAGCATCTCTGCGAGATCGTGTCGGCCAATTCGCCGTCAACTTTCTGAAGACTCCGGGCCAACGCGCCGCGCCGCAGTTCGTTGCCGAGTCGCGCAAACTGCGCGCCGGCACCGTGTGGGTCAATTGCTATGACCAGGGCGGCGATTGAATTTCCCCTTCGGCGGTTACAGGCAATCGGGCAACGGCCGCGACAAATCGTGGCGCCCGCTGGGGAAGTACACTGAGCTGAAGTCCACGCTAGTGCGGCTGCGCTAAAGGATTCGCAAGCCACCGCGGCGGTGCGTGTAATGCGCGCCTTCGCGTTCCCAATGAATCCGAAGCCGGACGTCGCGCGTATCGCCAGGAAGTCTCGCGTGCGGCGCCGGCATGTCTATCAGGTATCAGGTCCTTCATGACTGAACTCGTCTATGGCGACGGCGCGATTCGCCGTTCGTCGCTCTACGGCTCCTCGATCGAAAACACCTATGCGGGCGTGCTGTCGTTCATGCGCCGCAAGTACACCCGCGAACTCGGCGGCGTCGACGTCGTGGTTTCCGGCGTGCCACTCGATCTGGCCACCACGTTCCGCTCCGGTGCGCGTCTCGGCCCGGCGGCGGTGCGCGCGGCGAGCGTGCAATTGTCGGAGCTGCATCCGTATCCGTGGGGTTTCAATCCGTTCGACGATCTCGCCGTGACCGACTACGGCGATTGCTGGTTCGACGCGCACAATCCGCCGACGATCAAGGAATCGATCGTCGAACACGCACGCACGATTCTGCGTTCGGACGCGAAGATGCTGACGCTCGGCGGCGATCATTACATTACGTATCCGCTGCTGATCGCCCATGCGGAAAAATACGGCAAGCCGCTTTCGCTGATTCATTTCGACGCCCATTGCGATACCTGGGCCGACGACAGTCCCGACAGCCTGAATCACGGCTCGATGTTCTACAAGGCGGTGAAGGACGGTTTGATCGATCCGAAGACCTCGGTGCAGGTCGGCATTCGCACGTGGAACGACGATTTCATGGGTATCAATATTCTCGATGCCGCGTGGGTGCATGAACATGGCGCGCGAGCGGCGGTGGAGCGGATTACGTCGATTGTCGGCGAACGTCCCGCGTATTTGACCTTCGACATCGACTGTCTCGATCCCGCGTTCGCGCCGGGCACGGGTACGCCGGTGGCGGGCGGCTTGTCGTCGGCGCAGGGGCTGGCGATCGTGCGCGGGCTCGGCGCGTTGAATCTGGTAGGCGCGGATGTGGTGGAAGTGGCGCCTGCTTATGACCAGAGCGAGATCACGGCGATTGCCGCCGCGCATATCGCGTGCGACTTGCTGTGTTTGTGGCGTCAGCGCAAGGTTGCCGGACGCTAGGCGCGGTCCATATCACGCATCCGCCGCCGGATCGTACGGCACGACGCGCTCGTGTTCGTCGGCATGGTTGCGCGCGACGATCGCTCGCGCGGCGGTGGCGTCGTCGAGATTGAACGGCTGATGCGGCACGCCGGGGGGAATGAACAGGAAGTCGCCCGCTTCCGTGATAACGGAATCGCGCAAACCGGGGCCATAGCGGGTCTCGATCCTGCCCTCCAGCATGTAGATCGCGGTTTCGTAGTCGGCGTGAAAGTGGGGTTCGGCGTGGCCGCCCGGCGGCACCACGACCATGTACATCGACAAACCCGTCGCGCCCGCGGTGCCGGCGGAAATGCCGACGAAGTAGGGTAACCGCTGGCTCGTCGCCATTTCCCGGTCGGGGCGCACCTTGACGACTGGCGCCCGCATGTCGTGCAAAACGTCTGACATAGTCGCTCCTGCTGAAGTACCCACCGCCGACGGTCGTGGCGGTTTGGCTTCAAGCCGCCCTGAACAGAGAGTCTAGCTGATACGGGCATTCATATCGGACCTTGTCGAGAGCGGCCCGGTTGCTACAATCTTCATGCACCTATAGATATAACGGAGGCATCGCATGGCAAACCTTCAGCCGATCAGCCGCTACCCCGTGCCTGAGCCGAGCGAATGGCCGGACGACATCAGCGCGCGCATTCTCGAAGTTCAGCAGAAAGCCGGTTTTGTTCCGAATGTATTCCTGACGCTGGCGCACCGCCCGGACGAATTCCGCGCGTTCTTCGCTTACCACGATGCGTTGATGCTGAAAGAGGGTGGCCTTACCAAAGGCGAGCGCGAGATGATCGTTGTCGTCACGAGCGCGGTGAACGATTGCCTGTACTGCGTGGTGGCACACGGCGCGATTCTGCGCATTTACGAAAAGGCGCCGTTGCTCGCCGATCAGGTGGCCGTCAATCATCGCAAGGCGGATATCACCGCGCGCCAGAAGGCAATGCTCGACTTCGCGCTGAAGGTTTGCCGCGAATCCGGCACGGTGGATGACGCCGATTTTCAAAGCCTGCGCGAGCATGGTTTTTCCGATGAAGACATCTGGGATATTGCGGCGATTACCGCGTTTTTCGGTTTGTCGAACCGGATGGCCAACGTCATTTCCATGCGCCCGAACGACGAGTTCTATTTAATGGGCCGCGTGCCAAAAGCCGCGGCCGATGCGCCGCAAAGCTAACATGAGAGCACTTGCTTAGGATCCCGGATCGAGAGCACGTCGCGCGTTCATGCGTTTGCCGGCTTTGATCGAAGTGCGGGCGGCGTGCTCACGGCGGTGTCGTCGATCGGGAAATGCAGCATCGCGGCAATGAGTCCGCTGGCGACGGGCGCTTCCCACAGCAGGGAATACGAGCCGGTCAGATCAAACACGAGGCCGCCCAGCCACGCGCCGAGAAAC
>WNGR01008010.1_pt1 | contig 27418 bp, 19 predicted proteins | sample 5407581 | NCBI WGS metagenome assembly WNGR01 (sample SAMN13153383, study PRJNA577476) | soil metagenome | isolation source: 80 cm soil or saprolite under Garry oak tree replicate 2 | place: USA:California | collected 2016-06-15
GCCCGCACGCGGAAAGGTCCGCGCAAGGGCGCCGTGGCCGCCAAGAAGAAAGTCATGGCTCGCAAGTAAGCGAGTTTCGATAGGGGGCAGGCATTGGCCAAGGAAGCACAAGAGGGGGCAGCAACACCGGCAGCAGGAAAACCTTCGAAGCGCAAGAAAGAGTTCAAAAAGAAGCGCGAACGCCGGGTCGTGCCGCATGGCCTGGCTTGTATCCAGGCGACTTTTAACAACACCATTGTGACCATCACGGCCCCGGACGGACGCACGGTGTGCTGGTCTTCCGCGGGTTCCATCGGCTTCAAAGGCTCGCGCAAGGGCACTCCCTATGCCGCGCAGCAGGCTTCCATGACCGCTGCCGGGGTAGCGCGTGATCAGTACGGAATGAAGAGTATAGAAGTTCGTGTCAAAGGGCCTGGATCGGGACGTGAATCCGCGGTTCGGGCGCTGGCCGCTGCGGGCCTGCACATTGTGCAGATCAAGGACGTGACCCCGGTTCCGCACAATGGTTGTCGTCCGCCGAAGCGCCGCCGTGTTTAACGGGGCGCCCCGGTGCACGCTGGTTTTGCGTGCGCCGGCGCAGAGCCGAGCGCAATAAAGGAGAAGCGAAGTGGCAAGACATCGGGAAGCGGTTTGCCGGCTATGCCGCAGGGAAGGCCAGAAGCTTTTTTTGAAGGGCCTGCGGTGTTTCACGGAAAAGTGCGCCATCGAGAAGCGCAATTTCGTGCCCGGACAGCACGGGCAGGCGCGGCGCCCCAAAGTCGCGGGCTATGGTTTGCAGTTGCGTGAAAAGCAGAAGGTGAAGCGCACTTACGGGCTGCTGGAGCGTCAGTTCCGCGGATATTTTCGCAAGGCGGAGAAGGCCAAAGGCCCCACGGGAGAAAATCTGATCGTCATGCTGGAAAGGCGCCTGGATAACGTTGTGAAGCGCACCGGGTTCGCCGCTTCCCACGCGCAGGCGCGCCAACTGGTGTTGCATGGGCACGTCAACGTGAACGGGAAGAAGGTCAATATCCCTTCTTACCTGGTAAGCGTGGGCGAAGAGATCACGCTCAAGCCCAAGATGTACCAGAACACCATGGTGCTGGAGGCGCGCAACGTCGCGCAAAGCCAAAACACGGTTCCCTGGCTGGAAATCGATCGCGATAATTTCAAAGCGCGTGTCGTGGCCATACCCAAGCGGGAAAATATTCAGACCCCGGTATTCAACGAGCAGTTGATTGTGGAACTCTACTCGAAGTAATCCGGGCGGCTGCGGATTTTGAAAATTTCGTACCCCGCGCTGCGGGGAGGAAGGATAGCAACGAAAATGTGGAAGGGGTTTCAGAAACCGAAGCGGTTGGCGGCGGAACTTGATTCGTTGACCGACAAGTACGGGAAATTTTCGGCTCAGCCGTTCGAGCGCGGCTGGGGCACCACGGTAGGCAATGCGCTTCGCCGCGCGCTGCTCAGTTCGATTGAGGGCGCCGCGATTACCGCGGTCAAAATCGAAGGCGTGCTGCACGAGTTCAGCTCGATTCCGGGCGTGGTGGAAGATGCCACGGACATTATCCTGAATCTCAAACAGGTGCCTCTCAAGCTCAATAACGATCAGCCCAAAACGATCGCTCTCAATACCGAAACGGCGGGTGTGGTGACTTCCGCCATGATCGAAGAAGATGCCGATTTCGCGGTGTTGGACAAGAGCGTATACATCGCCACCGTGAGCGAAGGCGGCAAGTTGCAGCTGGAAATGCGCGTCAAGAACGGCCGTGGCTATGTGGGCGCGGATCGCAATTTTGATGAAGATCTGCCGATCGGTTACATTCCCGTGGACTCCGTGCACTCGCCGGTGCGCAAGGTGAATTATTCCGTGGAAGCCGCGCGACTGGGCCAGATGACCGACTACGATCGGCTGATGCTGGAAGTATGGACCAACGGCGCCATCACGCCGCAGGACGCCATCGGTCTGGCCGCCAAGCTCATCAAGGATCATATGAGCATCTTTATTAACTTCGAGGAACCCACGGAGCTGCCCGAGGAATCCGTCGAATCCTACAACGATCCTCGCCTCGAACACCTGGATCGTTCGGTGGAAGAGCTCGAGCTTTCCGTGCGCTCCTACAATTGCCTCAAGAACGCCAATATCCAGACCATTCGCGAGCTCGTGCAAAAGACGGAAAACGAGATGCTCAAGACCAAGAACTTCGGCCGCAAATCGCTGAACGAGATCAAGGAAATTCTCACCAGGATGGGTTTGGGGCTGGGGATGAAATTCGACGAGCACGGGCGCATCATCTGGCCGCCGCTGCCGAGCCAGACCGCCCCGCCAACGCCCGAGGAGACCGCGGGCCTGTAGGCCCGGTGCACGGACATGCGACACCTTAATTCAGGAGCGAAGCTGGGCCGCAATCCCGCGCATCGCCGCGCCACCTTGCGCAATCTGGTGACCAACGTCATCGAGAAAGAGCGCATCACCACAACCATTCGCCGGGCCAAGGCTGCCCGGCCAATGGTGGAACGAATGATCACACTGGGCAAAGGCGATTCCCTGCATACCCGCCGGCAGGCAGCCGCCTATCTGCTGACGCCCGTCGCAACTCAGAAATTATTTGAAGATATTGCTCCGCGATTTGCGGACCGCGCAGGCGGATACACACGCATCATTCACGCCGGCTTCCGCATTGGAGACGGCGCGCAGCTTGCGATTCTCGAATTGCTGGGGTCCAAGTTGAAGAAGAAAGAAAAGAAAGAGAAGCAGAAGGCCAAAGCCGAGGTCGAGGAAGCTGCCGAAAAGGCCGAGTCCAAAGCGTAGTCAAAACTTCTCGTTAATGCGAAAGGCCCGTTTTCCCTGCGAAGCGGGCCTTTTCGCTTTTGTGCTGGACTCGCACCGCGAGATGCGCAGCCGTAATCGCGCATAGTCCATCCGTCACCGAACCGATTTTCCTCAGGAAAGGCCTTCCTCAAGAAAGCGGTGAACCGAAGTTCTGATTGCCGGAAGGGTGCTTCCGACGGTTTACCATCCAGACCACCAATTGCGCGACACTTGCGCCGCCCGTATCGAGAAGCGCGTCCCAGATGGAAGCGCCGCGGCTGGGCACAAAAATCTGGTGCATTTCGTCGGATGAGGCATAAAACGTAGCGATGAGAATGGCCAGAAAGGCCCAACGCCATCGCCAGCCTTCCCTCGGCGTTCGGACGGCGCGAAACAGCAGCACACCCAAGACAAAATATTCGCCCACATGAGCGCATTTGCGGATGAAATTGTTCAGCGCGAAGAGTGTTTCCTGGGAGAGAAACGGAAGCAGCGTGTGCAGGATACCAACCACGAGGCCCAGCGTGTGCTCGCTCGAGAAAGTGTCCGTCGAAAAAGTAAAAATGACGGCCGCCCACACGGCCACGAAGAGCCACGCGCGAAAACGTGAGAATCCGAGCTTATTCCACCTGATAGTTGGGTGCCTCGCGCGTGATGATGACGTCGTGAACGTGGCTTTCGCGCAGCCCGGCGGAAGTGATGCGCACAAACCGGCTGTGCTCCTGCAGCTCGCGAAGATTGGCGGCGCCGCAATATCCCATTCCGCTGCGCAAGCCGCCGGTAAGCTGATCGACGAGGCCGCTGAGCGGCCCTTTGTACGGCACGCGCCCCTCCACGCCCTCGGGCACGGATTTTCCGTGGTCCGCTGTCTCTTGCGCGTAACGGTCCGCCGACCCCGCTTCCATGGCGCCGAGCGAACCCATGCCCCGGTAAGACTTGAAGGTGCGCCCCTGATAGAGAATGGTTTCGCCGGGCGCCTCTTCGGTGCCGGCAAAGAGGCCCCCGATCATGACTACGGAGGCGCCGGCGGCAATGGCCTTGGTGATATCTCCCGAATATTTCACCCCGCCGTCGGCGATCACGGGAACACCCGTGCCTTTCGCGGCCCGCGCGGCTTCCACGATGGCGGTTATCTGCGGCACTCCGGCGCCGGTGACGACGCGCGTCGTGCAGATGGACCCCGGACCGATGCCGACTTTGAGGCCATCGATGCCGAGAGCGATGAGGTCGCGCGCGCCTTCGTACGTGCCGACATTTCCCGCCACCAGTTGCATATTCGGCAGGCGCTGTCTTACCGAGCGAATCGCTTCCATGACGCGCGTGGAATGGCCGTGCGCCGTGTCCAGCGCCAGGACGTCGACATTGGCGCGCGCCAGTTCCACCGAGCGTTCCAGGAAATCGCCCGTCGCGCCAATCGCGGCGCCCACGCGCAAGCGGCCGTGCTCATCTTTGGTGGCCCGCGGATATTCCAATTTCTTCTGAATGTCCTTGACCGTGATCAGCCCTTTCAAATTGAACTGCTGATCCACCACCAGCAGTTTTTCGATGCGATGACGCTGCAGCAGGCGCTCGGCTTCTTCGAGCGTGGTTCCCACCGGGACGGTGACCAGATTCTCCTTGGTCATCACGCTGCTGACGGCCTGCTCCAGATTTTTCTCAAAGCGCAGATCGCGATTGGTGAGAATGCCCACCAGCTTGGTGCCGCGGGTCACCGGGAGTCCCGATACTTGATACTTATTCATGAGATCGAGAGCATGATGCACGGAATGTTCCGGCGAAATGGTCACCGGGTCGACGATCATTCCGCTCTCAGAACGCTTGACGCGGTCCACCTCTTCGGTCTGGCGCTCGAGGCTCATGTTGCGGTGGACGAAGCCGAGCCCTCCCTGGCGGGCCATGGCGATCGCCAGATGCGCCTCCGTAACCGTATCCATCGCCGCGGAGACCATGGGAATATTCAAGGCGATGCCGCGAGTGAGGCAGGTGCGCGTGTCCGCCTCGGCCGGAAGCACCGAGGATTTTCCCGGCAGCAGCAGAACGTCGTCGAACGTCAGACCTTCTATGATGGCGCCTTCCATGTCTCTCCTAGCATTTCCTAAAAGGCCCCGGGAAAAGAACGCGAAAAGAGGCCAAAAACTTCACAGCCCAGCGGCGACCCACTGGGCTGAGGCAAGCTCGTTTCGATTTTCCGCCGCCATGAATCCGATTTCCCGCCGCCATGAATAAAGCCCGATTGTATGGGCCGCGCCAACATTGGTCAAGGATAGCGCAGACCTTTGGCCGCGCCGATCGTGGCCGGCCCGAGGGTTTACATGCCGGGGCGGAGGGATCGGATCGGTGACGACGTTCGCCTTTTTTGACCGGCGCTCTTAATGACAACGACTTTTTCGGATCTCCGATGGCGGCCTGCGGCGCGGCCATGTGCTCTGCGATCCGTTCCGCGGTGACCCCGCTTCGGCAGCCTCGGATTTGAGGCTACCGAAGCGGGGCCGGACCAGCGAAAGCCCGGAGGGATTCTTCGCTCATCGGCCGAAGGCGGGCTCGGGCGACCATCCTGGCCGGATGGGCGCGATTAACGGGTGGAGGTATTTTTTCCGGGCGAATAAGTGATGTCGACCGGCTGCTGCAGATTGAAGTCGAGTTTGGTCTCGGCCGCGATATGCACCTGCTGGCCCTTGGTGGCCGCTTCGGCCGCGGCGCCTCCGCCTCCTCCGACGCCAGCGCCGATGGCCGCGCCTTTGCCGCCGCCAAAAATGCCGCCGAGGACGGCGCCGACCGCGGCGCCAACGCCGACGGTCTCGGCGGTGCGCTTGCCGCGCGACTTGCCGACGTCTTGATAGTCGTCACTCGCGAGAGCGTAAGACTTGCCCTGAAAATCGAGGCGCGCGAGCTGCAGGGTCAGCTCGCTGCGGCCGGCCATGCGGCCCGCGGAGCTCGAATTGGTGAGCTTGACGTAAACGTCGGCGCCGGTTGGTACGATCGCTTCGCCATTGACCACGATGGGAAAGGCAAGAGAAGCGTGGAAGAGATCGCCGGTGTGATTGGTGGCGGAATCCACGCTATCAATCATTTGAATATGCACCGGCGTGCCCGCGGGAATGCTGACCTGCCGAACCGGAGGCGGTGCGGGGGCGGCCGGAGCCGGAGCCGGCTCCAGGGCTGCGGGTGGGGCCGCAGCGGGAGCATCGCTCACGACCGGGGCGGGCCGCGACTGCGCGGATTGCCGTGAATTATCCTGCAGGTTCGCGGTCGAGTCGTTCGAGTTGGCTGCCGAGGCAAGCGGACGGACCGGCAGCGATTCGCGGTCGCGCCGCGATTCGCGGGCACGTTTTGAACCAGAGCCGCCTTTGTTGGCGGCGGGCGCGGTGTCCGCAGCGGTTTGGCTCGCGGTACTTACCGGCGCCCGCGGAAGTGACATTTGATCCTGAACGTTCACAACACCTGGTGTTTCCTTTGCGATCTTGAAAGCTTCATAGCGAGCGTTCTCGTCGGGGACTTCGCCGACGAGCGTGGCTGTGCCGTTCTTGACGACGACGTCGATATTGGCGGACTTTGTCTGGGCATCGGAAAACAGGCCGGCCTTGATACCGGTCATGATGGTTTCATCGTTACGAGCTTTCGAGCAGCCGAAGATCAACCCCAGGCCCACTGCCAACACTGCGATCACAAGCTTGCGCATCGTTCCTCCTGCCCCTTCGCCGCGCTCAGGGACCAGATGAAATTCGCGGGGCGCGCGGCACCTTATTGTAGCGGAAATCGCTACAAGCGAGGCTGGCCCCGCGGCGCCCCCAAGAGATTCAATTTCGATGTTCTTTTGATGCGGAAGAGGGAAGAAAAGGCTGTCTGGGCGAGTTAACAGCTAGTGCCGTTCCAACTATTTGGGCCAAGTACTTCGCCCTGACGACGCAAAAGTTCAACAAGGGCCGAACGAAACCGAACCTGTCCCCGAACGGGGACCGGTCGGGATACAAGTTTCGTTCGGTCCAAGGTCGCGGACAGGCATTCTTTGGCGAGACAAGTTGGAACGGCCGTCCGGGCCGCGGAAAACGCGCCTCGCTCTCCGTTCCAGGCGGATCGCTCGGGGATGCCGACGCGGGTCGCATCGACGCTTTTGCGCGAGATGGAATGACCTGCGGTCATTCCGTGCGGTCGGCGACGATATCGCGGCCGTGAACTTCGACCTGAATGGCGATGGGAGGCCGAATTCCGCCGCCCCGTACGATCTCGCCGCGGACCCAAGAGCCGTCAGGCAACGTATCCATTTTGAGGGGATCGTAAAGAATGCCATCGCAGTCACTCACGACCATGGGATGGTCGGCCGAATAGACAAAGCGATGCGATAATGCGCTCAAATCCGTCACGTATTGCAACTGACAGCGGGAAAACGGAGTGGTCAGCGAAAATGCCCAGAAGGATGGCTCGGCGGGAGGGCTCGGCAGATGAATGATCATGGCCGAAACGCTCTGGTGAGTATTGGGGTCGACGAAGTGGAACGCCTTTGAAGACCAGGGCTCGGCAAGTTCATAAAGGGTGGCGACGGCGTTTGGGTTCCTAGCGGTCCTTGCCGATGACCCATCAGAACTCGGCCCGCCGGACGCGGCTTCGCCAGGCGCCGATGCTCCTAGTTCTGCGGAGCGCCGGTGCGAGAGCCAAACGGCCAATCCGGCGGCGCAAACAAGAATAGCTAGAATTACGGCGACGAGCGGCTTGAGTTGGCGGTGCGCACGCGGGGGCGCGTGCTTGATTTCCGGAGTGCGGGGCATCTCCGGAGCGATTTTCTCTTGCGCCGCCGGTCGTGGAGGCTGCTGCAAAGCTCGTGGTGTCATTGTGATTGTGGCCTCCGCAAGGACTCGTGGAAATTGGCAAGGCAGAACAACAACTCCAGCAAACGAGCGCGGTCCTCGGAGGAATCCGGCCCATCGCCAGAAAGCAGCGTCACGGCGAGATCACCTTGCTGCCGGAGCCAATTGAGCGTGCGGCTATCGGGCAATTCTCCGTGACGAAACCGTTCCTGCACCGCGGAAATACGCGTGAAGACCTCATCCAAGTAATGCGTGAGGCATACACCCTGGGGGGTGAGTGTGGGCGGAATGCGTGTGGAACACGCGTCGATACGGCAAACACGAACCTGAGTGGTTACGACCACACGTCCCCCTTCACCCAGCGGGAGCAGCAGTCTTGTGGATGAGCACGCTCGTAACCACTCAGGCTGGTCGGATGTATATGAAATTAAGGGAGATTGGACATGCCGGAGGCCGAAATGGGAAGGGTGACTCGGCGAAGGGATAGAAACTATCCGTTACGGGAACGGCGGGTGTCGCTCCTAACGAGGCTTCTCCCTGGGGCATGAATACCCAGCGCTGCCACCACCTCAACACGCGCGACTTTCTTGACCGCGCGAGTGCTCGCGCTGAAGAGGCGCGTCTTGAGGACCCCGGTGCCGCGCTGGGCTAAGGTGTTTCGTCCCTGACGCGACTCACAGATCGAAACTCCGCTGGGGTGCTGGAAGGGCCAAAGGCTGTTGCGGTATCCCTGGCTGCGCGGGTCAGGCCGCTTTGCCGCAGCACTTTTTATATTTTTTGCCGCTGCCGCAGGGACAGGGATCGTTGCGGCCGACTTTGGCTCCGGTCCGCACGGGTTTTGGAGCTTCGGCCTGGGCGGGCCCGGCCTGATATTGCAATTGCTGCTGCTGGCGGCGCTGACGGCGTTCGATTTCGCGAGCTTCTTCTTCGGGGCGCGCTGGCTGAATCAGGAACAGATAGTGAATGGTCTCGCTATCAATGCGGCCCATCATCTCCTCGAACAGAGTGAAGGCTTCCTTTTTGAACTCGACGAGAGGATCTTTTTGGCCGTAACCGCGCAGCCCGATGCCTTCTTTGAGGTGATCGAGGCTGAGGAGATGGTCCTTCCATTGCGTATCGACGATATCCAGAATGATACGGCGCTCCAGCCAGCGCATCATCGGCGGGCCGAAGAGCGCTTCCTTTTCTTCGTAGCGCTGCCGGACTTTCTCGACCAGCGCATCGGCTAACTGATCGTGAGTGAAGCTGGAAGGATCGAGGCCGACGGCTTTGAGGTCGATGCCGAATTGGCCTAGAACTTCGCCGGAAAATTGCGCGAGGTTCCACTTCTGCGGATGTTCTTCGCGCGGACAGAAAGTATCCACCAATCCGCGAGCAAGATCTTCGGCAATTCCCAGGGCGTAGTCTTTTTGATCCTTGCCTTCGAGCGCTGAGCGGCGGATGGCGTAAATCGTCTCGCGCTGCTTATTCATTACGTCGTCGTATTCGAGCAGATGCTTGCGGGCCTCGAAGTTCTGGGCTTCGACGGCCTTTTGGGCGTTCTCGATGCGGCGAGAGATGAGCTTCGATTCGATGGGCACGCCTTCGGTCATGCCCAGGCGGTACATCAGCGCCTTTACGCGTTCGCCGCCAAAGACGCGGAGGAGATCGTCTTCGAGAGAAAGGAAAAAGCGCGAGGAGCCGGGATCGCCCTGGCGGCCGGCGCGGCCGCGAAGCTGGTTATCAATGCGGCGAGCCTCGTGGCGTTCTGTGCCCAGAATGTGCAAGCCGCCAAGGGCAATCACTTCGTCGCGCTCGGAGCGGCATTGTTCGACGAATTGGTTATAGATAGGCAGCCACTGCTCGCGAGGAACTTGAAAGATTTTGCCCTCGATTTGGAAGAGAACCATGTTTTGCGCCGGCGCATTGGTGCCCGCGCCGTCGCCGCCGATAACGGCGGAAGCCGCGGCGTAGGGCATGGCCAGACGATTCTTCAGGCAATAATCGCGGGTCATGGCTTCGGGATTGCCGCCGAGCAGGATGTCTGTTCCGCGGCCGGCCATATTGGTGGAGACCGTAACGGTTCCCTTGCGGCCAGCCTGGGCGATGATATGCGCTTCGCGCTCGTGCTGCTTGGCGTTGAGGACCTGATGCGGAATGCCGGCCTTCTTCAGTAGCTCGGAGAGGAGCTCGGATTTTTCGATGGAGATGGTGCCGACCAGCACGGGCTGGCCATTTTCGTGAAGCTGCCGAATGCCGTTGGCGTGCGCTCCATCTTCCAGGATCATGCCGTTGACCACGGCTTCATATTTTTCGCCGCCGGTGCGGTAGACCACGTCGGAAAATTCGTGGCGGCGGAGCGGGCGGTTGGTCGGTATGGCAACAACGTCGAGCTTGTAAATTTTATCGAACTCGGCCGCTTCGGTCTCGGCGGTGCCGGTCATGCCGGAGAGCTTCTGGTACATGCGAAAATAATTCTGGAAGGTGACGGTGGCCAGGGTTTGATTTTCGCGCTCGATCTTCACCGCTTCTTTCGCTTCCACGGCCTGGTGTAAGCCGTCAGACCAGCGGCGGCCGGGCATTTCGCGGCCGGTGAACTCATCGACGATGATGACTTCGCCGTTTTTCACGACGTAATCGACATCGCGCTTGTAGAGCGTGTGGGCGCGCAGGCCCTGATAGACGTGGTGAATCATCTCCATATGGCTGGGATCATAGAGATTGCCGAGGCCCAGGAGCCGCTCCACTTTGGAGACGCCCTCTTCGGTTAGGGTTGCGGTGCGGTGTTTTTCGTCTACGGTGTAGTCGATTTCCTGGATGAGCCTGGGAAGGATTTTATCGATGCGGTAATACTTGTCGGTGGATTCTTCCGCGGGGCCGGAAATAATCAGCGGCGTGCGGGCTTCGTCGATGAGGATGGAGTCGACTTCATCGACGATGGCGAAATGATGGCCGCGCTGCACGCAATCGGCGAGATCGTATTTCATGTTGTCGCGCAGATAATCGAAGCCGAATTCGTTGTTGGTGCCGTAGGTGATGTCGGCGCCATAGGCCGCGCGGCGCTCGGTATCGTCGAGATCGTGGACGATCACGCCCACGGTGAGACCCAGGGCGCGGTAAATGGGCCCCATCCATTCGGCGTCGCGGCGAGCGAGGTAATCGTTTACGGTGACGATGTGGACGCCGCGGCCAGTGAGCGAATTCAGGTAAGCGGGAAGCGTGGCCACCAGCGTCTTGCCTTCGCCGGTTTTCATCTCGGCGATCTTGCCGTCGTGCAGGACTATCCCGCCGATCAGCTGCACGTCGAAATGGCGCATGGCGATAGTGCGGCGGCCCGCTTCGCGGGCCAGCGCGAAAGATGGGGCGATGGCGGGCTCGAGCGCGTCGGCCAAGCGCTGCTTATAGTCGGGCTCGGCGGGATCAGCGTTGCCGAGGCGCTCGGTTACCTGGGCTTTGAGCTGGGCGGATTTCTCGCGGATTTCGGAATCGGTCAGACGTTCGCATTCGCTGGCGAGTTCATTGATGGCGGCAATCTTGGGGGCGAGTCGTTTGATGTCGCGTTCATGTTTGGTGCCAATAAACCGGGAAACGACCCGGTCTACCATGTCTTCGATTCGCATTTGTTTCTGTTTGGATGCTCCGAAAGGGAGCGGCGCTTCAGCGGGCGCCGGCTTTAGATGCGCGCAGGCATCATGAAGAAATGATTATAGCTGCGGGTTTCGCGCGGCGCAAAGAGACGTAACCCTGGCAGTTTCCTGATGTGGCGGCGAGCTTCAGGCGACCATCGTGGATTCGATCCGCCGCCCTAAAAGCGGCGCTGCAAATTCTGCCCTGAATCTGATTTTCGCGGCGAGCTGGCTGTTGCTTGCTCTCACATGAGCGACAGCCTATGATGGAATTGCGATGCCTCCAGCACCTCCGAGACCGATGGGACAGCCCGAGAAAATGCCCATTCCGGGCGTGAAGACCCTGATCGCCGTTGCCAGCGGCAAGGGCGGCGTGGGCAAAACGACCGTCGCCGTGAATCTGGCGATCGCCCTGGCGCGGACGGGAGCGGCGGTCGGATTGATGGATGCCGACGTCTACGGGCCAAACGTTCCGCTGATGCTCGGCACCGAGGAGCAGCCCCGCGCCCTCAGCGAGCGGCAAATTCTGCCGGTGCAGGCCTACGGCCTGAAGATGATCTCCATGGGGCTGCTGGCGCCGGCGGACAAGCCGATGATCTGGCGCGGGCCCATGCTGCATAGCGTGGTGCAGCAGTTCTTGCGCAGCGTGCAATGGGGCGAGCTGGATCACTTGATCGTGGACCTTCCGCCGGGCACCGGGGACGTGCAGCTCAGCCTGATCCAGAACGTGCCGCTGACGGGCGCGGTGGTGGTCACGACGCCTTCGGCGGTGGCCTTGGCGGATGTGCGCAAGGCTATCGAGATGTTCCGGCAGGTGAACGTGGAAGTGCTCGGGATCGTCGAGAATATGAGCTACTTCGCCTGCCCGCATTGCCAAAATCGCGTGGACGTTTTCGGGCATGGGGAAGGGCGGCGCATCGCGGAAGAGTATGGCGTGCCGCTGCTGGGCGAAATCGAGATCGATCCCGGCATTCGCGCGGGCGGCGATACGGGCAAGCCTGTGGCCGCGCAGGGCGAAAATGCGCCGCAGGCGCGCAGCTTGTATGCCATGGCGCGCGCCGTGGCCGCGCGCGTCGCCGAAGTCAGCGCGGCGGGCACGGGCCCTCGCGTAGAAATTGTTTAGCGTTTGGCTGTAAGGTTCGAGTTCGTATGGCCCGGTTGATATCGTTGTTCGTGCGGAAAAACGATGAGGGATTCTTCGACTTCGCGTCCCGACCTGAAATCGTGAAAGGCACGATTTCCGGAACAAAGCATTTCGGGACGCTCCGCTCAGAATGACACCTTTTTTCGTGCCTGCCTACCCTGCGGGTTTCTTGTCAGCCCATTCGGCGTGTGCTAGGTTGGCGTGTTTATATGCGCGGGCTTGGGCGCGAGTAGCATGTTTGCTGGATTCCAAATCGCGCCGAAGCGCGTGAGGTTATCTACCCGCCCTGGGCGGGCGCTCGCGCGGCAGAAAGAGTGCTGAGGTGAGGGAGTGATCCGCAGCTATCGCGGCCGCTGGCCGCAAATCGCCGCATCGGCTTACATCGATCCCGCCGCCGTAATTATCGGCGACGTCACGATAGGCGAGCACGCCAGCATCTGGCCCGGCGCCGTGATTCGCGGCGACGTGCACTGGATTCGCATCGGCGCGCGGAGCAATATTCAGGATGGTTCGATCTTGCACGTGATGAAGGACCAATATCCGCTCATCATCGAAGAGGATGTGACGGTGGGCCACGGCGTCATTCTGCATGGCTGCACGATCGAATCGCGCGTGCTCGTGGGTATGGGCTCGATCCTGCTCAATAACGTGCGTGTGGGCACGGGATCGATCATCGCCGCGGGCACGCTTCTGGCCGAGGGAACCAAGGTCGCCGCGGGTAGCCTTTTCATGGGGCATCCGGGGAAATTGCGGCGCACGCTTACGCCGGAAGAACTCGAGGGCATTGACGCTTACGCCGCACGGTATGTGGAGTACGCGCAGACTTATCGTGAGGAAGGCTCCGCTTCTCGGGCCGAGGTCGTGAAGTGAACGCGAACATGTATTGGAGCGCCCGGAGCAATCCTTTAGTGGTTAAACGGGTTGCGAGTTGCGGTGTCATTCTGAGCGGGTGTGGAATTTGCTTGCCGAAGAATCTCTCCGGTAAGGGAGCAGGAAGAGAGATTCTTCGTCGCTGCGCTCCTCAGAATGACACCAACTTGATCTTTCGCTCGTTGCCCAAATGAAGTTCCAGGCCATCAAGGGTGTCCGCGACATCCTCCCGCCGGAGTCTACGTTGTGGAATCGCGTGGAGCAGGCCGCGCGCGAAGTATTTGCCGCGTACGGCTACGGCGAAATGAGCCGACCGAGCTTTTCGCGCGCTCCGTGGGCCTCGATACCGATATTGTCTCCAAGGAGATGTACACCTTTGAGGACCGTCCAGCGGAGTTTCCCCCGCCGCCTACGATGGGCGAAATGCCTGCCCATATCGAAGGGATAGGACGGCTGATGGAATCCGGGACTATCCCTAGAACCGAATCGAACGTGAATACTCTCAAGTTGTTAAATAATCTTGTCGGCGAACTGTATCCAATCAGAGAGAAGACTTTTGAAAAAGCCACACAAAAATGGATTGAGTTCTTTTTCTATTTGAATGGCGTTCAGCTCGGCGAACGGATCAGCTTGCGACCGGAGGCGACTGCGTCGGTGGTGCGCGCCTACATCGAGCACGGCATGCATACTTGGCCGAGTCCCGTGAAGTTGTATTACATCGGGCCGATGTTCCGGCGGGAACGGCCGCAGAAGGGGCGTTACCGGCAGTTCTACCAGATCGGCGCGGAGCTGCTGGGGCCTTCTGATGACCCGGCGCTGGATGCGGAACTGATTGAAATGCTGCTTTCGTTCTTCGAGCGAATAAGGCTCACCGGTACGACGCTCTTCATTAATTCGATCGGTGATAAGAATTGCCGACCGGCATATATCCAGCTGTTGCGCTCGGAATTACGAAAGGTACGTGACAGGCTCGGAGCCGACAGCCAGCGGCGTATCGAGACGAACCCGCTGCGCGTGCTGGATTCAAAGGTGCATGAGGAACAAGCCGTTATCGAGAACTTGCCGCGAATCGCTGAGCATCTTTGCCCGGATTGCAAGGCCCACTACTCAAAGCTCCTCCAAGAATTGGAATTACGTGGCGTAGCCTACAAAGAGAATTGGCGGCTGGTGCGCGGGCTCGACTACTACATGCGAACGACTTTTGAGATTACGGCGCCAGGGCTCGGTTCGCAGAACGCGGTATGCGGCGGCGGGCGCTACGACGGGCTGGTGGAACTGCTGGGCGGACCGGCGGCAACAAAGGGGATTGGGTTCGCGATCGGCACGGATCGCGTTGCGCTGTCGCTACAATCCGAGCACAAAGATGTAGCAGGAAGCTCGAAGTATGAGCTTGCGGTTGTGGGCACAACGGGCGACACGTGGAACGAGGCCATAAGGCTTGCTGAATCGCTCCGTAAATCAGGAGCAGAGGTCTTCTTGCCCAGACAGGGCACCCGGTTGAAGCAGGCGCTTGAGCAGGCCGCAAAGTCTGGAGTGCGTGTGGCAATTATTGTGGGCGAAGACGAACTGAAGAATCAGAGGTACACAATTCGAGTCATGCAACCATTCTACGAGGGCGGGCAGAGAGACAGCTCGATAGCAGTTTCGAGAGCCCCCAGTTATGCCGCTCTAATACGAGTGCGATCCGAACTGGAGAGGAAGCTGAAAACTTGGGCTGTAGCGTCTGGATTGGCACCCTCAGCGTTCGGAATTTCATCTTTGCTTAATCTCATGATGCAGCAGCAAGTACTTCCACCTAAGACGCCTCCATTGGGCAAGACCTGGGGGGGGAAGACATAATGGCGACGCTCGATCTGCTGGGCGATTGGAAGCGCACGCAGTATGCGGGCGATTTGCGCGCGGCGGATGCCGATAAAGACGTGGTGCTGATGGGATGGGTGCACCGGCGGCGCGACTTGGGAAATATTATTTTTATCGATCTGCGCGACCGCGGCGGGATCGCGCAGATTGTCTTCAACAAAGAGCTGGCGCCGGCGGCGCATGCGCGCGCGGAGGAGCTGCGCGCGGAATACGTGATGGCGGTGCGCGGGCGCGTGTCGCGGCGGCAGAAACCGAACCCCGAGCTCGCGAGCGGCGAAGTGGAGGTGTTTGCTTTGGAGCTGCGCATCCTGAACATGGCGAAGACGCCGCCGTTCGTGGTGGAAGACGAAGTGAGCGCGAGCGAGGAGACGCGCTTGCATTACCGTTATCTCGATCTGCGACGCTCGCGGCCGCGGCGAAATATCGCGCTGCGCCACAAGATTTTTCTGGAAATTCGCAGGACGCTCGATGGGCTTGGGTTCTACGAGATCGAGACGCCCATGCTGACGCGCTCGACTCCGGAAGGGGCGCGCGATTACCTGGTGCCCAGCCGGATTCATCACGGGCAGTTCTACGCGCTGCCGCAATCGCCGCAGATGTTCAAGCAGCTGCTGATGATCGCGGGACTCGACCGCTATTTTCAGCTGGTGCGCTGCTTTCGCGACGAAGACCTGCGCGCCGACCGCCAGCCGGAATTTACGCAGCTCGATCTGGAGATGTCCTTTCCCACGCAGGAGACGATCTTCGGCGTGATCGAGCAGGTGATGGTGCGGGCATGTGCCGTGGCGGGAATCGAAGTGAAAGCTCCGTTTCGGCACATGGAGTATCGCGAGGCGATCCGGCGCTACGGAATCGATAAGCCGGACCTGCGCTTCGGAATGGAACTGCGCGAGGTGACCGAGCATTTCGCGGCAGCGCGCGAGAAATTGCATTTGGAAGGCAGCGTGCAAGCTGTGGTGGCGCCGGGAGGGGCGTCTTTTTCGCGCAAGCAGCTGGATGAATTGGGCGAGCAGGCCAAAGGGCTGGGGGCGCGAGGGCTGTACACCATCAAAGTAACCCCAGAAGGTGCGAGTTCGCCGCTCGAGAAGACCCTCGGCGCGGCGGGAGTGCAAAACATTGTCGCAGCCACAGGTGCGAAGGCGGGCGACCTGATCGTGGCCGTGTCGGCGGCGGAGCAGATTCCGGGAACCGACGCGGCGGCATTGATTGCAGGACAATTGCGATTGGCCCTGGCGGATCGGCTGAATCAGGTGCCGAAAGATCGCTGGGAATTTTTGTGGCTCACGGGCTTTCCGCTTTTTCCGCTTTTTGAATGGGGCATCAGCGACAAGCGCTGGGTCGCGGCACAACATCCTTTCACTGGAATCCGAGAAGAAGACGTTCACAAGCTCGAATCCGCGCCGCAGGAAGTGCGCTCGAAAGGCTACGATCTGGTGCTGAATGGATCGGAGCTTGGGTCCGGGAGCATTCGGATTCATAGCCAGGAATTACAGGCGCGCGTGTTCGCTCTTTTGGGATTGAACGAAGAGCAGCGGCGGCAGCGCTTCGGCTTTTTTCTGGATGCGCTGACTTATGGCACGCCGCCGCACGGAGGAATTGCGCTGGGGCTCGATCGCGTGGTGGCGCTGCTGGCGGGCGAGAAGTCGATCCGCGAGGTGATTGCGTTTCCCAAGACGACGGCGGCGCAGGATTTGATGGCTGATGCGCCGGCCGAAGTCGAGCCGGAGCAGCTCGAGGAATTGGGTATCGCGATTCGTCCGACCGGGCGCGACGCCGCGTCTGGCGGACGTGGCTCCGGGGGCTAAAGCCCCAAACAAAGCAGTCGCCTCGAGGTCGGAGCTAAAGCTCCGACCCCCTAAGGAACAATGAGTAACATTCGCATATTGCCGGAAGCTGTGGCCAACCGCATCGCGGCGGGCGAAGTGGTGGAGCGGCCGGCATCGGTGGTGAAGGAGCTGCTCGAAAACGCGCTGGATGCGGGCGCGCGCTCGGTGCGCATCGAAGTGGAATCGGGCGGGAAGCGCATGATCCGCGTCGCCGACGACGGATGCGGCATGAGCCATGACGACGCGCTGCTGGCGTTCGAGCGCCACGCGACTTCGAAGCTGCGTACGTCGGACGATCTGCTTTCGATCGCGACGCTGGGATTTCGAGGGGAGGCTCTGCCGTCGATTGCTTCGGTTTCGCGGCTGCTTCTGGAAACGTGCGTCGGAGGCGAGGAACAGGGCACGCGCGTGGAGTTTGCCGGAGGCAAACTCGTGGGCGTGAAGCCGGCGGGACTTCCCGCGGGCACGTCGGTGAGCGTGGCCGATCTTTTTTATTGCGTTCCGGCGCGCAGAAAATTCCTCAAATCAGACACCACGGAACTGGGGCACGTGGCCTCGCTCGTGACGCACTACGCGCTGGCCAATCCTGACAAGCACTTCGCGCTGAAGACGCCCACGCAGGAAATCGTGAATGTTCCGCCCGTGGCCGCGCCGGCCGAGCGCGTTTATCAGCTTTTTGGGCGGCAGACGCTCGAGGAGATGATGGAGATCGCGCCCGTTTCTGGTCCAATTCGCGCCGCGATTACAGAACCTGAGCTCGATAACGGCGGACGCGCGGGAGAGCTTACGGTGCGCGGGTTCGTTTCGCGGCCGGAAGTGCAGCGGGCGAACCGCAACGGCATCTACATTTTCGTCAACCGCAGGCTGGTGCGCGATCGGCTGCTGCTGCACGCCATTCACGAAGCGTACCGCAATATTCTGCCGGCGGATGTGTTTCCCGTGGCGCTGCTCTTCCTGGATTTGCCGTGCGAGGAAGTGGATGTAAATGTCCATCCGGCTAAGATCGAAGTGCGCTTCCGGCATTCGCAATGTGTACATGACTTCGCGCGGGATACGATCCGCCAGGCACTCTCCAAAGCGCGGCCGATTGCGAGCTTTTCGGTCCCAGCGCGAACGGCGCTGTCGGGCGGCAGCCAGCCCGGCGCGGCTGCCGCGGCGGCTCCAGCGCCTATGGCGCCACCGCGGGCGGCGCTGCCTCTATCCGATCCGTATCCCGGCGTGCCGGGAGAGGCGTTTGCGTTGACGGACGCTCCAGTACAGCCGGAGACGCAACGGTTTGCGTTCGATGCCGCGGCGGCTGAATCCGCCGCGGCTGAATCCATCGCGAGAGACAGCGAGCAAATCGAGGCGCAGTTCAGGGAAGCTGTGCCGCCGGCGCAGGTGATGGAAGCTCCGGCGAGCGCGGTTTCTCTGGGGGAGCTGCGGCCACTGGGGCAGGTGAACGCGAGTTTCATTGTCGCGGTGAACTCCGAGGGTTTGTGGATCATCGATCAGCACGTGGCGCACGAACGCGTGCTCTTCGAGCAGCATTTGCGTTCGCGGCGCGAAGGGGCGCTGACCGGCCAGCGGCTGCTGGTGCCGATCGTGGTGGACCTGACGCCGCGGCAGCGCGCCATTCTCGAACAGATCAGCGAGGAGCTCTCCGCCAACGGATTCGACGTGACGCCGATGGGCCCGCAGAGCGTGGCCATTCAGGCCACGCCGGCGGGCGTGCCGAATTCCGACGCCGAGCGGCTGGTGGCGGAAATCCTGGATGGCATCGAGCGCGAGCATCAGGCGATCTCCATCGATTCGCTGCAGGCGCAGATCGCGGCGTCCACGGCGTGCCATGCGGCGATCAAGATCAATATGCCGCTCGATCAAACCAAGATGGAGTGGCTGCTGGGGGAGCTCGCCAAGACAGAATCGCCGATGAGCTGTCCGCACGGCCGTCCGGTGATCCTCCGTTATTCGTTGCGGGAGATTGAGCGCGCATTCAAGCGGGTTTGATGGCGCACGGAGAAGCACTTCCGGGGTCCGGTTTCTGGACTCCGGTGGAGTCCACCGGACTCCTGACACCGGAGCTAAAGCCCCCAATATGTTGGGCGCCATTGTCGGAGATGAAGCTCTGGCCCCCTAAAGAGGCCGCTCGGAGCTTTGCGTATGAGAAAGCTGATCATCGCGATTGACGGGCCGGTGGGATCGGGGAAGAGCACGGTCGCGCGGCGCGTGGCGGAGTTGCTGGGTTACGTCTATCTGGATAGCGGCGCGATGTATCGCGGAGTGGGCTGGAAGGCCCTGCGCGACCATGTGCCTCTCGATTCCGAAGACAGGGTTGCGGCACTGGCTCGCGCGACGCGCATCGATCTGGTGAGCAGCGACGGCGGCTTTCGCGTGCTGGTGGACGGGACGGATGTTACGGACCAGATTCGCTCGGCGGCGGTGGCGCAGGCGGCGTCGAAGGTGGCGGTGATCGCCGGAGTGCGCGCGGTGCTGGTGGCTGAGCAGCGGCGTGCCGCAGGGAGCGGCGGCGCGGTGATGGAAGGGCGCGATATTGGCACGGTCGTATTTCCCGACGCCGATTTGAAGATTTTCCTGGATGCTTCCGTGGAAGTACGCGCGGAGCGGCGACGGCTGGAATATGCGCAAAAAGGCGAATCGCTGGAGTTCTCTGAAGTTCTGAAAGAAGTTCGCCAGCGCGACCGGCGCGACCGCGAACGAGCGGTTTCGCCGCTCGTTCGAGCAGACGATGCGGTCCTCGTGGATAACACGGCGATGAGCGCAGAAGAGACCGCGCGGCTGATCGTTTTTCTCGCGCACGAACGGGAAGCGGCGGCGAAAGCGGAGGCCCGCCAGGCTTAGCTGGGATTCCACCCCAGCACGCGCGATTTTGTTTACCGCGCGAGTGTTGGCGCTCGAGAGGCGCGTGCCGGGAACCCCGGTTCGATCCAGGATGACAGCGCTGACTCTCGCGGGCGGTGTGTCCGGGTAAGGGTGCCGCTTAGCTGGGATTGGACATCGAGGCGAGAAATTCGGCGTTCGATTTTGTCTTGGAGAGCCTGCCCAGGAGCAGTTCCATGGCCTCAACCGGCGACAGCGGGTTGAGGACTTTTCGCAGCACCCAAACTCGGTTCAACTCGTCCGCCGGAAGCAGCAATTCTTCCTTTCGCGTGCCGGAGCGATTGATATCGATGGCCGGAAAGATGCGCTTATCCACCAGGCGGCGGTCGAGATTGATTTCCATATTGCCGGTGCCCTTGAACTCCTCGAAAATCACGTCGTCCATACGGCTTCCCGTGTCGATCAAAGCGGTGGCCATGATGGTGAGCGATCCGCCCTCCTCGACATTGCGCGCGGCGGCGAAAAAGCGCCGCGGCCGCTGCAGGGCGTTGGCGTCAATACCGCCGGAAAGCACTTTGCCCGAAGGCGGCGTCACCGCGTTATAGGCGCGCGCCAATCGCGTGACGGAATCCAGCAGGATGACGACATCGCGCTTGTGCTCGACCAGGCGCTTGGCTTTTTCCAGGACCATTTCGGCGACTTGGATGTGGCGCTGGGGGGGCTCATCGAAGGTCGAGCTGATGACCTCGCCCTTCACGGTCCGCTGCATGTCCGTGACTTCTTCCGGGCGCTCATCGATCAGCAGCACGATCAGGGCGACTTCGGGATGATTGGCGGTGACGGAGTTGGCCATCGACTGCAGCATCATGGTTTTGCCGGTACGCGGCGGGGCCACAATCAAACCGCGCTGGCCCTTGCCGACGGGGCAGAGCAGATCGAGAACACGGCCAGTAAGGTTCTCCTTGGCCGTCTCCATTTTCAGCCGGCCCTGAGGATAGAGCGGAGTGAGATTGTCGAAAAAGATTTTGTTCCGCGCTACCTCGGGATCTTCGAAGTTAACGGCCTCCACCTTAATCAGCGCGAAGTAACGCTCGCCATCTTTGGGCGGACGCACCTGTCCGGAAACGGTATCGCCGGTGCGCAGGTCGAATTTGCGAATCTGCGAGGGCGAGACATAGATATCGTCGGGGCCGGGCAGGTAGTTGTATTCGGGCGCGCGCAGGAAGCCGAAGCCATCCGGCAGGCATTCCAGGACGCCTTCGCTAAAGATGAGGCCGTTTTTCTCGGTCTGCGCACGCAGGATTTGGAAGATCAGTTCCTGTTTGCGCATTCCGCTGGCGCCGGGGATGGCCAAGTCCTTGGCGATTTTGGCCAGATCGGTGATGTTTTTGTCCTTCAGTTCTGCAAGGCTAATACTCATTGTGATCATTCCTTGACCTTGACTGGAGCCTGAATTCACCGGCCCCATATGTCGGGAGATGGTACGCGGGCGGCGGCATAACGAGATGCGCCGTCGTCATACGGCGGAACCACAGTCAAATTACCAAACAATGTTTTTTCTTCTAGATGTCGAACAGGAACCAAACAGGGGCGGGTCACTCCCGGGCAGAATCAGCAGTTTACCCCTCGACCGGAAATGTGCCCGAGGGTCTCCCTCAGTTGGTTAATTCCTGATCTTGCTCTGCTTCCGCATCGAACTTGGTCGGCACTTCCGGGACCGCGGGAAGTACTGACGGCTGAAGCGGCCGTTCCAATGCTAAACCTAAAACCTCGTCCATCGTTTCCACAGACTGAATCACCAAAGTTGACTGGATATCGGAGGGAATATCCGCCAGATCCTTTTCGTTATCTTTGGGGATGAGCACGGTGCGGATCCCCAGGCGATGTGCCGCCAATACTTTTTCTTTGACGCCGCCGATGGGCAAAACTTTGCCCCGAAGTGTGATCTCGCCGGTCATGGCCACGTCGCAGCGAACCGGAATATGCGTCAGGGCGCTCACGATGGCGGTACCAATGGTGATGCCCGCCGACGGCCCGTCTTTTGGAATGGCGCCTTCGGGAACATGCACGTGGATATCCAGGTGGCGATAGAAGTCATGCGGCAAGCCGAAGGCCCCGGTGCGCGAGCGCACGTAACTCATGGCCGCCTGGGCAGATTCCTGCATGACGTCACCGAGCTTGCCGGTGAGCGTGAGCCGGCCCTTGCCATGCATCAATCCTGCCTCGGTGGTCAATACCTGGCCGCCGACTTCGGTCCAGGCCAAGCCAATGGCGAGGCCGACCTCGTTTTTCTTTTCGGCCCAGAGCTCGCGGAACTTAATGACGCCGAGGAATTCATTCACGTTTGCCGATGTGATCTCCACCTTCACCTGCCGGCCTTCCTTGACCACGCGCCGCGAGACCTTGCGGCAGATATTGGCAATCTCACGCTCCAAATTCCGCACGCCCGCTTCCTGCGTGTAATGCCGGATGATGTAGTTGATGGCGTCATCGGCGAATTGCAGGTTCTCTTCGGTCAGGCCAGTAGCCTCGCGCTGCTTTTTGAGCAGGAAGCGCTTGGCGATCTCCCGCTTTTCGATTTCGGTATAGCCCGGCAGACGCAGGGTTTCCATGCGATCCTGCAAGGGCTGCGGGATGGTGTGCAGCACGTTGGCCGTGCAGATGAACATCACGTGTGAAAGATCGTACTCGACATCGAGATAATGATCGGTGAAAGAATGATTCAGTTCCGGATCGAGCACTTCCATAAGGGCGGCGGAAGGGTCGCCGCGGAAATCCATGGACATCTTGTCCACTTCGTCGAGGACAAACACCGGGTTCACCGTCCCCGCCTTCTTCATCATCTGAATAATCTGGCCGGGGAGAGCGCCGATATAGGTGCGGCGATGGCCGCGAATCTCCGCCTCATCTCGAACGCCGCCCAGGGAGACGCGCACAAACTTACGGCCCGTGGCGCGGCCGATGGACATGGCCAGCGAAGTCTTGCCCACGCCGGGAGGACCGACCAGACAGAGAATCGACCCGCGAGGATTCTTGACCAACTGGCGAACGGCGAGATATTCGAGAATGCGCTCTTTGACCTTCTCCAGACCGTAATGATCTTCCTCTAAAATCTTCTCCGCGGCGCCAATGTCTCGAATTTCCTTGGACTTCTTCTTCCAGGGCACCGCCAACAGCCAGTCCAGATAACTGCGGCTGACCGTGGATTCGGCAGACATCGGCGGCATCATCTCCAGCCGCTTCAGCTCCTGAATGGCTTTTTCCTGAACGTCCTTGGGCATTCCCGCCGCTTCGATTTTCTTCTTGAGTTCGTCGAGCTCACTCTTTTCGCCGCGGCCGAGCTCTTTGTGTATGGCCTTGAGCTTCTCGTTCAGGTAGTACTCTTTTTGCGCGCGTTCCATCTGGCGTTTCACGCGCGTATTGATGTTGCGGTCGACGTTGAGTTTTTCGATCTCGCTTTCCAGGACCTCCGCCACGCGGTTCAAACGATCCAAGACGTCGAAATTTTCGAGCAGTTCCTGCTTTTCCTCGATGGGAATCTGCAAATTGGCGGCGATGGTATCGGAGAGCTTGGCGGGATCTTCGACGCGCGCCGCGGCAATCATGGTGTCGTAATTCAGGCTCTGGGAGAGCTTCACATACTGCTCAAACAGGCCGTTGACGCGGCGAACCGCCTGATCGATCTGAGGAGAAGGCTCGACGCGCACGGGCATGAGGCGCAGCGTGGCGCGATAGAAACCCTCTTCGCTGGCAAGCTGCACAACTTTGGCGCGCTCCACGCCTTCGACCAGAACGCGAATATTGCCGTCGGGCAGCTTCACACTCTGCACAATATTGGCGAGGGTGCCGACGGTAAAGATCTGCTCCGGCTTGGGGTCATCTACCGAAGCGTCGTGCTGGGTGGCGAGGAAAATCTTCTTTTCTCCCGCGAGCGCTTCTTCCAACGCGCGCACAGAGGCTTCCCGCCCGACGATGAAGGGCTGCATCATCTGAGGGAAGATGACCATGTCCCTCACCGGCATCATCGGCACGCGCTTCATTTCACTCTTCTCGCGAGTAAACATTAATTTTCAACAGGTGGAAGGCCCACTACTTAATTATCCCAAGTTATCCGGCTTTTTCCAGCAGGGTCCAGTTGATCTCGCGGCTGCGCACCATTTCGGCGGTGACGCAGAAGTCGCGCACCTTGCGCTGGGCCGGTAAGTTGTACATGAGATCGAGCATCAAATCCTCGAGGATCATGCGCAATCCTCTGGCGCCCACCTTGCGTTGCATGGCCAAGTCCGCGACGGTTTCCAGGGCGTCATCGGCAAAGCGCAGCCGAACGTTCTCGAATTCGAAGAGACGTTGGTATTGCCGGATGAGGGCGTTCTTTGGCTCCGTGAGGATGCGCATCAGCGCGGCCTTGTCGAGATCGCCCAGAACACCGACCACCGGCAGCCTACCCACAAATTCCGGGATGAGGCCGTAACGGATCAAGTCCGTGGGCTGCGCTTGGTCGAGTAGCTCCATATTGCGGCGGTTGGTGGTCGCCGGCTGGGCGTCGGTGTGGAAGCCCAGAGATTTTTGACCCACGCGCCGCTCCACGATCTTCTCCAAGCCCACGAAGGCTCCGCCACAGATGAAGAGAATATTGGTGGTGTCGACCGGAGTGAATTCCTGGTGCGGATGCTTGCGCCCGCCCTGAGGCGGAACATTGGCGATGGTGCCCTCCAGGATCTTGAGCAGAGCTTGCTGGACGCCCTCACCGGAGACATCGCGCGTGATGGACGGGTTTTCGTCTTTCTTGGAAATTTTGTCAATTTCGTCGATATAGATGATGCCCTGCTGCGCCTTGGTCACGTCGCCATCGGCGTTTTGCAGCAGCTTCAAAATAATATTTTCGACGTCCTCGCCGACGTATCCGGCTTCGGTAAGCGTGGTGGCGTCCACGATGGCGAAGGGCACGTCCAGCATGCGCGAGAGCGTCTGCGCCAGGAGCGTCTTGCCTGTGCCGGTGGGGCCGATCAAAAGGATATTCGATTTGGTCAGTTCGACGTCACCGGGCTGATGGTTCAGGAAGATGCGCTTGTAATGATTGTAGACCGCCACGGCCAGCTTCTTCTTGGTCTTATCCTGGCCGATGACGTAACCATCGAGGAACGACTTGATCTCCGGCGGACGGGGCAGGCGCCGATTGATCGGTCCGGCCTGCTCGCGCTTTTCCTCCTCCAAAATCTGCTGGCACACGCCCACGCATTCATTGCAGATATAGGCGCGCGGATAATCCGAAGGCGAGCTGATGAGCTTTTCCACCTGCTCTTGCGTCTTATGGCAGAACGAACAACGCAGCGGTTCATCCGTGCTCAGTTTTCTCACGGCAGTCGGCCTCCGGCCTTCCCGGGCGGGACAGGCCCCGTCACTATATTAGAACTTTTTCCCCATATGCGGCATGGGCAACGCAATCTCGCTACTAACTGTTAGGTACGCGCTAGCGATGCTTATGGATAATTTCATCGATCAGGCCGTACTCCTTGGCCTGCTGAGGCGACATGATAAAGTCGCGCTCCACGTCTTTCTCAATTTTTGAGACCGGCTGGCCGCAATGATCGGCATAGAGCTGGTTGATGACCGCGCGCATGCGCAAAATCTCTTTGGCGTGAATATCGATATCGGTGGCTTGTCCAGACAGTCCGGACAGCCAGGGCTGGTGAATCAAAATCCGCGAATTAGGCAGCGAAAACCGCTTTTTGGGAGCTCCCGCAGCCAGCAGCACGGACGCGATAGAAGCGGCCTGGCCCACACAGGTGGTCACTACGTCCGGCCGGACATATTGCATCGTATCGTAAATGGCCATGCCTGCGGTAATCGAGCCGCCCGGCGAATTGATATAGAGCTGGATATCGCGTTCCGGATCTTCCGCTTCGAGAAAGAGCAGTTGGGCGGTCACGAGGTTGGCGACGTGGTCGTCGATGGGCGTGCCAATAAACAGGATATGGTCCTTGAGCAGCCGCGAATAAATGTCATAGGCGCGCTCGCCCCGGGTGGTCTGCTCGACCACCATGGGGATGAGTGTCGTGGCGCGTGGACTCGGATCGTCTGCATGTGTCATCGAGAGTAGGGAATTTGCAGGAAGAAACCGGTCAGGACCGCTCCGGCTCCCGAGTTTTCACTTCAGTATTCTTTTGGAGCCACTCGAGAGTCTTTTCGCTGCGGAGCTTCGACCTCATCCTATCCAGCGCCCCCTGCTTTGTCAAGCTGGCGCGGACGGCTGGGGCGGATTCGCCACTGCGCTCCGCGATTCTGGAAATTTCCCGATCGATGTCCTCGTCGCTCGCTTCGATATTCTCCGCCGAGGCGACGCGATCGAGCAGCAACTCGGCCTTCACGTCCTCGACAGCGCGAGGATGCTGACGCCGCCGCATGGCCACCCAATCCACATTCACGGCTCGGGGATCAACTCCCTGGGCCGCCAAACTTCGAACCGCCCGCTCCAGGCGGATATCCATTTGGTTTTGCACCAGCGCTTCGGGAACGGGGAAATCGTGAGCGGCGATAATTTTTGCCAGCACAGCATCGCGGACCGCGGAGGCGTGGTGCGCTTGGAGTTCTCTTTCCAGGTCCTCGCGAATTTTGCCCCGGAGCTCCTCGAGTGTTTTGGCGTCGCTCACGTCCTTCGCTAATTCGTCATTGAGTTCGGGCAGTTTCTTTTGCTTGACGGCGACGACTTCGGCGCTATAAACGAACTTTTTGCCGGCAAGCTTTCGGTCCGGGTAATCCGCAGGATACTCCACCTCGAAGCGGCGCTGTTCCGCCGGCTTTGCGCCGACCAAATTTTGCGTGAAGGCTTCCAGGGTCTCCTCGGCGCCGAGATGGCAGAGAACATTGTCAGCCTTGAGCGGTTCGCCGCCGCCCACGGGCGTACCCACAAGCTTCAACTGCGCGTAGTCGCCGCTTTCTAGAGCGCGATCCTCCACAGGAACAAACGTGGCGGCACGTTCGCGCATGGCCTCCAGCGTTTTGTCGATATCCGCATCGCTCACCTGGGCCTTCTCGACTTCGACTTGCAGGCCCTTGTAGGTGCCGAGCTCGAATTCGGGCAGCACTTCGAAGCTGGCCCGAAATTTCAGGGGTCGATCCTCGCCGTATTCCACATGATCAATCTGCGGCTGCGTGATGGGAATAAGCTTCTGGTCCTTGACGGCTTTATCGATTTGCTCGGGAACGAGCGACTGCAGCACTTCGCCTTTGATGTCGTCCGCGAAGCGGCGGCGAATCAGGGGGATGGGCGCTTTGCCGGGCCGAAATCCGGGCACACGCGCAACGCGCGCAAACTCGCGGGCCACGCGCTCGATCGCCTTCTGCACTTCTGTGGCGGGAATCTCGAGATCGAGTTCACGCCGGCAAGTTGCCTCGGCCATAAGTCCTATTTTATATCCGCGTATCTAGCTGTATTCAGCGCGTGTGTAGGCCCGCAGCGGAATTCTCAAGCCACTTGCACGCTCCAGGCAGACGCGATGCTCGGTGCTACTTTACTGCATGGCCACGAATCTGAGCCGGGAAAGAGCGGCGCGCGGGGTGCGAAAAGCGAGTATAGGGGAAGCCAGGAAGAGCGTCAACGCCAGTGCGCGAAAACTGCGCCCCGAGCGGTGAGGATCGTGTGGCTATTGTCTCCACCGGCCTCAAGGAAGAGCCCGCAACGGCGTGCAGTCATCCGCAAG
>WNGR01001394.1_pt1 | contig 27405 bp, 25 predicted proteins | sample 5407581 | NCBI WGS metagenome assembly WNGR01 (sample SAMN13153383, study PRJNA577476) | soil metagenome | isolation source: 80 cm soil or saprolite under Garry oak tree replicate 2 | place: USA:California | collected 2016-06-15
CGCGCCGTGCAAATCCTCACCAACCTGCTGGTCAATGCGCTGCGCTATACGCCAGCCCCGGGTCGCGTGGAGGTGATCGTGAGCCGTGAGGAAGACATGGTCGCTTTCCGGGTCAGCGACAACGGCGTGGGCTTGACCTCGGAGCAACTCGCCCATATCTTCGAGCGCTTCTACCGCGTCGACAAGTCACGCTCGCGCGCGTTCGGCGGCTCCGGTATCGGGCTGACCATCGCCCGCTCGCTGGCCCACGCCATGGGCGGGGAGATCCGGGCAGAGAGCACCGGCCTGGGTCAGGGCAGCAGCTTTACCCTCACGCTTCCTCTCGTGCATGAGTGACCTCCCTCTTTCAGACCATTTCTTGATCCAATCTTGATGAAAACGCGCATCTGCTCTTGAAGTGGGCATCCTATACTCATAGCAGAGGCAGGGGAAGTGGAGATGAACATCCCGGCTCCCCTGCGTGACATTGAGAAAGAAGAAACATGGTTCAGAGACAGACCATGCTAGCAAGAGGAGATACGAACATGATGTACGGTTTTGGCATGTATGGCGGCTGGTGGATCCTGGGAATGGGCATGATGGTGCTCTTCTGGATCGCCATCATCCTGCTGGTGATCTGGGTGGTGCGCAGTCTCTTCCCGCGCCAGATGCGTTCGGGGCACGGTCAGGCGTTAGAGACCCTGCGGCAGCGCTATGCCGCAGGCGAGATCAACGCGGCTGAGGACGAGCAGGCACGTGCGAGGCTGGAGGAAATCCCGGTTGCATAACGCTGGCATAGTCATTCGCCTGCATGCGCACAGTGTAACTCACGTCAACGAGCGTGAGATCGAGCAACTGGCGCGAGGAAGAGAGCGTCTCAACCAAGAAGGAGGGAGAAAGCAATGCGTAATAATAGAAGAAGAACAGCGCTACTCGTCGTAGCACTCGTAGTGTTAGCCCTGCTGGCTGTCGGTGGCACTGTCGGCACCATGGTGCTGACGCACAGCGGGTTTCTGGGAAACAATGGCCATGCTTACGGGATGATGAACGGCGGCCAGCCGTACCACGGCAACATGATGGGCGGCTATCAGCAGAGTCCAGTCAAGCAGGGAACTCCGGTTACCGGCAGCACCCACCTGACCATCGATATCGTCACGAATCAGCCCGGTATGGAGAAAGATTGGCCGGCCTTTTCGCCCTCAAACCTGGTCGTGCCTGCCAACAGTTTGGTGACCGTCACCATTCGGGATGATGATCTGGGCAATACCGCCATGCCCCAGAATTCGCCTTTCACCACAGTGCAGGGGACAGTCAACACCATGGCGACTGCTGATGGACGGGAGTATTCCTCCCTGGCGCCCGAGAAGATCGCGCACACCTTCACTCTCCCGCAGCTCAATGTGAATGTACCGCTGCCCGGAGATGGGACGAACGGCAAGGCTTACAATACGGTAACCTTTACCTTCCGCACAGGAGAAGCGGGGACCTACATCTTCCGGTGCCTTGACCCCTGCGGCACCGGCCCGATGGGGATGATGGGACCGATGATGACTCAGGGGTACATGATCGGAACCCTGACCGTCCAATGACCGGGACCCTCAAGGAAACTTTCTACCTAAAAGAAAGGGAGCGAGCCTGGTTCAAGCCCAGCTCCCTTTCCAGCGCGTTGCGTTTGTCACGGTGACCTGATTGCTTCTCCCTCTGCTAACATTGTAAAAACGTTTCTCCAGGGAGGGGCTATCCTGATGAGAGATCTGACTGCCGCTTACGACCTAGAGAACGATCGAAAGCCCTGTCTGAAACGCCCGTGAAAGGAAAGTGGAAACGATGATCGAGCAAGGCACTGCTCAACTTTCGAAGCAAGGAACGACGCCGCGAGGAACAGCGAAAGCGGGAAGAAGAGCAGCTTCGTGCCGCCAGATCAAGGCGCATCACGAGCATCAGTATGATCGCGGTGAGCGTCATAGCGGTTGCATGCAGTTCTGGCCTATGTTGTGCTCGTGCAGGCTACCGTAAATTCGTTCCACCCTTGCGTTCCAACTTCTCAACAGTGTAGGCCCATGTGAGTGATTGAGCTGTTTGGTGGGCGCGCGGAATGACCTCCAGGAGAGCGCGCTCAAGCTCCTCAAGATGAGGAACATGATTCGGCAACGAAACCCCGCCATGCATGGTCGACACGTCCCGACAGTGACGCTAACCGAGAGACGGGACTTTTCCCTCATGTGTGCTCCTCCCTTCCACAGCAAGTGTCATGACAGCATGAACTTGTGGCGGATGTGTGAGAGGGAAGCTCCCTTTTGTGACCTCTCCGTGAGGTCCCTTTACCCTCTCTCCTGAATACCGGCCTGTTCCATGTAGTGAGGAGTACGACGAGGTGAGGGGCACAGGTTGAACGGACTTGCCCCATCGTACCCAACCCCTGTGAGTGCGTTTCGCAGCAACCTGGCAGAGGCCTTCGTGCAGACGAGCACCTCGCGCACTGCCTTGGGCCGCCTGCCGGGTGGCACCTGAAGAAGGAATGGTACTTGTGCATGTTCCTCGTCGGTGGCAAGTACAGGGAAGCGTCGACGCCGCCCGGCGTAGAGCGCACACCGCTTTCTCGAAAGGAGCAAAGCTATGCGTATTCAAGATGAACACATAACGAACACCACGATCACCCCTTCTGCTGAACAGAGGGCATCAGGGGCCTTCAGCAAGCCCGTCCACCAAGGGCCGCCCTCGCGCTTTTCGCAGATCGGGCACTTCCTCTGGCATTTCGTGCAGATGTGCCTGGCGTGCTGCATTGGGGGCGCAGCGCTCATCGGGTATCCAGACCTGATCCAGCGGTTTCCTGAGCTGTCTACTGTGGTGATCGCCTTCCTCCTGGCGCTGGCGATGGCTGCCTGGATGCGCTTTCGTGGTCACGAGTGGCGCCCCACTTTGGAGATATCAGGCGCAACGATCGTGGCGGGGATCCTGCTAATTGGTCTGGCCTGCCTGGCTTGCCCGGTCATGCTCGTCGTCATGCTGTTGCGCCTTGATCTCTACACGGGGCGAAAGGGCCACCACGCGCAGGCGGCTTGAGACCGTACCGTGCGCCCAGATCCGTGAGCCAGTGGCGCGCGGTGTTGGATGGGGGCAAACACCGCGCCAGAGGAGGTGAGCAATCGTGCTGAGGAGGGTGTCCAACGTAGGAGCAGTCCCTTTGTACCGCAATGATTTCCAGAGGAGGTCAGTCGAGTGTCCCGCTCTCTGCGGCAGCAGAAGTGGCGAGAAAGCGTTCCCTCATGAAGGAACGAGCGGCAATGGCCCAGCCATCAGAAACCGGGCTCCCCTCCCGCTCGCTGCCTGCTCTACTGCCGCAGGAGCACCAGCCAAGAAAGGGTGAAAACGATGTCAGATCAACAGGTTGCTCATGATGGCCAGACCCCACAATGGCGAGGGGTTACCTCGGTACACGAGGCAGAGATAGGCACCACGATCACCTCGAAACCGTCACGCGGCAAGCAGACGCTTCGCTTCCTGCGGCATTTCGGCGAGATGGTCCTCGCCATGCTGCTGGGGATGGGCGTTTTCGGCGTGGTGAACGGCGTGATCCTCATTCCGATGGGGTTTGCCTACCTGTCCGCACGCTTCTCTCCGGAGGCCTATGCGGCTTCGATGGCGGTCTCGATGACCGTGCCCATGGTGGCGTGGATGCGCATCCGCAAGCATGCCTGGCGGCTCAGTGCAGAGATGGCGGGGGCGATGCTTGTTCCCACCGCCTTGCTGATCGCTGTCTGCTCGCTCGGCCACCTTCCGAGCACGGTCTTGCTTACGGGAACGCACATCCTCATGGTGCCCGCCATGCTCGGCGCCATGCTCTATCGCTGGCGCGACTACACAGGACACTAACCGCATGAGCGCCAGCAAAGGAGGTCTCACCTGATGAAGAAATTCTACTTTGTGGGTGGCCCAAGGACAGGCCAGGCTGAAGAATTCTTTCGGCGTCTCAACCAGATTGGGGAAACCCTTTTGGATGGCGCATCTATCCTCACGCCGGAAATTCCGGCAAGGCACTCCACCTCGTAGACGTGGAGTCTCAAGAAGAAATCGTCCATCACCTTGAGCACTTTCACGACATCTATGAGCGCAGTGAAATTGTCGAAATCATCGAGAGACAGCCGTAAACTGTCATCTGGTCTTGAGCCGTCTGACAACCTGACCAATCTTCAAAGGAAGCGCACTCCTCACAGGAGCGCTGAGAGCGGGGGAAGGGAGACTGCTTGCCGTCGGCTTCCTCCCTTCAGTGGCTAGGCCTCCACGTCAGCCTTCCCGCCTGGGCGGTTCTGGTGCCCGCAGCGAAAGCTGTTACCGTCTGGCTACTTCGAGGGCGTGGACGCGCTTCTGAAAGTAGAGCGGATGCAGCTTGGTCGGCGTTCTTTGATGCGCTCGTGGCTAATGCGGAAGAAGCTGAGCGAACCGTGATCAAAGTTCCCGCTGCACACACCACGCACACCTGTCATGACTGTGGACATAGTCAAACCATGCCTATGTCGGTACGCCTCTATAGCTGTGAGCAGTGCGCTATGGTGCGTGATCGGGACCAGAATGCCTCTCTGAATATCTTGCATGCGGCCTTGGGACGACAAGGCCAGGGTGCTCGACCCCAAGAAGCCCACGGCTTCTAGCCGTGGGGAGTCGTCACACGTTCATATCGTTTCAATAATGAATGGCCCATGCCAGGTAAACGGTGCTGCGTCCTCGCGCCAGTAGAAGTCCAGGCGGTTCCCGCTTCGCGCCACGACCTCCAGGTTGCCATGGTCATTACCGGGGCGACTGAAGTTGCTCTGGATGAGAGCGACGGCGTCATAGGCATCGCTTGAGCCGAAGGGGATCGGTCCGTTCCAGGGGAGACTGGGATCGTCGTTCACCCGCCAGAAATGCGCAAGGCCACCAGTTGCCAGGGGTACTACCATCTCGAAATTGCCCATCACCCCAAAGTTGCCCTGGATAAGCGCAGGATTACCGCTGACTCCACTTTCAAAGGCATTCGCCCCATTGTGCCAGTTAGCTCTAGCGATATACGGTGTAGCTGACCGACCCAGTCTAGGTACTTAGCCCGTTCCATCTTTTCACATCGTGCTGTTGTCCCCCCATACCTTTCGGTTGAAAGGTCAGATGCTGCTTTACCCACTTCGATACCGGTGGGGTTGTGCTTCCACAACACACAGTGCCGCGCCTCAATGGCGCACTCTCTCAGCCAGCACTTTAGATCTCCAACGAAGGAGCCACCAGCCAGACGAGGTACTCATCGTGGTTGGCAGTCGGGGCGGTGCGAAGGACGCTGCCTGTCCTTCCGTCCAGGTATACCTCCTGGCAGCATCCACATCCTCCAGTGAGAGCACTTGCTCTGGCTAGACCGCATACAGTAGGTATCAAGCGGTGCAAAGGCTCACTCGAACATAATCGAGAATGATACATAAGTGATATGTACCAGGCCTCACGAATTATTTTACCCGAATAACACAGTGAGGCCTAGTTGCACCTTCGCTCGCTCTAGGCATATTAGGACCAATTCAAACGACTTAGATGTAATATGCCTCCCTAGTACATTGAGGCTGAGGAACATCCATGATAGAATAGAAGGAGGGAAAGTAAAGGAGAAGAAGCCATGCCGAAACGAGCTACTCGGGTCGTGCGGAGTCGAGAAAGAGCAGGCAGAACTCACGCAGATCACCAGGCGTCATCGAAGTGAGCAGCAAGTGGTGCGGCGAGCGCGCATCGTGTTAGGGGCAGCGCAAGGCCAAACCAATGTGCAGATTGCACGCGAGTTAGAGATCAATGTGGACACGGTGCGCCTGTGGCGCGATCGCTGGGTGGGACTGCAGGGGATCGACCTGGAGACGTTGAGCATCGCCGAGCGCTTGCAAGATGCCCCCCGTCCTGGGGTGACCCCCAAGATTACGGCACAACAACGCTGTCAGATGGCGGCGCTGGCATGTGAGGCCCCAGCCAAAGCGGGACGACCGATCAGCCAGTGGACCGGGCGCGAAATCGCCGACGAAATGAAAGTCCGGGGCATAGTCGAGCAGATTTCCCCGCGACACGCGGCACGGCTGCGGAAATATGGGGGCTCCAACCGCACCGCTTCCGTTACTGGTTGACCAAGGTGCCCGATGAGCAGCGTGATGAGAAAATTGTCGAGGGGTGTACCTTGTATGCCAGCGCGCCTGAACGAGCCAGGCAGGGGGAACGTATCATCAGCCTGGATGAGTTGACCGGCGTGCAAGCCTTAGAGCGCAAACATCCCGACTTGCCCATGCAACCAGACCATGTCCTGCGGCGCGAGTTTGAGTACATTCGCCATGGCACGCTCTGCTGGTTCATCAATTTCGATGTGGTCAATGGACAGGTCATGGTCCCCTCCTCTTGACCGACGCGCACCGAAGAGGATGCGCTCGCCCACATTGAGCATCTGGTGGCCAGCGATCCCAAGGCGACGAAGTGGCACATCATCCTGGATAAGCTTCCACATCCATCAATCCGAATCCCTGGTGCGCTGGGTGGCCCAACGCGAAGGGATCGTCCAGGAAAGCTTGGGAGTCAAAGGCAAACGGGGGATTCTTCAGTCGATGGAAAGCCGGGCGGCCTTTTTGCATGACCCCACGCATCAGGTGGTGTTGTATTACACCCCCAAACATGCGTCCTGGATGAATCAGGTGGAAATCTGGCTGAGTATTCTGGTGCGCAAGTTGCTCAAACGCGGCAATTTCCGTTCGTTGGACGACTTGCGCGACCGGATCCTGGCCTTCATCGCCTATTACAATCGGACCATGGCTAAACCCATCAAGTGGACCTACACGGGGCTTGCTTAATCATGGAGCAATCTACGCCTCAGTGTACTAGTTACGCAATAGTCCCCGCTGGAATGCATTTCTTCTGACAGGCCAGTTCTGTGATTTTACGCAGCATGAAGGAAGCAGGCATCTGCTGGCGAATATACTGCATGTTCGCGACAATAAAGAGCTTGTGCCTCGCGCGTGTGACGCCGACGTTAAGCAAACGCATAGACTCGGATCCCCAGTCTCCTCTCAAAAACGGCGCGATCGCCAGGCCTGGCGACTCCACAACGTCGAAGATGAGGATGTCGAACTCGAGTCCCTGATAGGCATGCACGGTGCCAACTCGACAATAGGCCTCCAGCTCTGTCCCCTGGATCCGCTCTGTGATACAGTCACGCTGCGCGGTATAGGGCGTCACGATTCCAATGTACTCGGGCTTGCGGCGCTCATCGGGGAGGTCGGAGAGGACCATCTTTGCCAGCGCGACATCAAGCCCAGCGTGATACTCGTTATAGCGCGACCGACCAGTCTTCTTCGGCCGCTGTGCCTGAGCGAGTGGCCCGCCGCCTGTATCGTAGAGTACGACCGGGTACTCAGGCTCCGGTCGGAAGGCAGGCCTCTATGCATCCGGATCGCGATCCTTGAGGAGTCCTTTGTAGACGGATTCGCGCACCAGATCACAGATGTCGGTATGCATGCGGCTCTGGTAAGGCAAAAGTACGCTATGATGCGTACCCGCGCCCGCCTCGTCGAGCGTGTAGTGGCCATGCGTGTACACATCCACACCTAGCCAGAACCGAACTAGCTTCTCCTTATTGGAGAACTTGCAGATAGGCGCGAGCTGCAGAGGATCTCCAAGGACGGTGAAGTGATGCTTGGCGCGGTTGCCCGCAACGATCACCGCTGGCGGCGGAGCCATCGATCCCTCATCCACGATCACAACATCCCATTCCTGATTCAAGAGGTGTGGGTTGAGGTAGAGACTGGTCAGAGTAGCCGCGACGATTTGCGCTTCCTCGACCACCTTGCGGGCCACTTCGCGTTTAGTGTCCGCGAGCTGCTGATCGAGGTGGGCCAGGGTTTCTTCAAGCAAGGCCACCTCCTTTTCTGCGGCAGCAATGGCTTGTTCGATCTCGGCAATGTGCGGGTTGCCGACCGCTAGCTGATGCGTGAGATCAGCAATCTGCTTGATCAGCGAGATTTCTTGCTCCACCGAGGAAGCCGGTCGTGCGTCGCGTTGTTGCTCCCAATATGCAATAATTGGCGCCAAGTCGGCCCAGCGTTGCCTGGCTTGTTGATAGGTGTTCAGGGTTCGGGCCTGGTCTTGCTGCAGCGTATGCATCTGTTGAGCCAGTCGATGCAGCGGGTTTGCCAGCATCTCAACGGTTTCCTTTAGACCCTTTTCCCACTTGCCTGTCCAGACCTGAATCACAAAGCGCACAAACCAGCGGTGCTTGCGCAGACGCTCAAGCTTCTTGAGTTCGGTGTCATAAAGTGTCCGCTGTTCCTGGTAGGACTGCTCAAGAGGACTCAGCTCGCGAGTCAGAGTTTTCCAGTCAGCACTGGCACCATTCATCGTCTCTTCTTCCTGAGCACGTTGCTCAAAGCGCGGCTTCAGTTGCTCCATGATCGGAGTCAGACGCGCCCGTTCTTCGGCTTCCAGGTCGGACAACGCTCGCTCGGCACGCCTTTGCTGACGCTGTAACTCGGTTTCTTGCTGCTGCCACGCCAGCACCAGCTTTGGGAGTGCTTCTCGATCAGCGATGAGCTGTGCGAGCACGGTTTCACGCCTATGCTCCAAACGTGTGACCTCCTCGCGGTTGTGCGCGATACGGTCTGCCACAATCAGTGGCATCGTGATGGTGCGATACTCGTCCGTTTCCAACTCCGCCAGGTGCGGGTCCCCATAGCGGACCAGGAGCTGTTGGTCTAGAAAGCGCTCCTTACCCTGCTGGCGCAAGAACTTCGCCAGGCGAAGCACGGCATTATCGACTGCGATGTTAGTGTGTGAGACGATCAACACCCGGTACCCAAAGAGTGTGGCATGCAGCAGAGCTGTAGCGGCCAGTACGTTTGTTTTTCCAGTGCCTGATGGTCCCATGACCATCAGCAGCTCGCTGGACAGCGCACGCCTCATCGCCAGCAGTTGCGCCTCATCTGCTGGAAACATTTCCTTGACTGTTTCCAGCAGATGCGCCTCTGCCTCGCCATCGGTACTGTCGAGCACGCCGAGGAGCTTCAAGCCGAATTGGGCCGAAGTGCTCTCGCGGAGGAAGGCTTCTTTTAGCTTGCGTAAAAGGAAGGCACGATCCACCATCAGATGTGCAGAGGCTAGCGTCTTCTGTGTCAGCCGCTGCTTCACCATGATGGTCACGGCGTCATCTTTGGTATTGGACAGCTCAACCGGGGGTGGGTTGGTAAGGTCCGAACTGGCAAGCTGCAGGTCGGTGCCATCGGGCAGATCCCACGATCCTTGGGTGAGAGTAAAGGTATAGCGATAGCGGCGATGTCGCTCATAGACAAGCCGCCCATCAGTAATCATGTAGCGCCTGGTCCCCACAGAAAGCTCGATAGCCCTGTCCAGGGCTTTCTCGATGTGTGGCCGAGGGTCCATGCGTGGGCGAAATGGTGTAGACATGATTTATATTCGTTTCTATGTAAGGGTGCGATTTTAGGCCGCTTTTCAGGCTAACATCACCTGATGTAGTGGCGTAGGACGACATCGATCCGGTTATGGCCCAGGGCTTGGGTCACGTGCTTGGCGGCAATGCGGTCGTAGTCACCTGGTTTGAGTCTCCCAGCTGCTGGCGGCAGACTTCGACCAGGCGCATGATGGAGGTAAAGCGCCTGCGCAAACAGGCGACGATAGCTATGTACGTCGAGGTGTTTCGGGATACGCCCAAAGACCGATTCCCCCGGATCGCGCCCAGCAACGACAGCCAGGACATCTGCTTCGCGTCCCGGAAGCACCCCTATTCTGCGGTCGCGTCCGCCCTTGCCGCTGCGCACATAGACGTAAACCTGGCTGTGTTCGTCCTGGCCGACTTCCCCGCAACGCAGATCACGCACTTCCTGGCGGCGCAAGCCAGTCGCTTCCAAGAATTTTAGAAGCGGCTGCCAGTTCGCCGGTTGAAAATGGCGGTCATGCGCTTTCTCGCCACGCGAGCGTGTAATACTCGACCTGGCTCGTTGGGGAATCCTGACCGTGCTGGCCAACGTGCGATTTCCGAAGAAGAGGCGCAGTGCCGCCCGTTCGACCTGGAGCGTATAGGGGCTTTTGCCGTCTACCTGCTGCTGCAACCATTCAGTCGCTAACTCATCGGCACGGAGATCCAGGTACTCGAGCGATTTGACGGAATACTCGGACCTGGCCCAACTCACAAACTTGAGAATGTGTTCTTGATAAGTGGAGCGTGTTTTAAAGGAATGTATCTTGCCAGTCGAATACGCCCACACGTACTCTCCGGCATTATGGGCCTGCTCTTTCGCCTTGCCGCGACTCTGGTGAATCGCCATCTTATCCTCCAGGCGATCCAACGCTTGTTTAATGATGCTCTTACGGTGTATGCCACGCACAATCTGCTCCTGTGAGTCAAAACTAAGAAACCGACAACCAAGGTTCAAACTTGTACGTGATACTGTGCTGATAAACCAGCGAGGCGTATACGAGACCCCACTTGCCACTCTTTTTTATCTTTAGGCAGGCTTCTGCTGTTTAGAACTCCACTAAGGCAGAGCTCTAACCGCAGAAGCCCTACAGCTATAAGACATCCGAGCAGCGATGCACTATGAGGAAGCACTACTCCGACGCGCTCCGGGGACGTTTTCCGCTCCTGCCAATCGGACTCTCACCGCTGGCAGGTCTACACTCCAGGGCCGCCCTACCAGAACATCCTACCAAGCTACACTACATGCAGGCGCTAAGAAGGAACACCACAGGAGAAGTGTTACGAAACCGCGCTCAGGAGAGGCATTACGAGCACGCCGTACGAGAACGATGATCGGTGCTCGTTAAGGCTGCTGGGAGAGCAATGGCTCAGCCGCCATGCAGCCAGGGTGAGCGGCCCAGTTGTTTGAGCCTGGCGAGCAACTCAGCACAGCACTCAGGAAACCACTCCTCATCGTTTGCGACTCCGTGAAACACGGGCAAGTCGCAGGTGACCGGCCTGGTCATTTGAACCCCGGCGAGCAACTCAGCGACAGACAGGTTCAGGAGACCATCCTCGTCCGTTCCAGGGGTTGCCCCTGTGGCGCAGTGGACAAGCTGCAACTCCGATACTGGAGGAGTCAGGCCAATACAATACTAATACTATAAGCTATGATTACGCTTTCTGTCAATATATAATAAAATCCATTGAATATAGATATTATTATATAATCTACCTGGGAAGAACTGGAAAGCACAAGAGCATCTATGAGTACATCGGGACAAACCAGAGGGAAGAAGAGTTCCCAGGATATTCTATGGAGAAACGGAGGAGGGAACTCCAGGAATATCGAATGTATTATCACTAGCTTCGCTGGATATCCGAGGCTTCCATAAACACACTGAGGAGACTCGGGGAAATAACTTCTCCACTTCTTGAGAGAAGAGGTACCTGCTGGTTGCTGGCATCCTGACCCTCATGGAAAAGTTATTTCCCTGAGAGCCCTTAGCGACTAGCAAACGACTACTTTGCGGATAGCAGGCGACCTTCATCTCATCTCCCTCATGCTGCATACTTCCTCGTGGGATGTGAATGAACCTCCAAGGAAATCTAGTATATTGCTAGAGGTTCTCTGGATACCCAAGACTTCCATGAACACATGAAGGGGTGCTGACATGAGCCGCACATTTAACTTCCGCCAAAGTCGCGAGCTGCTCCGCGTCGATCCAAAGACGTTTCAAAAATGGTTACAGAAAGCAGATATTGACCCAACTAAGCAGGTGAACCTGGCCGATTCGCGAGAGCGTTATCTGACAGAAGAACAACTTACCCTGCTGGCGAAGCAACATGGCAGAACCTTACCGCCCCTGGATAGCCAGCCAGAACTACCAGCGACTATGGCTGCTGCCATGCTGGCAGAGCGGCTGGCCCTATTAGAGCAGGAAATCACCCAACATTTCAAGCGACTAGAGGCGCAGGGGCTTCAGATACTTCAGATTATTGCCGACCTCCAGCAACACCTGGCAAACCTGGAACGAACAGTACCCCTACAGCGCGAGCACAAACCAGCAGTTCAGAAGGGCGGTTCGTCATCAACCAGGACACCTACGAAGAACGCCAAGAAAAGAACGAAGGGCAAAAAGCTACCACGAACACTCATTCCGCTCCATGTGTTCGCCCGCGAGCATGGAGTATCAGAGGGTGCAGCCGATCACGCAGCCCAAACCGGAAAAATTACAGTGGAATGTGGAAAATGGCTCTACAATAGCCGATACATTACAAATGCACTGGACCAGGAGGGACAAAGTGAATTCTATGCCCTGTTTCATGAGCGTGAAAGCTTTCGAGACTGCAGGGAATGTCCTCATGCGCCTTCGAGATGAAGGACCGTTCCAGGGCACACACTAATGTGCATGTAGACAGCGTTATGAGCAGGTAGCTAGCGCATGGCCTGTGAACTTGCGCCCGGATTTTGTAACAGACCCCTCCAAGCTTGTCAAGATAGCAGATCGGCCCTCGCTTGAGTGTCTTGCAGACGGCCCGGAGGGAAGTTCTCCATCGCAAGAGAGGGAAGTTGCACTTACCAAGCGCTACTCTTCATATTGGTGTATAGTGATCGAGGCCAACCGAGACAAGGGACTTGAACGATAGGCGGCCTGAGTCACATAAAAATCTCGATTATGGACATGATACAAGGCGTAAGGAAGAGGATAAAACGGCCGTCAACTATGTCCATCACGGCTTTGGGGAGTTCTATGGGAAGAGTTTGATAAGGGAGTCTCTTCATCGATTTCCCACCAAAGTAAGCCCGCCTTGCAGTATCACCTACGACTCTGGTCCGCCCGGACGCCACCGGAGCCAAATGTATGTTGAAGGATCCTGCGGGCCATCTTTAGATAGCATATATGACAAGATTTCACCTCTTTCTTCTATGTGCTTGATGGTGGAGGCGACGTGTTGCTCATAGGCATCTGCTTCATCCCCCCGTCCCCTATCACGCAAAAAATTGGCGATGTCTATCAGCAAGAGCAAGCAGTCGAAAGACTCAAGTCCTCCCGCGTATTGGTAGGTGGCAAGCGCTTCTCGGTACAACTGCTCTGCCTCATCGCTCTTCCCCTGATCCCACGCAAGTACAGCCAGGGCTTGAAAGTTCCGCGCAATGTCAGGATGGTACTGACCCAGTTTCTGGAGCCGAATCGCGAGTGCCTGGGTGCAAAACTGCTCTGCCGCTGCAGGGTCACCTTGACGACGAGCGAGTGCCGCGAGGTCTTCCAGGCTGTGCGCCGTCTGTGGATGATCGTGGCCGAAGACGCTCCGCCGTATCTCCAGTGCTCGTCGAAGCAGACGCTCGGCCTGCTCAAATTTGCGATACCACGCACAGAGCCTCCCAAGGCCACTGATGATATCCGAAATTTCAGCACTCTCTCTTCCCCAAACCTGGATACCAATGCTGAGCGCATCCTGGTAGTATGCCTCGGCAAAGAGAGCACCTACAGGTCCAAGCCGGGTGGCGATTTCCGCTGCAATGTAGTACGTCGTCGCCTTTTCCGCAGCATAGACCAGTTCCGACACCCTATTATGCCATGCAATTGCCTGCTCACAAATCCGGGTGGCACTGGCAAAATGCCTTCCTCGCATCTCCGCCAGTGCCATATTGTTGAGGCAATCCACTACGGCGGGATGATCCTCTCCTAGTATGCGCTCACAGTCCTCTTTGGCCTGTGCATAGAGATTTACGGCCATTCCGTAGACGCCCCGCTCCATATACACTCGGCCGAGCTCACGCAACAGGTGAATGGTACGGGGGTCGTCACTTCCTCGCGAGTCGCTGGATGCTCCTAGAGCGCGCAGATACAGGGTCGTGGCTTGTGGGTACCACCCTCGCTTGTGGACCTCTCTTGCCACACGCTCAAGGAGCCGCGTCGCCTCATCTCCCACCAGTTCCCACTGCTTAATAAGATCTGCGCAAAGCCTGGCTTGCGGAATGTAGTATTCTACCCTCTCCAGAGGAGCAGATAAAAAAGCCTTCTCCACAGCATGCACTGTCCGCTCAACCCAGAGACGCTGTGTCGGTTCATCCACCCTATCCTGGAGCACGGCCTGGAGGAGCCGATGAATCGAGAAAAGATTCGCGGCGGCGTTGCGCCGGATGAGGGAATATCTGAGCAGTACCTCGCAGGCCTGGTTCAACTGCAAGGCACTTTCTACGATGGGATGCATCTCAGTGTTTTCAAGAAAGGTGCCTTCGAGCAGGATGTCTTCTGGGATGGCATCGGGATGCAGGAAAGCGCAGAGATCGAGCAGTTTGGTGGCAGCGGGACATTGTTGTTCAACTTTGCGAAACGAGATTAACCAGGTTGTCGCCACAGACTCCTTATAGTCCGCATACAGCTTTTCGCGCTGGCTTCGTCGCTGCAAGAGTTCTTTCCGATGCTCATGATATAACTGAATGTAGTCCGAAAGGCTACATTTGGTTTCATCGATATACGCCCCAGCTTGATCGAGCGCTAGTGGGAGGCCGTCCAGAAGCAGGGAAAGTTCCAGGGCTTTTTGGTGATCAGCATTGGAGAGCGTGTCAGGCGATGCAGGCGGCAAGAGTACGTGCGCTCGGCGAAGGAGCAAGAGAGTCCCCTCTTCTGGTTGCATCTTGTCCAGACGCAAATTGGAGGCCAGTTCCGCGACCGCCTGTGAGCGCGTTGTTAGCAGTACGTGACCATGCGGCATGCCTGAGAGGATGTCCTTTACCTGGACATCTTCCTCTACGTTGTCAAGCAGCAACAGCCAGCCCGAGTGCTTCTGAAACCACTGCTTGGCCTCTGTTACAAGATACTGGTGATTGGGCTGCCGCTTTCTAGCCTCCGGAACCTCAAGCAGCTTCGCAGCCTGCGCGAGATCCTCCTCCAATAGCTCTTGTTTATCGGCTCTGAGCCAAAACTCCACCTGGTAATCATCACGTTTGCGGTAGGCATACTCAAGCATCAGTTGGGTCTTGCCTATTCCTCCCAGTCCACTAATCGTCTCGATGGCGACCCCGTCTTTCTCCGCAGAGAGGCGCAGATGTAAGTCCTCTATAACCTCATCATAGCCCGTAAAGTAGGGGTTGCGACGGAAGGGGACATTCCAGAGTTTTTGACTAGCTTGATCATCACCCGCCTGGAGATAACCCAGTTCTTCCACTTCCAATCCAAACAGTGCGGCCAGGTGGCGCTGGTGGAAGAGGTTTGGTCCCTGGTCTATCTCTCGTTCCCAGCGGCTCACCGTAATTCCAGCCCCGTTAATCTTCAGTGCCAACTCCTCCTGCGAAAGCCCCAAAAGCTCGCGCGCTCGTCGGATGAGCTTTCCTCGGGTGAGCTTCAGTTGCTCCCGCTCCTGTCGTATCCGCACTTTTGGATCCTGTGGTTCCTCCATCACTGGTCTTCTTTCCTCTAGTTGTATCGAGGCAACGGTTCATCAAATCTTAAACAATTGTACACAAGGAGACTGCCCCTTTCAAAGTGCATGAGAGGTAAAACAAGCGCAGCACCAAACGACTAGTAAACGACTACTTCGCGGATAGTCGGCGACCTTCCTCCTACCCTCGGCATGCCGCATACTTTTGCACAAGAAGGTGGTATTACCTCAACTTCCCTTTTCTAACAAAAGGAAGAGGGCACGTCAACAGGATCATCGAGAACAGGGTAACATTATGGCTCTGCAACATAAAAGGATAGTTTGCGATGGACCGCGATAAACGGAAACATGAATCCACAGCACTGCTTCCGTCCCTCGGTTGGTTACTGCTCAATGAAGAGGAACGACAACTACTGCAGGCATACGTCGAGCTGGCTCTCAGCCGGCAGTTTGAAGAGGGGCGAGATAAACAGGACCGGCTGAGCGGAGGGGCGACGCACGAACACAAAGCGGAGCAGAGAAAATCCTCCCAACTCCAAGAAAGCGCTTGAGCAGGCAAGGATCGTCAAGAAGAGAATCGCATCTGCCCAACGGCGGTATGAGCCAACAATTTTTGGGCGTTACGCCACAGGATTTTCTCCCGCACCTCCGGCTTGAAGTAGTCCAGGGCATCGAAGTCCTTCATCCAGCGCTGGGGTGTGATGAAGGGGTAGTCCGAGCCGAAGAGAAAGCGGTCTTGCAGGCGGGTCGCTGCCTCACGTAGCAGCGGCTCAGGCGTGTACTTCGGTGACCATCCAGAGAGATCATTGAACACATTAGCCTTATGCTGCACGATGGCGATCATCTCTTCGTGCCAGGGCCAGGAGGGGTGCGCACCGATAATGGTCAGGCCAGGAAAATCGGCCGCCAGAGAATCTAGGTAGATGGGCCGCGTGTAATCGAGTTTGATGCCCATCCCACCTGGAGTGCCTGCGCCCAGGCCGTTCGTGCCAGTATGGAAGAGTGCTGGGACGCCCAGTTCCTGAATCTTCTCCATCAAAGGATAGAAAACGGGGTCGTTGGGGTAAAATGCTTGCACCCCTGGATGAAATTTCGCGCCAGCCAGTCCTAGTTCCTTGATAGCGCGTTCGATTTCTTTTATCGCCGCCTTTCCCTTATGCGGGTCAACGCTGGCAAAACCGACAAATTGCTGGGGATAGCGCTGCACGATGGCGGCAATATAATCGTTCCCCAGGGGCGGCAGACCAGTAGCGGTTTCCGCATCCCAGGCCAGCAGGACGCCGATCATATCGAGCTCGGCGTAATCGGCGGCGATCTGCTCGATATCCTTCAGTTTCACCTCGGTGCGGAAGAAGCGCTCGGCGGCCTTGGCATAGGGGCCAAGTGTGACTTGCATAAACTCCGTCGTCGGCAGGTGGACATGAAAGTCGATGGCGCGTGGCATGGCATACTCCTTCACAATAGGTACTTAAGTACAACTTCGTGCCTGCGATACTCCTTATTATAGTCCCGCATGGACCCGTGAAGTCCAGGGGGCGACCCGGTGAAGGAATTTAGAGCCACCTCTTTATCGCAACCTTCACGTAGCAGTTCCTTAGAAAGTAATGCGCTGGCATTACTGCTCAACTGAACCAGGTTTGTAGTGCGCGAGGTAGCGCTGCTGCTCTTCGGTAAGCGGCTTATGCAGGTCCAGATTGAACCAGATCGTATTCTCCAGCCAGAAGCGGTACAGGAACGCTTCAAAAGACGGGGCGCAGACATATACCCCTTTCAGTGTTTCTTGCCGCTCCTCTTCACTACGAAATGGTTCTGCGTATTCGGGAGACTCCGCGAGATCATGAAAGCGGGGATGCGCTACTAGAACAGAGTGTTTGCCCGATGCGGTGAGATAGAGATACCAGAGCAACACGAATTGCTGGTCGTCAAGGAAACGAATGAGGTAGCCATCCTCGCTTCCGGGACACGGGACAATCGTTTCAGGAAGATAGAAATGACAGTCGGTGCATGACGGAACGTGCTTTTGAAGCTCTGGTGAGGCCATGAAACGCACAAACGGATCCGGCAAGCTCAACCCCAATTGCCGCGCCGAGTCAACCAGCCAGTTGATCCTATCCATCCAGAAGGCTTCTTCTTCCGGATAGCGGTATTTTGCATGATGCGATCAATGTCCTCATCCAACGGTTCAAGCCATTGGAACTCCCCGGTAAATTGTGCTGCGGGAAGCGGTGGAATGCTGTCATAGGGGTAGAGGCAATAGGTCGCTTTACATAGGCGATAGGACCACAGGCCAAAGGAATACCACCCGGTTTTGAAGGGAACAGGCATTGATACGTTCTGGTTCATGCGAATATCTCCTCAAGTCAGGTACCAAATAACAACCTCTGAAGGAGATATCTCTCTGGGACGCTCAAAAGAGGAAGCGATGAGCGCCTATCGTCGAATTTTAGCAGTGGCTAAGAACCTGTTCTAATGTGTTAAAACGTATCTGAGTAATCCTGGAATGGGCTTTGGAGTTCTTGATGTCGAGAGGCTCGTGAGTGCATTTGACTAAAATACAGGACTTCCTGATAATCTCCATATGGCTACCAACTCTATCCTTGTGTTAAAAATTCATTTATAGGCCTCCGGAGGACAGTCCTGTATGATATAGCCGAGGGCGGCTTTGTTCGCAGTGATAACTTGTGGTAGACTACCTACAACACCATCCTCCCTGCCGCTGGAGGCTTGCCAATCAAGCAAGGAGGGAGCGAAGTTCTGCCAGCAAGGGTCCCAGGCTAGCGGCTGAAAGAGACGGCATCGAACCCCAATATGTTAAAAGTGTGGCGGGCTGGTCACCCCGCTATGTTCCTGACTCACTGCTGCGCGAAGCCGCCACGCGCTTGCAGGATCGTTTTCTCTTTGGTTCCGACTATCCTTTTATCACACCTCAACGCTGGCTGAAGGACTTCGATGCCCTGGATTACTTCAAACCAGAGGTGCGTGAGAAAATCCTGTGGCGCAACGCCCAAAAATTGCTGGCTCATACCGCCGTTGGGCAGATGCACTTCTCATCATGACAGCTTTCGTTAGATGGAGGTATTCGGATTGCTAAGCGACAAGGTGCTCGTCGAAGCAAATGGTGGAATACTGGGCATCATCGTACTCTTCATCCAGGTAGTGCTCGTCCTCGATCGCGGCAACGAACTCCGCTCTTACAGTAGAGGGACGCTATTGCTCTTGTTGCCAGAGTTTGCGTTCTTTGTTTCAGTAGCTGGGTGCATTTTGTGTTCAGTATGACTGCCTGACTGTACACTCAAAAAGTTAGGAATAGTGAAACTTTAAAGATTGAAATTATGATGTTAAGATAAAAGTATTTTAATAATATTAATAATCGCAAAATGTTGGTTCTCCTCACATTAAATGTGTCTGCCTACTTTCTCAGCTTCATCTCAGCCTTGTCACAGATTCAATTCAGCTAGACATGCTATGATCATTTAGTCGGCAGGCAGCCTGGAGAGATCAAGCTGGAGCAGGATCGTCGTATTGTTTCAGCTGAACGTTTCTGAGACAACCTACTAGCCATCATTACCTGCAAATTGGGTCATCAATCCCCATAAAGTCAGGTATTAGACTGACATCTACTTATAAATCCGACGAGTAACTTTACAGATGCGTCAGTATAAATACTTAAATCAAAGTGAACCGCGCTACAAGATTTGCTAGAATCGAACAAGCCTCATTTATGAGTGGATGTCTAGGAATCTAGGGATCAGCAGATTTGACTTTTTATGTTTTATCTAGTATTTTTGGGATTGGGCAAGATGCATTGAGTCCAGCCAGCAGTGCTTAGTTCCAAGCGTCATGACGCCCCACATCAGAAAGGAGCATGAAAGTCGATGCATGCATAAACAGCATGAGGATACGGCTTTCACCGAACCCCCCCTAGAAAAGCATGTTCTCATCACCGTCTTTTATCGTGGTCAGTGAATGACAGGCACAAGCTGGAAAGTCTATGCTTGTCGGTTCTCCCTTTGCCTATCTCCAGATAACAGCATATTTGCTTGGTCTTCGGACGATACGCGAGCTGCTTTCTGAGTTACTGTGAACTCCATGCAACCATTTGCAGTTAAGGCTCCTTGTGCCAGAAAGGTACAACTGATCAGTGGACAGAAAGCGTCAGGAGTGTCTCGTTCGTTACCATAGATGTTGATCGTGTGTTATATCTAGGCTGGAGACCATTGGAATGGTCTCCACGACGAAAGGAGATTTTCAGATGACTATCGCCAAGATCATCCGCGCTTGGGAAGATCCCGAGTATCGCAAGAGCCTGAGCGAGGAAGAGCGGGCCAAGCTACCAGAGAACCCGGTGGGCCAGATTGAATTGACCGAGGATGAGCTGTCTGAAGTCATGGGTGCTGCCCAAAGTGGGAACAGCGTGGGCTGCAACACTAAGACCTGTGTCACAAGTCGCGGGAACTCAGTGAACCCTTGTAATCCCTGTTGATCAATTCGAGCGTAAGACCTCGGCCTTGATGAACTAAGAGACTTGAGAACCTACCCTGGGGCTCAGGGAAAGGTATATGCCTGTGGAGGCGGTGTAAGACGAAAATACGGATATATTCGTAGACTGCATCCTCCAGCGAAGCAGGAAAGCCCACTCGTGAGAGTGGGAGTCCCACGGCTTTAGCCGTGGGGAGATGTCAACAAGCTAGACAGACGTATGAGCAAGGCCTGTTTCATTACAAAAGGTATTGCACGCCGCTATGAGTCATCCTTTGCCGAGGCCTGCTGTTGATGATGAGTTGTACAACCCAAAGTGGTCAAGAGGCTCTACGGGCTCTTGACCACTCATCATCACCCTATCTTCAACATCAAAAGACATTATACAAGACAGGTTTGAGGATGAAAGTGGATGGAAACGAGCATTCTAATTGAGAAAGATGAAGAGTTGTGGCAAGCCCCGGCGTGGTACCGTGCGCTCTCACTCACGGAGCGTCTTGGGGCACGACAAGCAGAAACCAGTGATATTTCTTCCACTCCCGGCGCGACTCTTGACAAAGCCTTAAGTCGTTTGCATGCCTGGAAAGCGCAGAAGCCTTTCGAGCAGGGGGCATTCTTTGTGGAGCGATTGGCCCGTGACTCTCTCTCAGAACAAGACCTCCTCTTTCTCCTCGCAGAACCCGTGGAGAGCATGCAGACTCGTATTTCAGCGGTTCCAGACTGGCTGACGGCTCTTAGAGATGCCTTTACGAACGCGCATGCAGTTGAGAAGATGCTCCCTCTCCTTCAGGAGAGCAAAACCAATCAGCCTCTCAAGGGGTGTCTACCGGCCATCAGCCCTCTTCTCCAGCGCGGCCTCACTGCTCTCCAGGAAGGAGTGCAAGCGCTACGACAACAGTACGCCTTTCTACCCTTTGATACAGAAATGCTCCCTGAAGCCTTTTTGAACAATATTGTGCCAGATATCCTCTTCCAGGTCAGCAAACCGGTGATCCTGGAAATGCATATCGCGCGTCTTCAAGGGCGCTTGCAAGGCGAGACGCCGGAAGCTCGGTTCGGGGATTTTATGCGACAGCTGAGCCAGGAAGAGCTGATTTTGCCGCTTCTCGCCAAATATCCTGTGCTCGCGCGCCAGTTGGTCATCACTATTGATCACTGGGCCGATTACGCGCGCGAGTTCTTAGCGCATCTGTGTGCTGATTGGGAAACTATCTGCACCACATTTACGCCTGGGAGCGATCCAGGTCTGCTGATGGAGGTGCAGGCAGGAATGGGTGACAGGCATCGCAGAGGCCGTAGCGTTCTCCTCTTACGATTTGGCTCCGGGATGCAGTTGCTCTATAAACCAAAACCTCTGGCTGTAGACGTGCATTTTCAAGAGCTCTTGACCTGGCTAAACGAACGAGGGGCGGAACCTCGCTTGCACCCCTTGAAACTTATCGATCGCGGCGACTATGGCTGGTCTGAATTCGTGGTGGCATCCCCCTGTACCTCTCAGGATGAAGTGGCACGTTTTTATGAGCGTCAAGGAAGTTACCTTGCTCTCCTGTATGCGCTGGACGCCATCGACTTGCATAACGAAAATCTCATTGCTGCCGGTGAACATCCCATGTTCGTTGACCTGGAGGCGCTCTTTCATCCTCATGTTCACGGCAACGATCCACTATTAGCCAGCAACCTCGCGGCGAGAGCCATGGATCAGTCTGTCTGGCAGGTGGGAATATTACCGCGGCCGCTATGGTTCGGCAAAGATTCACCGGGTGTAGATATGAGTGGATTAGGCGGGCAGCCAGGGCAAATGATGCCGCATCCGCTTCTCAGTTGGAAGGAAACAGGGAGTGACCAGATGCGGCTCGCTCGCCAGCGCGTCGAGATGCCCGTGAGTGAGAACCGGCCACGACTGGGCGACCAGGAAGTAGACGTCCTGGACTATAGAGACGCCATCATTGCAGGCTTTACAAGGATGTATCGTCTGCTCTGCCAACAGCGTGATGCCTTGCTGACCGAGCAACTGCCACGTTTTGCACGTGACGAGATACGCGTCGTCGTACGCTCAACACGGATCTATGGGGCACTCTTGTATGAAAGCTTTCACCCTGATCTCTTGCGCGATGCGCTTGAGCGTGATCGTTTCTTCGACTATCTATGGGGTGAAGTGGCGCAGCGTCCCTATCTCGCTCGCATCATTCCAGCAGAGCGGCAAGACCTGTTTCGAGGCGATATTCCCCTGTTCAGCACCTTCCCTGATAGCCGTACGATCTTTACCTCCGAGGGGGAGCCACTTGTCGATTTTTTCGATACCCCGAGTCTGGATCTGGTCCGGCAACGGATACAACAACTAGATGAGGATGACCTTGCCAAGCAGATCTGGATCATCGAGGCGTCGCTTGCTACTCTTCTCATGGGTCGCGAAGATGCGACCCAGAGACCTTTACAAATCCAGCCTATAGGCCGCCCTGTGAAGCGAGAGCACGTGCTCGCCCTGGCCAATGCTGTAGCAAAGCGACTGGAAGAGCTCGCTTTGCAGAATGATGCTGGTGCGTATTGGCTTGGTGTGGGGCTTGTTGATGAATATACCTGGGGCCTTTTCCCAACAGGGATAGACCTTTACGATGGCACCAGCGGTATTGCACTCTTCCTGGCCTACCTGGGCGCGATCACAGGCGAACCATCCTCTACCCTCCTGGCCAACCGCTCACTGGCATCGCTCCGAACGCAGGTCGAAGAACAGGAAAAGTACTCGATCGACCCAAATGTTGGAGCCTTTGACGGCTTGGGATCGCTCATTTATCTGCTCACGCATCTTGGCATCCTCTGGAACGAGCCGGCCCTCTTGCGTGAAGCCGAAGAACTGGTTGAAAGACTGCCGAAGCTCATCTCCAAGGACGATCACCTCGATATCATCAATGGCTCAGCAGGATGTATTCTGAGCCTGCTGAGCTTGTACGCCGTCCATCCCTCTCCACGTACCCTGGAAGTAGCGATCCAATGTGGCGATCGTTTGCTTGCCACCGCACAACCAATGCCACAAGGAACCGCCTGGAAAACCCTCAGCGATCAACGGCCGTTGGGCGGATTTTCGCATGGGACTGCTGGTATTGCTTTGAGCTTGCTCAAACTAGCAGCGAGCAGTGGAGAAGAACGCTTCCGGCAAACTGCTCTGACCGCTCTGGCATATGACCGCAGCTTATTTGTTCCTGAACTCAACAATTGGGCCGACCTGCGCGTGTTTCCAGTGCGCAGACCCGATCGGCAGCAGGCCAACGAACCCCCAGCTGAATCGAGTCAAAAGAGTATGGTGGCCTGGTGCCACGGTGCCCCGGGGATAGGGCTTGGACGTTTGGGAGCATTAGAGCAGCTGGACGACGCACAAATACGAGAAGAAATAGATATTGCCCTCAACACGACGATTCAGTACAGCTTTGCTAGCAACCACTCCCTCTGTCATGGTGCGCTGGGAAATATGGAACTTCTTCTGACGGCCGCCCGGCTGCTCAACAGGCCCAAAGATCACGAGGCGTTAGAGCGAGCGACTGCGCTCATTGTGGGAAATATCGAGGCGTATGGTTGGGTATCCGCAGTTCCCCTCAGCGTGGAAACACCGGGCTTGATGACTGGATTGGCCGGAATCGGCTATGAACTGCTCAGGTTGGCCGAGCCTGACAAGGTGCCATCCGTACTGCTACTCGCTCCTCCCTGCCGGCATCCAAAGGGCTAAGAGAAAGGGTACAGTTGTGCCTAACCGTACCATATTTCGTCAGAGCGCCATGACGGCATATAAGCGGAGCAGGGAAAAAGACGTTGTGCCTCGCCTGATCTCCTGGCCGATCATCGTGTGCTTATGGTTCTTGCTGGGAGTACTCGTCGTCGCCGGATTTCTCGTCTGGTATGTACGGGTTCCCACCTACGTGGTCGGCTCTGGAATCATTCTTGCCCCAAGAGATGTACTTCAACCTGGATATCGAGGGACGGTAGCTGTCATGTTCTTGCCACCGGATCAATCAGTACACCTGCGGGTTGGTCTGCCTGTAGACGTACAGATTGGTTCAGCGGGTGTGCACGTACAGAGCACGATAGCGGAGGTTGAACCAGGTATAACCAGCCCCGATACAGCTCGGCAACGCTATCGACTTGCTGGTGTGGGCGCACTCCTCGTTACGCAACCTTCGATCGTCATGATCGTCAAGCTTGGTACGACACTGCCAGCCACTGCTTATGCTGGCAGTCTCTGTAGTGCTAAAGTAGAGATTGGCTCCCAGCGCCTGCTCGCGCTTTTACCAGGTCTGGGGAATTTTCTAGGGAGTAGCTCATGAAACACGTTGACCAGGAAAATGTGCATTCGAAGAACACCCCGGGTCCGACTAAGTCCTCTGGCCCGCCGGACAGGCCAGTGCGTCAAATGCAGCAAGGCCTATTCCATGTCTGGACGTTCCTTTGGCATGCTTTACGCTTGATGATCCGGAAAATGTCCAGGAAACGCGTTCCCCAAGTAAACCAGATGAGTGAAGTAGAATGTGGCCTGGCCTGCTTGGCGATGATCCTCAGTTACTATGGTCGCAAAACGTCTATCTCAGAGCTACGTACGCACTATGCAGTTGGTCGGGACGGCCTTTCTGCTCTGGGTATTGTGAGGGTGGGGCGCCACTATGGGATGCGGGTGCGGGCCATATCACTGCAGCAGAATGATTTCCGCTTCGTCAAACTTCCCGCTATTGTCCATTGGGAGTTCAATCACTTTGTGGTCGTGGAGCGCTGGTCGCGCAAACGTGTTGATGTGGTTGATCCTGCCAGAGGGCGTTGCCGCCTGACCCACGAGGAGTTTGATGCCGCCTTTACAGGGGTGGTCATCACCCTCGAACCAGGAGCCACTTTCGATCGCCAGGCAGCCCCTTCCCGTCGAGCATTTCGTACGTACGTGCGACAATACATCCAACAAGCGCCAGCCACCGTTCTGCAAGTACTGGGGGCCTCACTGCTCCTTCTCCTCATTGGACTCACCCTTCCGCTCCTCACCAAAGTGGTGGTGGATCAGATCCTTCCCTTCAGGATGGAGAATGTGATGCCCGTCTTGGGGATAGGCATCCTCATGCTCTTCCTCTCACAAACGGTCGCCACCCTCCTGAGGGAATGGCTGCTGGTGTACCTGCGGGCCCGTATCGATATCCACATGATGCTCGGCTTCGTTGAGCATTTGCTCACCTTGCCCTATAGCTTTTTTCAGCAGCGTTCCAGTGGCGACCTGCTGACACGGCTGGCCAGCAATACTATACTACGGGACATTCTGAGCAACGAGCTGCTTTCGACGCTGCTGGATAGCAGCCTGGTCATCTTCTACCTGGTCATCCTCCTGTGGCAGTCGCTGCCGTTTGGCCTGCTCACCCTGGCAATTGGTCTGCTGCAGGTACTGCTCCTCCTTGCCAGCAATCGTCCTATCCGCAACCTGGCGAGCCGAGAGCTAGCAGCATATGGAAAAGTTCAGGGCTATCTAGCTGAGGCGCTAGCGGGCATAGCCACCCTCAAAGGGTCTGGGGCCGAGCAACGTGCCTTTGAGCGCTGGTCAAACCTGTTCTTCGACCAGCTCAATATCTCGCTGCGCCATAGCTACCTTTCAAGCACCATGACCACGATCCTGTTAGCATTACGCTCATTGGCTCCGCTGGCCTTACTGTGGGTAGGCGCCACACAGGTTCTCAATGGGTCAATCACCCTGGGTACCATGGTGGCATTAACTGCATTGGCGGCTGCCTTCTTCGCTCCGCTTGCCTCGCTCATGAGCAGCGGACAGCAACTCCAACTCATTGGTGCCCATCTGGAGCGTATAGCCGACGTGATGGAGGCCGAGCCGGAGCAAAAGGGACAAGCAGCGCAACTGCCTCCTCCGTTGAGCGGGCACATTCGCTTAGAACAGGTTAGTTTTCGCTATACCCCGGATGCTCCAGAAGTGCTGCATCATCTTGATCTGATGGTCGAAGCGGGACAAAAAGTAGCCATCGTAGGACCTTCAGGTGCCGGCAAAAGCACCCTGGGGAAATTACTCCTCGGACTCTACCCTCCGACAGAAGGCAGCATTTACTACGATGGCATCCCGTTACAACGCCTGAATTACCAGGAGGTACGACAACAATTCGGCGTGGTGCTGCAAGAGGCCACCCTCTTCAGCGGGTCCATCCTGTCCAATATCACCCTCAACGACCCCACGATAGATAAAGAACAGGTGGTCGTGGCCGCTGAAATAGCCGCCATAGACGGAGATATTCTGCGTATGCCGATGGGATACGAAACCTATGTCTCAGAAGGTGGGAGCGCTTTATCCGGGGGCCAGCGCCAGCGCCTGGCTATCGCACGCGCCATCGCCCATAAGCCCGCGCTGCTCTTGCTCGATGAGGCCACCAGTCACCTGGATGTTGTAACAGAGCAAAAGGTAGCAGAGCATTTACAGACCCTGGCCTGTACACAAATCATTATCGCTCACCGCTTAAGTACCATTCGCAACGCCGACGTGATCCTGGTACTGGACCAGGGAACCATTGTGGAGCAAGGCTCACATCACGAGCTGCTTCAGCGGGGTAGCTACTATGCCAGGCTCATGCAGCAGCAGCTTGCAGAACCGACGCTCGAGCCCTCGCCCACTTCGCAAGCGGAAGCTGAACCAGCCGAGCAAACGTCACCAGAGCCAATACGTGAGCCATCAACCGCGACGCATCAGCCCAGCGTATCAGATCAGTCAGTGATTCATCTTGCCGAAGCACTTGTATCGGAGCAGGCAGAGGCCAGGTCAACTATCATATCTGCGCCAGTCCAGCAGTTGAACCAACCTCCAGGGCGATCGGGCAAGCCTGGGCTACTGTTCCTCATCTCAGCCGCACTACTCGTTGGCATAACCCTTGGCGGACTCTTCTCTTTCATAATTTTTCATAGCTCTGGCTCTGCGTCTCCAACATCGACCTTGCTCCCTAAAACTACCCCTCAATCCACTACTGGACAAACAGTGACACCTGCTCCTTCACCATCCTCGATCCCCTCCGCAAATCTGGTTGGATCGTACAAAGGCACTATGTACAACATCCCACTGAACGTGACTACGAACATATCTCTTATCAGGATTCAGCAGAACCAGGGAGCCATCAGTGGCTATTTCATTGGATCCCAGGTGAATGGACTTCAGGTAAACGAACCTTTCAGGGGAATGATCGATGCTCATCGGCATATTCGGTTCGCGGTTGCAGAGTATGCTGGGCAGGATGATTAGTATTTTTTTCTTATAACACCAAAAATCCTCTCATCCCCCTTCAGAAGCCAATTCAGCCGACTGGTGTTAAATCGGGAGGACGGGTATCGACATGTATCGCATGCACGTGGAAGAGTTTGAACGTGCCTGTATCGAAGTGCGGCGCGATCCGGCGACGGTGCGCCGCTCGTGGTATGGCGGCTGTGTCTGTGGGCAGACCGAAGCTGCCGTGAAAAAGCTCAACACCAACAACTACATTGGAGAGAAAGCCTTCCTCGGCACTCCTGCTCAACTGATAGAGCAGATGCAACAGTTCGTCGATCTCGGCGTCGATTACTTCATGCTGCAAAGCGGTGGGTTTCCAGACCTGACAACGCTC
>WNGR01001347.1_pt1 | contig 27398 bp, 26 predicted proteins | sample 5407581 | NCBI WGS metagenome assembly WNGR01 (sample SAMN13153383, study PRJNA577476) | soil metagenome | isolation source: 80 cm soil or saprolite under Garry oak tree replicate 2 | place: USA:California | collected 2016-06-15
CCATAGCCGCCGAAGGCTCCCGCCGCGTCGGTCCACTCCGCGGTTTCCTCCCTCGAGGCTTGTCCAACGCCTGCCCGCACGCGTCGTCGTGCGCTCACGCGGCAGCAGACAAGGGCAGGCGTCGAACAAACCTAAACGGTCTGCCTGACGGCGATCGGCAGCACGCGACCCCTGAACGGCCGGTCGCGAACATAAGACGTCGACGACCGCTTCCGAAGTGCTTCGGACGCCCGTTGAGCCACCAACCGCCAAGCTCAATTCAATAAATCAACTCTGTTCCAACTGGACAACTGGTTGGTAATAGCGCTTCCAGCATGCTTTTAAGGTCGTGAAGGCCGAGAAGGGTTTAGGCCCTAGCCATAGAACCGGCAGCGAACCGCCCGCGCCAGGCAATCCAGCCGACAACAATCGATAGTGCCGCCACGACGAGTGGCGCCACCCCATGTCCGTATTCGCCGTGGACTGTGACGGTTGCCAGCGCAGCCAACATCACGGTGCAGCCGAGCACCGAGCCCCACAGCCGCGTCCGTGCTCGCGCCAGCAGAACGGCGGTCATGAGTTCCAGCGAACCGGTCACGAAATGGAACCAGTGCGGATATCCCCACTTCAGGTATTCCTCTAAGATCGATCGCGGGGCGACGATGTTGCTGAGCGATCCCACGACGAAAAAAGCGGCAAGAACCAAAGGTAATACTTGGCGCCAGGAAATCTTGGACATTCGTTCTACCTTCTCCGATGAGGGCGCTGCCGAGGACCAGTGTGGCCGCCTGGTCGAGGAGCCGTCCGATCTCCGCTGTTCATGCCGTAGTGGCCTTGAAGGCCGCCGCAAAGACATCGCGAGGGGACGTCCTGCCCGCAACGTGCTCCGTACCCGCGACGCCGAGGTCCATCCAGCCCGCGTTGACGGCGTCGAACATCACTTCTGCCGGTCCGGTCTGGCCCTGCGGGATGCCGAACTGTTCGAACGCTGCTGGCCAGCCGGCCCGCGGGACGGCAAAGGCCTTGACGTCGCGCTGCAAGACTTCGCCCAGTTGGGCCGCGACTTCATCCGCGCTGACCATCGAGCCAAGCTCAACGACGCGATGCCCGGTCCACGCCGCCCCGGTCAGCAACGTCGCCACCTCGGCGCCGATATCGTCGGTCGCGACCATGGTCGACTTCCGACTCGTCGGGTTGTAGTACACGGGTAGCGTGCCGCCGTGGGCGACGTGCAAGCCGTAAAGGAAGTTTTCGAAAAACCCGCCAGCTCGCACATAGGCGATTGGCAACGTCAGGTGGCGCAGTCCTTGTTCCAGCAGCGACAGCGCCGTGATCATTCCCAACCCGCTGGTTCTGTTCGCACCCATCGACGACAGCACAACCACCCGCGTCGGCGCTGCCTTGGTCAGCGCCTCGACATAGTTTGCGATCACACTCCTTGCTTCCCTGAAATCAGGCGAGGGTGCCCAGACAGCAGGCAGCATGACGAATGCGCCTTCAACCCCTTCGAGCGCGCTCTCTACGGCGGCTGCATCATTCCAGTCGCCTTCGACCAGTTCCACACCTTGATCCGCCCAATTTTTCGCTTTCTCGCGATTGCGGACCAGCGCTCGTACTTTCTTGGCTTGCGCCAACAGATGTTGGGCCGTTGCGCCGCCTACGCGCCCTGTAATTCCCATTACCAAAAACATGTGTATCTCCTGAAATTAGCATTGCCCTTAAACGCCAACATCTCTGCGGCTGCGACTGGATGCGGTGATATTGAAATCTTCGGCTTCCACCTGCGACTCCTCCGCGCGCCGGCCCAGACGTCCACTGGGAGTCTGCTACAGATGGCGGGCGGGAAACGGTTTGCCATCAGCGCTCCCTGAGGAGCGGTTTTTGTTTGAGGGCAGGTCTATCATAGAGACTTGTGCCTCGCGCTGGAAGGAGGCAGTTTTTTGTTACCAGAAGAGTTAAAGGGAACCCGAATGAGTACCGCACAGGATGCGATCCAGAGATTCAGCCGATATCAACGTGAATTGGGCGACGCCCAACCCGCACACTGCGCGGTTCGCGACGTGCTCGACCGCATCGGCGACAAATGGAGCATGCTCTTAATCATGGAACTTGCGACGCGATCGCAGCGCTTCAGCGAGCTTCACCGAGCCATCCCTGACATTTCTAAGCGCATGCTTACCCAGACACTCCGCGATCTGGAGCGCGACGGGTTAATCACCCGCCATGTATTTCCGACCAGGCCGCCGAGCGTTGAATATTGCCTTTCCCCGCTGGGCCAGTCCCTGTTGGAGCCGATGGCGGCCCTCATCGATTGGGCCGATCGTCGTTATTCCGACATCCATACCGCGCGCGTCCGCTTTGACGGCATCCGGTGACGTCCCGCGTTAGAGGCTCAGCCCAATGTGAGGCGGTGGCGAAAGCCCAAACCGGGCAAGCCGTATGTCCTGGCTTTGCAGATGGCGCGGAAGGACGTGTCACGCGTTTGTGCTCATCGCCTTCGCTGAAAGAGGACTAACTTACCAATCAAAAAAGACTGCCGTGAAATCTGAATTTGCTGGTGGCCAACTTGGGCGACCGCGGCAAGACAGTATTCAAAATTGTTTTGCGACCCGAAACCACGGATGTGGACGCGCTACCGGCGTCACGTCGCCGGTTAATGTCCGTTGTCAACGGATCTGCGGGCGTCCAACCGTCCGCGAGCAGCGGTCGACGAACGTCGGATTGTGGCCGGTCGCTGACCGATGACCAGATCGGCTCTGCCAAAAAAATGCAGCCCTTCTATACAGACGGCATCCATGCTGCCGACCGACCGGATAACCGGTTCAGGCCGACGGCAATCCACACTGGCTGCGCCATTCGGTCATCACGTCGTTGCTGACGGGCGCATCTTCCCCCATACCGCTCCGGAAGCGTTCAGTTTGGCATCGTAGCAGGCCCCACGTTGCTTGCCGTACGGCTTAGTGGCATCGATCGCCCGTGGAGCCGAGGCCGATCGCGACAGCGATTAAGGATTTCGACAGCGCTGGCATGCTGAGGCAGGCTGCGTGCTTGCTCTGCGATCCGAATGTTGTCACGCCGTCATCAGCCGGCAAGGCCCACCGCCCGGTCCGTCGAATCGCGCTGTGGTACAACAATGTGATCGGAACATATGCTGCATGGGTTTTGCGTTCACCGCAGGGGCAACGTCCGGACGCTCGAGGTCTGCCTGAGCCGATCGCCAACCGACTCAGGCTACACCGGGACGCGCTGAACCCACCGCGTCCCTCCGATATGAAACACAAAAGGGCGGCAATGCTTATGTTCATCGTTGGTGAGGCGTGGGGCGTTGCGCGGTACGCTCGATATTGATCAGGTTACTCTGCGGTCTTGCCGCCGACGCTGACGAGCTCTGGCATCGTGGAAAGCAAAGCGATGACCAACAATCGGGCGGATAGGCGAGGCGTGTGAATGATTCCTGGCTGAACCTATGGTGCTACAAGCGGAGCAGGAACTTCGTGTTTATTGGAATCGTGCCGCGAGCCTCCCGCGAGGGACCGGGCCGGGTCATTGGATGGATGGTACGGCCAGATCATCAAGTGGGCCAGGAGGATTGCGGGCGAAGCGTAGAGGGATGATCGCCTAAGCGCAGTCCACTTTCAGGGCCTTGAGTCCCGACGGATTGATTCATTCGCAGTACCGCCCACCTTAGGTCCGGTCCGTCGTTTCGAACTGTCGAACACCAATTCCAGTGGCTTGCGCACCCGTTAAGCTATTGACCGAAGCACGCCTCCATCGACGCGCAGCGCAGCGCCCGTCGTTGCAGAAGCCTGCTCCGAGCAGGCATAGATCACCATGTTCGCAACCTCTTCGGTGGTTGCGAATCGGTTGATCAGCGTCGTCGGGCGCGCCGTCTTCAGGAACTGCTGCTCGGCTTGCTCCTGCGTGATGCCTTGCTCGTGCGCCGTCGCCTTCATCCAGTTGGACAGGATCTCGGAGTTTGTCGGACCAGGAAGGACGGCATTGACCGTGACGCCCGTGCCGGCAACGAGTTCGGCGAGTCCCCTCGAAACGGCGAGTATCGCCGTCTTGGTCACGCCGTAGTCGATCATTTCCCTGGGGATGTTCAGCCCGGATTCGCTGCTGATGAACACGACACGCCCCCAGCCGCGTGCCGTCATATTCGGTACGTAGTGGCGGGCGGTGCGAACACCGCTCATCACGTTAAGCTGGAACAGGTCGAGCCATTCGCCATCGTCCTGATCGAAGAAGTTATTCAGACGCGCCGTGCCGGCATTATTGACGAGGATGTTGGCATCCGGCACTTGCGCGAACAAGGCCGCGCAGCCTTCCGGCGTCGCGACGTCGGCGGCAACGCCGGTCAGCTCCGCCTCTGGCAGAAACGCGCGTATCTCCCGCAGCGCGATATCAACCCGTTCCTGGGTGCGGCCATTGACCACGACCGAAGCGCCTGCGCGCGCCAGGCCTTCGGCAATGGCCCGGCCGATGCCGGCCGTGGAGCCCGTCACGACCGCCTTGCGGCCCTTGAGTTCGATATTCATGGCATTCATCTCCGGGCGACTTCCGCCTCTGCCGCGCGGGCGAGGCTTTCGACCCATTCCTGGTGATAGCGGTAGAGCGCGCCGGGGTGCTGGCGCCCGATCAAGTCGACGAAGAACGGTCCTTGCTGCGTCTCTTCGGTCAGCAGATGACACCCGTCATCCGTCGGCGTGATGACCCAGCCGTGATATGCGCTCGAACCGCTCTCGTCGCCGTCGACTGCCGTCGCCCACGCAAGCCGGCGGCCCGGCACGCATTCGGTCACGACAAGCGACATCGGATAGCCGACCGTCACCCGGCTGTATCGGGTGCCGAGCGTCAGTTCCGGCTCGCCGGACAGGATCTTGACCCGATCCTCGGCGGGAAAGTGGTGCGACCAGTGCTCGGCGTCGACAAGCAGTCTCCAGACCACCTCGGGCGGCGCTTTCACGTCGATGTCGTTGAGCGCATAGATCGCCGACGCTCTCGGGTCATATCGCTCGGGCCAGATTACTCTGTCAATCATGTCTAAAATCTCCCTCTTTTGAGAAGGTCAGGCGTGGGAACGCTCGCGGGCGACCGCGACTTTCGCGAGATCCCTGAGCAGCTTCTCGTGGGTGAGCCAGAACACGTCCGGCGCCTGCCTGGCCAGTTCGAGCCAGTGGGGCCCCTGCATCGTCTCTTCGGTCCAGAGATGGCACCCATTGGCGGTGGGCGTGATGATCCACGCGTGATAGGCCCTGGATTCCTCGGAGACCTTCGGATAACCGCCCCACGCGATGCGCGTGATCGGTTCGAACTCCTGCACGGAGGCGAACACGTCCTGACCGGCCAGATTCGTTTCGAATCGCGTGCCGAGGCCAAAGGTCTCGTGTCCATCGAGCAACTCCACGTGCTGGACGCCGGGATAGAAGCCCGGCCACGCTTTGGGATCCACGAGCAGGGACCAGATCGTTTCCGGCGAGGCCGCAACTTCGAGCTCGTTCGTGAAGTGGATCGGGGCGCGGCTTGGCACCATGTCCTCGGGCCATTTGATGGTTTCGTACATCTGGGTTCTCCAACTGTTTTGACGATTGATTCGTTTGCCGCAAGCGCTCGGCGTCCGCCTTATTCGGGCTTGACGAGATCCTGGAAGATGAGCTGCGCCCAGCTGCGTCCCCGCGCCTGGACGAGCGAGCCGCCCTCGCTGAGCTTGCCCAGCCCGACCGGCGCGAAGCCGAGTCGCTCGGCCAGGGCCGCTACCGAAGCTACTGCGCCTTCGTCGTCGCTCGACAGGAACACGACCCGCCGACCGCTCTCGACGCGCGGGTCGGCGGCCAGCACGCCCGCAGGCAGGTGGTTGAACCCCTTTACGAAGCTTGCGCCGGGGAATGCCTTCGCGATGACGGTGGAGGACGGCAGACCACCCAGTTCCTCGACGGGCACGCCAAACGCGTTCGTTGCGTCGATGATGGTTTTGCCCTGCCAGTCCGGCAGGGCCTTCGCGACCTCGCGGTGTTCCCAGAACGGTACCGCGAGGATCAGGGTGTCGGCCTGGATGGCGTCCGGCAGCGTCCTCGGGATGACAGTGGGGCCAATCGCCCGCGCCTGCGGTGTCAGTACCTCGGGGGCGCGCCGGCTCGCGACACCTACTTCGATGTTCTTGCGGGCGAAGGCACGAGCGAGGGCTTGGCCCACCGCACCGAAGCCAATGATCGAATAGCTCAAGGCATCTCTCCTGTTCCAGGTTTGCTCAAGGAGAATGGTAATTGCCGCGAGAAAGGATGATAATTAGATGGTTGGTGATAAAACCTATTCCATATTGAGATTAATGGCGCAACCAGCCGGCAGGCCGGCTCGTCAGGCGGCCTTTCAGTGCCTGCGCCATGCGCTCGTCGGCACCGGTCAGGACATGGGCCGTGATGCAGTTTTTGGGAAGACTCGAAAGACGGTTTTCGTTGGAGCAGCGGGATGGATCGTTTTCATGAATTGAACGCCTTCATCGCCGTGGTGGAGACCGGGGGCTTTTCCGCCGCGGCGCGCAAGGCGGGGGAGTCGCAGTCCGCCATCAGCAAGGCCGTGAACGCGCTGGAAAAACGCCTGGGCGTGGTGCTGCTCCATCGAAGCACGCGCAAGGTCGCGCTGACGGATCAGGGGCAGCAATACTACGAGCGGATCAAGCCGCTGGTCGACGAGATTCAGGTGGCGGACGGCGAGCTGAGCAGCAGCACGCTCGATGTCTCGGGTCTCGTTAGAATCGCGGCGCCCTCGACGTTCGGCCGCCTGCACGTCCTGCCGCTCATTCCCGAATTGCTGTCGCGCCATCCGGGCCTGCGGGTCGATCTGGTGCTGTCCGATGCCGTGCGGGACATGGTGGAGGACAGGATCGATCTGGCGATTCGCGTGAGTCCCGTCAACGACCCTGATTCAGTCGTCCGGCGCGTGGCCATGACCTCGCTCGTCTGCGCCGGCTCGCGCCGCTACTTCGAGCGGCACGGCGTACCAAAGACACCCGCCGAACTTGTCGATCACAACTGTCTTGTCTATGGCGACATGACGGACTGGCCGCTCGTGGGGCCGGACGGCCAGCTCAGCGTGCCGGTGCGCGGCAATCTTTCATCCAACAGCGTCGAAACGATCCTGGCCGGCGTGCTGGCTGGCGTGGGTATAGGCATGTTTCATCGGGCCTCGCTGGTCGGCGAATTCCGGCATCCGGATGTGATCACGGTGCTCGACGAATTCATGAACCAGCCCAGAGACGTCAGTCTGATCTGGCCCAAGCGCCGGTTCGTGCCGACACGTGTACGCAGCGCGACGGATTTTCTCGCGACGGCCCTCTCGCAGCGTGTCTAGCAAAGCAGGCTGATTCGCATTGCACCAGCTCATGATGCACGGTTGCATTTTGTCCGTTGTGGAACCCGCGGCGCAATCCAACGAATGTGCCGGAATCGGCCTGTTCAGCGGACATTGGGAGCCAAAAACTTACGGGGGCGACGGGCTATCTCTCCCCGCGCCGGGAACGCTCCAGTACGTTCACGATTGCCCGTGGACGACAATGCGCAGATCGTGCCCTGCATCAGCGTTGACCGGATCTACTTCCGGTTCAGGTACTTCTGACGACCATCATAGCGGAGCGCCGACCAGCTTTTGAACGCAGCTTTGGCTGCGGCAATGGCTGCGTCGAGTTGCCCGGCCGTCGCCGCTGGTGCTTTGGCTAGCACTTTGCCAGTGGCCGGATTGACGACATCGAAGCTGTCTTTCGACTCGATGAGCTTGCCGGCGATGCTGAGATAGTACGGGCCGTCGAAAACGCCGACGGGTTGAGCTGCTTGAGGTGATGCAGACATGAATGATTCTCCGGTGGGCATTTCCCGTTGATTTACCGCGGTCTGGAACTGACCGCTCGGGAGGTAAGCGCGGCGCGCAGTACGCGGCACCGCTACGACTGACTGATCTGCTGCGCGGCGTTCGCGTCGTCTGGCCATCCGGTATCGATTGCGTAGACCAGTCATCGAAGTCGAGTAGACCGGTCGTCCCAGATTTGCAAACAACGATTGGTCGATCATCGATGACGGCCGCCACGGCTGCGATTTCAGGCGAACGCCGGCTGGTTCTTGACGCTCGGGCGTTCCCGCATTCTCGTGTACCAGGCTAGAAGGGCTTCGCACTCCGCAGGCACGGGCAGCTTCACGATCGACGCAAAGACCAGGCCGCCAATGACGGTGATGTCGGCCATCGAGAAAGCATCCCCGGCAACAAACGGCTGCTTTTTCAGAACGCCATTGAAGTAGCGCATGCCCCTCAGGGCTTTGTCGCGCTGACGAAACCCCCATTCGGAGTTCTGATAGAGCTCGACGTTGGGCCCGAGCCCTGGCGTGGCGTGGTGGAAATAGACACTGATGGCGTCGAGCAACTCAAGCTCGGCGCGCTTGCTCATCATGTGGATCACGCCCTTTTCGAGCGGTGTCCTGCCGGTCAGCGTGGGTGCGCCATCGAGCGTATCGAGGTATTCGGTAATGGCGGTGCATTCGGCGATACAGGTTCCGTCGTTGAGTTCGAGGACCGGCAGCGTGCCCGAGTAGTTTTTCTCGGAGATGAACTCGGCCCTTTTGTGTTCCCCCTTGTAAAGATCGACCATCACGAACTCGACGCGCGATTGCAGATTTTTCTCGGCCAGGGCAATACGGACGCGTGTCGGATAAGGTCCTTTGGGGAAATCGTGAATCGTCATGATCGGGAGTTTGGTTACGTCGAATTGGATGGTGCTGGAAGTCATGCTTGCCTCTCTATGCGGTCTGTTACACGGGTCGGACGATATGGGAAGGTATTATCCACGAATCTACCTAACGATCGTTAGGGTTAACATAGAAGGTATAATGCCCTGTGTCAACAGTCATTCCAGTTTGCGGAGGCGGTAGCAGTGAAGAACGACTCAGGCTTGAGTTCCAGGGAGCGAATCCTGGTGGCTGCCACAAAGATTGCGCAGGCGCACGGCTATAGCGGCTTGAATTTTCGTGATCTCGCTGAAGATGTCGGCATCAAGGCTGCGAGCATCTACCATCACTTCGCAAGCAAAGCCGATCTCGGCACAGCGGTGGCGAGGCGTTATTGGGAGGACTCAGCAGCTACTCTGAATGTGCTTTTGGCCGAATCCGTGGATCCGATCGACTGCCTGCGCCACTATCCCGATACGTTTCGCAAGGCGCTTGAGAGTGGTAATCGCATATGCCTCTGCAGCTTCATGGCCGCGGAATCTGATGACCTGCCGGAAACGGTGACGAAAGAGGTCCAGACCTTTGCTGATGTGAACGTTGCGTGGCTGAGCAAGGTGCTATCCGCCGCGGCCGTGGTCAGTTCCGAGGATAGCGAACGGCGTGCTCGCGCCATCTTCGCGGCCGTCGCAGGCGCTCAGCTTATTGCCAGGAGTCGCTCGGATATTTCTCTCTATGACGGGTTAATTGAAAGCTATCGCGTTGCTGGTCTTCTGCCGGCATAGCAGTAGTGAGAAAATCGGTCTATGCGGACTCTCGTATCGGCGAAGTACGGACGACCGCTTTTTCGCAGGGAACGGACCTACGAACGTCGGATCAGGCGTCACCCTCAGTATCGCTTGATGGCCGGACCCGGCCCGACGGCAAACCTTCGTGGCCGACCCGTTTCAGCCTCCGAGTTGTCTTATGAGGCCTTCGAATCGCGGTTTATCCCGACGAGGTCGATTTGATCATCCCGTCATAGTCGTCTGGCATGATGCATGGTCGCCTGTTCGGCGCGTACTGCGCCCAGGCCGGGCAAAAAATCGCCTCCGCGAATTTTGCCCGGATAGCCTATGTGCAGGCCGCGCTGCGCGCTTGCATCGCAGATCCACCAGGACAACAAGGAATCGAGCACATGAGCTTCGTGCACTTTATCGGCGGGGAAAAAGGTGGGGTGGGAAAATCGCTCGTCGCCCGCATTCTGGCGCAGTACTTCATCGACCGCAATTTGCCGTTTCTTGGCTTCGACACTGACCGCTCGCACGGAGCGCTGCTGCGCTACTACGCCGATTTCACCGCGCCAGCCGCGCTCGACGACCACGACAGTCTCGACCCGGTTATCGAGCATGCTCTCGAACAGCCCGAACGCCGCATCCTTGTCGACCTCGCGGCGCAGACCCAGCAATCGGTCTCGAAGTGGTTCGACGACTCAGACGTGCTCGGTATTGCGCAGGAAAACGGTATTGCACTCACGTGCTGGCAGGTCATGGACGCGGGCCGCGATTCGGTCGACCTGTTGCGGCAATGGCTCGATCAGTTCGGTGGCAAGTTGCGCCTCGTGATCGTGTTGAACGAAATCCGAGGCGAGCGCTTCGAATTGCTGGAAACCTCAGGCCAACGTCAGCGCGCGGAAGCGCTTGGTGCGAACGTCGTTTCGTTGCGCCATCTTCCCGACACGACGATGCAGAAAATCGACCAGAAAAATTCGAGCTTCTGGGCCGCGGCACATCATCCGGATCGCGCGAGCACCGGTCTTGGCATGCTTGAGCGCCAGCGGGTCAAGGTCTGGCTCAACCGCGCTTATGAGGAAATCGATAAGGTCGCGCCCTAACCGACAAGCGGCCGGAACCGGATGGACCGGGAAGTTCGGCGACCGCCCGCCAGTCGCTGTTATCCGGTCACCCTACGGGCATGCAACCAGTCGGTGTGCCGCAAGCTGCTGCCAGGAAGAGGTCAGGGAGAAACGAAAGACCGCTGTCCGTGAGGGCAGCGGTCTTTCTTACGATGCGTGGCGAATGAGGGACTCGGCTAGTCGCGAAACTGTGGCACCGGTCGCAATCACAACTGCGCCCTACGTGATTGAAGCGCTTTGTCGCTTTGCGCTTATTTGCGCCTGGTTGTCATCCTAAATTGCTGTTATTGGGTAGCCGGCGACACGGTGGTCGGGGTCGCCAGCGTGTTGTTGCTTTGTGCATAAGCGCGGCCAGACAGCGTGAGTGCGGCGACGGCCGCGATTAATGTGCTGGTTGCCTTGTTCATGACCCGTTCCTCCTTGATTGGACTGGAATTTCGATGCAAACGACCCATTCGTATTTTTCCATAGCGGTCGTTGTACGCTTGGCTCGTGGCGATCAAACTCGCGCGACCGTTCGCAGTGGTGCACGTGAAGCAAACCACAGACCGCCGCACAGGGCCGGTAGCGAGACACGCACTTCCCTTCTTGGAAAGAATTTACGCCCGCCTGAGGCCTACCTGGGTGACCTGCAGTGCGCCGATAGCGCGGGATCGAGTCCGTAGCAGGCGATACCAAGTTTAGGAAAGCGGTCGCTGATAATTAAGCGCGTTGTTCTTCGCAAGGGTGAATTTCGATTTTCGGGGTCACCCCTAATGGGTCCCAGAACAAACCGCGATAATGAGGCGGCGACCCACCGTCATCGTTCGGATCGGCCCGCGAGCAATCCCAATTTTCTTCCCCGTTCGATGGCAGCCGCTTACCGCAACACACTAGCCAGAAACTGCTGTGTGCGTAGCTCGCACGGAGATCCGAATACCTCCGCCGGCGGCCCGCACTCCACGATCTTCCCCTGATCGAAAAACACCACCCGATCCGCCACTTCGCGTGCGAAGCCCATCTCGTGCGTGACGACGACCATCGTCATGCCGTCGTCGCGCGCCAGCGTCCTCATCACGGACAGCACTTCGCCGACCATTTCCGGATCGAGCGCGGAAGTGGGCTCGTCGAACAGCATGAGCTTCGGCTTCATCGCCAGCGCGCGCACGATCGCGACGCGCTGCTGCTGTCCGCCCGACAGCGACGCGGGAAACGCATCGGCCTTGTGCGCGAGGCCGACGCGCTCCAGCAGCTTGCGCGCCATCGCCTCCGCTTCCGGCTTCGTCATGCGGCCGAGCTTGACCGGCGCGAAGGTGATGTTGCGCAGGATCGTCATGTGCGGAAACAGCGTGTAGTCCTGGAACACCATGCCGACATCCTCGCGCAGCTTCGCCATCTCGCGATGATCGTGCGCGTTGGTCGTGACATCGCCGAGCACGACGGTGCCTTCGGTCGGCACTTCCAGACAGTTCAGGCAGCGGATGAAAGTGGACTTGCCCGAGCCGCTCGGCCCGATGATCGCCACCACCTCGCCGCGATGCACATCGAGGTCCACGCCTCGCACGACTTCATGAGGGCCAAAGTGCTTGCGCAGGCCGCGGATCGAAAGAAGCGGTTTCATCGCGATGCCACCTCGCTGGTTGCAGCCTGAAGATCAGCGTGCGCCCGATCGATACGATCGCGCCAGCCCTCGAGCGTCGCTTTCGCGCCGTTCAGAAGTTCGCGTGCGGCGCTCACGTGCACGCGCAGTATCGAAGGGCTCGGTCCGCCCGCCGAGATGCGCGCATCGACGTTCCTGACCGGATCGAGACAGGCGCGCACCGCGTCGGCGTCGATGCCGAGCGGCTTGCCGAGTTGCTCGATCGCGGCGGATTCGAGCATGTCGGCATCGATCAGATCGGCGGGCACGCGCTTGTCCATCGCCTGACGCACGACCGCGCCCACCACGTGATGCGCCGCGCGGAAAGACAGGTCGTGATCGCGGACCATCAGGTCGGCGAGCGCCGTCACGGTGGAGAAGTCGCGTGCCGCCTGACGCTGCGCGTTGTCGCGGATCGGGCGCGCGGTGCGCAGCACGAGATCGAAGAGTTCGAGACAGCGCACGACTTCGCGCGCCGTGTCCCAGAAGCCGCTGACACCCTCGCGGCTCGACTCGCCCGAATGGCTGAAGTGAGTGCCCTTGATACCCATCGTCGCCGCGACCAGCGCGGCCACGATATGCCCGCAGCGTCCCTTCAGGTATTCGAGCACGACGGGATTCTTCTTCTGCGGCATGATGCTCGACGTGGTCGCGACGCTGTCGGGGAATTCGATCAGGCCGAACTCGTGCGTGGTCCACACGTAATAATCCTGCGCGACGCGGCTCCAGAGAATCGCCAGCAGGCTCATGCCGGAAATGCTTTCCAGCAGGAAGTCGCGCGATGCGACCGCGTCGAGCGCGTTGTCCACGTAATCGTCGAAGCCGAGCAAATCGGCGGTGCGCTTGCGATCGATCGCGAATGGCGTGCCCGCGAATGCCGCCGCGCCTAGCGGACAGACATTCATGTGCGTGAGCGTGCCGATGAGGCGCTGGCTATCCCGCTCGAGCGCCTGCGCGACGCCCGCGAGATAGAAGCCGTAGGTCATCGGCTGCGCGGGCTGAAGATGCGTGTAGCCGGGCATGACCACATCCGCATATTTTTCGGCCTGTTCGAGCGCCGTGGTCCGCACCTTCAGCAGCGCGTCGATCACGTCGATCAGCACCTTGCGGCCGCGCAGGCGATCGAGCGTCGCCATGATGTCGTTGCGGCTGCGGCCCGTATGCATGCGGCCGCCGACGTCCGCACCGACTTCGTTCATCAGATGCGCCTCATAGTTGAAATACGCATCCTCGCGGGCCGGATCGAGTGGCACGACGCCCGCGCCGGCCTCTTCCATCTTCAGGATGCCGCGCGCCAGGAGAGCGGCGTGCTCCTCGCTCAATAGACCCTGCTCCATGAGCATGATCACGTGCGCCTTGTTGATGTCGGAAAGCGGATTGAAGATGTCCTCGAAGCTCTGCAGACGCGGCGCAAAGATACCGCTGTAGATTTCCGGCGAAACCGCTTCGGTCAGACGCGCACTAACTTTCGAGTTGGACATGAAATACCTTACTGTTTTGAATGGATGCGACTTCGATGCAAACATCACCCGCGCAGGCGACGTTCGAGATAGCGTGAAAAAGCGCTCAGCGACGAGCAGATGACGAAGTAGACGAGCAACATCAGCGCATAGACCTGAAAGGCCGGACTCTGCCCCTGCATGATGGTCGCCCGCTCGATGACGTTCTGGCCGATCTTGAGAAACTCGCCGACGCCGACGAGCGCGCCGATCGCGGTGGACTGCACGAGCAGCGTCAGGAGGCCCGTGAAGGCAGGCAGGATCGACTTGAGTGATTGCGGGCCGACGATGAACGCATAGACCTGCCAGCGCCGCAGGCCGAGCGCCATCGCGCTCTTCCACTGATGCGGCGGCACCGCGTTCAGCCCGCCCGATACGATCACCGTTCCGTTCGCACCGCCCCACAGCGACAGGCCCACCGTCGCGGCGACGAACGGCGACAGGTCGAGCCCAAGCAAGGGCGAGCCGAAGAACACGAAGAACACGTTGACCACCAGCGGAATCGAGCGGAATAGTTCGACGTAGCCGTGAATCGCCCATTTGATCGCACGGTTCGGCAGCGTCGCGAGGACACCGAGAATCGACGAGATCACCGTCGTGCAGCACAGCACCGCGCAAGCCAGCGCGAGCGTCATGCGCAGTCCCTTCAACACCACCACCCAGTTTTCGATAATGACGTGCATGTTTTTGGCGTCCCCGGAGATCAATTCGCTTTGAACGGTCGTTGCAGGCGCTTGGCCAGTTGATGAACCAGCAAGGTCAACACGGCGACCATGCCGAGATAGAGGACGAGAATCGCCGAGAACATTTCGAGCGGGCGGAAGTCTGTCGCGATGCGGTCGACCGCCACGAAAGTCAGTTCCATCAAGCCGATGGCCTGCAGGTACGACGAATTCTTCAGCAGCGAAATCGCCGTGTTGAGCATGGACGGCAGCGCGTTGCGCACGGCGATGGGCATCGCGACGGAGGCGAAGTAGTGCCACGGACGCAGCGCCAGCGCGAGACACGACTCGTACATGCGCCGCTCGACCGATGCCATGCCGCCGCGCAGGTTTTCGATCTGATACGCGCCCGCCCAAAGCGTGAGACACAGCACGCCGGACGCGAACAGCGACAGCTTCAGGCCGACCGCCGGCAGTCCGTAGAAGATGAAAAACAGCTGCACGAGAATGGGCGTGTTGCGCATGAGTTCCACGTATCCGGAGACGCATCGCGCCAGCACGGGCACCTGGAACACGCGGATCGCGCAGCCGATCGCGCCGATCAGCGCGGACAGCACCATCGCGATGGCCGAGACTTTCAGCGTCATGAGCGTGCCGCTCAAAAGCGTCGGCCATTGCTTCACGAGATAGCTTGCGTCGAAGCTCAGACCCGCGGCGCTGTCCTTGACCTTCGCCTTCAGCGTCTTGCCGGGGGGGCCGGTTTCGTCGGGGCGGCCGTTCTGGAAGACGTCGAGATAGTAGGAGCGGATGTCTTCCGGCACGTACTGCTTCACCCAGCCGACGAACAGGTTCCCGCTGCGCATGCGGATGACCGCGGCGGACAGATAATCGCGCCACGCGCTTTCATTTTTACGCACGCCGATGGCGGCGTCGGAGATGAGGAAGTACTGGCCGACCAGCTTTGCATCCGGCTCGTGCGCCGCGGCGATGACGAGCGTGGCGGCATCGTGCGTATAGGCATCGGCGCGGCCCTGACGGAAGGTCTGCAAGGCATCGGCGGCGGAATTCAGGCGCAGCATTCTGACGTCGGGCATGTGGTCCTCGAACCACTTCGCCTGCACCGAGCCTTTGAGCGCGACGAGCGTCTTGCCGCTCAGATCGGTCAGGCTTTTGACACCGCTGTCGCGTCGTACCAGCACGTCGCTCGCGCCCCATCGATACGGCGCGGTGAAGTCGATCACGCGCGCGCGTTCAGGCGATACGCCGAGCGTCGCGATCAGCAGATCGACCTTGTTGCCGAGCAGTTGCGGCACGCGGTTCTCGGCGGTCACGCAGGTGAAGACCGCTTTGTCTTTCGAGCCGAACGCCCACTGCGCGATCTGCTTGCCCATCTCGACTTCGACGCCCGCGAATGCGCCCGTGCCGTCCTGATAGCCGTAAGGCGGCTGATCGCAGCGCACGCCGACGCGCAATTTCCCTTGCGACTTGATGGCGTCGGGCAAGGGCGGCAGGTCCGCGGTCGCGGCGCTCACCAGATGCGTCGCCAGCGCGAGCAATGAGGCCGCTAGTAAGCGGGCGGGACGGAACATCTGCGTCTCCTGAAAGGGCTTCGACCCAATGGGCCGCGGCGGGCAATCTGCTGATGTCCGGCGACGTCTCGAGACTCGCGCCGTAGGGATGAAAGACAGGCTAACCGTGTTGAGACATTCTTAATAATCCCAATACAATAGGACCGTATACATTTCTGATATGTCCTCGGGAAAGCGCGAGGACAGCGACAACGACGGGATCGACGGGAAGCGGCCATGAAATTCAAGCAGATCGAGGCATTTCGCACGGTCGTCCAGACCGGTTCGATGACGACCGCCGCCGAAGCGCTTCACACCTCGCAGCCGAACATCAGCCGCCTGATCGCGCAACTCGAGGACGCCGCCGGCTTCTCGCTGTTCATGCGGGTCAGCGGCCGGCTGCAATTGACCGACGAAGGCGCGGAGCTTTTCCGCGATGTCGAGCGCGCGTTCATCGGGCTCAGAAGCCTGCAGGATTCGGCGGATCAGATACGCCAATCCGGCACGGGCAGGTTGCGCGTGGGCGCGGTCCCTTCCATTGCGCTCACGACGATGCCGAAAGTCATCCGGCGCTTCCGCGAGACGCACCCGCATGTCGCGATTTCCTTGCATACGAACGATTCGCCGCGCGTCTCGCAATGGGTCGGCACGCAGTTCTGCGATCTCGGTGTAGTGGCATACGTCAGCCACGATGCATCCGGCATCGAATCGAGTCTGATCAGCAGTTCACCCGCGGTGTGCGCATTCCCCGCGAATCATCCGCTCGGGCGCAAGGCGGTGCTCGGGCCCGCCGACTTGCGGGACGAAGAGTTCATCGCGCTGTCGCTCCTCGACGGCACGCGCATGAAGGTCGATCAACGCTTCCGGGAAGCCGGCGTTGTGCCGCGCAACTCGGGGCTCGAAACGCCTTACGAGGCGACGGTTTGCGCGATGGTCGCGGGGAGAGTCGGCGTGAGCGTCGTCAGTCAGGTGGTGGCGCGCGCCTACGTGCATGCGGGACTGGACTTCCGCCCGTTCGCGCCGGAGATTATTTTCGAGTCGCATTTGCTACGCCCGAAGCACGCACCGGAAAGTCTGCTTGCTCAACGCTTCGCGCAAACCTTGCGTGACGTGCTAGCCGAAGAATCAACGGAAAACGACGACCACATCGGCGGATGAAGTGCCAATGCCCTTTGGCTTGTCGGAAGACCACTAACAGATTTAAGCCGCCTTCCGAATGTCCGAGCGACACGCCGGATGGCGGTCTGATAATGGCCGCAGAACAACCCTTAACGCACCAAGCCCGACGACGACCGGCTCAGATCGACCCGTCGCCGTCACTCGGATCGCCGCGCCGACAACGGCCGCATTTGAGCATCCAACGGACATCGACCATGCCAGGTCGTCTAGCCTAGAGATCCGAAACGTTCGGTCGTTCGAACTTGTGCACAACGATCGCTTACCGGAATGCGGTCATTGACGCTGACTTACCGTGACCGGGACGATTTTTTCCAGTTGGTCCAGCAACAGCTCCTTTTGCTGCTCCGGCAGCTTGACCAGACTGGGATACATGTTAATCAATGCCAGCCGTTGCGAAGACGACTTGGAGGGCAGCAGCATGAGCAACCCCGCCCTCTCACGGTCGGACAGTGATGACAGATGCGGTAGCGCGCTAAGTTGCACAAAACCGGCGGACCCTGCCGAAGGTACGGCAGCTTCGTCCGTCACGGCCGACGGTGCCGATTTCCCCCCTGGCGACGTGCTTTGCGCGGCCAGTGGGCTCGGTCCCAATGAAGCTTGCTGCGGGGCTGCCATGGATGCCGGGGTGGAATCCGAATCCCCTCCGCCGCATCCGGTAAGCAGCAGACTGAACAGCAGCATCCACCGGGCATGCAAAAAATGGCGCGGTGCATGTGGGACATGCCCCACGCGGCAATTAAGGTGAACGTCCTGTTGCATGGCCACACATCCGATGATTCAGGAAAAGTGGGCGTGGCACCGCATGAAATGACGGTACCAGCCGCCACCGATTGCAGACGTGCCAGCGGATGCTGGCACGCCCATCCATCCCTATGGCTTAGGACGCTCTCGCTAGTGTCGGGTTTCACGTATCAGTCGAATGTGCCGAAGCCTGTGCTATGTCAATCAAGGACCCGTGAGACTGAAATAAGGCCCGCTGAAGCCCGCGAAGGTGATCGTATACACGAAGTTTGCAAGGGTTGGGCCTGCCAGCAGCTGCTTGGTCCAGTTCCCGTTGGGGCAGGTGGCAGCGGCTAGTAACTCCTGGGCGGTCGGAGCCGCCGCACTGAGCGGCGGCACTACCAGTTGCCCGTTCCTGGAAGGTGTCAGTTTTCCCGACGAACTAGCATCCGTGGTCTGCGTCTTCACATCGACGATCTGGCCGCCATGGTTTCGGCACTGCACGGTGCCTGAGTAAGTCGCTGACAGAGTCGCTGTCGCATTAGTGTGGCCGATGCCCCCGATGGTGGCCCCGGTACAGCTGACATCCTGGGTGGCTTGATCTACGGTGCATACCGGCTCGGCAGTTGCAAAATGTGCTCCGCTGGGCCCATTGGCGGGATTGGTTTCGGCCCAAGCTGCGGGAGCGGCCAGCACCGCAGCCAATGTAACTAAAGCTAGAATCTTCATATCTGTCTCCAAGAATACATGGTAGTCTCTATTGAGAAATGACTGAGAAACGTTGAATAATTGGCCTCCTTTTTTATTAATAAAAAAAGTACGACGACTGTTTATGGGCGATATGCCCAGCGGCAGTGGTGCAACGAGTCGGCCGAAGTATTCTGTATTACTTAAATTCGGACAGGACAAATTAACCATCACGCTGCCGGCGTATGTTGAGCGGGCAGCGTGTTGAGATATTGTCCGATGTGATGTCGACCAAGGGGCGTGAGAAGTGTTATGAAGCAGTAACCTCCTAATTGGGATTGTTAGCTTCTTTAAGCTGCTCGAATGTAAGAATGTAATATAGGTCAAGTGTGTTACCAAAAATTACCTTTTTAATCCTTTTTTGATTTTCCCGATAAGGACGATGTTATGGCGGACTTTGCTATCCTTATTTATCTAAAATTATGATTTTTGGCCCGCCTCAAGGTAGCGCGCGAGGTGAGAGGCAATGCCAATTTTGCTGTACCTAAGCCTGTTGCCTCACTACCGTCTGAGACTGAGCACCGGATCGCTGGGGCACGCTGAGCGTCCGCTGGCCGGCCCACATCCGACGGTTGGCCGTCCGCGGCGTCCTTTGTACGAATGTCGCTTCATGGCCGACCTGTGCCTGATGCGGCCGACTCAGAATCAAAACCGACAGCGACGCAGATCGCGATCTGTCTCCGACTCAGAATCATAAACGCCGAGTTTCAGATTTTTGCTTGGTGGCGGCGAAGCTCGGCAACCTGAGGGCGTGGCCTCGCAACTCCGGCCTATATCTCCACCTCTCGCTTTGCACGCCATCGATATAGTTTGAAGACGGCAGCGCACCCATAAGAGACCATCCAACGGGCATTGCCGACCGACGTTTAGCTGGTGACATTAACTAGTGCAGCCTCGGCGGCCGGCGCAGCGACAGCGGCTGCGAAGGTTTAGGCTCGGGGCTTCGTTTGGCGCGCGCGTTCCTCGGCGTCGAACATCGGTGTGCCGCCCAGAGCTGCCGTAACCGGCACCTCGTCCTGCAAAACGTCCCAGTGCTCGACCAGCTTGCCGTCTTCGACACGGAAAAGATCAACGACGATCTGCGGCGTGGACGCCCAGCCGCGGATGCGCCCGTGGATGGCGACTAAATCGCTCTCGGCGACCATCAGACCGGGCTCGTAATAGACGTCGGACGATAGATTGGCGACGAGCGTCTGAAGTGCGTCGCGGCCTTGGGGGATGTGCGGATTGTGCTGAACGTAATCGGGCGCGTAGAACCGCTCGACGGCCGCAGCATCCCGACGCTGGAACAATGCGATCATTGCCTCGACCACAAGTGCTTTGTTGCGCTCTGGACGATCATCTGAGACCTTTTTCGCGGGTCGAGTGACCACCATCGGGCCAGTCATGCGCCAGAACTCGCCGCTGGCCAGCGTCACGAACGAGAGGAACACACCACGATCATAGTCCTGGATGTTCATTACCGTCGCACCGTTCGACTCTTTCCAACTTACAACGAAAACGCTGTTGCCAAGCGGCGCGACTTGAATTTCAACGGTCTCGGTCCGGGCAAACTTGCCTTCCTTGATCGCGAAGGTCAGCTCGGTCGCCGACTGGATCGTCAAGTACACCTTGAACGGCGGGTAGGTAACTTCCATCTCCTGTCCGACGGGAAAACCTTTCATCGACATGTTCACTCTTCCTTCAGCGAGGTATGGCAGAGACAGCCAGAAATGGCTACGGTTGTGGTGTGTTGGCTGGGCCGCGAACGTGATGAGAAGGGAATGACGCGCCGCGGCCGACCGACTGCATAGGCAGTCGAGCGCGCGCACTGTGTCATTCCCTCGGAGACTAGACTCAGGCGGCAACTGGCGTGTTGAGAAGCTGCTGCTCCCAGAAATAGGCAATGCCGCTACCGGCAGCGTGCTGGCCCAACACTTCAGTCATCGCGCCCGCAGTTTCGATACGAGCCCAGTCGCGTTGCCACTCGGCTGCCAGTGCCAGCCAGGTCATCATATTCGCGCCAGCCGCGATCATGCGCTGTATAGCGACCTGGTGCGCCTCCACAGATGTCCCGCCTGATGCGTCTGTGATGACCGTGGTATCCCAGCCTTCGCCGAGCGCCTGGATCACGGGCATCGCCACACAAATTTCGGTCCACAGACCAGCGATGATCAGTTGCTTGCGGTCGGTCGCTTTAACGGCGTCCACGACTTTCTTGTCTTCCCATGTGTTGATGAAGGTGCGGTCGATTACTTCCTGGCCCGGGAAAACGTCGGTGATCTGCGGGAAGAGCAAACCACCGCGCGCGGCAACCACGCTCGTGAGGATGGTCGGAACGCCAAAGAGCCTGGCCGACTTTGCCAAGGCAGTCGAGGCGTTGACCACGGCCTGAGGATCGTGGCTGTTCAGGTTGGCGAGTTGGTACGGCTGATGGTCAATCAAGACAAGGACCGAATCGTCTGGGCGTAGGAGTGAATTCAGGCCGTTGCGAAATGTCATAAAAATCCTCTGCGGTCATTGGGAATGGTGGATGTTTCGTTGGAGACGCACCGACAACCGGGCGGCAAACTTATGTTGTCATTCTCCATTGCGGGACGGTAGACTGGATTTCTGCCACGCTGTGTCGTGCAAAGGGGAACGCCGAATTGGATATCGAAGAACTGCAGACGTTTGTTGAGGTCGCGGACTCCGGCGGCGTTTCGCCGGCTGCACGCCGTCTAGGGGTAGCAAAATCCATCGTTAGCCGGAGACTTCTGCGGCTTGAGACAGAGCTTGGCGTCCAGCTCCTGGCCAGGACAACCCGTGGTGCTGCTCTGACTGAAGCGGGCACCGCTTTTCGCGACTACGCCGCCCGCGTCGTTGCCGAGATCGACGCGGCCAGGGAGACGATTTCACCAGCTGGCGACCTACGCGGCCGCTTGCGAATCGCAGCGCCGCTCACGTTCGGCTCGACTCATTTATCACCTGTTTTGGCAGAAATGGCGCGGCGTCACCCGCTGCTGCACATCCACACTTGCTACAGTGACCGCATCGTCGACCTGGTTGGCGAGGGATATGACTGCGCGATCCGGATTGGCTACCTTCAGGATTCAAATCTCATCGCGAAGCGCGTTGGACCGATTTACGGAAAGCTCGTCGCAAGCCCTGGCTATGTCAAAGCGCACGGCGCGCCTGAAACACCGGATGAACTTCTCGGTCACCAGGCTCTAATGCAGGGGACGGAAAGTTGGCGGTTTATGGATGGCGACAAGGACATAACCGTTCACCCGCGGGGGGGATTCAAGGCTGACAATGCCATCGCTATCGCCGCCGCCGCAGTAGCGGGGCTCGGCCTCGCATGGCTCCCTGACGGCGTGACAGACCAATATGTTGCGTCTGGAGCGCTCGTACCGGTCATGTGTCGTTTTCCACCCCCGACGGCGGGTATATACGTTGTGCGCCCGCCCGGTCAGAATCCCTCCGCAAAAATTCGGGTCCTGACCGACATGCTGATCGAGTGTTTCGATCAGCACGCGTAGTCGCTCGGCGTCTCGAAAGCGCGGCCCTTTCGGACGACAGGCGGCCCAGATCGCGGACATCAGTCGCCCGTGACCAGTTCAACGCGACCATCCCATTCGGTCTGGATTAGTGCAAGAAAATGCAACGCTGCTTCGGAAATAGGATGGCCGATTAGAGCAGCGGGACCGACGTCGGAATCTCCGAACGACTATGCGCGCAAGTGACGCCCGATGGCCGCGTGCAGCCCGAGAGCGGCCAGGTCGATCGTAACGCTGGAGACCCATAGCGGTCGAGCAGCGCTCCGAATTTCTCTTGCGGGAAGCAGCCGGTCGCTAACGTTCGACATGAGCGGCGGCCGACAGCAGGCGAAGCTCGCTGTTGGACGTCCGCTCGATGGAGGGGTTAGGCGCCATGCCCGAGCTCTTGAGCGAGCCCGATAAGGATTCCTTCGGGGCCCCGGATGTAGCAGAGCCGATACGCGTTTTCGTACTGGGCCACTTTGCCGACGAGTTCCGCGCCGCGTTTACCGAGACGGGCGAGCGTATCGTCGATGTCCTCCACGGTAAACATGACGCGTAGGTAACCAAGGGCGTTCACCGGGGTGCGACGGTGATCGGCGACCACAGGTGGCGCAAGGAATCGGGACATCTCGAGCCGGCTGTGACCGTCCGGCGTACGCATCATGGCAATTTCGACGCGCATGCCGCGCAATCCAGTGACGCCATCTGCCCAGTCTCCTTCGATCGGGGCGCGCCCCTCGAGCTCAAGGCCAAGTTCGGCAAAAAACTCAATGGCGGCATCGATGTCTTCCACCACGATGCCGATGTTGTCCATACGCTTCACCGTCATGATGTCTCCTTGGCGCCTGGCTGAAGCGCCGATCGTAACGCTGCCGACCTGAGCTACCGCTCAAACTCAGGGGTAGCCGCGAGAGAGATTCAGACCACACCAGGGGCACAGGATAGCTGCTATCCGCGATCGTCCGCTCCTGGCCGCACGCAGCTGCTCGCGACCGGCGCAAGACGGCGATCTTCACGTCCGGCCAGTCGAACTGACTTGCGCAACAAATCCGGCGAACCTAACGAATTCGGTTCCGGTGTCGTCTGCCGCGTGACCGAATGCGCGAGAAAGTCATTGATCAGCCTGGATGACCGGTCTCGACAACTCAGTGCCCGCGCACTCACGAGCACCCGGCCGCACGAAAACTAAACATTGCGCAGATCTTCCGGCGTATCCACATCGCGCAAAATGCCCGGATCGCCGACGTCCAGCCGCATCACACGTTGCGACATCAATAGAGATCGTGCGCCGGTGTCGCCGTCGAGCGTCAACAGCGCGTCGCGGTGCTCGATCCCGAAGCCGACCGGATGCCCGCGCTCTCCGTCGTAAAACGGCGCGACCAGCGACGCGCCGCCGTCCAGCGCGCGCGCCACCGCTTCGATCGTCGTGATGGCGATGCGCGGCATGTCGGCGAGCGCGACGATCCAGCCCTCGGCGTCCTCGCTCGCCTCGATGCCGGCGGCGAGGCTCGCACCCATGCCGCGTTCGGCGCCCGGGGCGAACACCACCTCGCAGCCGGCTTCGTTCAGCAAGCGCGCGAGGGCGTCCGAGCCGGGCCGGACCACGGCCACCACGCGCGGCACGACACGCAGCAGCCGATGCGCGGCTTCATGCGCGACCGGCGTGCCGTCGGGCATGCGCGCCAGCAATTTGTTGTGCACGCCATTCGGGTCGAAGCGCGAGCCGAAACCGGCGGCGAGCAACACGCCAGTGGCGAGCGAGGCGTAGGCCATGGGCGGGCACCGGTAGAAAGGATGAGACCGATTGTGCGATGCAACGCAGTGTCAGGCAAGTCCGAATGCATGAGCATGACGCGCGCTGTCTTTCATGCGCGTCAAAGCCCTTGCCGCCGCTTGCCATGGCAGACCGGATTCCGTCACGATGACCGCCCCGGCTCGACATCGCAGGCCGAATCCCGTCACGATAACCGCCTCGGCTTGTCGCCGCAGGCCGCATTACCTTCACCGTGAACCGCTCCGGCTCGCCTCACACCCGCACCGCACCCATCACCTTATCGAGCGTGATCGGCAGATCGCGCACACGCACGCCGGTCGCGTGATACACCGCGTTCGCGATCGCCGCCGGCACGCCCGTAATGCCGATCTCGCCGATGCCGCGCACGCCGAGCGAGTTGATATACGGATCAGGCCGATCAATGAAAGTGATGTCGAGCGAACCGATATCCGCATTCACCGGCACGTGATACTCCGCGAGATTCGCGTTGGTGAAGCGTCCATAGCGCGTATCGAGCGAGCTCTCTTCCTGCAGCGCGGCCCCCATGCCCCACACGATACCGCCCAGCATCTGACTGCGCGCGGTCTTCCCGTTGAGCACGCGCCCCACGTCGTACACGGCGACCACGCGCGGCACGCGGATCGTGCCGAGATCGGCGTCGACATGAACCTCGACGAATACCGCGCCGAACGAGTGAAACGAGTACTTCTGCTTCTCGTCGCCGGGTTTGACCGTCGAGGTCGCCTCGATCGGCTTGCCGCCCGAACGCGCGATGATCGCCGCCGCCGGATCGCGCTTCGCCGGTTGCGAGCGGCTCATCACCCAGCCGTTTTCCACGGTGATGTCGTCGAGCGCGAAGCCGTGCACGGGCGACGCCTGATCCGCGAGTGCCAGCGCGATCAACTGGCTGCGCACCTGAGTCGCGGCCTCGCGCACGGCCGGCGAAACGCTCGCCGCCGATTGCGAACCGCCCGACACCGGCGCCCTGGGCAGCGACGAATCGCCGAGCGCGAAGTGGATGCTTTCCGGCGCGAAGCCGAGCGCGTCGGCGGCGACCTGGGTCATCACGGTGTAGGTGCCGGTGCCGATGTCCTGCGTGCCGGAGGCGACCATCGCGGTGCCGTCCGGCAGAATCCGCGCGATGGCCGCGGCTTCGCTGCGGTTGGCCGGATACGTCGCGGTCGCCATGCCCATGCCGATCAGCGTGTTGCCGTTGCGCATCGAACGCGGCGCGCCGCTGCGCCGCGACCAGCCGAATTTCTGCGCGCCGACCTGATAACACTCGCGCAAGGATTTGCTCGACCACGGCTTGTTTTCCTGCGGATCGGCATCGGCGTAATTCTTCACACGCAGCGCGAGCGGGTCCATTTGCAACGCGGCCGCGAGTTCGTCCATCGCCGATTCGAGCGCGAACGAGCCGGTCGTTTCGCCAGGCGCGCGCATGAAGGTCGGCGTGCCGAGATTCAGTTGCACCAGCCGGTGCGTGGTTACCTGATTGGGCACCGCGTACAGCATGCGCGTGACCATGCAGCAGGTCTCGGTCCAGTCCTCGATCATCGACGTGTTCGAGATGCTGTCGTGGCGCATCGCCGTCAGCGTGCCGTCGCGCCGCGCGGCGAGCACCAGATGCTGCTCGGTCCGCGGACGCGCGCCGACCGGTCCGAACATCTGCGGCCGCTCGAGCACGAGCCGCACCGGACGTCCCGTCTGTTTGGCCGCCATCGCGCACAACGACACATGCGACCACGACGAGCCCTTGCAACCAAACCCGCCGCCGACGAACGGCGAGATCACGCGCACGTCGCCGGGCGCAATGCCGAACGTTTTGGCGACCACTTGCGCCGCGCCGCTGACGCCTTGCGTCGAATCGTAGAGCGTGAGTTGCGGGCCGTCCCAGCGCGCCATCGTCGCGTGCGGTTCCATCGGATTGTGATGCTCGATCGGTGTGGTGTACGTCACGTCGACGTGCACCGCGCCGCTGCGCATGCCGTCCTCGAAGCTGCCGCGCTGCGTATCGGTTTGCCGGCCTTGCGGTTTGTCCGGCGCGTGGCTGTTCGGCTTGGCCCGCGCGAAATCGAGCGTCGCCTCGCTGCCTTGATACGTGATGCGCAACTGACGCGCCGCGTCGGTTGCATGTTCAAGCGTGTCGGCGACCACCACCGCGACCGGCTCGTTGTTGTAGTGAATCTCGTTGTCCTGCAGCAGCGACAGGCGGCGGCCGGCCGGCGGCGCCAACGCGGGCCGGCCGCCGTTCGGCAGGCGCGGCGCGTTCTGATACGTCATCACGAGCAGCACGCCGGGGAGCGCTTGCGCGCGGGCCGTGTCGATCGACGCAATCGTGCCGCGCGCAATCGTGCTGGTGACGAGCACCGCATGCGCGAGACGCGCCTCGGGAAACTCGGCGGCATAGCGCGCCTCGCCGGTGACTTTGAGCAGACCGTCGGTGCGGTCGAACGGTTGTCCGATCAGATTCATGCGACACCTCCGGCGCGGCCAGCGGCCTGGTTCACAGCGCGCACGATCGCGCGTTGCGCGAGCTGCACCTTGAAACGATTGTCGTGCTGCGGCCGCGCATCGCGCAGCGCGGCGGCGACGGCGTTTTGCAGCGTCGCTTGCGTGAGCGGCCGGCCGTTGAGCATCTGTTCGGCGGCGCTCGCGCGCCATGGTTTATGCGCGACGCCGCCCAACGCGATGCGCGCGGTCTTCACGCGCTCGCCGTCCATCTGCAAGGCGGCGGCGACCGAGACGAGCGCGAATGCGTAACTGGCGCGGTCACGCACTTTCAGATAATGCGAGTTCGCGCTGAAGAGCGGTGGCGGCAGATCCACGGCGGTGATCAGTTCGCCGGGCTGCAAGGTGGTATCGACGTCGGGGCGGTCACCGGGAAGCCGGTGAAAATCGGCGAACGGTATGGTCCGCTCGCCTGCGGGGCCGCTCACGCGCACCACGGCATCGAGCGCGGCAAGCGCCACGCTCATGTCCGACGGATTCACGGCAATGCATTGAGGACTCGCGCCAAGAATCGCGTGCATGCGATTGTGGCCGTCGAGCGCCGCGCAACCGCTGCCGGGCATGCGCTTGTTGCATTGCGTGAAGGCGGTGTCGTAAAAGTAGCCGCAGCGGGTACGTTGCAGCAGATTCCCGCCGACAGTCGCCATATTGCGAAGTTGCGCCGACGCGCCCGCCAGAAACGCTTGCGACAGTAATGGATATTGCTCGCGCACCAGCGCGTGATTTGCCGCATCGCTGTTGCGCACGAGAGCGCCGATGCGGATGCCGCCATCGGGCAGCGTCGTGACGGTGTCGAGTCCGCGAATGTGTGTGATGTCGATCAGCCGCATCGGCCGCGTCACACCGCCTTTCATCAGATCGAGCAGGTTGGTGCCGCCGCCGATGAACACCGCGCCTGGTTGCTGCACCGCGCGCACCGCGCCGGCGACATCGCCGGCGCGTTCGTAAGAGATTGCATCCATGGTGGTTGCTCCGTCAGGCGTTGCCGGTAGTGTTGCCAGTGCCAGTGCCAGTGCCAGTGCCAGTGCCAGTGCCAGTGCCG
>WNGR01004822.1_pt1 | contig 27397 bp, 19 predicted proteins | sample 5407581 | NCBI WGS metagenome assembly WNGR01 (sample SAMN13153383, study PRJNA577476) | soil metagenome | isolation source: 80 cm soil or saprolite under Garry oak tree replicate 2 | place: USA:California | collected 2016-06-15
CCATCGATCCTGCCGATAACCTGACCTTCTGGCATGTGAACGAATACTATCCGACAACCGCCAGCGCCTCTTGGTTTACGCGAATCGGCAAGTTCGCCTTCGCAGGAGCCCCAACCCCAACCCCAACACCGACGCCTACTCCTACGGTGACACCTACGCCTACACCAACGCCGGGCCCGATCACGCTCAACGCCGTGGGCCATAAGGTGCATGGGGTCCAAACGGTGGATCTCTCCTGGAGTGGAGCGACCTCGGCCATGGTCGACGTCTACCGCAATGGCGCGGTGATCGCGACGACGGCAAACGACGGCTCCTATACCGATAACACCGGCAACAAGGGGCGCGCCACCTATATCTACAAGGTGTGCGAAGCGGGCACCCAAACCTGCTCTAATGAAGCGACAGTGAGGTTCGGCGGCGGCTAGTAGGGAATTAAGTAAGGCAACTTCAATCGATGCGGCGCCGCTCAAGCGGCGCCGCGTTCGCTTAATGTGCTGTAAACATTTAGCGGATTTCGCCCTTCAAGTAAAAACCGTCGCCTAGCCCAAATTCCATCGATGAAAAAGAAATCTACGTCTCAATCCGCCTTCTTTAATCTGTGCGTTTTAATTGGCCTGGTTGTCGTCTTAGCAGGCGTCTTTCTGGCGCTGCTTGGCTTTGGGGCATTCTCCAACGCGTCCGCCCAAGTAGTAAAGGTCTCGACGCCCGCCGTTGGATCGGCGGCGGCCAGCGCCTCGGCCGCGCAATGGGTCTGGCAAAATCCGCTGCCCCAGGGTAACTCACTCTATGGCGTCTCGTTTGTTGATGCTAGCAACGGGACCGCTGTCGGCGGCTATGGGACCATCCTCAGGACAACCGACGGCGGACAGAACTGGACGATCCAGTCCAGCGGGACGACCAGTACGCTATACGGAGTTTCGTTTACTGATCCAAGTCACGGAACCGCTGTTGGTGGAGACGGGACGATTATCAGAACAACAGACGGGGGAAACAACTGGGTCAGTCAAGCAAGTGGAACGACCAACGCACTCCTGGCAGTCTCGTTTATCGATGCCAATACGGGAACTGCGGTCGGCGAGAATGGGATAATCCTCAGAACAACCAATGGCGGAGTTAGCTGGGAAAGCCAGACGAGTGGAACCACCAACAACCTTAATGCGGTTGCGTTTACCGATACAAAACAATGGAACAGCTGTTAGTTGGTATGGAATAATCCTTAGAACAACCGACGGCGGAGCTAACTGGATTAATCAGACTAGTGGGACCCAAAGTTTTCTTTACGGCGTTTCCTTTACCGACGCCAATACCGGAACAGTTGTTGGTGAAGGAGGCACCATCCTCAGAACAACCGATGGAGGAGCCAATTGGGCTAACCAGACGAGTGGGACAACGAGTTTTCTTTGGGCCGTTTCCTTTGCGGACGCAAATAATGGAACGGCCATCGGCAGCGATGGAACGATCGTCCGAACAACAAATGGGGGAAACACGTGGGTTAACCAGACAAGCGGAACGACCAACACGCTTATAGGCGTTTCTTTTACCGATGCGAATAACGGGACGGCTGTAGGTTTCTTTGGCGCAATCCTGAGAACAACCGATGGAGGGAACAACTGGGTCAGTCAATCAAGCGCAGTTACGACCCGCTCGCTGGAGGACGTTTCCTTTACTGATGCGAACAATGGAACGGCCGTCGGTGACGATGGAACCGTCCTCCGAACAACAAACGGGGGAAACACATGGATTAACCAGCCAAGCGGAACGACCAGCACGCTTCTAGGCGTTTCCTTTACCGATGCGAATAATGGGACGGCTGTTGGTGACTTTGGCACAATCCTTAGAACAACCGATGGAGGGAACAACTGGGCCCCGGAGGTAAGCGGAACAGCGAATGATCTCTGGGGCGTCTCCTTTGCGGACTCGAATCATGGGACAGCTGTGGGCTATGGTGGCACGATCCTCACTACTACAGATGGAGGAAACACTTGGACGAGCCAATCAAGCGGGACTTTCAATCCTCTTGTGGGGGTTTCCCGTACGGATGCTACTACCGGAACAGTTGTTGGCGGCGCTGGCATAATCCTCAGAACAACCGATGGAGGGAACAACTGGGTCCTGCAGGCAGGCGGAACAGAGGGTGATCTCTTACGGGTCTCCTTTACCGACGCGAATAATGGGACGGCTGTCGGTCAATTTGGTACGATCCTAAGAACTACAGACGGAGGCAGTCATTGGGTAGCGCAGCAAAGTGGAACAACCGAGTTGCTCTCCGGGGTTTCCTTTACCGACGCAAACCACGGAATCGCCGTCGGCATTCCTGGTATCATCGTCCGGACAACAAACGGAGGAGAAAATTGGGTGCGTGAGAACAGTGGAACAGACTATGGTCTTTCGAGAGTTTCCTGCACCGATGCCGATAATGGAACGACTGTGGGTTACGGTGGCACCATTCTCAGAACAATGGGGTCCGAGCCGCCGCCAACACCCACCCCGACTCCTACACTAACTGCAACGCCTACTCCGACACCGAGGCCCAGACCGACTCCACCGCCTCACCCAACCCCACCGCCTCACCCAACTCCACCGCCTCACCCGACCCCACCTGGGCACTAGAGGCGATCTCAGGCAAGAAACGGGCGTCGGGAAATTGTGAACAAAAATACAAAGGACAACCCAAAATGCGTAAACAAACTACCGGTACTATTAACAAGCATCTCCTTCAGGGTGCATTTGTTCTCGCTCTGCTAGCTCTTGTTATCCATGTAATACCCCGCGCGCTGGGACAGCGAGATATCCGCAAGAAACGTTTGGTCGACGCCGAGGCGCCATGGGTCTGGCAGAACCCGCTACCGCAGGGGAATGACCTTCGCGGTGCCTCCTTTGTCGATGCAAAGACTGGCACTGTTGTTGGCTACTACGGTACGATCGTCAGAACTACAGATGGAGGAAATAGCTGGACAATTCAGACAAGCGGTACAACACAAAATTTGTGGGCTGTTTCCTTTGCAGATGTAAATAATGGAACTGCGGTGGGTGAGGGTGGGACAATTCTGAGAACCACCGATGGAGGAGGCTTCTGGGCCAGCCAGGCGAGCGGAACAACCGTTCAGTTTCGCGGAGTTTCTTTCACTGATGAGAATAATGGAACGGCTGTAGGTGAAGGTGGTACAATTCTCAGAACCACAGACGGCGGAAACACTTGGGGTCCTCAATCAAGCGGGACGGAGAATACTCTTTTTGGAGTTTCTTTTACCGATGCAAGCACTGGAACGGCCGTTGGCGGAACGATTGGAGAAAGCACGATCCTCAGAACAACAGATGGTGGAAATACCTGGGTCAGTCAGGCGAACCCAGGAACGGTATTCCTTTTTGATGTTTCCTTCACCGATACAAACACCGGAACGGCTGTTGGCGATCAGGGCACCATCCTCCGAACGACGGATGGCGGGAACACCTGGGCACCTCAAATCAGCGGAACGACGAAAACGCTCTACGGGGTTTCGTTCACCGACGCCAACAATGGAACGGTCTGCGGCTTCGAACTAGGCGGGACCGGCATCATTCTGCGCACAACAGATGGAGGAGACAACTGGGTTGAGCAGACGTCATATTCGCTCCCTCAAGGCGCGAACGCTTTCTATGCCGTATCATTCACCGATGCGAACACGGGAACGATTGTTGGCGACGCTGGTATAATTCTTCAGACAACAGATGGAGGAGGACAGTGGAATAGTCAGCCAAGCGTCACCTTCAATTTCTTGTATGGCGTTTCATTTACCGATGCGAACACTGGGACTGCTGTGGGTTACGAGAACCCCGACGGCATGATTCTAAGGACGACGGATGGCGGTAATACGTGGGCACGTCAGTCAAGTGGATTAAACGACCCGTTTGATGGAATAAATTTTTTCGGAGTACATTTTGTAAACTCTAATACCGGAACAATCGTGGGGGAGGAGGGCATAATCCTAAGGACAACAGATGGCGGAAACAACTGGGTCCAACAGACGAGCGGAACAACTGACTGGCTTTATGGAGTTCACTTTAGCGATGAAAATAATGGAATAGCCATTGGCTTCCTTAGTGGGACAATTCTGAGGACGACGGATGGAGGGCAGAACTGGGCTCCGCAGTCCAGCGGAACAACCGATGGCCTGTTTGGAGTTTACTTTACCGATGCAAATAATGGAACCGTCGTTGGTAACTCTGGACTAATTCTACGGACGAGCGACGGCGGACAGAACTGGACCCCTCAGACAAGCGGAACAACCAATCAGCTTCGGGCTGTTTCTTTTACTGATGCTAACACGGGGACCGTTGTTGGTGATCAGGGCACAATTCTCAGAACGACGGATGGAGGGCAAAGCTGGGTTAGTCAGGCAAGCGGCGTGTCTGACGTCCTTTTAGGAGTTTCTTTTACAGACGCAAATACCGGAACAGCTGTTGGGGTACTGGGCATAATCCTGAGAACAACAGATGGCGGCCAGAACTGGATACGTGAGGCCAGCGGCACAAACCAGGACCTCTATGGTGTTTCCTTTGCTGAAGCGAATACTGGAACCGCGGTTGGTGGTTATGGTGCTATTCTGAGAACAACGGAACCGGAGCCGCCCGAAATCACTCTATCGGCAAACGCTTACAAGCTCCGCGGCAACTACTACGTCGATCTCACCTGGGCGGGGGGTACCTCCAACCAGATGGATATCTATCGGAACGGCACGCTGATCGTCACCACCGAGAACACCGGAAACTATACCGACGCACTCGGCAAGCAGAGGAAGGGCACAATTCTCGTCTACAAGGCCTGTCAGGCTGGGACGCAGGTCTGTTCGAACGAGGCAACCGTGGAGATCCGCGCCCATTGAAAACTCAGTGGATCGGCGGTCATGCAACGGACAAGATGGCTCTACAAATGTTCGCGCGACCATCGAGCAGCTCGGGAGCGAAAGCCAGCCACTATGGCGCTGGCGACGGTTCGTCTCTTTGGGGGATTGGTGAGTTCCCGATCAGGGGCCAACGTCTTGCTCTTACCCGTATCAATATGGAATAATGGAACGACTCTTAATGACTGCGGCGCTCAATTCACATACAAACCGGAGGGAACTTATGTCTATTCTTAAAAGAACTCATCTTGCATTCTTACTATTTTTTCTTTCCAGCTTAAGCCTTTTTGGGCAATGGTCCCCTGTTAATTCAGGGACGACGAACAACCTGAATGGTGCTTGTCTCCTTGACTCAGGAACGGGTTACATCGTGGGAGATGCGGGCACCATTCTGAAGACCACGGATGCTGGAACGACATGGACGGCGCTCACGTCGGGGACAACAGAGACTTTGTACGACATTCATTGTTTTACTGCTGATGAAGGAGTTGCCGTTGGCGGCAGCGGGCTAATCCTTCGCACCACTGATGGAGGGGCTAATTGGCAAAGCGTTCCCAGCGGCGTGACAGATAGCCTTACGGCGGTCTCGTTTAGCGGAGCTAATGGAATTTGCGGCGGCACCTCGCAAACCATCCTCTACTCGAGTGACTCTGGAGCTTCGTGGAATATTGGCCAGACCGGATTCTTTGGCGGCGGTTTCTTAGGCGCTCATATGTTGAGCCCGACTCTCGGGTTTGTCGCGGGACAAAACTCGATTTTCGGACCTCTCGTCGGCACGACCGTTGATGGCGGAGTGACTTGGGCGTTTCAGGCCTTTTATTTCAACGGTAACGAAGGCGGCTGTGCTGATATATTTTTCTTTGATGGAGCCACAGGGGTTGTTTCCGGAGTTGTCTGGGACGGGAGGGGAGCTCTCGCGAGAACAACCAACAGCGGGACTGATTGGACTACGTCGTTCTACGATCAGGGAATGCAGGGCATTGATTTTCCAAGAACGGATAGTGGCTTTGCCGTTGGCTGGGCAGGCAGAATCCTCAAGTCAGCGGATTCAGGAGTCACCTGGCTCCCGCAAACCAGCGGAACCTTCGTCGATCTTTTTGACGTTCATTTTGCTAGCGATGGTTTGACCGGTATCGCAGTTGGCCAGGGCGGGACGATTCTTCGGACGACAAATGGCGGCGAGCCCGGTGGGATTACCCTGTCGGCGAACGCGCATAAGTTCCGCGGCAACTACTACGCCGACCTCACTTGGACGGAGGCCACCTCCAACCAGATCGACATCTACCGCAATGGCGCGCTCATCGTTACCACCGACAACGACGGTGACTACACCGACGCGCTCGGCAAGCAGAGAAAAGGCGCGACATTCGTCTACAAGGCCTGCGAGGCTGGGACGCAGGTCTGTTCGAACGAGGCAACCATCGAGATCGCCCATTGATGATAGCTACTGGCAGCTATGACCCGAAAGCTTTTAGGGCTACAGGCGAGCGACCATATCCATTCCTCGGTCCCGAAACTTTTTGGGTTCGCAATGGCAGGAACAGTTCTTGCGCCCCGGCTAAGAAATTAACCGCCTTGCGCTTCCTGATCGAGAACGGCTACAGCTCGCGTGTAGGTAGCCTGCGCTTCCTCATGTGAGTTGCCAACCGCGGTCAGCCCGGTTCTTCCAAGCTCACCCAGAGCACTCATCATGTGAAATACCACGCCTGTCTGTCGCGTTTGATCGAAGTGCAAGTTGTGCCGCACGACAATGTCGAAAAGATCGTCCGGAGTCAGAGTTCGATAATGCGGCGACTCAACGTGGTCGCTGGCAACAAAAAATTTTTGCTGTCCGCTGGGAGCAGTAAAGATCGCGGTCTCCGGATCGTATGCACCGTCAGTAAGAAATTGCAGAGTCAAAAAGGGATGAGTCGTTCCGCCTTTTCTCAAATTGATCTCGATGGCATATGGGTCCCACTTTCCGTCGCTCGAACGCACCACTACAAAATCCAAAGCGAACCGTCCGATGACGCCTTCTCTCGCAAGACGCTTGCCAATCTTTGCCGCCTCCCGCGTGATCAGCGAGGCATAATCACTGTCGGCCGGGAACGCGCATCCCAGATAACTTTGCCCTGATGGGCCGCCCAGCAGCTGATCGTGCGTAGATAATAATTCAACCGAGCCCAGTGGAGTGACGCGAAGCTGCACGCTTGGACTTCGAACCTCCTCTCCTGTAATTCGCTCTTCGACAATTCCCTTTCGCTCCTCCAGCTTTCTCATGTAGCTATCGTAGGTAATTCCCTTTAGCTCGAATTGCATCGTCTTGAGGCGATCCTCTAATGCAGTCCGTTCATTCGAGTCGCCAGGACGTGGAAGCCCGGTCAAATCAACGACAGCATTGCCCTCGCCAGATACGCCCTCGTTCAGTTTTACCAAAACTTGCTTGATTGAAGACTTTTTGGCCCGCATTTGCGTGATGGCCTCAATCACATCGACCTGGCTGGCGAGATTCTCATGGCCAAGAGGATGCGCGACATTCTCTTCCACGAAGATTTTCCGGCACCCGCTCTTTGTTCCGAGAGGGAAAAATTTCGGATCGGCGCCGTACATCGGAATGCCGAGCCGCAGCGCCAACTCTTTCTCCCTGCGGGTTGTGTTGAAGGGGACAAGGTGGGCGCGATCGGGATCGGAAATCAAAGAGCGTATTCGTTCGATCAGGCGTGGTCGCTCCAGCAGTTTCTCGCTCAGCGGACGCACGGAACCGTCAAGCGGCGAAAGCAGAAACAAGCGCTGACGCGCATGACTCGGGATGACGCCAGGCAATAGAGCGAGGTAGTAGTCGATGATGCTTGGCAGGATCGTTTGCGAAGTCACATAAAGCAGCCGGGCCCGAGGCTGACGCAGCAACAACAACAGGAATAGAAAACGTTCTTCATACGCTTGCATCACTGCCCCCGCGCCGATCGCGTCGATAGACATCGATGGCACTACAACAATCGTTTGCGGATCTTGATTGAAAGCCTCGATCGATTTCCACAGCGGCACCAGCTTCTTCTGTAACTGATCAAATTGATCTTGCGATTCACTGGCGAGTTTCGGTTCAGGCATAAAGATACGATTCGACCAAATCTTTGTTGAAATTCACATTAATCAAGGTGCAGCTTCGTTTCGCGCTGCAATATGTCGATCTTGTAAGGCGTAAAGGCCGACCGTTTTTTTTGACGCCGGCGCCGGTCGAATGAATTAGCCGCTTGTCTGAACGATCTCCTTGCCGACTCCGTCGGTGCGTTCGGATCGCTCGATTCTGTAGAGATGAAGGCGTTCGCCGAGCGAATCGGTTATTTTGTCCTTGACGCTCAAGCTTAGTTAAGGCGAAAACGACGGGATGAAAAATCGGCTTGGAACACGTCTATTGGTTATTCTCACCAGCGTTACCACGATCATTTTTGCAGCGGCCGGATTTGCCGAGGAAAAGGCCGGTAAGGTCGAGATAAAAGACAAGTTCATCCTCGTTCATCCCGGCACAAAATTATCCAAGGCGGACGCGAAAGCGCTGAACGACGTCCTGAAAAAGTACAATAAGTCGCTCTCTAAGATCGAGACTTACAAAGACGGCAAGGTGACCAGGACGCAGGGCACGCTGAGCGACATGTATCTCGATCAAACGACGGTCGCCGAGTTGGCCCAGGCAAAATCAAGCGGCCAGTCGGAGCGCGCGATTCAGCTAATCGCTCCGGCAGGACCACAAATGCGAAGCTCACCAATGCCGGCGGGACCGCAAATGCCGAGTTCGCCAATGCCATCGGGACCGCAAAAGCCGAGTTCGCCAATGCCATCGGGACCGCAGCGGACGACCAGTCCGCAGCCCAGCGTGGCGGACCAAAAGGCTGCCGACGAGCTCATGGAACGTCTGAAGCCTATCCTGGAGAAATACACCCATAAGTAATTCGCGCGAGCTTCGAGAAAACCGACCTTGAGCCGAAGGCGTTTTTATTTCGGCTGCTTTCTGTTGCACGCGTTTTTCGTGCTCATAGTTTCGTGGCAGCAGACCTTTTGGGTCCTCGCCGAAGGCTTCACGTCGCTACCTCATTCTCTCGACCGGCACTGGCGAAAAGCTGAACAACTGACCACGGCCGCTTTGGGGCAGACACTCAGCCTGTCCAACCCCGTGCGGCAAGGCATCACCGCTTACATACACGCTACCGGCATAGAAGGCGGCTACGGATTTTTCGCGCCGAGTGTGCCGGATAGCTACAAACTCGTCTTCGAATTACATTACCCTGACGGCCGCGTGGAATATGAGCTGCCCCATGTGGCCGATGCCGCTACTGGTTTGCGCTTGAGCACGCTGCTCGATCAAATCGGGCGCACGGAGTACGATCCGCTGCGCGAAGTCATGCTCAAGATGCTGGCTTATTCCATGTGGGAGGCCCATCCCGATGCCAGCGTCATTCGCGCTGTTTTTGGATTCGTCGCCTTGCCGACTGCGGAGGAAGCGATGGAGGGAAAAACGGAATCCTACTACTTTCTGTATGCGTACGATTTCACTTTTCGGGAGCGTCCCGACACAGCGCCAGCCAATTAAGTTCGGCGGACTGTTTCGGGGACAAGTGAGAGATTTTTTGTTTTCGCCCGACTCGGATCGCTGGCTCAGCCTTCTCCGAATCGGGCTGGGAATTGAAATCGTCCTTTATTCGTTGTCGCTGCGTGAAGACTGGAACCGATTGTTTGCGCGAAACAACACTGGGTTCCTCAGCCGCGAATTGAGCGAAGCGATTCTGTCCATTCAAAGTCCTTTTGTTCCGCGAATTGGATGGATGGTCTCACTCGGAGAGCAGGTTGGTCTGAGCGAACAAACGACACTCTTGCTTGCCTGGCTTCTTTTATTTGGCAGCGGCTCTCTTCTCATCGCCGGTGTTTTCTGCCGCAGCTCAGCAATCGCCGCGTGGCTGCTGCATCTTTGTGCGGCCAAGAGCGGCGAATACCTGGCCTACGGGATGGATAACTTCACCACGATCGGACTTTTTTATCTGATGATTGCTCCATTGCCGGACCGGTACGCGTTGGATTGGAAGATTTGGAAAAGGCCGCGATGCGATCCGCAGATTCTCGGTTTTCACCGGAAAGTCTTACAGTTTCATCTCTGTGCGATTTATTTCTTCGGAGGGATCACCAAATGTTTAGGTGCTGGTTGGTGGAACGGAAACAGTATGTGGCGGGCGCTGACGCGGCCGCCATTCGATATCATCTCCATTCAAACACTCCTTTCCTGGAAAGCTGCCCTGCCGATCTTGGGCATTGCTGTGTGTCTTATCGAGACTGGTTTTCCGTTTTTTATTTGGCCGAAAACGACGCGCCTAGTCTGGCTTCTAAGCATATTGGCAATGCACGTGGCGATCGGATTTACGATGGGTCTTTATCTGTTCTCGCTCATCATGATCGTTCTCGGTCTGGCTGCGTTTGGTCCGGGCGCAGTCGTTCTGTGGCAGGAGCGGCATGTTGCGCAACGCGCAGCTTCGGCGTCCGCATGAAGATGATGCCGGATCGCCCTCGGAACCGGCCGCGGCGTAGAACATATCCTAAAGGAGATCGAGTCTTCCTTTATTTACGCTAGACTACAAGGAGCGGATTTGGAATTCTCGCGCATGAGGGAGGTGCTGCGCACGCCAATGTCCGCCGAGGCAAAGCCTGATCTGGAGCTGCAAATCGCCCACGTCCTCCTGACTGACTTTGTCGGTTATTCCAAATTGCTGGTCAACGAACAGATTGAGTTTTTGGAGGAACTGAAGCAGGTCGTGCGAGGCACACGATCGTTTCGAGCGGCAGAATCGGACGGCAAATTGATTCGCCTGCCCACTGGCGACGGAATGGCACTCCTTTTTTTTCGGAATTTGGAAGAGCCGGTGCAGTGCGCGTTGGAAATCAGCCGCGCGCTGCAAGAGAGGCCGCATTTGCGATTGCGAATGGGCATTCACAGCGGTCCCGTCAATCAGGTGATCGATGTTAACGATCGGTCCAATTTCGCTGGAGCGGGAATCAATATCGCGCAGCGCGTCCTGGACTGCGGAGACGCCGGGCACATTTTATTGTCCAAGCATGTGGCGGATACCCTCGGGGAGTACCGTCATTGGCAACCCTACCTGCATGATCTTGGCGAGTGCGAAGTGAAGCACGGTCTCAGGCTTCACGTTGTGAACCTTTGCAAAGAGAACCTGGGTAATCCACGCGTTCCTGAGAAACTCAAGCGGAGTAAACGATGGAAGCCGTTCCCGACCGATTCCGTCTCGCCGATTCGCCCGCCCCGCTTCTCGACGTCCGCACTCGTCGTCGCGGTGGTGCTATCGGCTCTCGCGTTGGCTCTCAGTTTTTTTATCTTCCTCTTGCCGGCGTCTCCGATAAGAGTATCGCCGTCCTTCCATTTGAAAATCTGAGCGACAATAGACAGAACGCCTTTTTCACTGATGGCGTGCAAGACGAAATTCTGAACCACCTCGCCAAGGTCGCCGACCTCAGGGTGATCAGCCGCACCAGCGTTAAGCAATACAAGAGCGGGGTACCGCGCAAATTGCGCGAGGTGGCCAAAGAACTCGGTGTTGCCCATGTGGTGGAAGGTAGCGTCCAGCGCGCGGGGGACCGCGTTCGGGTCACCGCGCAATTGATCGATGCTCGGACAGACACCCATTTATGGGCCGGACATTACGACCGTGAATTGGCCGACGTTTTTCGCATTCAAACCGAGATCGCTGAGCAAATAGTTTCGCAGTTGCAGGCCAGACTCTCGCCGCAAGAAAAAGCAGCGATCGAAGAGCGCCCCACTCATGACTTGGCGGCCTACGATTTGTACTTGCACGCCCGCGATCTGGTCGATGCCATCGCGTTTACGGCGGGCGGAACCGAAAATCTGGTCGAGGCCACCCGACTGCTCGATGATGCCGTCGCGCGCGATCCGAAATTTGTTCTGGCCTATTACCATCTCGCTCGTGCCCACGACATTATCTATTTCCTGGGACTCGATCACACGCCAAAGCGCCTCGCTTTGGCTGAGGCCGCGGTCCAGGCCGCGCTTCGCCTCCGGCCTGACAGCGGCGAGGCACACCTGGCCCAGGCACAGCATTATTATTGGGGATATCGCGACTACGATCGTGCCCGTTCAGAACTGGCGATTGCGCGACGCGCGCTGCCTAACGAACCGCTGGCGCTTGTCCTCGCCGGTTACATCGATCGGAGACAAAACCGGTGGGATGATTCGACCCACGAATTAGAGCAAGCGCTGGATCTCGATCCACGCAACCTGTTTATCCTTCAGCAACTTTCCTTCAATTACCAGTACCTCCGCCGTTATAAAGAGATGGCAGCGATCTTGGATCGCGTCGTAGCGATTACTCCTGGAGATGTGGCCACCCGCGTGCAGCGAGCCTTCGTCGAATTTCTATGGCGGGGGGATCTGCGGCCTTTGCATGCCTCCATCGACGCAGTTGTAGCAAAAGACCCAAAGGCGGCCACGCCGATTTCCGATAAATGGCTCTTCCTGGCGTTGTGCGAGCGCGATAGTGCCACCGCTGAGCGCGCGCTCTCCACCTTGGCCACCGATGGATGCAAGGACGAGGGGATTCCGTTTCCACGATCTTGGTGCGAAGGCATGGTCGCCCGTCTTCGGGGCGATGACGCGGCAGCGCGCTCTGCGTTTACGCGCGCACGTCAGGAAATGGAACGGCTTGTGCACGAAGAGCCGGCTTACGCGGAAGCATTGTGCGTCCTTGGAATGATTGATGCCGCGCTTGGTGAAAAGGAGGAAGCAATCCAGGAAGGCCTGCGTGCAGTGGAGCTGCTTCCGGTCAGCAAAGACGCCTTGAATGGCGCACGCGTTGCTGAATATCTTGCCGTGATCTACGCCACAGTTGGAGAAAAGAAACGTGCGATCGAGCAGTTATCTGTCATTACGCGGCGGCCTTCCTGGATCAGCTATGGCGAGTTGCGTTTGCATCCGTACTGGGAGCCGCTGCGCGGGGACCCACAATTCGACCAGTTCGTCGCCAGCCTGGCACCAAGACCAGAAAAGCCATGACCGGAGTCAGCTAACGCCGGCGTCATCCGAACGAATATCCGCGATAGTCAGCTAACGCCGGCGTCATCCGAACGAATATCCGCGATGAGTGCGACCACCGCCGATGCCGCGTTTGCCAGCCGGCGATGCCATGACGCCCCAAGTCGCCGGAAGGTAGCCTGAGCGAGCGCCGGAAGTTTTGGCGCCAGGATTGACTCGTCAAAATTTGGCATACTTCTCGATGTGGCGCACAACCGGGCCGTCGCTTCGTTGATTTGTGGATTCGCGGATGTTACGTAGCCTCGCCGCGCTTGCCATGAGCCAGAATTACAAAGAGACGCTGAACCTGCCGCGCACGGATTTTCCAATGAAGGCAAACCTAGCGGCGCGCGAACCGGAAATGCTGAAAATGTGGGACGAGACGCGACTCTATCAGCAGATCCAGAAGTCGCGCGAAGGTCGGCAATTATTCGTCCTGCACGATGGACCGCCTTTCGCCAACGGCGACGTTCACATGGGCACGGCGCTGAACAAGATCCTCAAGGACTTGGTGGTGAAATCTCAGACCATGCTAGGCAGACGCGCGCCTTACGTCCCTGGCTGGGATTGTCATGGACTGCCGATCGAATACAAAGTGGTGAAAGAATCCCGCGCGCTGTCGCCGCTCGAAGTCCGCAAAAAATCAGAAGCGTTTGCGCGAAAATTTGTCAACGTGCAGCGCGAGCAATTCAAACGACTCGGCGTTTTCGGGGATTGGGAAAATCCATATCTAACGATGGATCCCAAATACGAAGCAGAAATCCTGCGCGCGTTCGCGGTGTTTGTCGAGGAAGGTCTCGTCTATCAATCGAAGAAGCCGGTCTTTTGGAGCACCGGTGCGCAGACCGCGCTCGCCGAAGCCGAAGTGGAATACCAGGAGCGCGACGACACGACCGTTTACGTCAAATTCCCGATCATAAGCGGCGAATTGGCCGGCAAAGCGAGCATCGCTATCTGGACAACTACGCCGTGGACTTTGCCGGCTAATCTGGCGATCGCGGTCGATCCCAAAGAAATTTATGTTGTCCAGGAATTTCAGCGCGACGGCATCTCAGAAACTTTGGTGTTGGCGGACAGCCTTGTGGAGGCATTTTGCCTAGCTACAAGATTCGATCCTGTCGGCGAACCGCTTCAGTCATTTCCTGGCAGCAAGATCGACAAGATCATGGCGCGACATCCGTTTCTTGATCGCGATTCGATCGTGCTCACCGCCGATTTTGTCACGATGGACACCGGCACGGGCCTTGTCCACATCGCGCCGGGGCATGGTGAAGATGATTACTTGTTAGGCAAAGAAAAAGGTTTGCCGATTTTGTCGCCGGTTGACGATCATGGCCGGTTTACTGAGGAAGTCGGTCTGCCGCAGCTTGTAGGCAAATACGTCTTCGACGCAAACACCGACATCGTCGAGTTGCTGCGCGAGCGCGACATGCTGCTCGGCGAACAAAAATTTCATCACTCGTATCCGTACTGCTGGCGCTCGAAAACGCCGATCATCTTCCGCAATGTCGAACAATTCTTCATTCGCATCGATGCGCTGCGCGGCAAGGCGCTCCACGCTATCAAAACTGTGAAGTGGATTCCGTCGTGGGGAGAAAATCGAATCAGCGGAACGGTCGAATCCCGTCCCGATTGGGTGATTTCACGTCAGCGAAGCTGGGGCGTGCCGCTCCCCGTTTTTTATTCAAGAAACGGCGAAGTGATTTTGGATGCAAAATACATCTGCAAGTTAGCTGACCTCGTCGCGCAACGCGGTTCTAACATCTGGTTTGAGTTGAACGATGTCGATCTCGCGAGTGCGCTCGGTCTGCCGGAGGGGACCACTCATCGCAACGACACGATCGACGTTTGGATCGACAGCGGCGTCTCACACAAAGCCGTTTGCGCGCTGCATTCTGGGCTGCGCGATCCGGCCGACATGTATCTCGAAGCGACTGATCAGCATCGCGGCTGGTTTCAATCGTCGCTCATGACCAGCGTCGCGCTTAATAATCGCGCGCCGTACAAGACATGCGTGACACACGGGTTCGTTGTCGATCTTGATGGGAAAAAGATTTCGAAATCGGGGACGTATGACAAGCCGACCGACGCCGGCCATTTCGTCGGCCGTCATGGCGCGGATCTCGTTCGGCTTTGGGCAAGCAGCATCGACTACACAGACGACGTGCCGTTTTCCGAAGAAATGTTCAGCCGCCTCGGCGACGCCTATCGAAGGATTCGGAACACGTTGCGGATTTTGTTAGGGAATCTTTTTGATTATCCTGCGGCGCTCTATGAGCGCCGAAACGAAAGCTCGGAAGATCGGCGGTCACAGACCGCCGCTACAGAGCCAACGCTGATCGATCGCTGGATCCTGGAGCGACTCGATCACGTGATCGCAGATTGTCGAGCTGCTTACGAAGCGTTCGAGTTTCACAAAGTCTATCATACGCTCAATCAGTTTTGCGCGGTAGACCTGAGCAGCCTTTACGTCGACATCACCAAAGACCGGATGTATTGCGACGCACCGAATTCGCCACGCCGCCGCGCGACGCAGATCGCAATGCACAAAATCTTCGACGCACTCTGCCGGTTGCTCGCACCGATTCTCGCATTCACCGCCGAGGAAGCGTGGCGGCATTCGGGTGTGGGCGGTTCGATTCATCTGCAGGAGTTTCCTCCGGCGGAAGATCGACCTGATAAGGCGAGCGCGCAGGTGGCGGAGCTATTAAAATTGCGCGGCGTGATCGGTCAGGCGATTGAGCGCGCGCGCCAGGAAAAGCTGATTGGAAACGCTCTCGAAGCCGCGGTTGTCTTGCATTCAGATTCCGATGCCACGGCGAAGATCGACAAGGAGGAGCTCGAAGAATTTTTTATTGTGAGCGATTTGACGATTCACCAGGCAAAAGAAGCGAGCGCCTCCGTCGTCAAAACACCGTATCAAAAATGCGCGCGTTGCTGGCGTCATCGACCCAGCGTTGGCAAAAGCAAGGCGCATCCCGATTTGTGCGACCGATGCGAGAGTGTGGTGGAGGCGAATAAGGGCCGTGTCACACACGAGATTACGGAGTGACGCAGGGTCAGTTGGTTCCTGTCATGTCGAGCGGAGTCGAGACATCTCTAATTATTCTAACGCGCGCCATCAAGTTAGCAGTGAGAGATTCCTCGACTCCGCTCCGCTGCGCTCGGAATGACAAAACGTCGATATGAAATTGATTTTCTTCCTCTCGCTACCGCTGTACGCGCTCGATCAATGGACGAAACAGTTGGTCCTGCGGTCTATTAGTCCCGAGGAGCCGCTTATCGTGATATCGGGTTTCTTCCACCTGGTAAATGTCACGAACACCGGCGCGGCGTTTGGTTCATTCAGGAATAACAACACTTTCTTCATCGTAATTTCATCTATCGCGCTTCTCATTGTTGTCGTGTTCCTCCTCCGGCGGCGGTCACGCGATGTTTGGCGTGATGTGTCTCTTGCGCTCCTGCTCGCTGGCATCCTAGGAAATATTACTGATCGCCTTCTTTACGGGCACGTGATCGATTTCCTTCTTTTCGATCTGCACATTCCTTACGCGCACCCCTGGCCCGCGTTTAATGTTGCCGATTCCTGCATCTCCATTGCCGTCGTTTTGTTTATTATTCAATCGATTTGGCAAGGTAAGAGCTCGCCTAAAGGTGGGCGCGATTGACCGCAATCGCCTGCGCTCGCAAGATAGATGGCGGTTCGGTGAAACCCGCCCCATAAAATGAAAGCTACCTCGCCGATGGAAAAGACGGCACGCGAAATTGTGGCGCGTTTGCGCGAGAACGGCCACATCGCGTACTTTGCTGGCGGTTGCGTGCGCGATATTGTCCGCGGCGAGACGCCGAAAGATTTCGACGTCGCCACGGATGCCAAACCGGAAACTGTGCAAAAGCTTTTTCCGCGCACCTACGCGGTCGGCGCCCATTTCGGCGTGATCCTCGTGGTGGAAAACGGCTTCCAATTCGAGGTGGCGACCTTTCGTTCCGATGACGCATATGTCGATGGGAGGCACCCCAGCGCGGTGCATTTTTCATCGCCAGAGGAAGACGCGAAACGCCGCGATTTCACGATTAATGGAATGTTTTATGACCCGCTCGCGGAGAAGGTATTCGATTTCGTCGGCGGCCGCGCCGACATCGAAGCGAAATTGGTGCGCGCGATTGGCGATCCAGCGCAGCGTTTCGAGGAAGATCGGTTGCGAATGCTTCGCGCGGTGCGCTTCGCCACAGTGCTTGATTACAAGATCGACAAAGAAACGTGGGACGCACTCGTGGCGAATGCGGCCTCGATCAATCAGATTAGCGCGGAACGAATTCGTGAAGAGCTGGTGCGCATTTTCCTTTCACCGAAAAGAACACGCGGCTGGGATTTGCTCGATTCAAGCAGGCTAATGCGTGCCATTCTGCCTGAGATCAACGCGATGAAGGGCTGTAAGCAGCCAGAGCAATTTCACCCCGAAGGTGACGTTTTTCAGCACACGCGATTGATGCTGCAATTCCTTCCGGAAAAAGTTTCTGTGCCGCTCGTTTTCTCCGTATTGCTTCACGATGTCGCGAAACCCCGCACCGCAACCGTCGATGAGACGGGGCGAATTCGTTTTAACGCGCACGATCGTATCGGTGCGGTAATGACCGAAGAAATCATGCGACGTCTGCGATTTGCCGGGGCTGAGATCGACGCAACGGTCGAGATGGTGCGGCAGCACATGATTTTCAAGGACGTACCCAAAATGCGGGTCGCGAAATTGAAGCGGTTCATGGCGCGACCGACCTTCGACGAGGAGCTCGAGCTGCATCGAGTCGATTGTGAGGGTAGCCATCGCATGCTCGATAACTACGAGTTCCTCCTCCGGAAACGTGAAGAATTCGCAAGCGAGCCGATCATTCCGCCGCCGCTGGTGCGCGGGGACGATCTGATTGCGCTGGGTTTGAAGCCGGGCCCAAAGTTTGGCGGAATTCTCGAAGCGGTGGAGACGCGACAGCTCGAAGGAACGTTACGGACGCGCGAAGAAGCACTGGATTGGGTGAAACGCGAGTACTCGTTAAGTAAGAACGACTGAAGACAACATCGAACACCGAATGAGAATCTTGATGATCAGTGCGGAAGGGCCGCCGTTGCAACGAACGGGCGCGCTGGTCGATGTGATGGAGGCGTTGCCGCACGAGCTGCGCGCGCGTGGCCACGAGGTAAGCGTGGCGCTGCCATTTTATCGTGAAATTCGAGAGAACCCGGGATTCAAAGAAGAGGACACGGGAGTGACGGTCGATGTACGAGTGGGCCAGAAAACTTACATCGCTGAATATCTTGAGGGCCGGAGTGCAGGCGGGGTGCAGCTGTTTCTGATTCGCTGCGACGAGTTCTTTGATCGCCCGGGAATTTACGGCGAGCACGGCGAGTCCTACGAAGACAACGCAGCGCGATTCATTTTCTTTTGCAAAGCAGCGTTGGAACTCGCACGGCGATTAACGCCATCATTGCAAATTTTGCACGTTCACGATTGGCCGGCCGCGCTCGTGCCGGTCTTTGTGCGCGCGCACCATTTGCCGTTTGCGACGATGTTGACTATCCACCACGTCGCTGAGCAAGGCAGTTTCTGGGGACTGGACTTCGCCCTCACGAATCTGCACGAACGATTTTTCACTCTGCGGGGCGTCGAATTTTTTGGGCGTATAAATTTTCTCAAAGGTGGAATTCTCTATGCCGACAGAATCACAACGGTAAGCGAACGCTACCTGCGCGAAATGCAGACACCGACCAGCGGGTGCGGTCTTGACGTGGTGCTACGCGAAAATGCGCATCTCCTGATGGGGATTTTGCATGGCGCGGATTACACACGCTGGGATCCGGCATCCGATCGTCTCCTACCGGCCCATTACGATGCGAGCACGCTTCGGGGAAAACAGGTTTGTCGTGACGCCTTATTGACACAAATGAATCTCGCGCCCGAACCGCGCGGTCCGGTCTTCGGGATGGTCACACGCGTGGTTGAGGAGAAAGGCTTCGAGATTCTTATGCCGCTGCTTGATCGACTTCTTTGGGATGATGTTCGCCTGATCATTCTCGGTGAAGGCGACCCGGCCTATGAAACTGCCCTCGCCGTCGCAGCGCGAAAGTTCCCAACCAAGTTTGCGTATCAAAAGGATTACGATGAGAAACTAGCGCATTTGATTGAAGCGGGCATGGATATCACTCTTATCCCATCGCGCTTCGAACCGGCCGGTTTGAGCGCGATGTATAGCCTGAAATATGGGGCTCTCCCGGTTGCGCGGGCAACCGGCGGCATCCAAGAGATTATTGAGGATTACGATCCTGCGGCCGACAGCGGTTACGGTTTCCTTTGTTACGAGTATTCAACCGAAGCCTTCTGGGATGCGATCAAACGAGCGCGGGGAATTTTCCGTGATCGGGAGGTGTGGATCACGCTGATGGAACGGGCGATGGCGCGCAATTTTTCCTGGGATGCGTCGGCGCAGCGCTACGAGGAGCTTTATAGAGAACTTGTCGGTGCCGACAAGGAAGTTGCGGCCTGACGCTCTCTAAGCGAGTGCGCGTCTAGGCGGATCTGGCGCTACCTCGCAGGATCTATTGAATCTACGGTTTCGCCACACTCATGACATTGAGCGCGCCACCGCCGTTACAGCTACGGCGTGCAAAGGGCGGCTCGAGCGATTGAAGTTATCGGCGAGAGGCGTCCACAGGTTTCCGCGAATAAATCAAGCGCGGCATCGTCAAACTCTGCCACCCAAGTCAGCATTAAAAAGCCGGAAACAATGCGATCCGAGATTGCCCTCGTCCCCAGTTCGACAAGTTCTTGCAATCTCGAGAGCTTTCCTATCTGCTCGGCGTTTCCTACTCGCGCGGCGCGCCCGGCGGTCGCGCCCTACCATCATGACGTTATGACTCGTTCGTGGTTGCTGGTGAGGCCCTTGCTCGCCGGATTAGTCCTGACCGTGCTGCAGCTCGCGATGGCCGTGGGTCTGCTCGCGCCGGACGGGCCGGCTTCGTATCGCTATTCCACCCTTATCCAGCACGATAGCTATTGGTTCATGAACATCGTCGACCACGGCTACCAAACGATCGTTCCGCCTATCGATCACAAGGTGATGGAAGTGTCCAATGTTGCTTTCTTCCCCGCGTACCCTGCAATTGCCGCCCTGCTTCGCTACGGACTTAACATCGACACTAGCAACGCCCTGCTAATCACCGCCCAGCTCGCTGCCTGGGGTTTCTGGACTTACTTCTTTCTCTTGTGCGATCGCTGGAGTCTTTCGCCTGCGCTCCAATTTTGCGGCGCACTGTTGATTGTCGCCCATCCAGCCGCCTTTTTTCTGATTGCCGGCTATTCGGAATCGCTTTTTCTCATGGCCTTGTTGGGCTTCATCTATTGGAGCAGCACGGATGGCCGTGCCGCGAGAGTCTGGGCAGCGTTGCACGGCATCGTGATGTCCGCGACGCGGATCGTTGGAATCGTCTGTGCAGGTTTTCCGGTGGTGCGATCGGTTCTCCGGAAGGGATGGAACGGTTTGGGCGAGCCCTTGGCGTGGTTTCGTAAACACGCCTCGGCGATCGGCGTGATGTTTGCGGCAACATTGGGCGCGCTTTGGTTCTTCATCTATTGCCAACTGCGCTGGGGTCACTGGGATATTTATATGCTCACGCAAGCGGCCGGTTGGGGGATCATTCCCGATTACTTGGCAGTGTTTAAACCCTCGAGTTATCGCTGGCTCGTCCCGGCTCTCAATAATCCGACAGAAGCGAGCCAGATGTCGATGACTTTGGGCGCATTGCTCTTTGTCGCTATCGTGCTTTGTGAAATGCTCCCAGCGGTTCGCCGGCGGACCGGCCGGGCGATGCGCGCTGGAATCTATTTCTGCGCTGCCGTAATCTATTACGTTTCGGTCAGCGGAGTAGCGTGCGTGGATATGGAGAGCATGCTCCGTTACGAATTTTGCGTGCATGCGCTAATCGTGCTGGCGCTTTTGAATTTTCTAGGTCAAGTTCGCATGCCGCCGGTGTTCGTTCGGGCATTTGGAATGGCGGCGGTGGCGCTACTCAGCGCTGCTGGGTTAAGCGTGCAGGGCTGGTACGTCTGGAACTTCACGCGGGGCAATTGGGTTGCCTAGAGAAGCATGAAGACAAAAGTTGCCATCATCGGTGCCGGACCAGCGGGTTTAACCGCTGCTTACCGTCTTTCGAAGGAGGAAGTCGACGTCACCATCCTGGAAGCCGATCCTGTTTACGTGGGCGGTATTTCGCGCACTGCCACCTACAAAGGTTTTCACTTCGATATCGGCGGACACCGTTTCTTTTCCAAATCCAAAGCAATCGAAGATTTGTGGACCGAGATTCTGCCCAACGACATGCTGGTTCGCCCGCGTTCGTCGCGGATTTTTTACGGTGGCAAGTTTTTCTCCTACCCGCTCAAACCGTTCGAAGCTCTGTTAAAGCTTGGCATCTTTAAATCGGTTCTCTGCGTCTTTTCCTGGCTGAAAGCGCGGTTATTCCCGGTGCGCAATCCCCGTAATTTTGAAGAGTGGGTCAGCAATCAGTTCGGCAAACGGCTCTTCAACACATTCTTCAAAAGCTACACCGAGAAAGTCTGGGGGATGAGCTGCAGAGAAATTTCCGCGGACTGGGCTGCGCAACGCATCAAAGGCCTTTCGCTTGGCAGCGCGATCAAGAACGCACTTTTGCCGCAGCGATACAATGGCGATCGAACAAAAGTGATCAAGACGCTCATAAACTCATTCCGTTATCCGCGCAGAGGCCCGGGCATGATGTGGGAAGCCTGTGCTGAACAGACAAAAGCGATGGGCGGCAAAATCGAAATGGGCTGCAAAGTCAGTCGCTGTTTTTACGACGAAGCTTCCGGAAGTTGGACGGTCGAATATAAAGATCAACAAGGTGTTTTGCACGCAATCGAGGCCGAGCACGTGATCTCATCTGCCCCGATGCGAGAACTAGTATGCGGATTATCGCCGGCGATCTCTGAGCGTACAAGACACGCAGCGGAAAGTCTGAAGTATCGCGACTTCCTCACGGTCATGCTCATCCTGAAAGATCGACAGATGTTTGATGACAATTGGATCTATATTCATGATCCAAGCGTCAAGGTCGGTCGTGTCCAAAATTTCCGCTCATGGTCGCCGGAGATGGTGCCCGATCCCGATAAGGTCTGCTATGGCCTCGAGTATTTTTGCTTTGAGCACGACGGGCTTTGGGAATCGAAAGATGAAGCTTTGATCGAACTCGCCAAGCGCGAACTAATTCAGATCGGATTGGCCAAAGAGGGCGACCTGGTTGACGGCTGCGTTGTGCGCCAGAAGAAAGCGTATCCGGTTTACGACGATGATTACGCGCGCAATGTTGCCATCATTCGCCAAGAGCTGGATGACCGTTATCCGAATCTGCATCTCGTCGGGCGCAACGGCATGCATAAGTATAACAATCAGGATCACGCCATGATGACCGCGATGCTCTGTGTCGAAAATATTTTGGCCGACACGAAGCTTTACGATCTCTGGCAGGTCAACGGAGACGCCGAATATCACGAGGCCGGTCCTGCGGCGACTGAGGAAGCAATCGGCACAGGGCTGAGGCTGGTCCCGACCCGAGTCGTCGCTGCTCCCGAGCTCGCGCCCGAAGGGTAATTATCCTTCGCTGAATTCTTCTACTGGCGGACAGGAGCAGAATAAATTTCTGTCCCCATAGACATTGTCGATTCGCGCGACGGCCGGCCAGAATTTGTATTCGCGCGTCCAAGGCGCGGGAAAAGCCGCTTGTTCGCGTGAGTAAGGCCGGTCCCACTTTTCGGAAGCAATTTGCCCCGCAGTGTGCGGCGCGTTTTTCAGGAGATTGTTTTCCCGATCCATCTTTCCGTGCGCGACCGCTTCGATCTCTGCGTGGATCGAGATCATCGCTTCGCAAAAACGGTCCAGCTCGTGCTTTGGTTCGCTCTCCGTTGGTTCGACCATCATTGTGCCGGCGACGGGCCAGGAAATTGTCGGCGCGTGAAACCCGTAGTCCATCAACCGTTTCGCGACATCTTCCACTTCGATTCCCGTGCTCTTCCACTGTCGAAAGTCCAGAATGCATTCGTGCGCGACAAGGCCGCGCTCGCCTTTGAAAAGCACCGGGAAATAGCTATCGAGTCGTTTCGCAATGTAGTTCGCATTCAAGATTGCAATCTTCGTTGCGTCCGTTAATCCGCGTACGCCCATCATTCGTATATACATCCAGGAGATGGTGAGAATGCTCGCGCTGCCAAGCGGTGCGGCAGATACATTCCCCCCTGCGCCACCGCCGTGTCGATAATCTGAGCCAGCAGCTCCAGTGGATGGCCGCTTTCCTTCCCCCCATTCGCCGAACACGATACAGCCGGTTTCGGAATCGAGGATGGCTTGTCGTGGAAGGAACGGCGCCAGATGTTGCGCGACACCGATTGGTCCCACGCCAGGCCCGCCGCCGCCATGCGGGATGCAAAAAGTCTTGTGCAAATTCAAGTGACATACGTCCGCGCCAATGTCGCCGGGACGGCATAACCCGACCAGCGCATTCATGTTCGCGCCGTCCATGTAAACTTGTCCGCCGTGCGAGTGCACGATTTTACAGATTTCGCGAATGGTGGTTTCGAAAACGCCATGCGTTGACGGATATGTCACCATCAACGCAGCAAGATCGCCCGCATGTTCACTCGCTTTGGCGCGTAGATCGGCAAGATCGATATCTCCATCCTTCAAACAGGCAACCGGGACAACTTTGAATCCGGCCATGACGGCACTGGCGGGATTTGTGCCGTGCGCGGAAGTCGGGATGAGGCAGACGTTACGATGGGCTCCACCGCGCGATCCATGATATTCGCGGATCGCGAGCAGGCCGGCATATTCTCCCTGTGACCCGGCGTTGGGCTGCAACGAAACCGCGGCGAACCCGGTGATTTCGGCAAGCCATTCTTCGAGCTGCCTGCAGATATCCGCGTACCCCGCGGTCTGTTCCGTGGGCGCGAATGGATGCAGCCTCGAAATTTCCGGCCACGAAATCGGAAACATCTCCGCCGTGGCATTTAATTTCATCGTGCACGAGCCGAGCGGAATCATGGAAGTGGTCAGCGAAAGATCGCGCGATTCGAGTCTTTTTAGATAACGCAACATTTCCGTCTCGGTTTCGTGCGTGTTGAAGACAGGATGGGTGAGAAACTCCGAAGTGCGGATTGCGAACTGCGGAATGTGGAGCGGCGGCTGACCAAGATCGTCATCCGTAAAATCGCGGACGGGCGTGCCTCGAAAGATCGACATCAACAACTCGATGTCGCCGGATGTTGTGGTTTCATCAAATGAAACCCCAACGGCGCGTGCGCCGAGTGCGCGCAAGTTGCAGCCCGCTTTTTGCGCGTGATCGATCAGCGTGCTGCTCGATTCGACCTCCACGCGAATCGTGTCGAAGAAGTTCTCGTGCGTGATTGTGAAGCCGAGAGAGCGCAGGCCGTCCGCAAACTGGCTCGTTAGGCGATGAATGCGTCCCGCGATTGCGCGCAAGCCACGCGGTCCATGATAGACCGCGTACATCGAGGCAATAACGGCGAGGAGAACTTGCGCCGTGCAGATGTTACTCGTGGCTTTATCGCGGCGGATGTGCTGCTCACGCGTTTGCAGTGCGAGGCGATAAGCTGGGCGGCCTTCGGCATCGTGCGAAACCCCGACCAGACGTCCGGGCATGTGACGCTTGTATTGGTCACGGGTGGCAAAGTAGGCCGCATGCGGCCCACCGAATCCGAGTGAAACGCCGAAACGTTGCGTGTTGCCCACCGCGACATCGGCGCTGAATTCTCTCGGTGGTTTCAAGAGCGTCAGTGCAAGAATATCCGCAGCGACAACGACCAACGCGCCAACATCGTGCGCTTGCCTAACGAATTCGCTGTAATCATAGATCGCGCCGTCCGTGGAGGGATACGGGACAAGAGCGCCAAAAACAGCGTCCTTGAATTTGAAGCTCGCGAAATCGCCGACGACGAGTTCGATACCGAGCGGTTTCGCGCGGGTGCGCACGACTGCAATAGTTTGCGGGTGACAATTGTCTGCAACGAAGAAAATTTTCCGGCTCGGAACAGCGGCGTGACAAAGCGCCATCGCCTCGGCGGCGGCGGTTGCTTCATCGAGCATTGACGCATTGGCGATGTCGAGCCCGGTCAAATCGGTCACCATGGTTTGGAAATTTAACAAGGCTTCCAGTCGCCCCTGCGCCAGCTCGGCTTGGTAGGGAGTGTAAGCGGTGTACCAGCCCGGGTTTTCGAGAATGTTTCGCTGGATGACCGGTGGCGTGATGCAATCGTAATAACCTGTGCCAATGAATGAGCGCGCGACTTTGTTTTTCTTTGCGATTGCGCGCAGTTCGGCCAACGCTTCGCTTTCCGATTTTGCTTCCGGCAAATTTAGTTGTCGATCGAGGCGAATATTTTTTGGAATCGCCGAATCGATAACGGCATCGAGATTTTCGAAACCAAGTTCGCGCAACATCGCGCGAACTTCGTCTTCGTCCGGGCCGATGTGACGTCGCGCAAATGAATCGAAATCAGTCGTTCGTTCGCGCAATTTCATTTGAAGAGACTACGAAAGGCGAATCGCGCTTCAAGTCCTGTAGCGGCGCTCTATGAGCGCGGGAAGAATTAATGCGACGGTCACAGACCGCCGCTACAGAAGATCATTTGGAGTCGTGCGTCTCGACACCGTGACTTTTCAACTGCGCGCGAAGCTGAGCGAGATGCTGGTGATTTCGCGTCTCGACCGTGCAGAGGACGTTAACGGCCGAAACGTCGGAACTGGCGAACGCGCGATCGTGCACGACCTGTTTGATGCTTGCACCAGTCGACGCGATTTGCCCCGCGAGATCGGCAAGGCCACCAGGCCGATCACTGATTACAGCCGTGAATCGGCAAAGCCTGCCATCGGCGACCAGACCGCGTTCGATCACGCGACTGAGCACGTTAGGATCGATGTTGCCGCCGCAGAGTAAAAGGACCACTCGCTTGCCGTCGAGCTCGTTTAATTTTCCGGACATACATGCGGCGAGCGCAGTTGCGGCCGCGCCTTCGACGACGCTCTTCTCCAACTCGACCAATCGCAGGATCGCGAGCGCAATCTGTTCCTCGGTCACAGTGACGGCAAGATCGACAAGCGATCGCGCGATCTGAAACGCATTTGTTCCAACCTGGGGAATGGCCAGCCCGTCGGCCAGTGTCGGATACATCGCGACCTTCGTCGGTTTCCCCGCTTCAAGCGCTGCTGAAAAGCTCGCGACGTTCTCTGCTTCGACGGCGACAATCTTCGCTTGCGGCCGTAAGGTTTTGACGGCCAGAGAAACACCCGCGAGCAAACCGGCGCCGCCCACGGGAACAATCACCGCATCAAGATCCGGGGTTTGGTCGACGATTTCGAGCCCCATCGTTCCCTGGCCGGCAATGATGGCCGGATCATCGTAGCCGTCGACGTAAGCGAGGCCCTTTTCTTTCGCGATCAAGTGTGCGTGCGCTTTAGCTTCGCCGAAATCTCTCCCGTGAAGAACAACCGTCGCAGCGAGTTTCTGGCAATTGTTTACTTTAACGAGAGGGGCAAATTTCGGCATCACCACCGTCGCGGGAATACCGAGCAACTTGCCCTGATAGGCAAGTGCTTGAGCGTGATTGCCAGCCGACGCTGCGATGACGCCGCGCGTTTGCTGTTCGGGCGACAGTTGTGCGAGCGCATTGCGCGCCCCGCGTTCCTTAAAACTTCCCGTGCGCTGCAAGTTGTCGAGCTTGCAGAAAATTTCCATACCCGCGACTTCGCTGAGAGGGATGGAAGGTCGGCATGGCGAATAGTAAACTGCGCCAGCAATGCGTTCGCGCGCTGCTTCAAGATCCTTAAATGTCACCACGCGCTGCAATCTTGGCGCAAGATCGAGAATCGACAACTCCGCGAGGCCGTCGTGGCGGTGAATTCTTGACACATCGATTGTGTGATCGATTGTGTGGAGGAATGCCTACGAATTTACAGATCGACGATCGCTTGCTGGCGAAAGCTCAAAAAGTTGGTGGGTTTCGTACCAAAAAGGACACGGTCAATCATGCACTGAGCGAGTTTGTTCGTCGTCGGCAGCAGAAGGATATTGCCGGTCTTTTTGGCACGGTCGATTTCGCGCCGGATTTTGATCATAAAAAATTGCGGGCAAAGCGGTGAGGGTACTGCCTGACACGCCGATCTGGTCCGCTGCGCTCCGACGAACAAGAGGTGTAGCAAGTGGATACCGGGCAGAGATGGTCAAGCTGCTGAATCACGGGGTCATTGAAATCATTGGGCCGATTCGCCAGGAGTTGCTCTCAGGAATTCGCGAGCAGTCACAGTTCGAGCGAGTTCGAGAACATTTGAGAAGATTTCGCGATCTTCAGACCACGACTGATGACTACGAAGAAGCAGCTTC
>WNGR01001812.1_pt1 | contig 27367 bp, 35 predicted proteins | sample 5407581 | NCBI WGS metagenome assembly WNGR01 (sample SAMN13153383, study PRJNA577476) | soil metagenome | isolation source: 80 cm soil or saprolite under Garry oak tree replicate 2 | place: USA:California | collected 2016-06-15
TCGTTATCCCCGTCCACGTCGGTCGTGGCGACAGAGGGAGAGGAGACGATTGACGGTAAGTGTATCTTCCCGACGGAAGACACAAAAGCGACAATCTCAATGCCATGAGCCTGTTTCAGGTACTTCTCTGCAATGGCTCCTGCAGCAACCCGCCCTGAGCAACGAACGAATAGATAAGAATAGAATCTTGTTATAACAAGGAGACAAGCGCACCGATTGTTTCACGGGCACTGCTTCTCCCACCACCGCTGCTTGCTTTGATGCCGTACTTTTGAAGGTAGGTATAATCGGCGTGGCTCGGACGCGGGTACAGATCTGTCTCAGAATAGTCGTGCGGGCGCTGGTCCTCGTTCTTGACAAGCAGACCGATGGGGGTGCCGAGAGTGACACCGCGTTCTGTTCCTGACTGGAGATGAACAAGGTCTTTCTCGTCGCGCTGTCAGCCAAAAGATAGATAGGTGAGACGATGTTAGAAAAAGAGAAAAGGCTGAGGAATGGACGGACAGGTGTAGTCAAGTTGCTTTGACCAGGCCGGCGGCGACTGAGTTGCGTTTGGACATCTTTAGCTGAGAGTTCAAGCCCCTGGTGACGCGATCAGCCATTACGAGATTGGAGGATTCGTAGGGTAAGATATATGCGTACAGGAGGACAGCCATCGATGATTGCGCCAACAGATGCGCAGTGGCTCTCGCCATAGGTAGTGACGCGGAAAAGAGTACCAAAGGTCGACATGATGATTTAGTTCTGAAAGTGATGAAGGAGAGTCGGACAGTCGGACGAAGCGCTTTTGTAATAAACGGGAACCACGCCGGGGAATGACCAATGCAAAGTCGATGCGTTCGACATGTCGCCGTTGTACACGGAAGTTTCACTCAGTTCTCCGAAATGATTATGTATTTTTTTCTCGCCGTACGATGAGGGTAACAGTGGGGAGAAGAGAGGCTTAAACGTGTGTCATCTCCCACGCTGGGTTCAACCACAGTGCCCATGTCCGCACCCGCATCCGCTCCTAGCCCTCCAAGGTTAACAAGGCCCCTTGCGGCACGGAAAAGACCCAATGACCCCACTTGGTTTTCCAGCGCCACATCAGTCCCGCCGGTCAAGCGACAAGCAACCGACCGAGTAGAAGGTGAACAACGCAAAAGAAAAAAGGTGGAACCTGCAGTACAGGGCCCTTCGCAAGTTGGACTAAGAATAGACAGATCACAGGAAAAGCAGAACGAAGAACCACCTGTGGTGAGTGTTGTACTTTTGTGTCTATCTATCATTCCTACTACGGGGGCGGTGTCTGGTGGGCGGACAAAGATATCCGACCATCAACCCATCAACATCTGTCAGTCGTAAGGGTGGGATTCGTGGCCGGGTGTTAACGGCATCATGCTGCGACAGATGGACTTTACAACCCTGCCGATGGAGGCTCTGCACCGGTATCTGGTGCAATATGATCTTATACCGATGGTGCATCCATCACCGCTGACGGTACATGATCCGCCTCCACCGCCATCCTTGCTGGAACCCACAACTCGAAGCTCATCACGTGGTGTGAGCCCACCTGCTGTGACCACACCGGCAAATCGGCCACGACGAGAGTCGAGGGAACAAAGTCGCCGTAGAAGCTCTCGGCTCTTGGAAGAAGAAGTGCGGATGCGCACGCCGGTGTTAGCAGATGTTGGTGAAGTGCAAACCGTGTTAGCTAGCATTGCCCAACGACACTTTGAGAGTCAAGTCGTCAAGGAGGTCGACAGTTTGGCGTCATTCATGTGCGCTGTTAAAGGGAAAGGTGAGCCCGTTGCATTGATCGATCAAGAATACACAAAACTGACTCGCGACGGTTACGCAAGTCACATTAACCGGCGCCATTTGATCTGTTTTATTTATTCTTGATAAAAATAGACCGCTTACATGAGCCTTGGTTACCCTGGCAATCGTCTCTTTATAAATTGACATTTTGCCCATCCCGTCCTCCAGTTCTTTTACTCACTCCCACTAACCCCCCTGTCATTTCCTCCCTTTTAATTGCAGCAGCGCTGCTCCCTTGTTTTTGTACGTCATTTTATTTCATTTTACTTTTTTTTTTCTTAACGTCTGTCTAGGGTCCTTCCTTTCTCCCCACCCAACTTCTGTGAAGTCTTTGCCTTTCGTTTTCGCTACCTCCAACGCAATGAAGTTCTCGGCTACTTTCACCGCTCTCGTCTTTGTCCTTCCCCTCTTTTCTGGTCAAGCTCTCGTCGCCGGTCAGAAGAACGGTGCCAAAGGCAAAAACGGGGGAAATGACACCCCCCCTGCCAACAATAATACAGCGACCGGTGCCGGTAACAATGCAGCTGGCGGCGACCCCCAAACGTCTCTGAGTGCGCATTGCCCAATTCTCTCAATTCGTTGTTACAAACATTTTTCTTTTTACTAGCTCTCGACCCTAAATCCATCTCCAAAGGGTTCGCGAGCAACGGTCAGGAAACGCCAACCGCTGGCCAGGTTGCCTCCCTCACCTCCGGCAACAACTTCATCAATTTTTGCCTCACCGTTAATAAACCCCTCACAAATGGCCAACAGGTCAAGACTGGCTCTTGCAACAATGCCCCAATGGGTGTCATCGCTGCGACGACGAATATGCCGTCATCCAAATTCGTGAACCCTGTGAATGGCCAGGACATTGCTGCCAACACTGCTTTCGACATATCAATGGCGGTCAGCAATCTTCAGACCGGAAATTTCGTTAATGCTGCCTCGAACTACTATTCGGCGCCCCAACAGATCAACGCTCAGGGCAACATCATTGGTCACACTCATTTCACCGTCCAGGCCGTTTCCTCTTTCACGTCAACTCAGCCTCTGGACCCCAACGTCTTCCAGTTTTTCAAAGGGGTTAATGGAGCTGCTAAGAATGGCGTTGTGACTGAAAATGTCGCCGCTGGTCTTCCTGCGGGTTTCTACAGATGTTGCTCGATGAACACGGATGCGAACCATACCCCGTGTCTCGTCGCTGTCGCCCAACACGGCTCCCTGGATGACTGCGTTTATGTAAATTATATCATTTCTGTGTACCCCACGTTTGGTCTAACTTTCTTTGCAGTTCAGCGTTGGTAAAGGCAACGGTGCCAACGCACTCAACGGCGGTAACGGTGGGAATGGTGGAAATGGTACAGCCACCGGAAACACTGGCAATGCCACTGATACTGGCAATGCTACTGGTAAAGATGCTACTGCCAAGGGTCAGGGTGGCAAGCAAGCAGGGAAGGGCAAGGGTGGTCGTCGCATGGTTGCGCGTCTTTCCCGCGACTACTGAATGATGGATCATTTTGGTTGCGAGTGGCCGCTCTGCTAATTCGTTCCTGTGATCTACATCGTTGTATTATATTATACCATTGTGTTGCGTAGATGAAGCTAGGCTTCGCTGCAATGCGACTTTCGGGCGGGTTAGGATCTCTTGCTACGAGTGACTTGTCATGTCCCATTCCCGTCGTTGTCTCGGCAGTATCATCCGCCATCAGCCTGATCCTGCTTGGCGTTGCACCGGATTGGCATCGCCATCAGCGCATCAGCATTGGCAGTTCCCCACATTGCAGGTCATTGATATATGCCTTTTACCCTTTTGCTCATCTAGGACGCCTTTTCTCTCTTTTCTTTTTCTAATGCCCTTCCCCCGTCCTTCCCATGTGCTGGTCACCATTTTCCTCTCAATTTGCCTGACGGCATTCACATCTGGTCAGACACTTCCCCCTCTCCATTACCGGTGCCTCTACTTGGAACTGAACACTCGTTTCTTTCCCCTAGCTTCTGGTGCGCAACGCCCTCTCAAACGTATCTCCCACCCGTCGACCTTGGCCATCGAAATCTATCCTCGGACGCTGTCTCATTCGTCACCCAATCGTGCACGTGCCGTCGCTCCAGACTCCACCACACTACACCACTCAGACTCCTTCCGACTAACGCTCACCGCCTTTGGCGAGACTTAGCCCCTCGTGCCCTCCTCCATCAAAGCTTACTGGGGCGAAGTCGTGCCTTCGCACGCCTCAGAGGAGCGCATGCGGACCGACGCCGCTCGTGCGCATAGCCCTGGCGACGTTCTCGGCTGGGCGCGCATAACCGTACACGACCAGGGCGACGCGCGCGCAGGTCGCCCACCCGTCTTCGAAGGCGCATTTTCTGTCCGTGGCATCAACCACCACGTCATAACCCGCGACAGTTACTTGCGCAATCGTGACGCGCTCGACCCCCATCCCCTCACACGCCACCAGTCGCCGGAGAACCTCGAGCCCGAGTCCGAGTCCGAGTCCGAGTCCGACCTTGACCTCGACCTCGACCTCGATAGTGGCCTCGTCATCTGGCGCGATTCGGACGTTATGGATCCGTGGGAAGAGCACGCAGCACTGACGGGTGTCCCCGTGGATTTTCTCCGCGAACGGCGGTCATTGGGGTCTGAATCTGAGGCAGTGCGGTGCGGGCACGATGCCTTGCCGTGGAACTCGGATCCGGTGCTGAACCCAGTACTACGGCAATCGAAGGCCGGCTCGTGGTACAATGGTTTTGAATCGGTGATATACGGGAGTACATTTACGGAACTGTTAATGAAGCGCGACGATATCGCTGGCTCTGGCATGAATACCAAGTCAGTGCACCGTTGCGTCGTGATGTCTGCTTTGTGGTTCTCATGCATTTCTGCGCAGTTTTGCGGATACCATCGGACAGACAGGTGGTTGTCCCAAAGAGCAGAAAGTGGTATGTAACATCGGATAGCACCATGTCGGCTGTCTGGCAACCTCATTCTGCTCAGCTTTATATGGGCGTCGCAGCTGACTGCGAGTACGTGAACCACTACGGGTCGCAAGAGAATGCAACAAAACAGATTCTGACCATATGGAATACCGCGAGCGTTCTGTACAAGGTAAGAGAAAAACAGCTTCTATCGTGCCATCTCATCTTCACGAGGATTTAGAACACGTTCAACGTCAGCCTTGGGATCGTCGAGCTTCAGATCCAAAACACTACGTGAGCGAGCACTGCTTTCTGCGGTTCTGATCTTCTCCTCATGCAACAGCACCAGGTGTCCAACAGTCTCAGATCCGACTATTCCATGGAATGTCAATTGCAGCACTCCAAACGTTGACTTGGATAACCGTCTCTCGTTCTTCTCCCAATGGCGTGGAGCAAAAGGTAAAGATGGCGCCGGGCTTTGGCATCTGATGAGCAACTGCCCCACCGGTTCGGAAGTCGGGATCGCGTGGCTTGGAACGCTCTGTCAGGTCAACGCAACGGGTTCTGGTTCCTCCATTGTCTCGGGCACCGGAGTATCAACAGCAGGTCTGACAGAGTGGCAAGTCATCGCTCATGAGATGGGTCATAATTTTGGTGCTATCGTGAGTACACTCTCCTCAGAACACCAGTAATGTCTTTGATCCAGACACGGGACTTGCGGCCTTTTAGCACGATGTACGTGTGCATTCCTGCCTCAAAAAATTATGAGTGTTGACACGCTGGAACTCTAGTGCGCCGACGGTTGTAACAATACAAGTGCCTGCTGTCCACTATCCACCAGTTCCTGCAATGCCAACTCAAACTTCTTGATGAGTCCAGTCGCGTTGCGTGGAGAGATGAACTTCTCACAATGTACGATCGGGAACATCTGTACGCAAAAGTATCTTTACCTCTCTTGCATTATCCTCGCCAACATCCCATTTAGGCTCGGTGATGCAAGGCTCACAGGCCAACAAAGTAGATACGAGCTGCCTCCTGAACCCGGATCCCTCTCGCCAGACCATCTCACTACAGATGTGCGGTAACGGAATCGTGGAGAATGGGGAGGACTGCGATCCAGGTAAAGGCTCAAATTCGTCGTGCTGCGATCCCAATACCTGCAAATTCCGGAACAATGCCGTTTGTGATCCTGACAGTGCGCCGTGTTGCACCGCGCAGTGCAAGTTCGCGCCGGCGACACAGGTCTGTCGAGCCTCCAAAGATGCGACCTGCGATACGGCAGAGTCGTGCACTGGGAATTCCTCTGCTTGTCCCGCAGACTTATTCACACCAAACGGGAGGGGCTGTGGAGCCAACGGTTTGGCGTGTGCGTCTGGCCAGTGCACCTCCGTCGCTCGTGAGTTTGATGCAATCTTTTCCTTGTACTTCTGACTGGACTGACGGCACGTCACCGTGGTCACAAGAACAATGTCAACAGTTGGGAGCATCGATGAATCTCCAATCCGCGTGCCCAAATCGGAACGATCAATCATGCAAGGTCGCGTGCCAGGACCCAACAACGCCAAATCAATGTGTGCTGTTGGACTCCCTGCTAATCGATGGCTCTTCCTGTGGTTCGTTACGTTATTCCCCCATGCTGTGCATTGTTCTTGGCTGAGCCATTTACAGGTTACGGCGGCACTTGCCTCAATGGAAAATGCCAAAGTGGCAGCATCCTTGACACCGCAAAGGTGACACATCACTCCCCTTTTCAGCTGAAGCCGAGGTGATTGCTCACCGCACCGTAGGCATGGTATGTGCAAAATTTGCAGATCTCGATCCCGATCACCGTGGCGGCGGCCTTATTGGTCCTTGCTGTACTATGGGGTCTCATCGGTACGCTCGCTTCATGTTCATCTTCTATTGAATTAACCTTGTTGAACATGTGCTTCATCAATACAGCCTGTTGTTGTAGTCGTCGTCGTCGGAAGTGGTGATAGCCCTTCCGCCTACGCAACCCGAGGCCGTCACCAGCTTCTGTACACTGTGGGTCCATGGTCCATACAATCGCCTGCTATTCGAGGTTCTTCGTGTCAGAACAGATGATAGCCGGCAATCCGTCACTGCATATTTAACTTGGTCGACACCAAGCAACTACGATAGCACAGATGCTTTTATTAGACGTCGAACTTTGGTCTCCTTTCCAATATACCATCAACAATACCAAAGTCCAGAGCTTGCTGGGCTGCGTACGAGAGTTAATACAAAGTCAGTAAGTCGAGCGGCGGCGCTAATCGGAAGAGGCAACCGACCGGTCATAAAATAATCACGTTCCAACGCCGTCTCTATCGGAGCAGAAAACAGAGAAGGCAAAATATCAAGATGGGCATATATCCACTGAAACACCGTGAGCGCGTACCGAAGCGGTGCAAACCTTGTTCCTGCGACTCCACCGGTTGACAGCAATGCCGTTGGTAAATACCCGTGAGGAGCTTACGGATTCGCAGAATCTCCTTCGCGTGAATTGCGATATCAGAAGCCTGTCCAGAAGCCCCACCAGATGGTTCTACCCCCATGTGCTCAGCTGCGGAGACACCGGTGATAAGGAAGCCAACACACGATGTATCATGATACTCGCATTGGGGAGGCAATGCCGTTTCCCCTTTTCACCTGCGCAGATGACCGCACGTGTTTAGTATTGCCTCCAGCGCTCAAAGCTGGTTAGAGAGAGAACGAACCGGCAGCGAGGAGAAGGGACCCCATAGATGCCGCTTGGCCCACACAATACGTGTGTATCGGTGATGAAACGTACTAAAATAAAGTGTTACATTCAAGATCGCCATTACCATAACAGCAGTAAGGTCCGACCTGCATCTACAAAAGGTAAGTATATGCTTGCCCCACGAGGCTGCGATAGAAGTACCCACTGTATCATAAATAGCCAACCCAGCAGTCACGCTGCCGCCTGGTGAATTAATGTATAAATGAATGGGCTTAGACGTTTCCTCTGCTTCGAGGAAGAGGAGTTGCGCAACGATGAGCGCGGCATCTGTGTCCCGAATCTAAAACACAGTTCGATCAAGTGAGGAGAGCCTGTAGATAAGTGTTACAGACGGGTCCATAGAGCATGATAACACGCTCTCGAAGGAGACGGGAGAAAATGTCATATGAGCGTTCACCTCTTCCCTATAGAGAATCTCGAGTTTGAGAGAAGAAACTGGAAGGCAAAATGGAACGAAGAACACACCGTTTGCTCGACGACGATAGGGACCAGACCGTCACCAGTGGGCTCAGACCATTGAGAAGTGGCGAAAGGAAACCTCGAGACCGGATTGTGTAAGCTACGAAGGGATAGTCGAGCTTGAGCTTGAGTTAAAGGACGGAAAGCTGAACGCAACATGAGGTACCGCCTGAGGCCATTGACAATGCAATCCTCAGTCTCCGCATGTCACGTGACATTCGCCACAAGACACAAAAACCTGAACTAGGTCTCGGCCTCGGAAACGGTTCAAAGTTCAACGTTCAACGTTCAACCCTCATGCCCACTGGTGAACCTCCTTTGGAAATATTGTCATAGGAAGGTGCGTTATATTTCATTTGGCTCTTTAATCATACTTCTGGACGCGTGTCCACCAGCCAGCACAATTCAATGGCACAACGTCCTAGATCAGAACGGTCTACCGAAGCACCGATGGACTTCCAGTTCACCTCACGTCCAAATGTGGACGTTCCAGTGTGGAAAGCCCCAGCCACGCCTCTAAAACGTGAGCATGCTTCGCGACACTCACCGCCTGCACACTGACGGGACGGACCCAATAACGCCGTGCATAGGAACACACACTGACATGAACCCGCCGTCCACGCCTACTTCTGTTCCAACCTTTGGTACCAATCCAAGCGTTCCATTTATTTTTCAGTCACCACCACCGAAATCACCTTATGTACATGGCTGGGCCCCGCCGGAGAACTTCTCGCCTGAGAAAGCCTTCCCCCAGGAGGAGATCAGGGACGTGGATATGGCAGAACCCAGTCCACCGAAGCCCCAGGAGACGGGGACGGATGGTCGCCGTACGATGGCATTGGGAGCTGTGCGAAGAGTGTATAGGTCTCGACAGAAAGCCAGAAACAGGACTCATGCACATGCCAACGAAGAAGATAGTGATACGTCCTTGGTCAGCGATGATGGAAGCGATGATGAACGCCTCAGCTCCCGTCGGCCCCGAGTACAGAAGCTCTCGCACCACTACACGTTGAACGTGCCATCGCCCGTACAACCAAAAGCAGACGCACCATATATCCTTCTGGGGTGAGTCAGTCTATTGGTCCGTCTAGCTCGCCCTAATTCTTTGTATTTGCTGGAAGATATCTCCAATTCTTCTTCAATTTATCTTTGGTCTTCCTCTTTCTTTACCTATTGGTGCAATTTATTCTAACAGTACAGCGGGACGTGGAACAACGCATTGCCGAGTACTCAATGGGTAAGAACCCCTGTCTGTTTCTCCGACCTGCCTAGAGTTTAAAGTTACGGTTACCCGACAGACATTGTACAAGATATATCCAACTGTGCCGCGCACTTTAAAGCAAATTTATGCGGTTCGAATCCGGTTCCCGCCATGCTTCGTCAGTGCGGTACATGGGAGACGTGCATGAATCGAGATCCAACAGTTGTAGGGCGTGCCAAAGTAGGCGCCGAACTCATTGCTGAAGTCATCAATGGGTTTGTTGAGCCTATCAGCTGGAAAACTTTGGTATGTTCCGCACTCTCGTGACATCTCGGCGCCTGGTGCTTATCGCGAGACCAATCCCAGGCGTTTACGTTGTCCTCGTTGGCATTCATGACGATCTTCGTCAATTCCCTACTTTCCCTGTTCCGTTCAAGACTTTCGGCCGCCGCGGAGCAGGTGCCGGCTCAGCAACAACAGGTATATCCACTCCCACCATCGACGCCCTATCCTCCGCGCGTTGGCTGGCGCCCGGACTCGTGGGAAGACGCACCTCTTCAGACGTCCAGCAGGAGAAGGCGGCTGGAGAATGGAGCGGCCGCCAAGGTATCATAGGGTTAATAGCGTTTCGCTATTAATACGCACAGGTTGTTATATATATGGACCAGTCCATCGCGGACAACTTTGCAGATACCTTCCTTCTTGGGCAGGCCTTCCATCACAGGCTCGCTATCATTACCATCTCCGAATCACGTCTCCAATCCTTCATCATATGACTTTCCTATCACGTCACAGCTTTTCTGGTCATTGTCAGAATGTACCCTAATTTGACTTGCTGCGAGTTCGTGCCTAGCGAAAGCTAAGGTCCGTTCTTATGGAAATAATAGAGACATCTAGGCGCTTAATTTCCGAGAACTGCAGTCTGTCGTGCATTTCCCACCAGTCGGCATTAGTGGCCTCATGGTGTCAGCGCCCTGCCAGGTGCCCACCTGCACCCAAATCGTGTGCCTTCTAGAATCCCTTAGCTTCTTTCCACATGGGGTTCCTCCCGTGAGAGACGGAGCAAGTGTCGAAGAATGGTAAGATCACGAAACTAGCCGGCTGTGGTCGTGGGAATAAATAAGTTGGAGTCCCCAGATTGGGTTCAAGGGGGTGGCATCGTCCACCAAGGACACACAAGAACGATGACTCGATGACGCCGCAAATCGAAAGGGGATCTGATAACATAATTTTCTCGGAGACCTTGGCCCTAACGAGTGCCATATATGTCTCTAATTCCTCTCGACTCAATTCCCTGTCACCGTTGCCCGTTCCTCCTTTAATTCATGGCACGAGCGACCCTCGGGCGAATTAGCAGCAGGTCTGTCAGACATGCTCCGTTACCCGGACCGTGTTGTGACAGGAGAACGAAGAAGACCCTTGGTGCCAGACCTATGGCTCAGCAACTTCCCAGACGGTCAGCCTGATTGCGCCAGGCAGCAGCACCCAAACACACGGCGGCGTTTTTTGATTCATATACGCGCCTATTCCCAAGCGTTCTTTGGAAACGTGCAGAATGCGTAGCCCGTCGTGACTCCGCTGCTGTAAAACTGGCCATTCCGTTCCCAGGTTCTCCCCTACCCCCTTTTTAGGCACGAGGGGGAAGAAGATCCCCACTTGGTCTCCTCAGGAGTCTTGTTGACGTGCCGCACTGACTTCCCCCTATAGTAAAGGGTGCAGGGCTCGTGATTCCTCTGTTATGGTCGTTGCACCCTCCTTTTTTTGACAATATGTTCCTGTCCGCGTCGTCAGGGGCTGTAGCGAATCGGAACAAGGTTGGCGTCATGCTCTCAGAGATCACCACCTCTAATGGCTCAAGTACGTATTTTCAGTCACGCTCCCACGTGGTTGGGATGGCGGCGCAGATCGACCAGATCGGGGGCCTTATCAACCTATCCAGGGACTGCGCATCGACTGCGCTTCGGATTCCTTGCGTCGGAGACGAGCTGATGGGTTTTCCCGAGGAATACAAGCGTTGAAGTGATCGTGATTCTCGAGTGCGTTAGTTCGGCGACGAGAACACTGACGCACCCCCCCACTTTTGCCCAGTGCCCTTGTTCTGGGCTACACATGGTCAAACATAGGGTTCTACGTCTTCACGATATTAAGCGCGCTCATTTCCAACTGTAATTTATTGACAGCCGGTGCTTACGCCCTTGGTTGACGTGATTATCCCCATGCCTTCATGTCGTCCGGATGATGATACGATTCAGGAGGAGGAAAAAAAGACCGGTGTCCGATCACCTCAGTGTCGGGGCCTGCTCTTCCGCGGAGTTAAGTCCTCCGGGGGACAGGTTCTCGGCATGTGCAACAGCCTTTCATAAATTCATACATCGTGACATGTAACGGTAACTGGTCGTCGGCTCTGCGCATTGTCTTTGTCGTTGGTATGGGCCTCAGTATCCCCCATTAAGCTTCCTAGCCTCGCAGTTAGTGGCATTGCATGGATAATCGGACCACATCAAAATCGTGTTGGTCGGTGCCTTCACAGCATTTTACACCTGTCCCGAACTCTATTATAATTCACATGCTGCACGAACAGAGGGAACGCTAAACTCAATTGGAGATTGTAGGACTTCAAGCGGGGTGCCAATTGGCACAGTCTACAAACGCCACCGCATGCCAGAACAACGCTCTGAACGAATCTATATCTGCCAGATCTGCCCCGATATTGCGTTAACTGGGTGATATGAATGCTATTTACCACCCCCGCCAGATGCTGCTGCGCCCGCCGTCGCCTTTTCCTCTTCCTTTCTCTGAAGGCTCGCATCAAACACCTGTCCTTGTTATACGGAACATTCTCGCTTACCTTCTGTTTAGCTCTGAGAGCTTCCGCGTCACTATAGCCAAACGTGTAAGTGGTTGTTACAGGGCATAAATGGCTACCCTAACCGCGGATCACTTACCTTTCCTTGCGCTTGGCCAGCGTCGTGTTGCTCTCCTTTGGTTTGGATTTGTTCGCTGTCGCCTTCTTCTGCGCCTTAACGCGATCCATTTCTCTCTGGTTTCCACCTAGTGAACCAAGTAAGTGCAATTGCTCTAGGACGAAGGCAGAATACTCACGAGTCATGATTGTTTCGTTGTTGATTCGTGTCGAGAGAGACCGTAACGTGACGAGGACGTTGAAAAGTCACCTACGTGACTGTGTGACTCGCGACTCTTGTCACCGCAGACCCGATCCGACAAGGGTTCTAACCTTTTCATATTAACCTTTGGTGATCCGATCCAAAAATTGATCGTGGGTCCTGGCACTTGACTCTGGGACAGCAAGTTACGCGCTTCTTGGAAGTTGGGTTGCCTGACGTCAGCGCCGAGACTCGGCGCGGCATAGGGCGACTTCCATTTGACCTTATATGCGCTGGCCGCTTGGTTCACACGAACCACAGTTTGGATTTTGATGGATCGGTATTGGAGTTCGTGGGTGTGGAAAGGTTTTCTTTCTTCGGGATATGAGCCTTGTGACCAATGAACTTGGCGATAACTTTACCTCATGCCTACAAGTGATTCCCCTCCTCGTAGATGTGGAGTTAGGGGCCGTATAACTTCTTGCGATGCGGCGTTTGGTTCGAAGATTCTCTGGGACGCTGAGTCAAGGGGACCTCGGGATGTTGTTACGTATCCATTCCACGACTGATTTCTCGCTGTGCCCAGGACGGTTGTTTCCGGAGGAGGATCTGAGATCTAGATCTAGATTACAGTTGAGTGGCCAAAGAATATGAAATTTTGCGACAGGCCGGAGCGAGCGTTGATGGATGATGTATGATTCCTGACTCGGCGGCTGTGCAACAAAAAAAAAGTAAAGAAGGATGGACAGCTGGACATGAATTTGACAAGAAGCCTAGTCCATTTCAGGGGGTTTCAAACTAGGCGTCCCAGCGAACATCCTGTCACGAAAGAGGCGCCGTTACCATGTTTGACGTGGAAGCAACTTAATCAGTTGCTTGGGGGCAGAATGGGCGTGTCGTCAAGAACCGCCGACCCCACAGGGGAAGTGCCTGGAACCGGAAAGGAGAATCGGTGACGCGCGGAGTTCGGGAGCAATCGTTGAGTGCATTTGGTCCACGCACGAGGCTATGCTAAGGCGGAAGCTTCTTCCATCCCAACCAAGGCCGGCCTAGATCTGAGTGCGTCACACCGATAACGCAAGCCTATGGGATACAGCCACATTGCTGGCTCTCTGTCCCTCGATTGACATCCAACGGCGGTTGGTAACCGCTGGGCACGCAGCAAGTGGCACATTTTTGTCGGACGCCACAACGCATGAAATGAAATAGGTGAGGTGTGCCGCCCTATCCCTTTGTGGTTGTGTTTTTTTTTTCTTTCTTTTTTTCTTTCTTCTATCCTTTTAGCCACCCGATCAGGCGTTAAGGTGAAATGAGGGTGGAAGAGCGGAGGGGATACCCATTAAGCTCTTAAACTTATGACTAATCACCCGATGGATCTCGATCATAACGGAAAGACGGGGAGAATGAAATTGGCGGATATGGTGAAAGAGGCACGAGGTTGGGAAGGTGAAGAAGCGGGATTCAAAGCCGGAATTGAATCTGATGACAAGGTCAGTGACGCTTCCGTACGTTGGATGGGATCTTTCTCTGGCCGATCGTGCGGGTGAGGGTTGGCTGGGCCAACCGCCCTGATCAAGCATCCTCCCCATTTATATATCACCTTCGGTCCGCCTGAATTCATCTTTTCGCCTTCCTCCCCGTTTCCCCTTCACGTGTCCTTCCTCTCCCCCCATGTCCTCGATTAGACACACCCCCCGTCAGTCCAGTAGGGACCTTCGTCTCCATGAGCCCCACGCCCTCCATCCTCTCCCCCATCATCCTCCCCCTCCTCCAATGCCCCACCTCAATGGCAATGGCGTCGTCCCGGCTACTCCGGCGTCTATTCCTAACGGCGCGCCACACCCCCACCCAACCTCCCATGTCTCTCCAAAGGGCGCTTCTGGTTTAGCACCCAGTGCCAGCCGTCCTCTCCCGCCCTCGATACAAAAGTTAGTCGATGCGAATGAACAGACGTGGCTCGTGATAGGTCGGCTTTGTTTTATTACCCTATTGGGCCCTGGTCACTTATCCTTATCCTTTGAACCAGGCAGTGTTGCTGAGCAAATGGGAGATCTGGAGCATGCGGCAAATGCTTATGAGAATGCGTTGCGCCATAATCCCATGTCAATCCCAGGACTTACACAAGTCGCTGGCATCGCCCGGATCAAGGAAAATTATCCGATGGTCAGGATTTTTTTTCTCCCTTTGGCTTGGCGGGCCCTCAACAATGCTGACTAATTTTTTTTTTCCCAGGCCGTCGACTACTTCCAGCGTGTCCTTAATTTACAACAGGACAACGGAGAGATTTGGAGTGCTCTAGGTGCGTTTCATTGTGCATACATGCGTCCATGTATTGACAGTCACTACCCAGGTCATTGTTATCTCATGCAGGACGACCTGCAGAAAGCATACTCGGCCTATCAGCACGCGTTGTATTCACTTCCGAATCCGAAAGTAAGTGTCTGAGTTCTACCTTACACGAAATGTCACTTATCTCCAAGCAGGAGAATCCAAAGTTATGGTACGGAATTGGGATTCTCTACGACCGTTACGGGTCCTTGGACAATGCCGAGGAGGCATTTTCATCTGTCCTCAAGATGGACAAAGGTGCGCGCTCATTAATTGGATTTGTCTACACATCTCGCTCATTGAATTGAAAACCAGACTTTGATAAGTCCAATGAGGTTCTTTTCAGATTAGGGATCATCTACAAGCAGCAGACCAAATACGAAGAAAGCCTACGCTGCTTTGATCGCATTTTACGCAATCCCCCAAGCCCTCTTGCCAATGCCGACATCTGGTTTCAGATCGGACATGTATATGAACAGCAGGGCGATGTGAGTAAAGTTTTTACTGAAAACTACCCGGCGTCTAATTCTTCCTCAGCACGTTCGTGCTCGAGAGGCGTATGAACGAGTTGTTGCGGAGAATCCTGTTCATGCCAAAGTTTTACAGCAGCTTGGTTGGTTATATCATCAGGACGGTCCTGCATTCCAAAACCAGGACCTGGCTATTCAGTATCTGACAAAGAGCCTGGAAGCCGGTGAGAAAGTACCTGCGTTGTGCCCTGCGCATATTGAGTCTTGGTCAGATCCTTCGGATGCTCAAAGTTGGTATCTTTTGGGACGAGCGTACATGGCTGGTCAAAAGTACAACAAGGCATATGAGGCGTACCAACAAGCTGTCTACCGAGATGGTCGCAACCCAACGTTTTGGTGCTCTATCGGTGTTTTATACTTCCAAATCAATCAGTATCGCGATGCATTGGATGCATATTCGCGGGCTATCCGCATCAATCCATACATACCGGAGGTCTGGTTTGATCTCGGTAGCCTCTACGAGAGTTGCAACAATCAAATAGGGGACGCTATTGACGCATATGCTCGTGCTGCGGAACTCGACCCAGGAAATACTGCAATTACCCAGCGATTGCATCTGCTCAAACATTCACAGGCTACGGGTGCTCAGCTCCCCGCTGCTCCTGCGCCGCAAGATGTACATCCCACTGCATACGCGAGTGTGGCACCTCCACCGGGTCTGGGCGGGCTTCCTCTCTTACATGTCAACAATAGCGGACGCCCTGTCTACCGTGCGGATTCCCGCGGCCCAGGCGGTGAGGTCGTCCATCACCCTCCTCACATCTCTGGCGCAGAAACGTCGCCAGCTCCATTTAGAGGGGGTCCGCCGCCCCCCGTCGTTATTGACGAGAGCCGTCATGCCCCTTCCCATGCCCAACTGGCGCCGATGGATGTCGATCACATCCCCCATGGCAGGGAAGCACCCTATCCTCATCCCCCCTCCGCTAGAGACTCGCGGCAACTCCCGCTCACCTCAGATCCACACCCACGCGAAGCCGAAGGAATGCGCGGTGCAGTACCACACGACCCATATTACAGTCGTGGCTCCCGTGCAGGCTCTATACCTCCCTCACCCCCCGCTCATGCCAGTCGTCCTCGTTCACCTTATCACAGCTATCCTTCAGGGAGGGTGCAAGTTACCACAGGGCCTACTGGCACCCATCGTTCGCCTCACGTTTATCCCCGGGAACCGAGCGGGAATGGTCCCACGAGCGAGCGAGAGGTTGGTTGGGATCGTCGTGAGTGGGAACGTAGGGATTCGAGCCGGCGGCGGGGTGGACCACCGTATCCCCAGGGACCATCTCCGCCTCCTCGGGCCTTGAGCCCCCGTGCGCGGAGCCCATCTCAAACTTCCCCTTCGTCAGCGCACCCTTCACGCGCCTACTGGGATTCAAGACCGACACACACTCAGCTGCCGCCACGATCCCCTCGTGCGCCCCCTTCTGATTTTGGTGCTACACGACCGATCCCGGGTGACCGTGACCGTAATGATTACTGGCAAAATCGTATCTCAGTGGAGTCACCACCAGAGAGTTCACGGAACCCCCGCGTTGCTCCTCCTGCCTTTGCGGGTAGTACCCGAGGATCGGAAAGCCCACACCTTACTACTTCTCAGCGAGCCAGTGATCCCGCGACAGAGTATAAAGATCGGAGGCGGAGGGGTACACGAGAAAAGGAGATGGAGACGGCTGCGTCCCCAGGCGACGAGGCTCCTAAACGGGATCGCAGGCGTAGACCAAACGTCGGACGGAAGAATGAGCGTGGTCGGACGGTGACTCCGAAGCCGTATGGTGGGCCTCCGAACCAGAACCCGCCTTTCAAGGTCGCTTATACCAAACGCGATGAGTCTGCGGGTCCCTCGAGCTCCACCGGCTCCGGGTCGCAAAGCAGGTCTGCGCAACCATCACCAACGAGCACTGTACCAGTCCCACCTACTCGCGTTGTCGACGAGGATTACGATGAGGGGGTTGCAGATGCTTTGATGGATTTAGCTTCATATCGCGCACCTGAGCAGGCGCCAACTTTCCCCAATGGACCTTCCACCTCCGCTGGTAGACCTATCTCCCCATCTCCTTCAATGCGGTCGCACAGCCACCGTGGCTCGGTGTCATCGACGCGGTCACGCGCGTCTCCCCCTCCTAGCACCGCTGGAAGTACTTCCATGAAGCGGCCACTGAGTCCCGGACCGGATGATATCGACATCAAGCGCACGAAAGTAGAGATGCCCACGCGGAAGGTATCACCACCTGCACCTTCGTCGTCTCGCCCCTCTCCAATACCATTCCGCACTCAACCGTCGTCTCATTCACCTGAGAATAGGCAGGCGGAGAAGAAACACCCGTCATATCCCTCTAGTCCACAACTCCCTTCAGTCCTTCCATTGCCTCCACGTCCTCTTGGCGCTGGCCTCTCTCATTCTTCGAATTCTGTAGCACTCCCCCCTATTGCAACACTTTCTCCCGCCTCTACTGCGCCATCGCCCGCTCATGAAGCGGAACGCGTGTCGATGGACCGGACTCAGTCACGGTCAGCGTCTCCACACACGCAGGCCGCGCCCCGAGGCAAGTTTATGGAGGTGATGAATGCATCAGAGCCGTCGAATAATGCTGAGCCGTCGTCGTGATGAAATGATATGTTGGTTGCGTGTTGTGTATCTTGGACGTTATGTACATATATCCCGCTGTCTCGTAACTGCAGAGCTCTCTTTCCTTAGTTGCCTCGTAACGATATCCTCATTTACAATGCATGTCCGCGGTTTTGTATGAATTGCCGATCATCGTCCGGCCTGAGAACGTCCGGCCTGAGAACAAGGGGGAAAACAGTTAGTCAGCAAACTCGGCACCCATTGACTAAAACCATCATCGTCACACTGAATTGATGCCGGAACCCACATCTTCATCCACACCCACTTTTGACCAGCCAACTTCTATGGACGATGACTCGACAATGGATATTACCTCTGTGTCTCCGAATACGCGCCTCGATGTACCCGAAGCGCTGAACATATCGAATCTACCGGAGAAACAGGTGGTTGGCATTACTCAGGACCCACCACCGACGACTTCTACAGTGGCCTTCATCGGCATCAACTACGTACCCGACTCGGCGAACTCGCAGATGTCGTCACGTCGATTATTACCGCCACACCCGACACCATGGGATTCAGTGGCGTTACAATCGGCTAATGGGAACGCAGTGGCGGGACACTCGTCCTTCCCACCAAAACTGTATGTTATGTCCGCCTGTCTGGTGGTGCTACTTGTTAGACTCATGCGCAAAATACAGGCAGGTGAAGCGCAGCGTACCGGTTTCCTCTTACTATTTTGGACCTCCGCCGCGCGACGCAGCGTTCTTCACCCCTCCTGTGGGTCAGATCGGAGTACACCATCCACGCGAGATTGTTCGTGTGGAAAGGGATTACTCAGGGGGTGAGATCGTACAATTTTCATCAACGTATCCCTTGGAGCTTGAGGGTCGCGTATGCCCATCACCTGCATTTGCGAGCTCCTCACTGACTTGTTGTTGCACTGACATAGATCACACCAACGCAGTTCCTGGAAAGCATCAATGCTATTAACGAGATTCTCATCTCTGCTTCTAGCCTGTGGCACTCCGTGTTCGATAACTGCATAGAAATCTTCAGCTTGCAATTATCAAGACTTTTCCTTTCGACACACTACGAGCGGGTGCGCACCCTTGGGGTTACTTGGAGTTATATGAACAACTGACATGGGCGGCGTTGTTACCCAGGAGATGAATCGGTTACGTCGACATATGGACGACTTGAACCACCGGTTATTCAACCCCGTAGGTCTTAACATACTGTGGCCGCGGAAAGTTGGTTTCCTGTTCGTGAGTTGACATCGATGACATTTTGGCAACCACGATTTAATAAATCCATTACACCAGCTAGAGATCGAGTACTATGTGAGCTGTCACCTTCGCTCGCTTATTCGATGCCCGGAGTGTTTTTCTAACTGCTTTCCCCATATTCCAGTGATCGGAGGTCCCTTTTTTAATACTCACATACCCATGCATTGCCTACGCATTATCTTCGTTATAATTTCCTACAAGTCCTGTCGACATCTACCTCCAGCTGTGAGTAAGAGTAATGAGATTGAGCAATAGTGGGGAAGATGATTTCTTGATTCGGTTGTTATCGTGTGAAGTCGGCCAATCGCATGTTCCGACGGCGGGAATCAAGGGCGCCAAGCAGATGTCTTACTTGGGTTCGGTTACAGATCCGTGGAATACGGCGCCGACGCGCGTCGCACTGTACACTGTACAGGATGTGGTTGCCATCGGCCCACCATGCTATAAGCACTATTGCAAAAAATACATTGTCGTTTTCTGTAGCTTCAACAACGCATCCCACCCACCTCAAATTGCACATATGATAGACTAGTGTATATCTCATTCAGTTCCGATTTATATTTTTCTCTAATCCCCTTGAAAGACTCCCAAGTCTCATGGAGGTCAGCAAGTGTTAGTCACACACCGTCACACCAGCGGCAGCTTTCGGCCCTCGGAGTGTTCCCCCGGACAGGGGCGCAGCATGTCAATACTCAGAAAGGAAAGAGAGCACAGGGTGGGACTATGGGAACACTGTAAATGCCGAGCAAACCGTGGCCTTCCGAGAGTTGATCCACCCCTCATTCTCATCCTCATTCCCACTCCATTCGATTCTTCCAACCACTTCTCCAACCAGTTGGCCATCCCCTCCCTCCCACTCCCACGACCCCTCTTTCTTTTCCACCCCTTCATCTCGTATTTTATCTTCCCCACCCACCAGCTCCTTAGTAAGCAATGGATTACAACACTACCTCCTCCCCCCTCTGGGACTTCTCCCAGTCTCCTTCTGCTTCTGCATTCTCTCAGTTAGCCGAGAACGACTTCCTCGCTCTCCTTCAGAAGCAGTTCGACCCGGATCTATTTCCTGCTAACGCCTACGCCATACCCCACGACGGTGTCGATCCCTCAAAGATCTCCAACCTAACAACTCCCGCACCACCCCCTCCACTTAGTGATGATAGCAGCCCCAGCCCTCCCAGTACCACCGATCACTTGTCTTCGTCTCGCCGTCAGTCAACAAACAGCGGCAATGAGCAGGATTCCCCCGAACTGAAGCGCAAGGCGAGTGACGACGCTTTGGACGACGAGAGTCCAAATCAGAAAACATGTATGTCTTCTCCCACCCACGTGGCACCACACAACAGCTGAGGCTTTCCTCAGCCAAAAAGGCCTCTTCTCGTCGCAAGTCCACTGGCAATCCTTCTCAGGTGAGTGCAGCCTGTTATTGGCAATCACTATCGTGTCCATTACCTAACCGAGATACGTTTTTTTCTAGGATGAGTCCCGCTTGTTAAAACGTAAGGAGCAGAACCGTGCCGCACAGCGTGCATTTAGGGAACGTAAGGAGAAGCATGTCAAGGATGTTAGTCTCTCCCATAGTTCCGCTTTTATTCATCCCCTGACGGGTCCCTCTAGCTTGAAGATAAACTTGCTGAGCTTGAAGCCAAGAATCTGAATACCGAGACCGAAAATCAACACCTCAAAGAGCTCCTAAAACGCCTCCAAGACGAGAACGTTTCTCTCAAGAACACCTCGTTCACCTTCTCCGTACCTCGGAACGGAGAGCTTAATGACCGGCCCTTCGATGGCAATGTTCCATCGTTCCCTCCCTCGCAAAATTCCATTTTCGCTCCAACAAGTCACATGCCTTCGCCCCCTTCATCTGCGACGACAAAGGCCGCGACTCCACAGTCACCCTCATTAGATACTCCGTCTGCCTTTCCGGGGGATATTGACTTCGGTTCACTCACTCCATTGGACTCGGCGTCAATTGATTTGCTCGATGACTCGGATGCTATAATGTCTTACGACTTTGGCTATGGTCAATTTGTCCCGTCAAGGACGCCCTACAAGACCATTGCCAGCAACCCTATGTTCATGTCGTTTGCTGATCCTAGTCCTCCTGAGACCGGTCATGCTTCCAAGAGCACTGCTCAGCCAGATTCTAATGGCAGTAGTCCGTTCGACTTGACCTTCGGGCAGTGGTCAGGGCAGACGACCTCCCGAGAAGGAAGTAGTCATACCGGTTCTCTCGATGAACTCTTTGGTGGACATATTTTCGACACACAGTCTCCTATAAATTTCAACGTCTTGATGAAAAGCGCGGCAATATCACCCATCAGCCCTGTTCTCGCCTCGTCACTGAGTCCAGTTGTGCATCAATCCGTTCACTCACCCCCCGCTGCCTCTAGTTCGAACACTAGTCCTTCATATGAATCCCCTGATGCGTCATCACCGACAGCGGGTTCGAGGTCTAATGCAGATACTTGTCCGAAGACCAGAGCGCAGATGGAGCAGCACATTCAGGCAGAGGGCAGTTCGATGTTCGCGCCTCCACCTCAGGAGCAGGAATCGCAGAGCCATATATTTGGGGCACCAGCAAGCGCAGATGGCCCCATGGTCGTGTGCAAAGGCGCGACTTTTCCTCCGACAGAGAAGAACGAGCATAATATCGATGTGCTCACCGCATGGCGAAACATAACGTCACACCCACATTTCCAGGCCAGTGTGAGTGACCACGTTCTTCGTGGAATTCAATTGAGGCTCATGAATCCCTTGAAGAACGTCGACATGAACGAGCTTTGTTCTGAATTTACGGATAAAGCACGTTGCGATGGGACGAAGGTCGTGCTCAATCCGCAGGGCGTCAACTCTATATTGGAGAAATTGACAACGAGACTTACCTCAAGCCCATAGTCGTGTTTCAGCCTGAGCAGCCCCTCACTTCGCCCCTTCACACTTTGTACTCTTGTCGCATCATCTTGTATCGGTATTTCGCATCATTCTGGCTTATCCTTTTCTCTTGTTTATAGCCCTTTTTTTAATCTGTGCTGTTCCCGTCTATTGCAGACGATTCCGGGTCTGATTTGAACAGTGTGTATATGTGTGCGTCCATGGCACCTTCACTCTCCCCCTCGTAGCACGCCAGTATTTGTATCAGTTATTTTGTTGTTCGCACATTTAGGAGTGACACGGCAGCAACTTTTCCACTGTATTACTGCAGGGATGAACCTGCCACACGCCGTTGTAAATGATCGATAACTCCATGACGTAACAAGTTTTCTATTCCACAGCCAAAAGGGACCGTCGGGCATGATCGGGCTCCGTGGGCCTGAGAACTCTACGTGTCTGGCTTGAATGGTACCACGAGCATTTTGCTGAACTCGTTGAGCTTCTGGGGACCCCGGACTTCCTCCGTGAGTAACGGTAGCTGTACAATATGGAAAAACTCGTCGTAGAGTTCGTGCGCTTCTTTCAGGTACTTCTGCTGCATGGCGTGGCGAACTCGGCAATGCTCGCAGTTAGACTCTACAGGGAAATCGCCGGTTGAATGTCAGGATGTCCCCAGACTGCGGTGGCATTATATTTACTCACCGGCCTTGGGAAACAAAAGCTGATTCACGACGATGTTGTGTGTATCGATTTCATAGGCGGTGAGTTCCTGTACAAGCCGCTCCGTCTCGTACAGCGACAGGAATTCGGATATGCACACGCAAACAAACGTCGTCTTTTCCTGCATGCATGGGAGAGACTTCATGAGCGACGGTCAGAGGAAGGGCGCAAGCCCCCCGAAAACACACACGGGATCTTTAAATTGCGTGTTCACTTCGGTGATCACCGCGCGCATTGATTCGAGCTTCGAAAACATGTCTTCGGTAGCGTCCATTTGGCCGCCCATCAGCGTAGACATCTACATACTTGGACGTGGAGCAACGCCTAGATGCATACACAGACATGATGCACACCTGATTGATCATGGGACCGATGCGCCCGCTCAGCGTCGATAGCTTCCCCAGCGCCTTCTCGAGCACACTGGGGAAGGAAAGAAAGCGTAGGGTGTGGCCCGTCGGGGCCGTGTCGAAAACGATCGCGGAATATTCCATGGATTTGACATGCCTGCACACCGGCACCGGAAGGTTTCACTTGTGATGATGATAAGGGCAGGAACTATTACGTACTTCATGATTTCGGCGAATGACATGGCCTCATCGACACCTGGGATGGCGAACGCGAGGTCCTGCATCATGGAACCCATCATGCCATTCTGGTCCGCTGCAATTCGACGGTGAGCAATCTAACCCAACAAGGGAGATAGGCGCGGACATTGGTCGACCATCTCTTGGATGGCGCTCGTCGGGTCGATTTCCATTGCGAAGAGATTATCAAAACCGTTGACCTTCGTTGCTTCTTTGGAGAACTTTTGCCCGAACGCATCCGAGAGATTGTGTGCGGGGTCGGTCGACTGTATACGGTGCGGATATGGCGAGTTATGTGAAGGATAGCGAGTTTACAGAAACGCGAGTTTGGACGCACAATAAGCAACACTGACTCCCGGACCTGTGATAATTGGATGGCGAGAGAGCACGACGTCGTAGTTTTACCTAGGTACAAGGTTCCAGCGGTATATTGCCAAAGAGGGAGGTGGGGACGCACCTACGCCACCCTTTCCACCTGTACACGGGCGACGCAATGTGAGTTGAAGGAGCGGTAAAGTAAACAAAAGGGAATGGAGGACGTGCCACAGAATATCCACTTCAAAGATTTCTGGTCCAGGACATTTTGCAGGGTCGGCGGGAGTATTTCTTCTGCCATTGGGCTGAGCACTGTCGATTCTGTCGCGGGTAACGTACTACAAAGCTATTAACGTAGTCTGTTGCGGGGTCGTCGAAGGCTGAATCAAGTCGGCCCGGCTCAGCCTAATCTTGACTACTTACCATGACCGACTCTCCGAGGCCGCTCTCGTTCAGAGGTGAGGGCGCACCGATTTCTCTGAATCGAGAAAAATGTCACATATATATTACTGTAGCCCTCGAACTAGTAAACGAACAACGTAGTCGTTATGGACTTCGCTATCATGATCATGAGCGGTACCGGTTCGTAAAACGCTCTTGGCATCCTGACCTTTCCCTCACATCTTTTTAGCAAACACTGCTCTAATAGGACCCACCGACTTCGCTCGACGCTAAAAATCACACATGGAAGAGGTCGCGAGTTCAAGAAACCACCGACCATCCCCCAGGACAAAATCGAGGATGGACAGTTCGTTGTCGACGACCTCATCCATCCCCTTCATTGTCATTAACGATCTCCCAGCCTCCAACTTCTCCTGTTTCAGGCAGAGCGTGCCTGGTCGTACGCGCAGGAACTCTTAACTCTTGCTGCCCTCCCGGCAAATGCATCCAAGGCTGCCACCCTGCGTCATAGTGCGACCGGACGCTTTCGCCGTGCGGTACACTGGGCCACACAGCTTCTCTCGCAGTGCCAAGCACTATACGACGCCGACCGTCTCGGGGCCGAACATATCCTCGAGATGACTGCCTACATGCTCGTCCTGAACGGCCGATTCCTCCGCTATCGGGACGAGTTTGAGGACGCGCTCATCCAGCTGAGCGTTGCGAGGGGTATCCTCGACGAGCTCGCCGAGCGTGCGCAGACAAGTCGCGACCAGGCACTCGCGACGTATTTCGCCGACGAAATGGGACCGGAGATCCGCTACTGCGCCCACGCACTGGGTCACGTCAAGGCATACGACGTTGACAATATTGTTCGGGAGCAGTCGTCACGGCACCGTTCCCAGATCGTTGATGGGTATGATGTGCTGATGCAGAAGCTGGGGAACACAGCTGGCGCTGATTCGAAGGGCGGCGAGCGCAAGCTCCGAACACTTGTGTGGGAAGGAGAAGTCGTCCCCGTGCGTAACCCCGAACTCGTCGATGTCCTAGTCAAAGTCGAGGAAGGCGAGATCAAATTAAGAGAGGAAAGCACAGAGGTGTCGAAGCTTCCGCGGGCAGACCAAGAAAAGAAAAAGCGCAAGCCATCTAAGGGGGGCAAATCTAAACGTGGCGTTGCAGCATATGACAACATATTACTCGCCTTGAGCGACGCTGAGGATGTAGCGCGCAAGTTGGTCGAAGCTCAGAATGTCCGCAACGTTACGTTTTCGTTTTCACCGCGATCTGTCTGACGTGTTCCAATCGTAGGCAAGTGGGTTGACTTCTGAGTCATCTGCTCCTGGTGTCCGGGACATCCACTTCGTCCACGTCTTCATCGTTTATCATCTTCTCGCACGCCGCATTCAACGAGATTTGCTCCTCACTACGACCATTTTGGCGCAAAGTGCCCAGACAGCTCGGCTGTCAATTGGAAACAAGGCAGCACCCTCAAAATCCCAGAGAGAACCCGTTGACACCCGCCTTTATCCGGCTGTGGTAAAGCTTTTTGACACAACACTCCAAAGTTTGAACCAGATGCGGACTTTGTCGATCGTAGACGAGAGCCCAGACCTCTCGGCTGCGGTTGACAGTCGCGTGTCCTTCACGAATGCACGCAGGTATGATCTCTATTCAATAATTATTCATAAATCATCTGAATAGCTGATACCAATGAAACATAGATGTCGCTACTTGGCGCTCACTTACGTTCCTGTTAAGAAGTATGGCGAGGCCCTGACACTATTGCAACGAAGCAACATCCATCTCCGGGAAGCCCGATCTATGCTGTCAACGGTGCATACAGATCCTATTTCAAATGGCGACCCAGCGTTCTACGCAATCGCCGCCGATGATTTCGATCAACTGGACAAGGAATTGACAGAAGATGGCAGCCGCTTTAAGAACGACTGGTTCACGTACAACGGGGGCTCGCTGTCTGCGGAGAACAAGGACTACAAGAAGCCTTTATTCTTCGACGTCGCGCTCAATTACGTGCAGCTCGATATGAATCGGCTCCAAGAACGCGCTGGGAAGCAGCCCCAGCGAGCAGTTCTCGCGGCCGCACCGATCCGTCCAGAAGACCCGACAGCGGACAAGCGACCGATTGCAAAAGCAAAGGTAGAGGAGATTCGGCGGCCTGAAACGCCGGAGCCCAGTGCCCCCGCCGCAGGAGGTGGCTTGAGCTCTCTGCTCGGAGGTTGGTGGGGAAGGCGATAGAATAGGAAGGTATATCCAACTCAACCCTGTAATGGTAAAAGCCTGGACTATCATGGTTCAGAGCCCCGGTATATGCATACGCATGGTACGCTAACTCATTGTATGTACCTCGTGCCTAGAGCCCGCCCGTCGTGCGGTCGCTCCGAAGACGGACTTTACTGTATTGTTGCCTGCACCCACGCCTACACCGTGCGGTATATGACCCACTCTTAATGAAGCGATCGTGGACGTGCCAAGTCCTTCATATCTGCCAGGTGATCCGCGTGTTCGATCGCAGTTTGCAAGCCGTCATGTCATATTTGTTTTTACCATACCAAGGATGAGTGCTACCGCCCGCTCAAGGACACGACTCAGAAGAGCGCCTACTGTAAGACGACCAGAATCTCACCGCATCAGCTTCGACATGCCGATCAACACAAGGCATCACGGCGGCACGCAAGCAGAAGCACAAGAACCCCAAGTACCCCTCTCTACGGTAATGTGTGAAGTTCTGAGAACCGGAGATGGAGTAGTTGTGGGAATGGATGTAATGCTTTTATCTCACGTACTGTACTCGGATATATACTCATTTGATGTATTCCAGAGTGTAAATAGTGTTCGCCATCCCTGAGGCCTGAGGCCTGAGTACTGAGTACTGAGTTCCGATATAACGGCCTTGCAATGGACTGGAGAGGCTCTTGATTCGCAGTCGGATTTCAAATGGAAGGGCAATAACCTTGGCGGGGTTGCGATGGAATGACGTTCTGTACCCCCACAAGGAGCACGTTAATAAAGGGATGTCCGCGTTTACACGTCCCTGCATTTTCAGCTGGGATGGGCTGTATGAGTATGAATGTCTACACCGCGTCCAGTACAAACACAAGACCCCAGGAATACCACAACCCTCTCGGGCTCCATAAGATCGGGGTAGTTGATACGTGGCAAGCATCTACTTGCGCCGATCCCTCTCTGGGAAATCCTCCCCCGCCTTGAAGAGCCAGAATGGACCTGCGGGAAAATATGTGTCGTGTGGAGTAAATAGGGACAGTGCAAGGTCCCACTGACCTGAAGGGTCGCCTGACAGCAATGCAGGTAAGTCCAACGATGTTGACGAGGGTGACGGTAAAAGGAAACGACCTTGTTCGTGATGTGCGCTGGACCATGCCCCTACAACACCGGCCGCGCTACACATACCACCGATCTGCACCCCTTCTGAACTGCTTGACGTGATCAGTTCGAAAGAAAATTATCCACGGGGAGGAGACTGATTATCATTATCTAACCTCCACTGGTCGTGATGTTTGAATATTGACACCTGCCAGACGGAGATA